>Ga0181533_1003886_pt1 | contig 15779 bp, 12 predicted proteins | sample PEATcosm2014_Bin_45_FD_119772 | JGI IMG/M metagenome (GOLD analysis project Ga0181533, IMG submission 119772) | Peatland microbial communities from MTU Mesocosm Facility, Houghton, MI, USA - PEATcosm2014_Bin11_60_metaG | ecosystem: Environmental > Terrestrial > Soil > Wetlands > Peat | place... | reverse complement strand
TCTCCAAGTGGGACAAAAATACGGCTTCCTATTTCACCGAAGTCCAGGACAAGATCAAGGCTTTTGCCGCCAGCGGCATGGGCATCTTTGCGAACGGCTATTGGGGCCATCCGGCCTACAAGTTGCCGCCGGAAGCAAACCTGATCGCAGTGGCCCACTATCTCGATGCGCTGCAGTGGCAAAAGGAAATCGTCAAGATCCATGCCGTGTTCGGCGGCAAGAACCCGCATCCCAACTACCTTGTCGGCGGCGTTCCGTGCTCCATCAACGTCAACGAGGTGGCGGCCATCAATATGGAACGGCTGAACCTGGTGGCGCGGCTCATCAGTCAAGCCGACGAGTTCATCAACGAGGTCTACATTCCCGACCTGCTGACCGTGGCTTCGTTCTACAAGGACTGGGCCAAGTACGGCGGCGGCTTGAGCAACTATCTCTGCTACGGCGAATTCCCGACCAACGGCTACGGCCATCCCGAGGCGTTCAAGTATGCGCGGGGCGCCGTGCTCAACCGCGACCTCTCGACCGTGCTTCCCGTCAATGCGAAGGACCAGCAGGAGATCAAGGAGTACATTGCGCACTCCTGGTACACCTACGACGGCGGAGACAGCGTGGGCATACACCCGTGGGCAGGCGAGACCAATATCAAGTACACCGGCCCGAAACCGCCGTTTGAGAGCCTCGAGGGCTTCGACAAGTACTCGTTCCTCAAGACTCCGCGCTGGAAGGAAAACCCCATGGAAGTGGGACCGCTGGCTCGTCTGCTGGTTTCCTATGCCGCCGGCCACGCGGATGTGAAGGACACAGTGGGCATGGTGCTGGGCAAGCTCAACGTGCCTGTCGGCGCTCTGTTCAGCACCCTGGGACGCACCGCGGCGCGCGGCATCGATGCGGCGCTGGCCATGATCTGGCTCAAGGAGTTCTACGGCCAGTTGATGGATCGCGTGAAGAGCAACGATGTTTCCACGTTCAACGGCGAGAAGTGGGAGCCGAAGTCCTGGCCGGCCGATGCGGAAGGCGTGGGACTGGTGGAAGCTCCGCGCGGAGCGCTGGCGCACTGGATCAAGATTCACAATGGCGCCATCGACAACTACCAGCTCGTCGTGCCCACCACGTGGAACGGCTCGCCCCGTGACGCCAAGAACCAGCACTCCTCCTTCGAGGCGTCGCTGATCGGCACACCTGTGGCGAATCTCGAGCAGCCCGTTGAGATTATCCGCACCATCCATTCCTTTGACCCGTGTCTGGCCTGCGCCGTGCATCTCTACGATCCGCAGGGACGGCACCTTCACCAGATTTCCTTCGAGTAATCACGATGAGCACACAGAGCACTGGTGTCAGAGACATCTTCAAGTTAAACGGCGGCGCGCCGGTGGAATACCGGCGCGTGTATGTGTGGGAAATGCCGGTTCGCGCATATCACTGGATCAACGCCATCGCGCTGACCCTGCTATGCATTACCGGGTTCCTCATCGGACATCCGGTGCGCATTGCCTACGCGTCCGAGGCCTATCAGCAGTACTGGTTCGGCTGGGTGCGCTTCATTCACTTTGCCTCCGCCTACGTGTACGTCTTTAACTTTGCCGCCCGCATTTACTGGGGATTCGTCGGCAACAAGTACGCCAAGTGGAGCAACTTCTTCCCAATCACGAAAAAGCAGCAAAAGGAGATTGTTGAGGTCCTCGAGACCGACGTCCTGCAGGTGAAGATGCGCGGCGAGATCTCCACGGGGCACAACTCGCTGGCGGCGCTTATCTACTTTTTGACCTTCCTGGCCTTCTGCTTCCAGACCATCACCGGCTTCGCGCTCTACTCCAGCATGAGCAATGCGTGGCTGCCGCGCATGTTCAAGTGGATTGTGCCTTTAATGGGCGGCGAATTCGCCGTGCGCTTCTGGCATCACCTGTTCCTGTGGTTCTTTGTCACGTTCGTCATCGTTCACATCTACCTGTCCTTCTATCACGACTACATCGAGGGCCGCGGTACGGTATCCTCGATCATAGGTGGATGGAAGTTTGACCGGGTGACGAAGAGTGACGGAGATCCCGAACAACCTTAAAACGACGCTCGTACTCGGCCTTGGCAACGTCATCATGGGTGATGAAGGCGTTGGCGTGCACGTGGTACGAGCGCTCGAAAAGCACACGCTGCCTGCCGGCGTGGAATGTCTCGACGGTGGCACGGGCGGCTTCATCCTCCTGGAGCCGCTCGAGAACGCCGGCCGCATCATTCTCATCGATGCCGCGGCCGACGGCAACCCTCCCGGCACCGTCACCCGCACCACGCCGCGCTTCTCGCAGGACTACCCTCCCACGCTCACGGCGCATGACATCGGCGTCAAAGATCTGCTCGACGCGTTCTACATGCAGGGCGGGTCGCGTGACGTCGTGCTTTATGCCATCGCCATCGATCCCCAACAGCCCATCTCCATGGAGCTCTCGCCCGTCACAGCCCGGGCCGCCCAGGAAGCCGAGCAGCGCATTCTCGCGGAACTGCTGGCCGCAGAACCACTTAGCTGAACCGTTGCCTAGTCCTTTTCCGCGCTTCTTGCGGAAAAGGGCGGGACAGATTCCTGACCCTGCCCGGAAACCAAGAAGCCAAGCTTGCCAAATCGGACTATTTCGGTCTATATTCATTTCATGGACGTTATGGCCTGTTGTTGCTTCTGTATGCACGCTGTGCGCGTGGTACAGGTAGCCTCGGTCTAAGTCCAGAAATCTAGTCCGGCTTCCCAATTGCCCGCGATACAGCCAAAGCTATCGCGGGCATCTTGTTTTTGCAGCCGATTTTGACCCCGAACAATAAACAAAGGAAAGAAATGAGCGAGATTCCGCAAAAAGAAACCAAAGCCCAGCGCATGGAGCGCCTGAAGCGCGAAAAGAATCCCTGGGAGGCCTTTGACGAGGTTCGTACGTTCGCGCGCGAGGGACGCTCCAGCGTGGTGCCCGAATGGGCGTCGGCTTATTTCAAATGGTGGGGCATCTACACCCAGGGCGACGGCGTAGGCGCCACCGGCGGCAAGGGTGGCGAAGGGCTGACGACGGATTGGTTCATGATGCGCATTGGCATTCCCAACGGCATCGTTACCGCCAGCCAGCTCCGCACCATCGGCGGCATCACGCGCAAATACGCTCGCAATCTGGCCGACATTACCGTCCGCCAGAACATTCAATTGCACTGGCTCACCATTGAGTCGTTGCCTGAGGTGGTTGATGCGCTCGACGCCATTGGCTTTTCGCCCAAGGGCGCCTGCGGCGACGTGGTGCGCAACGTGACCGGCTGCCCGCTGGCCGGCGTTGCCGCTGACGAGCTGATCGATGCCTCGCCTGTCGCGCGCGAGATCGCGCATCACCTCACCGCGAATCCCGAGTTCTACAACCTGCCGCGCAAGTTCAAAATCTCGGCCACCGGCTGCCCTTCATGGTGCACCTACCCCGAGATCAACGACATCGGCCTCACGCCCGCGGTGCGCAACGGCGAAGTCGGCTACTCGCTGCGCGTAGGCGGGGGCCTGTCCAATGAGCCACATCTTGCTCTGCGTCTCGACGCCTTCGTCCGGCCCGACCAGGCCGTCCGCGTGGCACGCGGCGTCGCCGAGATTTTCCGCGATCAGCAGGTGCTCCGCGAAAGCCGCGAGCGCGCCCGTCTCAAGTACCTCTTCATGCGCGAAGGCTGGACTCCGGATAGCTTTCTCGACGAGTTGAATACGCGCATCGGCTTCAAACTCGATCCGGCTGTGCCGGAGCAGGTTCCCGATGAGAGCCTTCGCGACCATGTGGGCATCCATCCGCAGCGTCAGCCGGGCCTGGCCTACGTGGGCGCTTCCGTGCTGCGCGGCCGCATGACCGGCGAACAGCTTGAGGCCGCGGCGGACCTTGCCGAACGCTTCGGCTCGGGCTCGCTGCGCGCCACCGTCTCGCAGAATCTCGTCATCGTCGACGTGCCCCACGCCAAAACCGGCGAGCTGGCGCACGAACTCGGCCAGATCGGCCTGCACGTTGAAGCCTCGTCCTTCTGGCGTGGCGCCATCGCCTGCACCGGCACCGAATTCTGCAAGCTGGCAATCACTGAGACCAAGGGCTTCACGCGTTGGCTGGTCGATGAGCTCGAGGAGCGGCTGCCGCAATTTGATCAGCAGCTCAAGCTCCACGTCACCGGCTGCCCCAACGGCTGCGGCCAGCACTGGATCGCCGACATCGGCCTCGAGGGAAAGAAAATCAAGCACGAGGGCAAACTGGCCGACGCGTATTACTTCTGCCTGGGCGGAGCCGTGGGTGAGCACGCGGGCATCGCGCGGCCGGTGGGTTATCGCAGCCCCGCGACGCTTGTTCCCGAAGCCATTGAGCGCCTGCTGCGCAACTACCTCGCAGGACGCGCGTCCCAGGGCGAGTCCCAGGAGAGCCTGCGTAGTTGGTTTGCGCGCCACACCAACGACGAATTGCGCGCGCAACTCGCCGGCGAGATTCTCGAGGCCGTAGAGCGCGACCTGCCCACCGGCCGCGTGCCCCACGCCGTCGCCGAGTAAAGTTGTAGCGCCGGTCTCCGGACCGGCTGTCGTGCGGGCGTCCACGCCCGCACATATCCGGAGATTAGTACGAAATCGAACGATGAACAACGAACGAATTCATGAGTTCGAGGTTTTGTATCAGGGCGCGACTTCAGTCGCGCCGCAAGAAGCGCCAGAAATGTTTTGGGGCTTTAGCCCCGCGGAGATTTTGAGCTGAAAGCCGAGAGCTAAACAATGACCCTACTTCCGATTTTCCTCAAACTCGACAACCGCCCCGGCCTGCTGGCGGGCGCGGGAACGGTTGCGCTTGAAAAGATCGGCAGTTTGCTCAAAACCGGCGTAAAGCTCCGCGTCGTCGCGCCTCAGGCCCGTCCTGAAGTCGTTGCGCTTGCCGCCGAGGGCAAGCTCGAGTGGGTCCAGCGTGAATTCCAGCCCTCCGATCTCGACGGCAACTTCATCGTCATCGCCGCCACCGATGTGCCCCAAGTCAACGCTACGGTTTATCGCGAGGCCGTCGCGCGCGGCATCGCCTGCAATAGCGTCGACGACATTCCCAACTGCGACTTCTTCTTCGGCTCCGTGGTCAGCCGCGGCGACCTGCAAATCGCCATCTCCACCGCCGGCGAAAGCCCCGCTGTCGCGCAGCGCCTGCGCCGCGAGATCGATGAGCAGCTTCCTCAGGATCTTGGATCCTGGCTTGCGCAGCTCGGCGAACTGCGCCGCGAAGTTCTCTCCACGCATCCCCGCGGCGAAGAACGCCGCCTGCTCCTTCATGAGCTCGCGCATCGCCAAATCTGCGACTCCGCCAACTGCGCCACCCGGCAACTCGCGCTCCCGGAGGGAGCGGTCGAAAATAGCCCAGGGCAAGCGAAGCGCAGCCCTGGGAATAGCGCGGCATTGGGATCATTGCGCCCCGTAGGGGCGCAGCGAATTCTCGAAGGTGATAGGGGAAAAAGCCCGTATGCCTCAAGAGGTCGCGTATATCTCGTTGGCGCCGGACCGGGCGATCCCGAGCTGCTCACCGTGAAGGCTGTCCGCCTCATCGAATCCGCCGATGTCCTGCTCCACGACGATCTTGTCCCCTCGGCAATACTCGGCTTGGCGCCGCCCCATGCAATGGTCGAAAACGTGGGCAAGCGCTGCGGCACGAAAACCATCACTCAGGATGAGATCAACGCGCTCATGATCGAGCACGCCCGCGCCGGCCGCAGTGTGGTGCGCCTCAAGTGCGGCGATCCGTTGTTGTTTGGCCGCGCCGCCGAAGAGTTGGCCGCGCTCGACGAAGCCGGCGTGCCCTGCGAAATCGTTCCCGGCGTCTCGGCTGCCTTTGCTGCGGCCGCGGCTCTCGGCCGCTCGCTCACCGATCGCGAGTGGGCCTCGCACGTCATCTTCTCCACGGGCCATCACGCCCAGTCGCACAACCGCGAAGCATTGCCTGCGCTCGAAGCCGGCACGCGCGTGGTCTACATGCCCGGCCGCGACCTCACCTTGCTGGCCGCCGAATGGCTGGCGGAAGGCCTTCCCGCCGATCTGCCTTGCGCCGTGGTCTCTCTCGCCGCGCAGCCCGATCAGCAGGTGGTGCACACCACGCTCGGCGAACTTGGTTCCGTCGCACCCGCCGTCGCGCCCAGCATCCTCATCGCCGGATGGGCCCTGCGTGAGCTACGCGAAACCAGTCGCACCGAAAACGCTCAGACCTTGCAAGGCGCCTGTCGACCCACGGCTTAGCACCTAGGTCTCTGACCGCTTGAAGAAGAACCTTCCCGTGCCCCATCCTTTCCGTCATTCTGAGCGAGCGGAGCGAGTCGAAGAACCTGCTTCTTGAAACCCTGGCGAAAGGGTGGGAGACCACGAAAGTCAAAAGGACGAATTCATGCGGTCAGAGCCCTAGTTCGCAATTTGTTCTTTGATACGGCCGATCGCCGGGCTTAGTTTGCCGGCGACAGCCTGAGAAGCGCCGGTGGCGAAGTGGCTAACGCGCAGGTCTGCAAAACCTGTATTCGCGGGTTCAATCCCCGCCCGGCGCTCCAATTGTCAGATAATGGATCGGTGTTCTCTCTTCGCAGGCCCTCGCAAACCGCAATTCAGGAACAGATTGACATTGCGCACGGACGCCCCGCCGCTCCTCCTCGGTTTTTGTCAATTGCTGACGGTCTTCTCGCTGATGACTTAGGGCCTTCCGCTCACGATCGAAGCCGGTCTTCCTTGGGCCCAGGAGAGAGTGTGTTCAACGCGGCGAAACGTGCCTTCAGGAAGTGGCAAATGTTTGATCTTGGGTGGGTGCGAGTTGTGAACACCGCCGCGCCGATTGAATGCGGACAAATCATTGCTGTCGAAGTTCACGCGCTTGGTCTTTGGTCAGTGAATCTCAGCCAGATTCTGGAAACAGTTGATTCTGAGACGCAATTCGGCTTCCTATACTCCACAAAATTGCACCATATAGAGCAGGGCGAGGAGACATTCCTCCTTCGCTTTGATTCGGCAACTGGCGAAGTGAGTTACGAATTGGAAGCGGTCTCGCGACCGCGCCACTTTCTGGCCAGAGCAGGGTATCCAATGATGCGAAGCTTCCAGCACAAGTTCGCGCGCGACTCCCACCGCCGCGTGCGCCAGGCCATCGCCGCCGATGCGTAAAGTCCGCCGCTTGTCATCTGCCATCTGGCCATAATCTCCAAACTGCCTCTTCAACCCCCTCCTCCGCCATTTTCTCCGCAACCCACTCAAAACAATCAGCAAAATTCGTCGGTCCATTTGCAGAGAATTATGCCCATCCGGCGCACAATCGTTCTATGAGCTGCCCCAAGGCAATCCGCCCGCGCGCCAGGGCCAGGCTCTTCCACTCCCGATTGGCTGTTTACCATTCGCTAACCCCCCACCCCCCCACCCCCGGTCAGGTGATCACGATTCACGGACCACGCACCCCGGCAACCCCTGCGGCAAACAGATCTGTGAAACTGTGAAGCCCGGAAATAGCAGAAAATCAATCGCTTACACGTAAAAAGCTCGCAGCCTCACAGTTTGTGCGTTTCTGTGAATCTGTGGGCGCGGCGATCGAGCGCCAAACTGTTAACCTGAAAGCATGAAATTCGGAGTGCTGGTTTTCCCCGGATCGAATTGCGACCATGACACCTACAACGTGATCGCCGAGATCGCTCACCAGCCAGTCGCGTTCCTTTGGCACGACAGCGAGGATCTCCAGGGCGTGGACGCGGTGCTGGTTCCAGGCGGGTTTGCCTACGGCGATTACCTGCGAACCGGAGCCATTGCGCATTTCTCGCCGGTGATGCAGGCGGTCAAGCGCTTTGCCGCGAGCGGCGGTCTGGTGCTGGGCATCTGCAATGGCTTCCAGATCCTCACCGAGTCAGGTTTGCTGCCGGGCGCATTGATGCGCAACGCGGGCCTCAAGTACATCTGCAAACCAGTGCACCTGCGCGTTGAAACCACGGCCAGCCCATTTACCAATCAGCTCAACAAGGGTGATGTGCTCAAGATTCCCATCGGCCACATGGAAGGGAATTACTTTTGCGAGCCAGAGGAGCTCAAGCGCCTGGAGCGCGAGGACCGCATTGCCTTCCGCTACGCATCGCCCAAAGGCGAGATTACGGCGGAGGCTAATCCCAATGGATCGCTCGCCAACATAGCAGGCATTTTGAACGAAGGACGCAATGTGCTGGGAATGATGCCTCATCCCGACCGGTCGAGCGAAGCGCTGCTGGGTTCGGCGGACGGATGGGGAATCTTTGCATCAATGATGGAAGCGCTGGCGAAGACAGCCATTTAGGAAGTGAACCAGTCAACCTGAGATCGCGGATCTATCGATAGAAGCAAGACAATGATCGACATTCATCATCACCTGATTTATGGCGTGGACGACGGGTCGCCGGACCTGGAGAGTTCGCTCCAGATGGCGCGGGAAGCAGCCAGCGAGGGAGTGACTCGGATCGTGTGCACACCGCACGCGAGCGACATGTTTACCTACGATGCGTCGCTCATTGAGCAGCGCTTTGCCGAGCTGCGCGAGCGGCTGGCAGGCGTCGTGGAGCTGAGCCTGGGTTGCGACTTCCACCTGATGGCGGAGAACATTCTGGATGCGGCCATGCATCCCTTCCGCTACTCGATCGACGGGAAAGGGTACCTGCTCATTGAGTTTCCCAACTTCGTGATTCCGCCCAGCATGTCGGAGGCGCTATTCCGGCTGCAGTCGGCCGGTTACACGCTGATCGTCACGCATCCGGAGCGGTATCCAGCGGTGATGCGCCAGCCCGAGCTGGTGGGCGAGTGGATGCGCGCCGGGTGCCTGATCCAGGTAACCGCAGGATCGCTCTATGGACGGTTTGGCAAACGGGAAGAGCGGTTTGCCAACCAGTTGCTGGAGCGGAATTGGATTCATTTTGTGGCCAGCGATGCGCACCATCCGTTGAGGCGCCCGCCGCATTTGAAGCAAGCATATGAGTACGTGGCGAAGCGCTCGGGCGAGGAGACCGCGCGACGGCTGTTCGTGACCAATCCGCAGGTGGCGGTGGAGGGTGCGGCGTGGCCTGAGCAACCGGCGCCCAAAGGGCTGTGGGAGCATGAGCCATCGCGGTTTGCTGCCGCGCCGGAGATGGAAAGGCCGCGTCGCGGGCGCGTGCCCAAGGACGCTATGGAAGAAGCGGATGGCACGGAGACGCGCGCGCGGGGATTCTGGAGCCGATTGCTGGGGCGGTGAAAAAGCGCGGGGACTGAGGGACTAAGGGACGAGGGACTCGAAAAGCGAGTCACCTGGTCAGCAAGTTTGCGAGTGAGCAGGTCAGCTTGGCGGATGGATGCGGCTTCAGGAAAGTCCCAAACCGCCGTCGACAGCCAGCGTCTGGCCGGTGATGAAGTGCGGACCGGTGGCGAAAAAAAGCACGGCCTGAGCGACATCTGCGGCTGAGCCATTGCGGCCCATGGGCGTTTTGGCGGCGAAACGTGCGGATTGTGATTCCACCCTTCGCTCCGCTTCGCTGCGCAAAGGATGGGGCACGGCGGCGGGAGTGAGCGCATCGGAGGCAGTGTCTGCTTCGGGAAAGGCAATCCATCCGGGAGCGACGCAATTGACGCTGACCTCGGGTGCGAAGGCCTTGGCCATGGTTTGCGTGAGCATGTGCAGGGCGGCCTTGGAAGCACAATAGTGAGCGTGGCCGGCCCAGGGATGAAAGCCGCCGAGCGAGCCAATGTTGACGATACGCCCGCGCGCGGCGCGCAGATGCGGCAGAGCCTCGCGGGCAACCAGAAACGGACCGCGGGCGTTGATCTCAAACACCGCATCCCACTGCTCGAGCGTAAGGCTCTCCAGAGCCGCTGCAGCGTGAGCGGCGGCGTTGTTCACCAGCAGATCGAGACCGCCGAATTCCGCAATGACGGCGGCGACGGCGGCGCGTACAGACAGCTCGGAACGGACATCGCACTCGACGATGACGGCGCGGCGGCCATGGGCTCGAATCTCGGCCGCGGTTTGCGCAGCTTCGGCATGCGAGGAGCGGTAGGAGATGGCGACGTCGGCTCCGGCTGCGGCGAGTGTGAGGGCAATGGCGCGGCCGATGCGTCGCGCGCCTCCGGTCACGAAGGCGGTCTTGCCGGCGAGAGGTTCAGTGGGCGTCACAAGATTAGTTTAGACGGACGTCTCGTAAGGGAGCGAGCCACCCCAGCGAGCAAAGACCGCTCGCCAGGGGCCCCGGCAGGGAGTGAGTTGGCAGGTCGGCAAGTCAGCGATGCAGCAGAGCGGATTACTTGGGCGGCGGTGGGGGCGGATTCGCGTTCGACTGGCCGCCGGAGCCGGAAGACTTGTCTCCGGAGGCAGGCGGAGGCGCGCTGGGGGACGAGTTCGAAGAACCGCCGGAGCCGCTTCCTGAATTGGAGTCGGAGCCGGGGTTCTTGTAGATGGTGTACTGGCCTCCCGGCCGCTTCATACGTATCTCCATCGTCATCTCCGGCTTGTCGATCTTGTAGCTCTGGCCGTAGGTTTGGTAGCCGTCGGCAATCACCTGCAGCGTTACCGTGTCGCCGATCGGAATCACATCGATGATGGCCTTGCCATCTTCGTTCGTCTTCACCTCAAGAGAGCCCTTGTCCCTGTCACCCTCAGTGGGATGGAAGATGACGTGAGCATTGGTGACAGGCTTGCCATTGAAGTCCCTCAGCACCGTGACTTCAATATGCGCAGAGGGCGGCGGCGCCTTGTATTTGCGGCCATGTTGGTTGCTGTCCTGGGCACGGAGAGCGAGCGAACAAGCAGAAAGGCCAATACCGGCCACGAGAGCGATCATCCAAAGATGCGAACGTTGGAACATGCTGATATTTTATCGCGTTCCAAGGTGTAGGGCGAAGCGGGAAGCCCCGAATCGGTTACACTTTGCCAGGGCAGGCCCCTGAGCGGTGCAGACGACCGGTGCAGACGAGCGGCGCAGAACGCCATGGGGAAGGCAAGTGAGGACGAAACCGGGATGCTGACCGCAATCAAGGTGCTGCACACCGTGATTTGGGCTCTGCTGGCGGGGGCCATCGTAGCGCTGCCATTTCTCGCCGGAAAAGGCGCTTTTCGCTGGGCGGCGATCTTTTCGGTCGTGATTTTCGTCGAAGGAGTTGTGCTCCTGGCAAATGGGTGGAAATGCCCAATGACGGATCTGGCAGCGAAATACACTGCCGACCGGTCGCCGAACTTCGATATTTATATGCCGAACTGGCTGGCCCGGCACAACAAGACCATCTTTACGGCGCTTTTCCTCGTGAATGAGGCGATTCTGCTCGTGGAATGGCTGCGGAGCCGTTAGATCGCTCATGCCGCTGGCATTGGCACACTATATGAGTCAAAGTCACTCAAGTTTTAACGATTGCCCCCTTGACAAATAGACCTAAGCTGTCTATCTTTAGCAATTGGAAGGCGAGAGTGCTAGCAGCCTGTCGATAGAAGTGCTGAACTGTGCCGCTGGTTGTCCAGGCGGGCCGCATTCCGCGATCTCAAAATGTTGTTTTTCATCACAAAGACACGTGTAGCGGACTGCGTCCGGCTGCGCGACAAGGAGAAGCATAGCAATGGCAACGTCATCGGCAGTAACCACGATCACTCCGCTCCATGACCGCGTTCTGATTCGCGTTCAGAAAAGTGAGGAGACCACCAAGAGTGGGATCATCATCCCGGAATCTGTTGCGAAAGACAAGCCACGCCAAGGCGCTGTGGTCGCAGTTGGAAAGGGAAAGTTGAGCGACGACGGCAAGCGCATTCCATTTGACATCAAAGTCGGCGACCAAGTCCTATTTGGCAAATACGGCGGCAACGAGCTGAAGATTGACGGCGAGGAGTATGTCATAGCTCGCGAAGAGGAAATCTACGGAGTCATAGTCTAGTCGGCAGCTTAGCTGCGCCGCACTGTCACTTACGGTTATCAGTTTTGGGGTTAGTGGCGAGCAACAACCGTGAGCAGATGGCTGTGAACTACGAACTATGAACTGTGAACTTTGGCTAACGAAACTGCAAACCTAGGAGAGTTTAAGCAATGGCAAAGCAAATTTTGCACGGTGAGGATTCCCGGCAGGCGATTCTGCGCGGCGTGAATACGCTGGCAGACGCCGTGAAGGCGACGCTCGGGCCCAAGGGCCGGAACGTTGTAATCGAAAAGAAGTTTGGTTCGCCCACCATCACCAAGGACGGCGTGACGGTGGCCAAGGAAATCGACCTGAAGGATCCGATGGAGAACGTCGGCGCTCAGTTGGTGAAGGAAGTCGCCTCGAAAACCAGCGACGTTGCCGGCGACGGCACCACGACCGCGACGGTTCTGGCGCAGTCCATCTTCCGCGAAGGCGTGAGGACGGTGGCTGCGGGCGCCAACCCGACGGCGCTGAAGCGCGGCATCGAGAAGGCCGTGACGGCCGTCAACGGCACGCGCGACAAGGATGGGAAGTGGAACAAGGACGGTGCGCTGAGCAAGCTGTCTCAGGATGTGAATGAGGGATCGGTGGCCCAGGTGGGCTCCATCTCCGCCAATGGCGACGAGGAGATCGGCGCCATCATCGCTGAGGCTGTGAAGGTGGTCGGCAAGGACGGCGTCATCACCATCGAAGAGTCGAAGACCATGCACACCGGCCTCGAGACCGTAGACGGCATGCAGTTCGACCGCGGCTATCTGAGCCCGTACTTCGTAACCGACGCCGAGCGCCTGGAAGTTATTCTCGAAGATCCGTACATCCTGATCTACGAGAAGAAGATCAGCGCCATGAAGGATCTTCTTCCCCTGCTCGAACAAGTTGCGCGCGGCGGCAAACCTCTGCTGATTATTGCCGAGGACGTTGAGGGCGAGGCCCTTGCGACCCTGGTGGTGAACAAACTGCGCGGCACGCTGAACGTCGCAGCCGTGAAGGCTCCGGGCTTTGGCGATCGGCGCAAGGCCATCCTGGGCGACATCGCCACCCTGACCGGCGGCAAGGCCATTACCGAGGACCTCGCGGTAGACGGGGCTACAAAGCTGCTGGAAGGCATCAAGCTCGAGGACCTGGGCAAGGCCAAGCGCATCACCATCGACAAGGAAAACACCACGATCGTTGACGGCCAAGGCAAGTCCGCCGACATCAACGGCCGTGTCAAGGAGATCAGGTCTCAAATTGAAAAGACCACCTCCGACTACGACAAGGAGAAGCTCCAGGAGCGGCTGGCGAAGCTGGTCGGCGGCGTGGCCATCATCAAGGTGGGCGCGGCGACCGAGACCGAGCTGAAGGAGAAGAAGGCTCGCGTTGAGGACGCACTGCATGCAACGCGTGCAGCCGTCGAGGAAGGCATCGTCCCCGGCGGCGGTGTGGCCATGGTTCGCGCGATGCCCGCAGTGCAGAAGCTGATCGGCACGCTCGAAGGCGACGAGAAGACCGGCGCCCAGATCGTGCTTCGCGCGCTGGAAGAGCCGCTTCGTCAGATCGTGGCCAATGCCGGCGCAGAGGGCGCTGTCATAGTTGCCAAGGTCATCGAGGGTAAGGACAAGGAAAGCGATAAGTTCAACCCGCACTACGGCTACAACGCTCTGACCAACAAATTCGAGGACCTGGTGAAGGCCGGCGTCATCGATCCCACCAAGGTGACGCGGACGGCGCTGCAGAACGCAGCTTCGATCGCGGCCCTGCTCCTGACCACCGAAGCTCTGGTGGTGGAGATTCCCGAGCCCAAGGCTGCTCCGGCCGGCGGCGGCCACGGCGGCGGCATGGACGGCATGTACTAAGAACAGGGAATAGGAAGTAGGGAACAGGGAATAGTAATGACCTGAAGCCTGAAACCCGACACCTGAAACCTGAAAAGGCCTCCAGCTTCGGCTGGGGGCCTTTTGTTGCGCATAAGCAACTCTGGCGCGCCGGCGTTCGATTCACGCGCCGAATGTCACGCCCTTCCGGGGCCACTTGAACAAATTGTTGCCGCTCTACATGACAGCGGTTGGCACACCCTGCGTTGCGACTCCCGTTTCAGCGACGGCGGGTTGCGGACGCAGCGAGCGTAACCAGCCCGCGGAAAGCCAGGCGCGAGGAATGACGAACTCAGACCAGCCGCAATCCAGGCAGACTCGGATATCAGGGGAGGGTGTCATGGGAGGGTGACTTAATGTGCGGGGGCTATTGCGAAAGAGCCGGACTTCCGCCGGAACCAAGGAAAGTGCGGCAGACTGGCACTTGGGACAAACCATAGGGGCACCTCGGGAGCTCCGATAAGTACGGAAGCCCCAAAAAGGGACATTTGAGGGAGTGATTCACTGTAACGAGAAATCGACCAAGATTTCAACAGGAAGAGGACCGTTTCCTTTTTGAAAGTAAAATAGATTTCATAGAATGAAAACATATTTAAATATGCTAAATTGTTGTTTTCAAACGCATACTGGGGGAATGTCGCAGGGCGGTGCCCCTGAAGTTCGTGGTATGAGCCGAGAACCCGAAATGCAGATCCTTCGACTCCGTTTGCCGCAAAACACCAGGGGAAAGCGCGCTCGCGGCTACGAGAGACAAAAAAGCGCGGCGGCCGAAGCCGCCGCGCTTTGGTTTGGGGCGATTTGCCCCTCGTGGTGTTTACCACTCCAAACGCAGAGAGAGCATTATTTGCCGCACGCTGTAAGCAAAGTTGCTGTTGGCGCTGGTCGCGGCGCCAAAGCCGCCTTGGTTGTTAAAGTTGCCGATGGTCCCCGCATTCGCGACCCTGGGATTGTAGGTCATCACGCTGCACTCGATTTGCCCCTGACCGGTGAAGGCGCCAAAGGTTCCGCCGGTGGGATAGGAGCAAGTCTTCGTTACGCCCGAGTTCGACGACGAGGTGTACGCAGATGTGTTCACGCCGGTGATATTCGGGTGATTGGCCACGTTGAACATCTCGCCCATCAACTGCAGGTGGTAGGGCTTGTCTTGCACCGGAATCGTGAACTGCTTTTCCAGGCGCATATCGAGCACCAGCGTGCGCGGCTGATCGTAGGTGTTACGCCCGATATACGGGATCCAGTAGTTGCCGCCGGCGCCGTTCCAGCTTGAGCCGTACGCGGAGTAGGAGGGATAGCCGCTTCCGATGGTCGCCGAATATGGCAGGCCATTCTGTCCCTGGAAGACCGGGTTAAAGCTCCAGTCGTTGGCAATCTGCTTCAGGAACTGATTGCTGGTATTCACTGTGGGTGAATTGAGGAGCCCCCAGGCCACCACGCGGTTGCCGACGTTGAACGCCGAGTTTCCGTAATTGGCGCCCTTGTAATAGCCGTCGATGTTGTACGGGTCGAACCAGCCGCTGCTCAGGTTGGTTGTGGTCTCGTTCTGGTCGAAGTCCAGCGCGTGCGACCAGGTGTAGTTGACGTCGAACTGGATCAGCTTCGAGGTCTTGTTCTCGATCTCGGCCACCATGGCGTGGTAGCTGGCGTTGATGTTCGACATCAGCTCATTGACCGCGCCGAAGTTCGGGTTAATGAGGCCGTTGTAGACGGGCACATTGTAGGTCGTGCCGCTGGGAACGGGGCCCGTTCCAGTCGAGTCATAGATGTACACCACGGCGGTGTTGACGCCGTTGGGCGAGGAGGTGGATCCGGCGGCGCAGTTGGTGCAGGCGTTGGGGTTCAGGTTGATGTTCAGCGCGTTGGGCAGTTCGCGGCTCAGAGCTCCCATATAGCTGAGCTGGAAGATGGTGCCTCGGCCCACTTCCTGCTGCACGGCCGCGTCGAACTCGTGAATCTCCGGATTGCGGAAGCCCGCGGAGAAGAAGTACGAAGTTGGGCCCGACCCGACGGCGCTGCTGAGGATGTTCGGGAACAGCGGC
>Ga0181533_1003883_pt1 | contig 15780 bp, 18 predicted proteins | sample PEATcosm2014_Bin_45_FD_119772 | JGI IMG/M metagenome (GOLD analysis project Ga0181533, IMG submission 119772) | Peatland microbial communities from MTU Mesocosm Facility, Houghton, MI, USA - PEATcosm2014_Bin11_60_metaG | ecosystem: Environmental > Terrestrial > Soil > Wetlands > Peat | place... | reverse complement strand
TGATCACTCATGAGTTACCTACGCTTTTGCTTTTCTAATAAATACTAATGAGCCTGCCTTACCTGGCACTGCACCTTTTACAAGGATAAGATTGTCTTCAGGCCGCACTTGAATTACATCAAGATTTTTCATCATGTGAGTTGTGGTTCCCATATGACCTGGCATCTTCTTACCTTTAATAACACGTCCTTGTGAACGCATAAAGCTCAATGACCCTGGTCTTCTTCCCATGGTTGATCCGTGACTAGCCCGTCCGCCCGCAAAATTATGGCGACGCATTACTCCGGCAAAACCACACCCTTTACTCGTACCCCGAACATCGGCCTTATCGCCCGCTGCAAGTACTGTACGAATATCAATGGGTGCACCTACTGAAAATTCAGCGGTTACTGCATTTTCAGGCAGCGCTATTTCTTTCATAAATAGGAAATATACATTTGGTTTTTTCAACCAAGCATCCGTAAATGATGTTTGCGCATGCTTGTCTTTGATGCAACCTATTTGCACCGCATTGTATCCATCACGTTCTGTTGTTTTCACTTGAGTAATTACCCAATTTGAAATATCCAAAACCGTAACGGGCACAGCCTTTTCTCCTGAAAAGACTTGCGTCATTCCTATTTTTTTACCCCAAATACCTGCAATCATATTGAATGAACCTCGATTGACTACTTAATTTCCACATCAACACCAGACGATATGTTGAGCTTCATAAGCGCATCCATCGTTTGATCAGAAGGTGAAAGAATTTCTAAAATACGTTTGTGCGTAATTAACTCAAATTGCTCGCGCGATTTTTTGTTAACGTGCGGTGAACGTAATACTGTAAAACATCGATGTTTGTTAGGCATCGGAACAGGTCCCATTAAATCGGAACCTGTTCTTTTAACCGTCAATGCTATCTGCTTAGTTGCTTTATCAAGCAACTGATGATCATATGACTTGAGCGTTAAACGAATTTTTTGTTTTTTCATTTGTTACCTAGATTACTCAACGATCTGCGTTACAATACCTGATCCAACCGTTCTGCCACCCTCACGAATAGCGAAACGCAAGTCCTTATTCATAGCAATTGGTGAAATTAAGTCTACTGTTAATTCAAGGTTGTCACCCGGCATAACCATTTCACGACCTGCTGGCAATGTTACCACGCCAGTAACGTCAGTTGTTCTGAAGTAGAATTGTGGACGATATCCATTGAAGAATGCACTGTGACGACCGCCTTCTTCTTTAGAAAGAATGTAAACATCACATTTGAATTTCTTATGTGGTGTAATTGAACCAGGTTTAGCAATAACCATACCACGTTCAACATCTTCTTTTTTGATACCACGAAGCAATAGACCCACGTTATCACCAGCTTGACCTTCGTTCAAAATCTTTCTGAACATTTCAACGCCTGTAACGGTAGTTTTTGCGTTTGTACCAAATCCGATAACTGCAACTTCTTCACCAACTTTAACTTGGCCGGTTTCAATCTTACCTGTTGCAACAGTACCACGACCAGAGATAGAAAATACACCTTCAACTGGCATCAAGAACGGCTTATCAATTTCACGTTTAGGTAACGGAATATATGTATCAAGCGCATTCATCAATTTATCCATTGCTGGATAACCATAATCACCTGAATCGCCTTCTAGAGACTTCAATGCTGATCCACGGATGAATGGAATTTCGTCACCAGGGAAATCATATTTTTTCAATAGATCCCTGATTTCTTCTTCTACCATGTCGATCATGTCAACATCATCTACCATGTCGCACTTGTTAAGGAATACAACAATTGCAGGTACGTTTACGTTTTTAGCGAGAACGATATGTTCACGCGTTTGTGGCATCGCACCGTCTGCAGCTGATACAACAAGAATTGCGCCGTCCATCTGTGCGGCACCAGTAATCATGTTTTTTACATAGTCAGCGTGACCAGGACAGTCAACGTGCGCATAGTGACGATTAGCCGTTTCATATTCAACGTGTGAAGTAGAAATGGTAATACCACGTGCTTTTTCTTCTGGCGCTTTATCGATTTGATCAAACGCACGGAATTCTGCTAAACCTTTAGATGCCAAATACTTTGTAATCGCAGCAGTTAACGTTGTTTTACCATGATCAACGTGACCAATTGTTCCCACGTTAACGTGGGGTTTTTTTCGTTCAAATACATCTTTTGCCATTGATAAATCTCCTACGGATTCTTTCTATAACGCAAACAACACTATTTCTTTTCTAAAATCTGACTCTCAACATTTTTTGGAACTTCGCGATAACATTCAAATTCCATTGAAGAAGTCGCGCGACCTTTGGTCATTGAACGCAATGCTGTTGCATATGCAAACATTTCGCCCAGCGGCACTTCTGCTTTGATAATTTGCTTGTCACCTCTTGAGTCCATACCGAGAACGCGTCCACGACGAGAGTTAAGGTCGCCCATAACATCTCCCATGTATTCCTCTGGAGTATCAACTTCGACTTTCATAATCGGCTCCAATAAGCATGGGGACGCTTTCGCACAACCACTCTTAAATGCCATTGATGCAGCAATCTTGAACGCAAGTTCAGATGAGTCAACATCATGGTACGAACCATCATATAAAATTCCCTTAATATCAACCACAGGGTATCCACCAAGAACACCTGCAGTAACCGCTTCTTCGAAACCTTTTTTTGCGCCAGGGATAAATTCACGAGGAATTGTTCCACCAACCACTTTGTTTTCGAATTCACAGCCCGTGCCACGTTCTAGAGGTTCAAATTTAAACCACACATGCCCATACTGTCCACGACCACCAGATTGCTTAATGAATTTACCTTCAGCTTCAACTGGCTTTTGAATCGTTTCTTTGTATGCAACCTGTAGTTTACCCTGATTCACCTCTACCTTATGTTCACGTTTAAGACGATCAACGATAATTTCAAGGTGCAACTCGCCCATACCGGAAATAATCGTCTGCCCCGTTTCTTCATTATAACTGAATTGGAACGATGGATCTTCCTGCATAAGCTTTCTTAACGATATAGCCATTTTTTCATAATCAGCCTTGTTTTTAGGCTCAACTGATGTAGAAATAACGGGAACCGGCAAAGTAATTGATTCAAGAGCTACCAAATGACCTTCTGCGCACAGAGTATCACCAGTAATCGCATCTTTAACACCCATGACTGCCGCAATATCACCAGCAGAAACACTGCTAATTTCTTCACGCTTATTTGCATGCATTCTCACCAACCGGCTTACACGCTCTTTACTGCCCGTACGCGCATTAAACACATACGAACCTGCTTCAAGCGTTCCTGAATACACACGAATAAAGTTCAGAACACCCACAAAAGGATCTGTCATAATTTTAAATACTAAAGCGCTGAATGGCTCTTTAGGATCTGCTTTGCGCAGCTCTTTTGCATCTGTTCTTGGATTGATACCTTCTACTGGCGGAACATCAAGTGGAGATGGTAGATAATCTACAACGCCATCAAGAAGAAGCTGGACGCCTTTATTTTTAAATGCGCTACCCGCAAATGCCGGCACCACTTTAATATCGAGAACGCCCTTACGAATCGCCGCTTTGATTTCATCAATCTTCAGCTCTTCTTCATTTAAATATTTATCCGCCAAAGCATCACTACAATCACATGCAGCTGCAATAATTTTTTCTCGAGTTTCTGCTACCGTATCAGCATATTCACTTGGAACATCCTTCCATACGATAACTTCACCCATTTCACCTTCGAATGTCGCCATTCGATTGGTAAGGACATCAATGATACCGATAAAATTCTCTGAATGCCCTACTGGCACTTGCATCGCTACAACATTAGCGCCCAATTTATCAGTAACATCTTTAACTACCTTAAAGTAATCCGCCCCGATACGATCAAGCTTGTTAATGAACATAAGACGTGGAACATGATATCGATCAGCTTGTCGCCATACTGTTTCAGATTGCGGCTGCACTCCATCCACACCACTAAATACGGCAACAACACCATCAAGCACGCGCAATGAACGCTCTACTTCAATAGTGAAATCAACGTGCCCAGGAGTATCAATAATATTAATGATATGATTCTTCCATGTACATTGCGTAGCGGCCGACGTAATGGTAATACCCCGTTCACGCTCCTGTTCCATCCAGTCCATGGTAGTTTCACCTTCATGAACCTCACCGATCTTATGAGAAACACCAGTATAAAAAAGGATACGCTCCGTCACCGTTGTTTTGCCTGCGTCAATATGAGCGGCAATACCTATATTTCTGTATCTATTGAGTGCGTTACTCATTATGCAAAACCCTTACAATTACCAAGCAAAATGCGAGAAGGCACGATTTGATTCAGCCATTCTATGCACATCAGATTTTTTCTTAACCGCAGATCCACGACCTTCAACTGCATCAAGCAATTCTTGAGCCAAACGATTACCCATGGTTTTACCAGGACGTTCTGCAGCTGCCTGCTTCAACCATCGCAATGCCAAGGCACGCGCACGATCAGCACGGACTTCCGTAGGAATTTGATAAACACTACCACCAACTCTGCGCGGGCGAACCTCTACAGCAGGCACAACATTATTAAATGCCTTATTAAACATTTCAAGCGCCTTCGCCTTGTCACCGCCTACTTTACCTGCAACGACATCCATTGCATCGTACATTATGCGACGGGCAACGCTTTTTTTACCACGCTCCATAATCACGTTAATGAATCGCTCAATGAGCTCTGAATTATAACGATGATCTGGAATGATCTCACGCTTACTTAATTCTCTTTTACGCCTAGGCATATCATAAATCCTTTACAAGTTTGTATCTATTACGAAGCTTTTGGCATTTTGGTACCATACAATGAACGAGACTGCTTTCTCTTCTCAACACCAGCGGCATCAAGAGCACCACGCACGATATGATATTTTACACCCGGCAAATCTTTTACCTTACCACCACGCACAAGAACCACAGAGTGTTCTTGCAAGTTATGGCCTTCGCCCCCGATATACGCAGTTACCTCAAAACCTGTAGAAAGCTTAACACGCGCCACTTTTCGAAGCGCTGAGTTTGGCTTTTTAGGTGTTTGAGTAAACACACGCGTACATACGCCGCGAGCTTGCGGAGCACCCTTTAATGCAGGGCACTTCGTCTTTGTTTTAATTTTTATTCTGCCAAATCGACAAAGTTGATTAATTGTTGGCATAGCAAACCGTTCCTATATTGTAGAAAAACGTGTAATATCCTTAGTTCAAAAACCGCATCTTAAGGCTCTATTGGCATTAAAAATGGGACATGAAGGTCCTTAGTAGTGTACCTTTTTTGTATTTTTTTTCAAGAAAATTATATAAGTGTCATCCAGGCAAAGAAGAAAGTATGATCTCTCTAGCTCTCGAAGTGATCGCTATGCAAATAAGCAATTTTATTTCAGACCGCCTTTACCATAGACGAATAACACCTTTGATGGTAACTTTATGAATGTTATTTCTCCATTCATAACCTAGTATAAGGATTATCTATGAATTTTACCAATATTTTATTCATATTCCCGGCCATTGTGGGTGTCGGCTTTCTAATAGGATTTCACGAATTAGGCCATTTTCTCTTTTGTAAGCTCTTTCATATCTATACCCCCTCCTTCTCAATAGGGTTTGGCCCCAAAATCATCAGTCGTCGCATTGGCACTACTGAATTTTCACTTTCTGCCATTCCTTTGGGTGGCTATGTAGAAATCGCAGGAGCAGCCGAAGTGGGCCAGGGAGAACAGGAACATGCACAGAGCACCGATGAACACTCCTTCGCACGCAAACCTTATTATCAAAAAATGCTCGTCATGTTCGGTGGCATTATGTTCAACCTGATTTTTGCCTACATCGCACTCATCCTTCTTTGCAGCACTGGTTTGCCCGAATCTCCCCTTCTTTACCCTTACAATGCCCATCCAACCATTGCCAAAATTGAGGACAACTCACCTGCCGCTAAAGCTGGATTACAAGTTGGCGACACTATAATTGCTCTTGATGGCAATCCAATTAATGGCGACACACTCGCTCTTATGAAGGCTATTCAAAATTCACCGAACAAAGAAGTGCATATCCAATACAATCGCACCCTTGATCAAACAACCACCTCACACGAAACAAATATTGCCATAGGAAGCAGCGAGCGCTTCGGGCAAGTCGTTGGCACCTTTGGCGTCTTTTATCAAATGTCCGCCATTCCTGGCACCTCTTTTACTGAAGCTATAGCTCAGGGCATTCACTTGGCCAATATTTATATAAAGAACACCATTGGCGCCTTCAGCCATCTTTTTAAAAGCCGAGATACCAGTAACATGGGCGGACCCGTTCGCATTATTCAAGAAACCGCAGCCGGCGCGTCCAAAGGATTTAAAATTTACTTACTGTTCCTTGCGATTATAAGCATCAACTTGGCTGTCATGAATCTTATTCCTCTTCCCATCTTAGATGGCGGCCAAATACTGTTCTACACCATAGAAGCTGCTATACAGCGCCCTATTCCTCTTCAAATCAGAGAATACATTCACATTGCCAGTTGGATAGCCATCCTGCTCCTTACCCTCTTTTTGACGTTCAAGGATCTCGCTGCAGTCGTCACCAATATAAAATTTTAAAGACACAGACTGACCATTAAAGACGAAAAGGCCCCGGTAGGAATTGTCCTACCGGGGCCTTTATATTTTTTATGCTTTATTGCGAAAATACCGAACGGTTATTTCACAATTTGCGCTTTATGCGGATGCTCTGCACCTGGATAGAGCTTAAGCTTTTTGATAACCTGGCGATTAAGCTTATTCTTAGGCAACATACCTTTGACTGCTTGTTCGAGAATACGCTCTGGATGATTCTTAAGCATATCTTTTGCCATAACTACCTTGTAGCCGCCCATCCAACCAGTGTATCGTCTGTATTCTTTATCATCCCATTTATCACCAGTAAAGACGACGTCCTTAACATTGATGACCACAACGTAGTCACCGGTATCGGTGTGCGGGGTATATTCAGGCTTATCTTTACCTCGAAGCATGTCCGCGATTTGCGTCGCTAAACGACCAACAGTTTTACCCTTGGCGTCAATCAGCTTCCACTGCGGTTTTCGTGCCTCATTCTTGAGGAAAAAAGCGCTATTCATATTCATAATAGATAACCTTTTATTCTTTTGTGTACTATAAACTATATAAAGACTAATTTTTATCCTTTGCTCTCCACTATGCTCTGCCTCAGGACGAACGGGATAAGGCCTCTGGGCGAACGGGAAGAACGGAATCTTTATAACTGTAAAGCAAAACAGCCTTTTGGTCAACAAAACCTTCAGATAAAACTCTTTTCATGATATCATATTTGACCAATAACGTATCTCTAATCTCTCTTTTTTAAAGGATCTTATGCAGAATTGCTTCGCATCAGTTATTCCTCCATTTCTCGTACTGATCACTGCATGTATCACGCGAAAATTAAATCCTTCGTTGATTATCGGACTCATTTCAGCTGCTCTCATCGCTGCCGACGCCTCCCTTTTTGGCGCTTCAAGCCTCCTTTTCAAACGTTTTTTTGATAAAATTATCGATATTGATACCTTTTATTCCTTTGGTTTTTTGATCATCATTGGGACTCTCATTACGCTTATTGCTGATACCGGCGGCGTCCAAGCGCTCGCCAAAGCTATTGCCCCTCGCCTGAAAAGAAAATCATCTGCCGAACGATACTCATTTTTCCTCTCCATGCTCCTTTTTATCGATGATTATCTGAGCAATCTCACTGTCGGTATCGTCATGCGTCCCCTGACTGATCATGCGGGAATTCCCCGTTCCAAACTTGCGTTTTTAGTACACTCCCTCTCAGGCCCCTTGGTTATCTTGGTCCCCGTCTCCAGCTGGGTTGCCATGATTACCAGCAACTTGCACTATGCGGGAGTCGGGCAAGAAGCAAATCACGCCATCAAAATTTATGGCAATCCCTTTTTCATTTATCTGAGCTCTATTCCTTTTATCTTCTATTCGCTCATCTTAATTGCATCCATATGGTTCATCATTCACTATAATATCTCCTATGGACCGATGCAAAAACATGAACACATTGCACAAAAAACGGGCAATCTTCTCGGTGGAAAACCATCTCCAACCGCAGCACTCCGCACGGATCGAGGAACTCAAGGCACATTATTCGACCTCATATTCCCACTCGCATCGCTCATTATCGGAGTAATTTTTGGCATTTTATATAAAGGAAATTGTTATATTTTTGGGGGACACAACTCAATTATTGAAGCACTTCAGCAAAATAACAATCCCTTTGCTGTTTTATTCTTTGCAGGCTTAGCGAGCTTATTACTCAGCATTGCGAGTGCACTTATCCGTAAACGCATCACCGCACCACTCCTTCCTGCTATCATTCATGAAGGCTTTGAACTCATGATTCAAGCGATTATCATGATCACCCTCGCCTCAGTGCTCGGCGCACTACTCAAAGATGATCTTCATACTGGAGATTATTTGGCACGAACCTTACTTCAGAGCATGAGCGTTACCTTGCTTCCTTTTGCTTTCTTTATGGTTGCACTCATTACTGCAGTCATGACGGGCACTTCATGGGGAACTATTGCATTGTTGCTGCCTATCGCTGTTCCTATGCTTGTCTCCACCACTTCATTACCATTACCGGTTGATCCTTCTGCAATTCCTCTTTTGTTTCCAGTTATTGGGGCAATATTTTCTGGCGCAGTGTGCGGCGATCACGTTTCGCCCATTTCTGAAACTACTATTATGGCTGCAACGAGCACGATATCGTACCCTCTCGATCATGCGTACACGCAAATTTTCTATGCTTTACCGACTATCTTCTGTACCGGTATTGCATTCTTAATTTCTGGACAATTAACAGGCTATCCAGCAAGCACCAACGCGCTGATTTCACTCGGCGTTGGATTAACGCTCTGCTGCACACTATTAATGGCTATCCATATTTTATATAAACCTAAAAACAATCAGGCATAATCATGAAATTATTACAAATCGCTGCACTTGCACTCTTATTGCACATTCCGACTATCCAAGCACTTGATGCCTGCCGCGAAGACCAGCAGATAATCACAGGCATCATGACATGTTTTTTTTCCGCCGGAGCTGTCAAAATGTATACCATATATCGCAAATACACCAATATGGGATACGAGCGAGTGCATCGAGATCACGATAGATTAAAAGCGTATCACTCCGCTGAAGAAGAATCTTTCGATGAAGATATTAATCATTTCAATCGCCGTACGTCTACCCAGCTTATACCTGAAGAGGACATTGAAAATGATCGAAAAATTGCGCTCAAAGTAATAAAACGCCAAAATTTAGTACCAGCCCTCATGATTGGCGGAGGATTCGCAACAATGGCAGTTGGTGGCATCTATATACTATATTCATGCCAATAACAATACCCTCAATAAGCATATACGCTTACCTAAAAGGAAATTTTATGAAATTATTACAAATCGCTGCACTTGCACTCTTATTATCCACTCCTATCATACACACCGGATGTGATGGCTATGAAGGCTCTCGATTCGGAAGAGCATTAGAACCTTACATTATCACGATTGTTGTCGGAGTTGGCACTACAGGAATAGGCATCAGAAAAATTTATAACGCTGCAAATACGTTATACAGCGAATCTTCTGAAACCGCCCCTTTAATTAACAGCACACAGACTCTCAGAAAGGCCTATTGCGATATCCAGGACGGGCTTACTACAGTAGGAATAGGGACTGCCCTAACTATAGTGGGGTTCTCACTCCTAGTAGCCAGTGAATCCAATGCGCGCGAAAATTGCTGCAACTCACTACCTTCAAATAGCACCTGTTCATGGAAATAGGTCATAAGCCTATAACAATAAATGTAACCAAACACCCTTTACACAATCAATAAGGAGAAACCCATGAAATCATTACAAATCACTGCGCTCGCACTCTTATTATCCAATCCTGCGGTTCACACCGGATGCGATGGCTATGAAGATACTAAATATGGAAGAGCATTAGAACCTTACATTATCTCTATTGTTGCCGGAACTGTCGCTACAGGAATAGGCATCAGAAAAATTTATAACGCTGCAAATACGTTATACAGCGAATCTTCTGAAACCGCCCCTTTAATCAACAGTACACAGACTCTCGAAAAGGCCTATCGCGATATCAAGGACGGGCTTCTTGGAATAGGAATGGGGGCTACCCTAACTATAACGGGTTTTGCGGTCATGGTAATTGGCGAATCCAATGCACGTGAAAATTGCTGCGGCGCCCTTTCAAACAGCTCCTGCTCATGGAAATAGATAAAAATCACGAAATACAAACATTTCTTTATTCACAAGAGAATCGATGAAATTTTTACAAATAACCGCACTCGCACTCTGCCTGAACATTCCTATGGCGCATGCCAATGATGACGATAGCTACAGTCTCAATCAGAAAATTGTAGGATACGGAATGATGATCGGTGTCGGTGCGACATTTACTCTCGTAGGAATGCATAGAATTAATTCCTGCAGAAAAAAACTAACCTCACCCGATACAAACGGCCTCTTGGAATCTCAGCAACAATCTAGGGCGACCATCGATAACGATCTCTTTCACGGCCTTTTGGCAGTAGGAATCGGTACCACATTCACCATAATTGGATTTGTCCCTTGGCTCATTAACGTGTATCAAGAATCTAACGAGAAATGCTATTAAAGCTCCTTATTACATTGAAAGAAAACCAATGAAAATATTACAAATCACCGCGCTCGCACTCTGTTTGAACATACCTATGGCCAAAGCAAATGATAATGAAGGATGTTATTCGCGATTTTCAAGAAGCAGCTCTCTTGAAGGATTTGGCTTAATGATCGGCTTAGGATCCACCTTGGCTTTCTACGGGATGTATCGTATAAACTCCGCTCTTAACAGAGCACATCAAAGAGACGCTGCTGCTCTTATCCAACAGCCTCAACAACAAAATGATACATTAAACGATGTACGAAAAGGTCTTGCATCTACCGCAGTTGGCATTGGCATCGCAACATGTTTCTGGATTAATATGACGGTTTGCGAATCTATAGCCTATAACAATAAATGCAACTAAATACCCTTTGCATAATCAAAGGAAATGATCATGAAATTATTACAAATCATTTTTTAAAATCAGGGCAACGAATCAACCTATTGAAGGAGGACTATCGACCCCACATGCACTTATCGCTGCTGCTGCAATAGCCGTTCCAATCGCCATGGCTCAAAGAGCTGCGGAATCTGCTCTTGATACACTTAATCTATAATTCTTCCGACTTTGCTCAACAAAGAAGGCTCCTTCATCGGGAGCCTTCTTGTTTTACTTTAATTTTTTGCTTACAACGTCTTTTTAACGAGCGATTCGATATCCTTGATACTTTTTGGAATATCTTCGCTCAAGCAGACTGCACCATCTTTAACAATCCAGTAATCATCTTCGATACGAATACCGATACCTTCTTGTCGGATGTAAATGCCTGGTTCAATGGTAATCACATCACCCTCTTCGAGTGGTTTTGAAACATCGCCCACATCATGCACATCAATGCCCAAGAAATGGCCAATGCCATGCGGCATATACTGATCATAACCGCCTTTATCTTTGAGGAATTTTTTAGTCAGATGATTAAGCGATTGATCTGGTTTTTCTTTGTTTGAAATCCACATGCCTGGCTTTGCAATAGATGCGATATATTCCTGCGTTTCAAGAACAATCGTATACAGCTCTTTTTGGCGCTTGGTGAATTTTCCTGATACCGGATAGGTGCGCGTAATATCAGCGCAATAATAATCATATTCTGCACCGCAATCGACTACCACTAAATCGCCGTCTATGAGCGTGTCTCGGTTGAGATTATAGTGCAATACGGTGGCATTTTTGCCCGTTGCTACGATTGAAGGAAATGTGGTACGCGAACACGAACCGGTAATAATATATTCAAGCCCTGCTTGCACTTCGCACTCACGCACGCCGTCTGCAATCGCATGCGCAGCGGCTTCTTGCGCCAATGCAGTAATTTCAATTGCTTTGTAGAGATATTCGATCTCTTCCTGACTTTTGATGCGGCGCATATGCGCAATAATCGGCAATACATCTACGATGGTTCGACCCTGCTCACCATGATCGGATTGAAAGATGCCCGGCATAAATTCTTCTAAACGTTTGAGCAATAACCGCTGTTCCACGCAACTACGCTGATCTTGCGGCGCTAAGGTGAAAATCGATCCTTTCTGCGCACACACTTCTGCTAATGCTTCGAGCAAATGCTCATATTCTGCTTGAGGAAAAAATGGATGAAATGCATAACCTAGGCACTGAGTGCCCAAAGGCTTTACAAAATCAACGCCCAGCTCCTGTGCATTTTCTTGCGTTAATGGAATTGACTCCGCAACCCATTGCGTACGCACGTCGCCACAATTGGGGATGTAGAGCGTCGTAGTGCCATCAAGATCGACGTACAACGCAACGCCCGGCTCACGAATGCCACTCAGATAAAAGAACGAACCTTCTTGACGGAATGGAGCGCCATCATGCTCAAAATTGGCAAATAATACCAATGCACCATGATGCTTCGGATATTGACTGCGGATACGCTCAAGTAATACTTTTCTACGATTTTTATATATTTCTGAATTCATAATTTTATCTTTCATTTAAAAGGTCTAAATTATCAATAATCTTACTAAGAATACTGATATTCATTCCCCGTTCGCCCTGAGGGTTGCGATCCGTCAGGATCGAAACGTCTCGAATGGGTGCGGGGATAGATAGGCATTGCACACCTATTAGATAATATAATTCATCTTGCTCCGTTACCCATTCGAGACATTTTTAGTTTCGTTACACTCAACTAAAAACCCTCAGGGCGAACGGAATAAAGTTTATCTCTATCAACGCAATAATATTTTTCTATTCATGAGTAAAGCTTTTTGAACATTAAAATTCAAGTCAAGCCTTAAAAAGGGCGACGATCTGAAAGTGCTTTATACACCGTAACGCGATCCATATATTCCAATGATGAACCGACCGGCACGCCGCGCGCCAAACAGGTGATAGGAACCTGAGCAGACTTTATTTTACTCGCAATAAATGAAGCAGTCGCTTCACCTTCTGGTGTATTATTCGTTGCCAAAATCACTTCTTTAACGGTACCCGATTGCACTCGCACTATTAACTGATTAATGGTTAAATCTTCTGGATTAATACCTTCAAGTGGCGATATAGCGCCGCCCAAAATATGATAGACGCCGTGATATCCACCCGTCTTTTCAATTGCAAGGAACTCTTGCCACGTTTCCACCACACAAACAGTCGATTGATCTCGCTTTGGTGAAGTACAGAGTGAACACGGATGCCCCTTTTCCTGCCACGCAGCGCACACCTCGCATTGCGTTATTTTTGCCTTTGCATCACGCAATGCCGCACAAAATTGCTCAATCTTCTTTTCATCCATGTGGAGAAAATGATTCGCAACTTTATAGATATTCTTCGATGCCAAATAGGGCACTTGCTGCAATGTTTTTATCAACTGCGCAAGCGTAGGAACATTCTGAATCATTCGTTACGCTACCCTTTTTTGTATCGCAGACTGCAACAATCCAAGGACTGCACTCGTGCAAATATATAACGAAAGTCCTGCTGAAAAGTTAATAGAAACCGCTGCAATAACTAATGCAACGGCAAGCGCTGGCATACGCCCTTGTTTATCGAGCGTTAATGCCTGAATGACCATGAATATCACTATCAGTATTGGTAAAACAAAATAAGGATCGCGCGCCGATAAATCGGGAATCCATAAAAACGGCGCTTTATATAAATGCAACGAACTGGTGAGAATCGGATTCAGCGCGAAAAATATCGGTAGCTGTATAAACATCGGCAAGCAACCACTCAACCCCGGAAGCCCATATTTTTGAATCAATGCCGCTTGTTCTGCCTTCAATGTTTCTTGATCATGCTTATATTTTTTTTGAATGTAGGCCATTTTTTTCTGGAATTCTGCATGCTCTTTTGCCTTTTTATCACCCTTAATAGTGAATGGCAACAAGATCAATTTTAAGAGCGCAGTTATCGCAATAATCACTAATCCGTAATTATGCACATAATGATGCAGAAACTTCATGAGCTTTAACAATGCCTGAGATATTGGCGTTAACCAGCCGGCATAATCGAGCGTTTTTTCAAGACGCGGATCAACCGGGTGCATGCCCTCTTCAGTCTTAGGTCCAAGATAGAATGATAAATGCCATGATTTATCCGTAGTAATTGCGGGCCCCTCGAGGAAAGCTTCCAAGTGTTCCCCACCTATGAGACTGTAATATGCACGTTGCGTGAACTTTTCTTCATCGCGCACCATCGCATGTACAAAATATTTATTTGCCGTACCAAACAATGTTGGTTCAAACCAACCGGTATCTTCTAATTTGGTCAGCGTTTTTTCGACCATCACCGCTCCTTGATCATTGGTCATAATAGCGGATAGACGCTCTTGATCACCAAGTTCCGGCATGCGTGGAGATGAGAATACAATGCGTGGCTCAATTGCACCTTTTTTAGGATGTAATTCAACAACAAGATCTAACTGATAGGTATGTTTAAATACAATAAATGTTTTGGTAATAGATGCCGCTGGCGTTTCGGCCTTATAAACCACCACCACACGGTCATCTTCTTCTCGATGTCCCGCTAAGGTGTAGAAAAGCGGCGTCTCTTCATTAAAAGCGAGCAAGAAACAACGTTGCGTTCTTTCTGTTTCTCCCGCAGGATGAATGGTTGTTAATTCAATATTCTTGCCATCACGCGCCTCTTTAAAGACCAAATGATCGAGTGATGCGCCTTCAGTTGAGAATGAATAGATCGCATGATCAGTTTCGACAGTATACTCTTGTAACGCCTCTAATTGCTTAGTTTCGATGAAATTGATTTCACGATTAAGAGGTTTTAATTCTCGTTTTTGTCCTGGTGCTTGAAATTGTTGACCGGCCTGCGTTACCTCAGCCGCATGCTGAAATGGTTTTTTCCCAAAAAAGAAATATTCAAACGCCCATGTTGAGATAAGTGCCATGACCATTACAAACAAAAGATCTTTTACATTCATAGAGATATACCTTAATCTGCTTAATTATTAAACTGACGCTTGCGAAATAGAGCAATATTTATTACTGTTAGAAACCACCGGGTTGTATATCCTGGTTGAATATCTATGTAATAACACTTATGATATCAAGTAAAATTACATTACGCCAGTATAAAAACAGTGCTATACTAATACAAGTTTCAAACTAAAAAGGACTTATTATGAAAATGCAACGCAAACAATTCCGCATCGGCGATCTTGCAAAACAACTCAATGTAGAGCGTTTTGTTATCCGCTTCTGGGAAAAGGAGTTTAATCTTAAAGCCATCCGCTCAAAAGGTGGCCAACGATTTTACGAAGGAAAAGATCTGGCAACCTTTGAATACATCAAAGAGTTGCTCTACAAGCAAGGATTTACCATTGCAGGGGCAAAGCAAAAGCTGAACCTTACCAGCAAAAAGGATATTATTGCTTCCAAGCGAACCACGTTCAATGAACATGCACCATTACCAAACGACATCAAAAAGCTGTTGCTTGATATCCGGGCGCGACTCGTAAAATTACAAAAAGTTCTATAACCTTCTCAGCAATAAAGAACTCTATTTCCATGTACCGCAAAAAAGCACACATTCATTTTGTCGGCATCGGCGGCATCGGTATGAGCG
>Ga0181533_1003878_pt1 | contig 15804 bp, 10 predicted proteins | sample PEATcosm2014_Bin_45_FD_119772 | JGI IMG/M metagenome (GOLD analysis project Ga0181533, IMG submission 119772) | Peatland microbial communities from MTU Mesocosm Facility, Houghton, MI, USA - PEATcosm2014_Bin11_60_metaG | ecosystem: Environmental > Terrestrial > Soil > Wetlands > Peat | place... | reverse complement strand
GGCGTTCGATCAGTACGACCTGATGATGATTGAACAACCGCTGGCCTGGGACGACATTTATCAGCACGCACTGCTGCAAGCGCAGTTGCGCACCCCCATCTGCTTAGACGAGTGCATTCACAATCCGTCCCATGCAGACGCGGCAATCAATATGGGGGCCTGCCGCATTATCAACATCAAGCTTGGAAGAGTCGGAGGACATACGCAGGCCAAGCAAGTGCACGACATCTGTGTGCGAAATTCCATCCCGGTGTGGTGTGGGGGAATGCTGGAATCGGGCATTGGCCGCGCCCACAACATTGCCATGTCTGCCCTGCCAGGGTTCGTACTGCCCGGGGATGTGTCCGCGAGCCAGCGGTATTGGGAGGAAGACATCATCGAGCCCGAAGTCGAGGTCAGCTCCGCGGGGACGATACGGGTGCCTGAGACACCGGGCCTCGGTTACGACAGTCGCAGAAAGAGAGTGGAAGAGCTGACTGTTCGTCAGGAGCACTGGCATGCGTAACTTGCCCTATGCGAGCAAATTCTACTGATACCGGGTCTCCGGCAAAGACTGAGATGGCGCCAAGCGGCCATCTGAAAGCGAACGCACTCTCCCTGAGTGATGCCATCATCCTGGGATTGGCCAGTTCCGCTCCCGCCCAGACGATGGCCGTGGCGCTGCCTGCGTTGGTGGCGGCCGTTGGCTATGCCGGCTTGTTGCCCATCGCGTCCGCTTTTGTCCCCATGCTGGGCATTGCCCTTGCCTATCAGCGCCTGAATCGCTGGGAGCAGAGTGCGGGCGCTACTTACACTTGGGTCTCCAAAGCCCTGCATCCTTATTTGGGCTTCGTGGCCGGTTGGATGATTCTGATGTATTACACTCTCGGCACCACGAGTATGACGGTGCCAGCCGGTACATACACACTTCAACTGATAGCCCCCGGCATGGCAAACAACAAGCTGGCGGCTGTTGCTGTGGGCAGTCTTTGGAATTTGATAGTAACTTTCCTGCTCTTGGCAGGCATCGAAATCGCTGCCCGTCTTCAACGGGTTTTGGCGGTCTTTGAGTATCTGGTGCTCTTCTTCTTTGCCATACTCGGCATAAGAGCACTGATTTCGGGCCACGCCGCGGCGCGGGTCACACCTGCATGGTTCAACTTCTCTGGCGCTGGCGGAATGAAAGGGCTTTCGGCCGGAATTCTCATTGCCGTGTTTATGTACTCAGGCTGGGACGCCGCGATCTATGTCAACGAGGAGACCAAGGATAAGGAAGCGAATCCTGGTCGCGCAGCCGTGTCCAGCGTGGTTATCCTGTTGTTTGTCTACGGTTTGATCACCTTCGCCTATCAGGGTGTCCTAAACCCATCGGCGTTGCAGAGCTCTGCGGGGAATGCACTGGCAGTCATTGCGCAACGGTTGATGCCGGGGCCGAGTTCGCTGCTGCTAAGTTTGGTCGTCTTGTTGGGGACGGTCGCATGCCTGCAGGTCGCGATCGTTTCCTCTTCAAGGCTTGGGTTCGCCATGGCGAAGGACCGTGTAATGCCGTCGTTTTTCAGGATCGTTCACCCCAGAACAGGGAGCCCTTGGGCGGTCACGCTGTTTATGGGTGGCATCAACTTGGTTTTCCTCATGTTGACGGCATTTGAAGCTGGAGGCACACGCGAAGTGCTGTCCAACATCGCCAGCGCTCTTGGCATTATTGCTTCTCTGTTCTACGCTCTCACCGCCATCGCTGCTGTCTGGCAGTATCGAGCTGTGCTATTCAAGAACGCCGGCAATTTTGTTCTCGGAGGCCTGTGGCCGGCGCTTGGGGCAATATCTCTTCTCACCATAGTGGTTGAGGCGGTCTTGACCCGGGCGGTTCCGACTTCGGTGCTGTGGGCAGGTCTCGGAGCCACCGCCGTGGCGCTGCCCATTGCGCTGGGCATCCACTACATTGGCAAAGTGCCTTTCCTTCGCGACCCACGCCAGCAGCAGATTCAGCTCCAGACCAGGCGAGGTAGATTTCGCGGGGAGTTTTGATCACGAGGACCTAACATGAAAGTGGAGAACGAGGTTGCGGGTATGAAAGCAACAGTGGAGTCGGCGCGCCTTTTCGCGCAAGCGCAAGATGTGATCGCAAGCGGCGTGAACAGCACCGCGCGTGCTCCCCGCTCAGGTTGGTCACCCTATCCTCTCTTTGTCGACCACGGAAAAGGATCCCGGATCGTTGACGTTGATGGCAACCAATTCATCGACTACTTACTGGGGTTGGGCCCAATGCTTCTTGGTCATCGGCCTGAACAGGTGACAAAGGCCGTAGTCGATTTCATCACTCAAAGGGGGACCGTATTCGCCCTGCCCGTGGCCGACGAGATCGAACTGGCGCGGAAGATAATTGACGCGGTACCCAGCGTCGAGCAAGTGCACCTCGCAAACACGGGAACGGAAGCAGTCCTTTACGCCGTGCGCCTCGCCCGCGCTTACACGCGCCGGTCGAAAATCATCCGCTTCGAAGGCATGTATCACGGCTTTTCGGATGCGGTGTACTGGAGCAAGCACCCTTCGCTCGAGAAGGCCGGTCCCGAGTCGCGACCGGTCCCAGTTCCTCAGGGACCGGGCCTGCCGAAGGGGTTGGAAGATTCTCTTATCGTCCTCCAGTGGAACGACGGCGAAGCGCTGGAGGGCATGATCCGCGAGCACGGGGACGAAATTGCCGCCGTGATTACCGAGCCCGTCATGTGCAACACCGGCTGTATCTTGCCGATGCCCGGCTACCTGGAACTGATGCGGCAGTTGACCCATCAGTTTGGCATAGTGTTGATCTTCGACGAAGTTATTACCGGATTCCGCATTGCGCTGGGAGGCGCGCAGGAATATTACGGAGTGGTGCCGGATCTTACTGTCATGGCCAAAGGTTTTGGAGGCGGGTTTCCCATCGCCGCTCTCGGTGGCAAGAAAGAGATCATGCAACTGGTAGCGGATGGGACAGTGTCTATGGCAGGGACATACAGCGGCAACGGCATCGCCGTCAGCGCAGCGAATGCCACTCTCAATTTTCTGACGACGCCCGGCATCTATCAACAGCTGTTCGATAAAAGTGAGCGGCTGATGCGTGGCATTGGAGAACGCCTGGAATCTGCGGGATTCGATATCAGCATAGTTGGGATTGGTCCGCTGTTTCAGGTATGGTTTACAAGTTCTCCCATCCGCAATTACCGTGACGCCATCCGTCACGCGCAGCGCGACTGGTTTCGCATCTGGTGGGAGGAGATGATGAAGCGAGGGGTGCTCTTTCACCCCGATGCGCTCGAGAACCTATTTGTCTCTTTTGCCCATAGTGACATCGACGTGGAGTGCACACTGCAGGCGGTCGAAGGCGCATTACCCGAGATGCACCGCAGATTTCGATGAATCGAATTGGAGTTCTTGCTGTTTGGCCGCGCTCGACCAAAGTGGAAATTTGACTTAAGGAAGTAAGGACAGCTAAGTGCAGCCAACCTCGTGCGTGCTGGGCATTGACCTTGGAACGTCGGCGATCAAGCTCGTCGCCGTTTCCCGGGACGGTCACGTGATGGCGAGCGCACGTGAGTCCTACGATACGATCTCCACCGCTGCAGGGCAGGCGGAACAGGATTGCCAGCACTGGCTGAAAGCTCTGTCCGTCGCAGCGAAGAAGATCGGATCGCGGTCGACGCATAAGGTTCGGGTGGCCGGTATCGCACTCACCGGCCAAATGCCCACACTGGTAGTGCTGAGCAAACAGAAGCCGGTCGCTCCCGCAATTACCTGGCAAGACAGCCGCGCAGATGGATGGGTGAGTGAACGGGTCGATAATGATCTTCGCCTCCGCATCTACCGAAGAACGGGCGTCCTAATCGACGGCCGCTATCTCGGGCCGATGTTCCAGTATCATCAAGGGCCGAAACCGAAAGCACGCAGCATCCTCTCCGCGAAAGATTTCCTGTTCCATGCCCTCACCGGGGTAACGGCCACCGATCCATCCACAGCTTCCGGATACGGCCTGTACAACCTGCACTTGAAGGCTTGGGATCCGGAACTCTGTAAATTCTGGGGCATCGCTAAGGAAAGGCTGCCTTCGATTGAGAGTTCTTTATTCCGCGCGCCTCTCAGCGAACGCGGGAGGCAGCTACTCGGCTGCGCGTTGGGAACCCCCGTGGTGCTGGGGTGTGCCGATTCAGTCGCCGGCGTCTATGCGCTCAGTAGCGCCAGACGGTTCGCGCACACGGCCACCGTTCTGACGGGCACCAGTACAGTCATTATGAAGTGCGATTCGCGGCCGCGCTGGGACCAACGGAGCAGGTATCTCCTTACTCCGTTCGCGGTGGATGGCTGGTATGGCTACGAGGCAGACTTGCTCACCACCGGCTCTGCACGCGAGTGGGCGGCCAGCGTTCTCCTGCGCCGCGCCAACCAGAAGACGCAACAGTCTTTGTGGCAATCGGCATATAAGATCGCCCCCGGCGCGGACGGACTGCTCTTCGCGCCTTATCTTGGGGGTGGCGAACAAGGAGTCCTGTGGAATCCCCGCTTGCGAGGCACTCTGACAGGACTGACGTTGGCTCACGGCGGGGCGAAGATTGCGCGTGCGTTGCTCGAAGGCATGTGTTTCGAGATTCGACGTTGCCTGGAGGTCTTCGAAAAGGAAGTGCCGCTGCCATTTGTACGCGTAGCCGGGTGGATCGCCGACATTCCGGAGGAGTTGCAGCTGCTGGCCGATATCATCGGCCGGCCCGTTCATGCTTTCCGGCTGGATTCCGCGGCAGCGATTGGAGCAACACTCCTCACGGGACTGATAGACAGCAAGAAATACTTCGCAAACATCAGGCCCGCAGTTTTCACGCCGGGTCAGCGAAGCAAGCGCTACAACGAAATCTATGCAAAATACGTCGCTCAGTTTCCGGCCGGCGCAACCACTGGGTCGGCAGACGATGCATGAGCCATCGGGCGCAGAAGCAGGGCGCTGCAGAGTCCTTGACACAATTGGCGGCAAAGTCTAGCGCATTCTCGTGGCTATTGAAGCGTGGCGCGGCGTATCAGATTGATGCCAGTCTACCGGAAGAGAAGCGGAAGGAGCGGCTCAAGAACAACGGAAATAAGCCGCAGTTCGATCTGCGAGGAGAGTTGTTTCGCATGGCCGGCACGGACCTGACCCAGATCGACAGCATCGATGTTATGACCGCTATGACCATTCTTAGCGGGAAGGGATATGAGCAAATGGAAGACGGACGACCATTTTGTTTCCTGGCTACGGCTATGTCCGGACAACAAAGTTAGCGGCGACAAGGTAATTGGGAAAGGCCGGTTGCCGACCAAGAATCGGGTCAGTCTTGCTTTGAAGATGGCCGCCAGCAGCTTACGGGTCAGTAACACCTATCTGGGTGCACAGTTCCGTCGACTAAGAACCAAGCTGGGGACTCCGGTTGCGATCAAAACCATGGCCAGCCAAGATGGCTCGATTGATGTACAGCATGCTCCGCCACGGGCTGCATTTCGTGGACCCAGGAGCGGAGTCTTACGAGACCCAACACCGCAAGCTACAGTTCAGCTATCTCAAGCGGAAAGCCGCCAAACTCGGATTCCAAATCATCGAAGCTCCTGCAGCTTAAAGGCGGGAGTTTCCAGGGAGTTTTCTGGAGAGCCTGCAGCAACAGCTGGTAAAACATGCACGTTATTAGTGGTTCCTCTTGGCGGAAGGACATCTGAACCGGCAACGGTTCGGGGCGATGCTGGGCCAGATCGCACTGCTACCGGTGCCGACGGGATAGAGAGATTGGTTGTCGAGTCTGCATCGGAAATCGGCCTTACCAGAGGCTGGGCGAGGAGGAATGTGTTGCAAGAACAGGACGCAAAATGGGGCGATTCCGGACCGTGCCGGTGCGGATGGCCAGACCGCCGGGGTACTCCGATGAAGAATCGTTTCACAATGTCGCGAAACGGGCGAGATGAGCGTAGAATGGCGCCGTTTTCGAGGTCAAAAAGGAGATTCTGGATGATGACCAAAATTGGGCCGGAACTCACCTTGAGTGTGGGGGCAACCATGGGACGGATCGCCGCCGGTTTTCAGGGTCTATGTCAAGCTCTCTTCGCGTTTGTGTTGCTTGTTGTAGTGCTGACTGCACCGTTGATTTGGGGACAGGCGACGGTCTCAACCGGTAACATTCAAGGCACCATCACCGATCCTTCCGGTGCAGTGGTGTCCGGCGCCAAAGTAGTTGTTACCAATACCGCCGCAGGCCGGTCTATTGAGTCCAAGTCGACTTCGGCGGGCACGTACAGCGTTGGAGCCCTCCTTCCGGGAGACTATGTGGTGCGCGTAGAAGCTCCAGGTTTTCAAACAACGGAATTGTCTGTAACTGTACAGGTTGGCGTTACGAGTTCCGGGAACATTCGCCTGACGGTGGGGCGGCAGAGTCAAGTTGTCAGTGTTCAAGGAACGCAAATTCAGGTCAACACAGAGCAGTCCAGCGTTCAGGGAGTGCTGACGACGGAGCAAATCGAGAACTTGCCCGTCAACGGACGAAATTTCCTGGACTTGGCCCAGCTGGAGCCTGGCGTGCAGATCCAGGACGGCGGCAATTTCGATCCCACCAAGAATGGGTTTTCGTCCATCTCTTTCGGCGGCCGGTTCGGACGTACCGCGCGGATCGAGGTGGACGGCGTGGACATTAGCGACGAAACCGTGGGCACAACGACGCAGAACATTCCAGAAGGCGCGATTCAGGAATTTAACCTCAGTCAATCTAATCTTGACTTATCGAGCGAACTCACCTCATCCGGCGCAGTGAACGTCGTCACGCGATCGGGAAACAACGAGTGGCATGGCGAGGCTTTCTATTTGTTTCGTGACCACAGCATGGACGCTCGGCTGCCGGGAGGAGTCGACGCCCCATTTCAGCGGAATCAATTTGGCGGGCGGCTTGGTGGCCCGATCGTACGAAACAAGTTGTTCTTTTTTCTCGATGCCGAACGCACGAAACAAAATCAATTCGCGGATGTGATTTCGGGCGAGCAGTTCGCGCCTTTGTCGGGCGGCTATAACGCGCCTTTCCGGGAGACTGAGCCTATGGGCAGACTGGACTGGCAGATAAAACCCGACAATTACAGAGTGTTCTATCGTTTCTCATTCGATCAGCTGGAGGATGTGGCGGGCGCAATACCAAATGCGTTCCAGCCCTTTGCCAATCATAATCGCACACAAGTGCACGCTGTAGGGTTCGACTTCAACAGTGGTTCGTTTACCCACAGCATCCGTTTCGGCTACACCAAATTTATCAATGGAATCGCGGATGCCACCGCCGGTACCAGCATCTTCGACCCGGAGCCCGGACTTGAACTTGCGATTGGAACCGACCCTTCATGTCTGACTCCGAGTGCCGACGTTTTTTGTTCCGGGCCGAACTTTCTGGCACCGCAAGCGACAATTCAAAGCGACCACCAGATCAAATACGACGGCGCCAAGGCGATCGGCTCCCATCTCTTGCGTTACGGTGGGGGATACAACCGTATCAATAGCTACGACTTCGCCAGCTTTTTGGGGCTTGCTCCCGAGGTTAGCGCGCTGGCAACTGCAGGCACTTCCAGTAACCCCCTGACCTATCCCGTCCAAACACTTACGCTCGGCAATGGGCAGGGATTAGAATCCGAGGTTCCGTCATTTGGCTATGCCGCAGGCGGATACGGCCCGGATAATCGCATCGCATTCTACGTTGGCGACACCTGGAACGCAAAACCTGACTTTACGGTAAATTATGGTCTTCGGTACTCACGAGACACATGGCGTACGAACAGCGATCTTCCTCCGATTCCTTGTTCTGAACTTTCGCCGTCCCTCGCAGCACCGCTCGCCGCCGCGGGAACTCCCTGTACCGGTTATATCCTGGACCTGTATGGCGCTGGGCTGGGGAACCGCGTACCCCAGCCAAACAAGGAATTTGCGCCACAGCTGGGCTTAGCATGGGCCCCTCACAACAGTACCAAGACGGTTATCCGGGCGGGAATTGGCCTCTATTATGAGAATGTCATCTGGAACAACAGCCAGATGGATCGTCCGGCCCGATTGCAAACGGGGCTTTTCAACAATTTCGCATCGGCCTGTGCTAGCGGAGAGCCGCAAACTCTTCCGTTCACAACGACCCTAAACCTTAGCAACATCTGCAATCAGCCCATCGGCACTGTAGCCAGCCAAATCGTGCAACTGCAGCAGCAGTACCAGGCAGCCACTTTGGCCGCAGGCCCGCAGTCAAATGGCGCGTTCATCGGCAATACGTTGAACTCCGACTACAACACGACCGGCACGTCACTGCTTGCTCCCGACTTCAAGACGCCGCGCTCGGTCCAGATGAACGTCGGCATTCAGCGCGAAATCAAGAAAGGCATGGTTCTTACTGCGGATTACCTCCGGAATATTGAAACCCATACGATGCTTGGTGTGGATGTGAACCACGTAGGTGATGCGCGGTATTTCAATCTTGCAAATGCCCAGGCCGCAACGGCGACCACACTTGCAAACTGCGGAGCTGCATCAATCACGGCTTCCTATTCAGCTAATTGTCCAACCGATCCCGCAAATGGAACGAATGACAGCGGAACCTGGATCCCACGGCCCGCTACTATCTCTGATTACGCGGGCAACGGTCTCGATTCCGGGAACGTCCTTTGTGGTGGGTCCCCGTGCCCGTCCGCTGCGTTTCCAGGCATCAACCCCAATCTGGGTTCCAATCAGATGATGTTTCCCGCTGGCCGCTCGGTCTACAACGGCCTGGACTTATCACTCAAGCAGGACCTCACTAAACCACTGCCAGGCATCAAGCGACTAAACCTTGAAGTTTCGTATTCGTTTTCACGTTATGTATCGACCGCCACGGACTCAGACTACGTTAGTTTGGCGACTGATAATAACCACCCTACACACTACCTCGGGCCCAACGGGCTGGACCGGACCCATCAACTCTCCCTCGGCGGGACCATGGATCTACCCGCCTGGTTCCGCGCGAGCCTTGTGGCTCATTTCGATAGTCCGCTGCCCCAGACCCTTTTCCTGCCCGCTAGCGGAAATGCGGGAGGGATTTTCGTTACCGACGTTACCGGCGACGGAAGTGGAGACGGAAGCGGTGTCTATCCCTTCGGCGACGTGCTGCCGGGTACGAACGTCGGTTCTTTCGGACGCGACGTGTCCGCTGGCCATTTGAACGCCGTAATCCAGAACTACAATAACAACGACGCTGGGCAGCCTACCCCCGCCGGCGCGCAGCTTATTAACAGTGGCCTTTTCACATTGGGGCAGCTACAGGGACTGGGCGCAGTGCAGCAACCGATTGCGCTTGCACCTCCAGGAAATGTGGGACTCGGCTGGTTGAAGACAATGGACCTGAAAGTTGCTTGGGAATACAAAATACACGACCGCCTCACTGTCGAACCGAGTTTGTCGCTATTCAACGTTTTGAATTTCGCCAATTTTGACGGTCCAAATCAGCGCTTGGGCGGGACTCTGGATGGTGGCAGCTGTTCAGTGAATGGAGCTACTTACAACAGCTGCACAACCAACCGCCTGGGACTCGGCACCGGCACATTCGCGTTGGGAGCACCGCGTGCTGTCGAATGGGGCTTACGCATCACCTTTTGAAAATATTTCTCGAAGATCGTCGACCGTGTAGGCATCCAGGTTTCTGCGGCCAACAGAACCGCGACGGACTATCTTGGAACTAACCCTCGATTTCGCTGGGTGCTCTATGTTGAGTGCTTCATGTTTCCCTTCGACAACCGCAATATGGAAATCAATCCGGATCGAGCGCTGTACCACCTAATACAGGAAAAGGTCTTTCATCGCTACTTAGTCCAAGCAGGCATCTCTGCGCTTCCTTCCGACTTCACTGATTACGAGTCATTTATCCGGCGCGTTCTTGAGGATGACAAGCGGCAGGGTGCCATGGCGATTAAGCTTGAAGCCACCTATTTCATGCCTCTGCACTTCTTGGATCCTCCGCGTGATCAAGCCGAAGCGATTTACACAAACTATTCACGTGGCGGCGCACCGCTGCAGCCGCCGCGTTGGCGGAAATGATTTCGAAAGGCGAGATCACCGAATCTCGAGCCCTCGAAATTGCCCGAGAATACTTCCAGGACACGAGTGCCAGACTTTTCGGAATCGACTCTACTGCGTTGTTTTCGCAGCAGCATTCGTCAACGCGTGACAGCTGCGACCAATGGGGATAGATCAGATTTCAGTCTGGCCACGACAGATTCCGAGGCAACGTTGTCGTAGCTATCGCATGGGGGAAAGCGGAGCGAGAATGCTGTCCAGCATGTCCGGTTTGGACCCGTCGCGTTCCAAGTGTGGATAACGTTCGCCAGCATGATAGTCCACGCGCACTGTTAGGAAATCATCCTGATTAGTGACGAGCAGTTCCAGCCCTGTCGGTGTGCTCTTTCCTCCTGTCAACGCGTCACGAAGCACTTGCGGTGAAAAGCGGCACCCATTAACCGCGATCAGCTTCATGCCGGGAGCAAGCCCCGCTATGTCGGAGGGAGTGCCAGGAAGTACGTCCACGATTTTCCCGCTGACGTCGATAATCATGCCTGTCGAAAAGCGCATGTCGAGGCTATCGAGCTTTGCCTCCATCGCTTTACTCAGTTCGGAAGGGCCGTCCGTATATGTCAGCCGCCAACCCGCATTATGAATGCCGTCGAGAGCTGCATGGGACGACAAGGAGGTGAGCCGGGTGTGAAACAGTCCACGCCAGTCGTAGGGCACAACGCTGTTCAAGGCTGTAACGACGTCGTCGAAGGTGTAGGGGATCATAACTGGCGGACTATTTTCTCCACCTTCAAATACGCGGCAAAAATCATCAAGCGTCTTTGTGCCCTTACTCTGGGTTCGAATGATAGTATCCACTTCCAGCCACAGCAGACTTCCTTCCTCGTAAAAGTCTGTGCTTCGCCGCCATGCCTCCCATTCCGGTGAACTTCCATAGAGGATCGGCGCCGACACAGCGGTATCCTGCAATGGTCGCCAGGAGCGGCCGGGACGGTTATCGAGCTCAGCTGCGATTAGAGCGAGCCTGTCACGGTAGTCATCAGGGATCCACAGTCCACTGCGAGCCGCCAACACCTGGCCAAGATAATTGGTGAGACCCTCATAAACCCAGAGTAAATCACCTTTCATCGGTTCTTGATAATTTGATGTAGCCAGCCCGGCAGGACGCCTGTACTTGCCATTCCAGGAATGCACCATTTCGTGGCCCAGCAGGTCCCCTTGAATACGCCGCCACTGGGCATCGGCTAATCCCATTTCCGGGAGGCGATTGTCGCTCGACTGATGATGCTCCAGCCCATCTTGATACGTGCCATGAAGCCACACCAGAAAGTTGTAATGTTCGTAGTGGCGGGCCTTGAAGAGCGCACCGGTTTCGGCGACCAGACGCCGGTAGGACGCAATCACGTCTTCTGGGATGTCGAGTGCAGCAGCAGATTCGGCGGCAAGATCCAACTTGTGTATCCGCGTTTCACCTGGCGGTGTGATGTCGATCTCCCGCAAACGGGCGCCGGCTAAGAGCGGAGAGTCCACAAGCATCGTCACGGAGACAGGCTTAAACGTGATTACCTGTCCTTCCTGTGAATCTACAGCCAGGGCTGTGCCAAATTTCCATGCTGCCGGTAACGTCAGTTGCGCTTGAATGGTTTGGGCGTCCGTAGGAACACCTAACGGATAAAGTACGACCTGATCCCAGTCGAGCATCATTTGCTGCTGTGCTGAGGAGTTCCCCAGGAGGTATCCACTCTCATCGCTTGTACCAGTCAGATAAAACTCGGCTTCTATTTCGCTGACTCCCAATGGCACCTGAAGGTGGAATGCGTACATATCGACATCGTCGCGCTGCCAAGGCACCGCGGTTCCGCCGCTGGTAAATTTGAGTCCAACAACATCGTTAATGGGACCCACCGGAGAATGCTGACCGGGAATCCACTTGGGGTAGACGAGCGTGATGGGGCCAGGCGCAGTGGGGATGGTCATTGTTACGTGGAGAATGCGGCGTGCAATTTGCCGGGCATCAACGGAGAGTTTGAGTGGTCCACTGACTGCCCCCGTTTTAGGCACGCAAATGAAAGCAAGGAAGATTACTGCCACCTGGCGCAGAAGGTGGAAATTGAGCCTCCAAGCGATTGGAGTGGAAGCGGGTATTCTCACCCGACCGCGGCCATGGGGCGGGATCGACATTACCGGTTGAAACTGATTTGCTTTGGCATTTTTCCCAATCATTTTTGTCTCCTAGTCTTTCGAGTCTCAAAGACGCATGAGACTGTCTTGCAGTACCAACCGGTTTGCGTTCGGTCAATCGGATGAGCGGAAGACCTGCTTGAATCCAAAACTGCAAACCTCGCGAATCGCTTCCGGCGACAACGTCCTACCGTGAGCTACGCGGGACGCCTCCCGAACAGAATCGCTCATCCCACCAAAGAGGGTGCCCGCCGCTTGTTCAACGAGTCGCACGTTTCTGGCATGGAGACTGGATCTGATTTTGTTAGTCCATTCTGCGCGCAAATCGGCAATGCGCGCACCGAACGTTTCAAGGGTGTCGTGGATGTAAAGAATGTCCTTGGCTCGATCCGAGCGATTCCGCTTTCTATGCACCAGCACTTTCTGGGCCAGAAAACTCACGGGATTTGCAACAAGCACCCGTTTCCCTTCTGCAAAGGGAAAGCCATCCGAGGCGGATAGGACGACCGTCCAGGGCGCGCGAAGTAGAAGGTCCACGTGGCGTAGTTTCTGGGAAGCTACACCAGCAATGCGCGTCGTTGCGCTTTTCTTACCACCGCGGGCATACGCACCCCCAATCAACGGGGTGAGAAAGTCTACATAGAAACCACTACTTTGGGTGCTCAGTCGGTAGTGTGTCGCTGGCGGCTTGTGATGCCCCAGGAACTCCGCCTGAAACCCGTTTGCGATTAGACGCTCGTGGATGTCTTGTCCCTTCACCTTGAGTCCACTCGGGAGCGCAACATCGGCGTCGAGCGTCATCAGTGGAGGATAATCAAGCCTCCGCGCCAACAGGTGGAAACGATACAGGCGGTGCGCCCATCCGTCAACAATGACAACTTGGCCCAGCCAAGGAGCCAGCGAATCAACCAGGCGTCCAAAGTTTTCGAGATCGGGGTTAGTGATCGTCACGCCCGTTTCTTCTTGAACAATCCGGACAAGACCTTCTTGCGTATTTCATCGGCTTGCGCTTTGCCCCGCGCTGGATGATTCGAGACGTCAAGCCATACCTGGAGAATGTCCGAAACCGGCACCCCATCTCGTTCGACAGCGGCGCGAAACACCGCCTCAGGGTTTTCAGGAATCCTCACATACACGTCCGACCGATAATCGGCATTCTCTACAGATAGTCCGAGTTGACCAAGTGCATCAGGATCCAGGCGTTCCAAATAGATGTGAGGCGGTGCACCGTGAACGAATCCCAAGCCGAACATATCGGCCGCCGCAAATAGTCCGATGCAAATGCGGGGAGGGGCTTTTAACAAGCGGCCACCATGCGCCCGCTTATGCCGCGAAGACCGCGCCTCTATCTGCGACAGGTATGACCTAAGGGCGACGTGAAGCTGGTTCTCTCCGCCTCGGATGATCCAGCGAACCGGAATCTTCCGGACGCGCCTCTGGTTCGTCGCCAACCATCGTTGTAGCAGCTCCTCGATTCGGACGAGCCTTAATGCATCTTTGTCTTCGAGGAATCCTTCATCGGACAGCTGTCGAACAAAGCGGAATGCGCTCATCACGGAAACGCCGGCTGCCGCTGCTAATTGCGAGGCATTTGCGTAGCGTCCGCGAGGGGCGGAGAGCATCGATTCCGAGATCTCTTCGGAGAGGAGGATCTTCAGCATCCACTGATTCAGGTCAGAAAAAAGATTTGCCGACGACGGATGTCTTGCCAACAAATCAACCCGTGAAGACGCAGACCGCTCGGCATTCAGTGACTCCAATCCGTAGCCGGCAAAGCTGCGAAACCCGCCAGCATCGATGATTCCGATGCCCACGTTCGGCGCATTTTGTATAGCAAACCGTCTGACCTGTTCTGCTACGAAATTGGAAATATGATTCGCGGCTATGACCGCCACAGGAATAGCCGCTTCCGGAAACCGGCGCGCAGCCAATTGCGCTTCAAGAATAGCCTGGGAAATAAGGGGAACTGCACGGTCTTTCCTCCCCTCCGACGTCACCTTCAACTCGATCAGGTACTTCTTGCCTCCGTGTTCTACAACTAGGTCTGGCGGACTGTCCGCGACCTTCGGTTGCCGGTCCACACGCCATCCAGCCCGCCTGAAGATCTCGGTCAGGAGATGCTCGAACTCAGATAATCTGCGTAGGGAACGATGGTGATTGGGCGCCGTCATATAAGTTACCATGGCCATGATATATACCATGTCCGAGATAATTACCATGACTATGGTACTTCGCTCCGATACCCAAAGTCAAATTTCACGACTCCAAAAGCAAGGTGCCCTATCTTCCCTTCCCTCAGCTTCAGTCTCCGGTGTGCGGCTATCGTCTTCAGAACCTTCCTGTAAGCCTGTCGTTGCGGAGGCTCTTGCACCGGGTTCCCGTCCGAATCCCGACGGCGTTCCACCCGGCTGTACCTCTCTCCAGGTTGTCCTCCCTTGGGCTCGAATAGGCCGCTTCCTTTAGTCGATCGCGCAAATGCAAGACGTTCTCGCTGTCGCCGTTCGCACTTGCGCATCACGCTGCGGTCCACCCGGACACCGAACTCGAAGGAGAGTTCATTGCGCCGCTCGTCCATGAGTAATAGTCTCACCGTTACAAGCGTCTCGTGGTGGCATTCGGGGGGAACAGAGATGTAGCCGTGTGCGATGATCACTCCCTCCACTTGGCGAGGACGTGGAGGGACATCGCGTTTCAGCCAAGGATTGAGAACTGTGGGTGGGAAATGACACAAACCACCAATCACATCCGTGTAATATGAGCTTTCCCTGGAATCCCATAAATCGAGTGGGAAATCCTCCCACGGTGTCATCATGGCGACGTGCGTGATCAAAATCCCTGATTTCAGAACCGTCATCTTGGCCGGCACAACAACTACAACCTCATCCAGAGGTAATTCGTAAATCCTGGCAAATTCATCTGGAGTCTGCTCTAACTAAGCCTGTCGGGTTCGTGCGGAGGATCGCCGGGGCGCCCGATCAGAATGCCCAAGTGTTCAAGCCGTGAAAGCCGGGTACGGTGTTCTTGATCTTCGGTTTTGGTAAGCCTCAATCTTTACTGGTCAGGCAAGAGTTCGATGGCCATTAGACAGCTCCGTCCGTAGGGATGTTTCGACCATTTCGCGGGTTGCCAGAGAAGAGAGGTTTTGTTAGATGTTCTTAATTCACAAGGAGCCTGCCTCGACCAGGAACCGTCACTTAGTCGTAAGGGTTACGATCCTTGAGGCGGGCTCCGAAGTCGTGCCGGCCTCTTCGCCGCAGGAATCCCAAGCTGACGCGCCATTCAAACAAAATGGGGTAGGTCGGGGCGTCTCGAATCACAACGCCGATGTAGTTGGTGAAGTTGCCTTTGTGCGCGCTCGGCAGTTCCAGAACGTATCCGGTGTGATAGGATGCTCCACCATATTGCCAGTGGAGGTCGGAAGGCGAAACCACTCCGTCTATCACTCGCTCTTTGATGTCGACCCATTTGGGCGTCACTTCAAAATAGAACCCCTGGGTGTTAGTGATCAGGCGCTCAAGACCCACGCCCGCATACAACGTTGACCTGCTGAACACTGCGGTGCTTACACCGTCCAAGTGCACAGCAATGTCCTTGGCAAGTGGCTT
>Ga0181533_1003877_pt1 | contig 15805 bp, 10 predicted proteins | sample PEATcosm2014_Bin_45_FD_119772 | JGI IMG/M metagenome (GOLD analysis project Ga0181533, IMG submission 119772) | Peatland microbial communities from MTU Mesocosm Facility, Houghton, MI, USA - PEATcosm2014_Bin11_60_metaG | ecosystem: Environmental > Terrestrial > Soil > Wetlands > Peat | place... | reverse complement strand
TCGATGGGAGCGTCAGGAGCGCGTTGCGGGCGCCGCGTTCCTTGAAACTACCAGTGCGTTGCAGGTATTCCAGTTTGCAATAGACGTTTAATCCCGTGGCTTCGGACAGCGGAATGGAACGCGGGCAGGGCGATTGAATGACGTGGCCGGCGATCCGGTTTGCCGCCTCCTGGATGTCGTGGAAAGTGACCGGCATGCCATCCACTAATCATTCGGGAAGAGTCCTGTCAATCACAGAGCCGCAACGCGGCGGGCGACTTGCCGGTCGGGATGGCAGAACCGTTCTTGCTGCATCCAAACTCCGGTTGAAAGAGCGAGCCGGGCTGATGCACGGCAACCTGCTCATCGCTGACAAGAAAAGTGAAGCAAAGGGCAATAAGTGTGTGGGTGGGATGTCCTTGCGATGTCACGATAAAATGGTTAATCAGCACCGGGGCTATGAAAACGAATGACGGCTCTTTGACCAACGCCCAGTTACAGGCGGAACTGAACCGGTGCGAGTATTGCGAAGAGAAACCCTGCAAGGAAGCGTGCCCGGCAGATTGTTCGCCGGCGGACTTCATCATGGCGGCGAGAGTCGGTGAAAAATCGGATCTTCGCCGCGCCGCAGCCCTCATCATGGGTGCAAACCCGCTCGGCTGGGTTTGCGGCGTAGTCTGTCCGGATTACTTCTGCATGAAAGCGTGCTCGCGGCGGACTTTCGACCGGCCGATTGAGATTCCTGCCGTTCAAGCGACCGTCATCAAAAAGGCCAACGCAGTCGGCATGGCAAAATTCCAGCGCGCTCCGTCGAATGGCAAAACCGTCGGCATCATCGGCGCCGGGCCGGCAGGCTTGGGCGCGGCGGGTGTGCTGGCACAACGCGGTTACAGGGTCACGGTTTACGAACAGCAAAAGCGGCCCGGCGGGGCGATGAATCTGATTCCGGATTTCCGCCTGAACAAGCAGGTGGTTCGCGCGGACATCGCGTTTATCAAAAGCCTCGGTGACGTCGAATTCAAAACTGGCGTGTCGGTGACGGTCGGCGAACCGACCCTGGGAGCGCCGGCGTCCCGCCGGCGTGTTGCCGTTTATCGCACACAGAAACCTGCCAGCGGGACGCTGGCGCTCCTAGGCAAGGCCCAAACACCACTCGAAGAGTTTGATGCCGTCATCGTATGCGCCGGCCTGGCTGAACCGATCAAGCTGAACATTCCCGGCGAGGAACTCACGCTGTCGTGGCAGATGTTTCTGGAAAACCAAAAGAAGCTCAAACTCAAAGGCAAAAAGGTTGCCGTCCTCGGCGGCGGCGCGGTGGCGGCGGATTGCGCGACGACGGCCAAACGTCTCGGCGCTGCCTCCGTCGAATTGATTTATCGCCGTCGGGAGCAGGACATGCCGCTGACGCAATATGAGCGCGACATGCTGCTCGAACACGGCGTTGGGATCACCAGTTGCTCCAGGCCGCTGGCCGTCGTTCACCAAGGCAAACGCGTCACCGGCCTTCGCCTTGCGCGCATGGTGCTGCCACTGGGCAAAGAGTCGCGGCCGGAGAATTTCGTCGTCAGCAAAAGGGAATCGCCGGTCTTCCGCGAATTTGACCTTGTGGTTTCCGCCATCGGCAGCATTCCCAAACTGCCAGTGACGAAAGCCAGGGGAATTTTCTACGCCGGCGACATGGTGCTCGGCGCGGCAACTGTGGTGGAGTCAGTCGCCAGCGGCAAGAACGCCGCTGTGGAGGCCGACGCGTTCATTCGTGGCGAAGCGCGACCCGGATACAAGAATCGTGCGAAGAGCCGCGTCATCCTGGCCGGCGTGCCGTTGCGTCCGGTGCCGCTCGACACGGATTTCTTTGGCCGCAGGATTCTCTCGCCGTTCCTGCTCTCCGCCGCGCCGCACTCGGACGGCTATGAGCAGATGCGCAAGGCCTACGAGCGCGGCTGGTCCGGCGGCGTGATGAAGACCGCGTTTGATAACGTGCCGATTCACATTCCCGCCGGCTACATGTTCGCGCTCACGCGCTCGACCTACGGCAATTGCGACAACGTTTCCGGCCATCCGCTCGACCGCGTCTGCCGCGAAGTCGAAAAGCTCGTCAAGAAATTCCCTGATCGCCTGACGCTCGCCTCGACCGGCGGCCCGGTCACCGGCAGCGACAAGGCGGACAAGGCGGTCTGGCAATCCAACACGCGCAAGCTGCAAAACGCCGGCGCGATGGGCGTCGAATATAGTCTTTCCTGCCCGCAAGGCGGCGACGGCACGCATGGCGACGTTGTTTCGCAAAACGCCGCGCTGACCGCGAAGATCATTGATTGGGTCATGGAAGCGAGCGACGGCGACAACCCGAAGCTGTTCAAGCTCACTGCCGCAGTCACCGCGATTCAGCCGATCATCAAAGCGATTCAGGAGGTCTTCGCCCGTCACCCGGGCAAGAAAGCCGGTGTCACGCTCGCCAACAGCTTTCCGTCCCTCGCGTTTCGCCAGGTGGCCAATCGTCGATGGGAGGAAGGTGTCGTCATCGGCATGTCCGGCGAAGGCGTTTTGCCGATCAGCAATCTCACACTTGCCAAGGTTTCCAGCACGGGCATCACCGTCTCGGGCAACGGCGGCGCGATGACCTACCTGGACGCCGCGAACTTTCTGGCACTCGGCGCACAGACCGTCCAGTTCTGCACCGCCGTGATGAAATATGGCCTCGGCTACGTGGACGAACTTCACTCCGGTCTCAGTTATCTGATGGGGGAGCGTGGCTTCCGCTCGGTGAAGGAACTCATCGGCTCGGCGCTGCCGGATCCGATCGCCGACTTTGGGGCGTTGTCGCCGACGAAGCAACTGCCGCAAGTCGTCGCCGTGCTCTGCCAGCATTGCGGCAACTGCACGCGCTGTCCGTATCAGGCCATCGTGCTCGACAGCCTTGGCGTCCCGACGTTTGATCCGAGTCACTGTGTCGGCTGCTCCATCTGCGCGCAAAAATGTTTTGCCGGCGCAATCTCGATGCGCGACCGCACGCCGCAGGAACTGGCCGCGCTGAACGAAGGTTGAAATCATGAACCGGACGCCCTCAAACGCGTATGTAGCGCAGGTTTCCAAACCTGCTGTATCGCCGATTTCCAAATCGGCAGTGCGTCGTGAAACCAGGCGCGTTGGACTGGCGGGCGATGCGCGGGTTTGGAAACCCGCGACACAGCAGACTTGGAAGTCTGCGCTACGTCGCAGCGCGATAGGCGCTGCTCCAACGCCAATCCTCGGTGCGGGCGCACAGGCCGGCCGATACGGGATTGTTCCTGATGTAGCGGGCAATGCGAACCTTCTCCTCGTCGCTCCGAATCCAGTGATCGTAGGATTCGGTTTGCCAGAACGGCTCTTCGCCCAAACCCACAATTTTCTTGGCGCGTCGCGACGTGAACTGTTTCCAAGACTTCAGAATATCGCTCATCAGATGGTTTGGCATCGGCCAGACGATGGCGTGCGCATGGTTGGGCATCACCACCCATTCAAGAAGCAGATAACGGCTCTCGTTAAAGTGTCGCATCGCGTTGGCGACGAGATCAGCGATGTCCGGTCGGCGCAAATGACAAACGCCCCCGCCCCGATCAAGGTAACGTTCGATCTTGCGACGAAAGTCCCGCGCAATTTCTTCTTCGGAATCGTTGATGGTTTCGCCTCGCTTCGCAAAGTCGTTCAGCCGGCGCAGGCGCCCGGCCTTTTCGCGTTCATATTCCAACAAGACTTCTTTGGGCAACGAATCGGCCAAACGAAACGTGACGAAGTAGGAAGCGCCTTCGCGTTTTACGTGCGGCAAATAACCGCGCGTGTGAATGCCGGAGCGAAGCGAGTTCGCCGCTTCGTCTCTCGCTCCGCTGGCGCGGAGTTGATGACGTGTCCGTTCCAAGCCGCGATTGGGGTTGTCCGGTTTGTGCGGCTGCATGGGCGAAGGCTAAGCGATCGGCTTATCGGAGGCGAGCGCAACGCGCGTTCCGTAGCGCAGGTTTCCAAACCTGCTGTATCGCCGATTTCCCAATCGGCAGTGCGTTGTAAACCCGGGCGCGTTGGACTGGCGGGCGATGCGCGGGTTTGGAAACCCGCGACACAGCAGACTTGGAAGTCTGCGCTACAGGACGGCTGCTCAACGCACTACTAACCCACGATGCCCAACTCGTTGCTCATCGAAAATGGAACGGTGTTGACCCTGGGAAAAACCTCTAGGGTTCTGCGCGGCCATTCGGTTCTCATCGAGAACGGCCTGGTGGCCAAGGTCGCGCCGAAGAAGGTGATAAAAAACTTCCAGGGCAGGCGCATTGATGCGACGGGCAAGGTCGTGTTGCCCGGATTCATCAACGCCCACACCCATTTCTACAGCAGCTTCGCGCGCGGCCTGACCAAGGCCAGGCCCTCCGAGGATTTCAATCAGGTGCTCAAGAACCTCTGGTGGCGGCTGGATTCCGTGCTGACCACGGAAGATTGCCACTACAGCGCGCTGATTGCGTTGCTCGACTCGATCCGCCACGGCACGACGACCCTGATTGATCATCATGCCAGCCCGCACGCGGTGGCCGGCTCGCTGGGCGCGATTGAGCGGGCCGTGCGTGAAACCGGCTTGCGTGCCTGCCTCTGCTACGAGCTGTCCGACCGCGACGGCGCGCGAATCGCGAAGGAGGGGCTGGCGGAGAACGCGTCATTCATCCGCCAATGCCGGCGGCAGAATGACTCCCGCGTAAAGGCGCTCTTCGGTTTGCACGCGTCGTTCACGATTTCCGACGCCACGATGGAAAAGGCCGCGACCCTCGGTCACGAGTTGCACACCGGCTTTCACATCCACGTCGCCGAGGCGCAGAGCGACCAGGATTGGGCGCTGCGGCACGGTGGCAAACGCGTGGTCGAACGGCTGAAGAAGTTCAAAATCCTCGGCCCGCGCTCCATCGCTGCGCACTGCATCCACGTCAACCGGCGCGAAATGGATTTGCTGGCGGAGACGAGGACCGTGGTTGTTCACAACCCGCAATCGAACATGAACAACGCCGTTGGCATTGCGAACGTCGTCGAACTGGCGAAACGCGGCGTGCTCGTCGGCCTCGGCACGGATGCGATGACGACGAACATGCTGGAGGAACTGCGCGTCGCGCTGTGGGGTCAGCATTTGCGCGCCGGGAATCCGTCGGTTGGATTCGGCGAGGTGACGAGCGCGTTGTTTGCGAACAATCCCAAGGTTGCCGGGCGCATTTTCGGCCTGCGCCTTGGCGAGATTTGTGCAGGTGCTGCCGGAGACATCGCGATTTTCGATTACGACCCGCCGACGCCGCTGGAGCGTGGAAACGTGTTCGGCCATCTCGTGTTCGGCATTTCCCAGATGGAGGCGGATACGACCATCGTCGGCGGCCGCGTGTTGATGGAGAACCGGAAGCTCGCGCTGAACCTCGACGAGGGGCGCGTGAACGCCCGCGCCCGTGAGCTGGCAAAAGATTTATGGAAAAGAATGTAACGATGAGAATGAAAACCAGGAAGAGTTCACGTAACAGCCAGGCCGTATCCACCGTAGCGCAGACTTCCAAGTCTGCTGTATCGCGGGTTTCCAAACCCGCTGGCCGCGCGACCGCGAACGCCGTGCCGACTTGGAAGTCGGCGACACAGCAGGTTGGGAAACCTGCGCTACAAACCCCGGTCACCTACGACCTGATCCGAAAACGCGCCAAGCTGATGGAGAAAGACACCGCACGGTTTCTGTGTGACTTGGTTCGCACCCAATCCTTCTCCTCCAAGGAAAAGAACGTCATCGCTGTCATCAAAAAGGAGATGCAGAAAATCGGCTTCGACGGCATCCGCATTGACGGCCTGGGCAACATCATCGGCCGCATCGGCAAGGGCAAACGCGTGATCGCTTTCGACGGCCACGTGGACATTGTTTATCCCGGCGACCGTTCGCAGTGGAATTTCGATCCGTTCAAGCCGTTCGTGAAGGCCGGGAAAATTTGGGGGCGCGGCGCGGCGGATCAAAAGGGCGGCGTCGCCACGATGATTCACGCGGGCCGGATCATCAAGGAACTCGGCCTGAACGATCAGTTCACGATTTATTTCACCGGCACGGTCATGGAGGAGGATTGCGACGGCCTTTGCTGGCAATACCTGTTGAACGTCGAAAAGCTCAAGCCTGAACTCGTTGTCATCACCGAACCAACCAACCTGAACATCTACCGCGGCCATCGCGGTCGCATGGAAATCCGCGTCGAGGTGAAAGGCAGGAGCTGTCACGGTTCTGCGCCGGAGCGCGGCGACAACGCGATTTACAAGATCGCCCGCATCGCGCTCGAAATCGAAAAGCTCAACGAGCGGCTCAAGCGCGATCCGTTCCTCGGCAAGGGCACGGTCACGATTTCGGAAGTGAAATCCTCGTCCCCGTCGCAGTGCGCAGTCGCCGACGGGGCGGACATTCACCTGGACCGGCGGCTTACGTTCGGAGAGACGAAGGAAAGCGCCGTGGCCGAAGTGATGGACGCCGCGAAGCGCGCCGGTTATCCGGATGCGAAAGTTTACGTGCTGAAATACGAAGAAGCAGCTTACACGGGCAAGGTGTATCCGACGGAAAAATACTACCCGACCTGGGCGCTGGATGAAAAATCTCCGTATCTCAAGAGCGCGATCGCAGCTTACGCTGGCGTGCTCGGCAAAAAGCCGTTCGTGGACAAGTGGACGTTCAGCACGAACGGCGTAGCGATTTCCGGCATGAAGGGAATTCCATGCCTCGGGCTCGGTCCGGGCAACGAAGTCTATGCCCACGCGGCCAACGAGGCCTGCCCGATCGAGCACCTGAGCGGCGCGGTGGCCTTCTACGCCGCGCTTGTGGCGAAATTGAATGGAAAGGTTTAGCGAACTGGAAGAATGAAAAGCGTGTCCATCAACACCCGAGCGGCGGATAGAATCGCTCGTAGCGCAGGTTTCCCAACCTGCTGTATCGCCGATTTCCAAATCGGCGGGGCGTTCGATGTTGTGCGGGCTGCGGGTTGGGAAACCCGCGATACAGCAGACTTGGAAGTCTGCGCTACGACAGGCGCGACGTTTGTCCTGCGAATATGACCGAATTTGTTTATCAGTGCAGCACGTGCGGAAAAAGTTACCGGCGGGATGAGGTGCGATACCTCTGCCCGGCCTGCGCGAAGCAATATCGTCCGGGGATCCCGCTCGTGGGCGTGCTGTCGGCCCGGTTTGATTACGGCGCCATACGGAAAAAGTTCAAGAAGGCGAATCCGGATTGGACCCTCTTTTCGGCGGTGGAAAAGAAGCATTACCCGGCTTACCCGGTCGGCGGCACACCCTTCCACCCGGTGGCGGCTCTCGGCAGGGAACTGCGCTGTGAAAATCTCTGGGTAAAAAATGACGGGTTGAATCCCAGCGGATCATTGAAGGATCGGGCTTCGTTCCTGGTGGTGGCCGAGGCCGCCCGGCTTGGCGAAAAATGTGTCGTGACGGCTTCCACCGGCAATGCAGCGAGCGCGCTGGCCGCCGTCTGCGCTGCCGCGGCCAGGCAGGCCATCATCCTGGTCCCGGAAACCGCGCCGAAAGCCAAACTCGCGCAGATGCTCCTTTACGGGGCGCGGGTCATACCGATCAAGGGAACCTACGACGACGCTTTTCGCCTCTCGCTCGAATACACCGCCCGGCGTGGGGGATTAAATCGGAATACGGCGTATCATCCCTTGACGATCGAGGGGAAAAAATCCGTCGGATTGGAAATATTGCAGCAGAACAAATTCAAAACGCCTGATGTCATCTTGGTGCCCACCGGCGACGGCGTGATTATCAGCGGAGTTTTTAAGGCGTTCCACGATGCCAAAGCGGCGGGGTTGATCAACAAACTCCCGCGGCTGGTCTGTGTGCAGGCCGAAACTTCGGCGGCCATTCACAATTACATCATCAGTGGAATTTACCGCAATGCCGACCGGCCACATACGATCGCGGATTCGATTTCGGTGTCCATTCCTGCCAATGCCCACATGGCCCGCGCGGCCGTTCGCGAAAGCGGAGGGTTTTCGGTGACCGTGACCGATGAAGAGATTTTGGACGGGCAACGGCTCCTGGCGGCGAAGGCCGGCGTGTTTGCAGAACCCGCTGCGTCGGCGACCGTCGCGGCGTTGAAAAAACTCCGGAACTCGCGGTTGCTGGGGCGCAAGGAGCAAATCGTTCTGCTGATCACGGGGCACGGCCTGAAGGATGTGGATGCCGCCCTGAAAAGTGTCCCGCTGCCGGTCTCGGTGGAGCCGACGATGGAAGGGATCGATTCACTTACGGCCCGGCGATGAAAGTGCTGATTCGCAACGGAAAGGTCTGCTTCGAAAAAGCCATCGAAGCGACCGACATTCTCGTCGAAAACGGGAAGGTCGCTGCCTTGGGCACTTTTCCCGACGCCATCCCCTCCGCCAGGGTAATTGACGCGAAGGGATTGTTTGTCCTCCCGGGCTTCATTGACATCCACACCCATCTCGATGACCAGATTGGCAGGTTTTATCTCGCCGACACTTATCAGACGGGCACACAGGTTGCCGTGCAAAACGGGGTCACGACGATTTTCACGTTCATTACTCAAGGCCGGCACGAACGGCTGCCGGAAGCCATCGCGAACGCAAAAGCAAAAGCCGGAGGCCATTGTTACTGCGATTACATGTGGCATCTCACACCCACCGTCTTTGACGAGGACGGCCACCGAGAGATTGAAAAGGCCATCCGTTCCGGCTTCCGATCCATCAAGCTTTACACGACGTACAAAAAGGCGGGAATTTTCAGCGATTACAAACAAATTGAAGAAGTCGTGAAGAGATTTGCACCGCGCGACGCCCAGTTCCTGGTGCATTGCGAAGATGAGGATGTTCTCAACCGGGTTGATGCTGGCCGGCTGGATTTAAGCCAACCCTTCACGCATTCCCTGATGCGGCCGAAAGAGGCCGAAATCAAAGCCATCGCCGAGGTTTTGAAGATCGCGACGAAATATCAGGCGCGCGTCCATATCGTCCACGTCTCCACACCGGAAGGGGTGGAACTGGTTCAACGCGCCCGGCGCGAGGCCCCGGTCACCTGTGAAACCGCGCCGCACTATTTGTGGCTGAATGATTCCTGGTTGCAGAAACCGGATGGGCATCGCTGGCTTTGCACGCCGCCGTTGCGCAGCGAACCGGACCAGCAGCAGTTGCGCGCGCAGGCGGGCCAGGGCGCAATCGACCTTTTCGCCACCGACCATTGCGCGTTCAAGAAGGCCGACAAGGACGACTGGCATTCGGACATTCGCGACGTTCCCAATGGCATTGCGGGAATTGGCGCATTGCCTCACCTGGCTTATGCGCTCTTGCGACCGCATGCTTCCAACGCGCTCATCGAGCTGGCGCAACGCATTGCCACCACTCCGGCAAAGGCCTTCCGGATTTATCCGCAAAAGGGGACCATCAAGGTGGGCTCCGACGCGGACCTGTCAATCGTCGATATTCATGGCCAGGCAAAACCCATCCAATCGAGCCTGGCGGGTTCCTACGAAACCTATCCCGACCAGAGCCGCACGCTGGATTTTAAACATGTTCTTGTTCGCGGTGAAGTGGTAGTCTCCAACAACCAATTGCTCGAGGGCGACCAGCCCGGCGGAGCGTGCTTATGCCGAAACTAGACAAAAAAGCTGGCTCAAGGACGGCGACATGAAGGGCAGGGGCAAAACCAGGATCATCGGCAAGGGAGAGCGCCGGGTCGATGCCATCGGAAAGGTGACCGGACGGGCAAAGTTCGCTGCCGATTACATGGTCGGCCACCAACTCTACGGGAAAGTGCTCCGCTCGAAGCATCCTCATGCGCGTATCCTGCGGATCGACACCTCGAAAGCCGAACGGCTGGCGGGGGTCGAAGCGGTTCTCACGGCGCGCGATATTCCCGGTGAGAAGGTCTTCGGAATTGTGGTGAAGAACCAGGCAATTCTGGCGGTGGACAAAGTCCGCTATCTCGGAGACGGCGTGGCACTGGTCGCTGCGCGCACGAAAGAAATCGCCGAGCAAGCGCTCTCGCTCATTGACGTTGACTACCAGCCGCTTCCCATCGTCTCAGACCCCGAAGCAGCGCTGAAGGCGAATGCGCCGGGAATCCACGGCGCCAAAAACGCGTTCGTCCATCACAAGGTGCGCAAAGGAGACATCCGGAAGGGATTTGCCCGGGCCGATTTCCTCATCGAGCGGAAGTTCAAAACGCAGTTTGTCGAGCACTCGTACCTCGAGCCGGAGGCGGTTCTGGCCGAACCGGATGAGCCCGGCGGCGTGATCGTCACCGGCAGCATTCAAAATCTTTTTTCCAGCCGACGCTCCGTTGCGGCCGCGCTCAAGCTCGACCTCAACCAGGTTCAGATTATTCAGGCGACCTTGGGGGGCTCGTTCGGCGGAAAAGATGAAGTCATGACCGCGATGTGTTGCCGCGCCGCGCTGTTGGCCCGCGCGACCGGCCAACCGGTGAAGATGGTCAACTCTCGCGAGGAGTCCATGCTGGAGTCGTACAAACGGCATCCCTATGTACTCTACTATAAGTGGGGTGCTAAAAACGACGGCTCGATTACGGCCATGGAAATCAGGTGCATCGCGGATGGGGGCGCGTATGCCTCCATGAGTCCGTTCGTCACGTGGCGGTCGGTGGTGCAGGCGACGGGGCCGTACTACTGCGAGAACGTGAAAACCGATGTGTACGCCGTTTACACGAACAACAACTACACCGGTGCCATGCGCGGCTTCGGTTCACCGCAGGTGAATTTTGCCATCGAATCGATGATGGACGAGCTGGCTGAGAAAGTCGGAAAAGATCCGCTGGCGATTCGATTACAGAACGGTTTCAAGCCGGGTGCGGTGACGGCCACCGGACAACGACTCACGCACAACGTGAGTTTAAGCGAAGTGCTGACGAAAGCCGCGGCGGCAGCGAACTTTCAACCGAATTGGAGGAAATATCGCCGGGCGGCAGACGCTCCCAGGAAGCGCGGCATCGGACTGGCGTGCAGCTACCGCGGCGTGTCGCTGGGCGCGGAAGGGGTGGACGCCGCGGGGACGATTGTTTCGGTGCAGACTGACGGCAGCGTGATTGTTTCCTCAGGCATTACGGATATGGGACAGGGTGCGCAAACTCAGATGTCGCAAATCGCTGCCGAAGTGCTCGGCGTTTCCATGGACCGCATTCGGTTCCTGAACACGAACACCAGCCGGGTACCGGACTCGGGGCCGACCGTGGCTTCGCGGGGAACGATCATGGGTGGGTCGGCGGCTAGGAAAGCGGCGGAAATCGTCCGGGCGACCCTGCTCGAAGTTGCATCCAACATGCTGAAAATTGATCAGGAAGAGTGCGAATTTGCTGACAATTACCTCGTCAAGAAAAGCAATGGGAAACGGATGGCGTCGTTTACCGAGGTCGTCAACGAGTGCTTCCGCCGTGGCAAGCCGATGTATGGCTTTGGCTGGCATAAGGCACCGCCTGCCTCCTGGCACGAAAAAGAAGGAAAGGGTGAGGCCTACTTCACGTTTGTCTATGGCGCGAACGTGGCGGAGGTCGAAGTGGACACCGAAACCGGCAAGGTCAACGTTGTCAATTTTGTTTCCTGCCACGACGTTGGGAAAGCGATCAACCGGAATACGGTGCTCGGGCAGTTTTATGGTGGCGTGGCGATGGGACTCGGCTATGGGTTGCTGGAGGAGTTCGATTTTGAGAGCGCCGTTCCCAAGCAGCTCAACTTCGACGAATACCTGATCCCGACCGCGCTGGACGTTCCGAAGATCCGGGGCATTATCGTCGAAAACGAAGACGCCGCGGGGCCATTCGGCGCGAAATCGGTGGGTGAGCCAACCAATGAGATCGCTGCGCCGGCCATCGTGAACGCGATCTACAACGCGACCGGCAAACGCATTTGCGAGATCCCGGCCACACTGGAGCGCGTGCTGCTGGGGCACAAGCTGTCGCGAAAAGGCGAGCGCGGCTCGCTCCAGAAGGACCCGATGGCGGGCGGCTCGTGCAAGCTGGGACGAGGTGCGCAATGAAGCCTTTTGATTACATCCCGGTTGCGACCATCGCTGAGGCGTGCAGCCTCCTTTCCGAGCATGGTCCCGATGCTTCTGTCCTTGCCGGTGGAACTGATTTATTGATCAAGTTACGGCGAGCCTTAACGAAGTCACCCAAGGTTCTCCTCGACACCTTCCGCGCGAACGAACTGGGCGGCATCATCGAATCCGACGGCGGCATTCTCATCCGGCCGCACACGACGCACAGCCAGTTGCTGCGTTCGAACGCATTGCGAACGTTTGCTCCGTGCCTCGTTTCAGCCGCCTCGACCATCGGTTCACCGCAAATCAGAAATCGCGGAACCATCGGCGGAAACATCATGAACGCCGCCACTTGTGCTGACACCGTCCCGCCGCTGATCGCTCTGGGCGCAATCGTGACCCTGCAATCGAAGACCGGGCGCCGCGAGATGGATCTGGCAGAACTGTTCCTCAAACCATATCAAACCAGGGCGAGACCGGATGAACTGCTGACGGCTGTCCACTTCGGCAAGCTGCCATCAAACGCCCGAAGCGCATTCATCAAGCTCGGTCGCCGCAATGCGCTCTCGATTTCCCGGCTGAGCGTTGCCGCCATTCTGCAAATTAATGACGACGGAAAAATCGGTGATGCGCGCATCGTTCCCGGCTCGGTCTTCCCCGTGTGGAAGCGAGTGACGGACGCCGAAGCGATGCTTGTCGGCGAGAAGCCGGCGGTGAAGTTGTTCGCTGCCGCCGGAAAGAAAGTTGCCGGGCAAATGATAAAAGAGGCCGGAAGGCGCTGGTCGACGGAGTACAAGGAACCCGTCATTGCCGTGCTGGTGCGCCGGGCGTTGGAACAAGCCGCAGTAGCGCAGGTTTCCAAACCGGCTGTACCGCAGACTTCCAGGTCTGCTGTGTCGCCGATTTCCAAATCGGCAACGCCAGAGCACGTCGAACGGCTCGCGGGTTTAGAAACCCGCGATACGGCAGACTTGGAAGTCTGCGCTACGATTACCGCCACCATCAACGGGCGCTCCCATACCCTTGCGGTTCCCGCCCATTGGACGCTGCTCGATCTGCTGCGTGACCAGCTCGGTTTTACCGGCACGAAATGCGGTTGCGAGATTGGCGAGTGTGGGGCGTGCACGGTGCTGCTCGACGGCGAGCCGGTGAACTCCTGTCTGGTGCTCGCACCACAAATCGCCGGGCGACACGTTCTAACCGTGGAGGGACTCAGTCAGCGCGGCAAGCTCCACCCATTGCAGGAGTCCTTCATGGACTGCGATGCCGTCCACTGTGGATTCTGCACCCCGGGAATGCTGATGAGCGCAAAAGCACTGCTTGATCTGAATCCACATCCGACCGAAACACAAATCCGAACGGCAATCTCAGGAAATCTCTGCCGCTGCACCGGCTATCAACAGATCGTTGACGCCGTCGAGAAGGCCGCGCCGCATTACCAGCGCGAAACTGCAACGTGCAAGCCGGTTGAACTTGTGACAAAATGAAACTGAAATCTGTAGCGCAGGTTTCCAAACCTGCTGTGTCGCCGATTTCAAAATCGGCGGGACGCGCGAGGTCGGACGATCTGCGGGTTTGGAAACCCGCGATACAGCAGACTTGGAAGTCCGCGCTACGCCAAAAGCGTCCCGGCGGCCTGTTCCACTCGCAAATTAATTTTGAAAAATGAACAACATCAAGAAACAACTGGATGAACTGCAAAAGCTCAAATTCAACAGCTATGGCAAGGATTTCCTGCTGACGTGGGAAAAGTCCGAACATGAACTCCGCGCGGTCGTCGCGCTCGCGGAGCTGTTCTCCGAAATGCACAAGGCCGGCAAGTCGTTCCGCACGTTCGACACCGGGCTGGCGATTTCCATTTTCCGCGACAACTCAACGCGAACACGTTTCAGCTTCGCCTCGGCGGCGAATGCACTGGGCTTGGGCCTGGCGGATCTTGACGAGGAAAAATCCCAGATCGCGCACGGCGAAACGGTGCGTGAGACGGCGAACATGATCTCGTTCATGGCGGAGGTCATCGGCATCCGCGACGACATGTATCTCGGCGAGGGGAACCGTTACATGCGCGAAGTGACAAAGGCGGTGCAGGAAGGTTTCGAGAAGGGCGTGCTGCATCAGCGGCCCAACGTGATCAATCTGCAATGCGACATTGACCATCCAACGCAGGTGATGGCGGATTTGGTTCATCTCAAGCGTCATTTCGGTTCGTTGGAGAAACTGCGCGGCAAAAAAATCGCGATGAGCTGGGCGTATTCGCCGAGTTACGGCAAGCCGCTGTCCGTGCCGCAGGGCATCATCGGCCTGATGACCCGGTTCGGCATGAACGTGGCGCTGGCGCACCCGGAGGGTTACGGTCTGATTCCAGACGTGGTTGAGCTGGCGAAGAAGAACAGCGCGAAGTGCGGCGGGAAATTTGAAGTGGTTTCGAGCATGGAAGAAGCGTTCCGCGGCGCCGACGTGGTTTATCCGAAATCGTGGGCGCCTTACGCAGTGATGCAGCGTCGCACACCGCTGTTGCAGAAAGGCGACCGTGACGGGTTGAAGGCGCTGGAGCAGGAATGCCTGGCGAACAATGCGCGCTTCAAGAACTGGGAATGCGACGGCAAGAAAATGAAACTTACCCAAGGCGGCAAGGCGCTCTACCTGCACTGTCTGCCCGCGGACATCTCGGGCGTGAACTGCGCGCAGGGCGAGGTGTCGGCGGCTGTGTTCGAGAAATACCGTCTCGCGACGTATCGCGAGGCAAGCTTCAAGCCGTTCGTCATCGCCGCGATGATTTTCCTGGCACGGGTGAAATCCCCGCTGGCCGCGCTCGGCAAGTTGATCAAGTAATCCGCGAAAGAACGCAAGGAACGCAAAAACTTTCAACCGCTGATTGGCGCTGATGAACGCTGATAAAAAGGGCTGAAAGCCCGAAAGAAAATAGCCCAGGGCAACGCCCTGGGTTAATTGTGAAAAGATTTCAAGCCCTGTAAGGGCGACACAACGGCTTCAACATTCGTCTTTCGTAGGAGCTTGTGGTCGCTCCGGTGGCGCGTCCGGTTCTATCGGCAGCGGGGCCTGAATCCCAAACTTCTGCCGTAGCTCCATGCGCCATTTTGGAGCAAGCATCTTCGGGCAGACGACCAAAAGTCGGCGGGCATCCCGCCGCGCCTGAAGCTCTAACCAAATCAGAGCCGCCTCAATTGTTTTTCCAAGACCCACCTCGTCAGCAATCAGCAATCGCTCTGTCGGTGAATTCACGAATGTCAGCACCGGCTTGAACTGATATTCCAGAAAATCAATCCGCGCCGCGTCCATCGAATAAATAAAATCGTGAAGTGTCCCCTTCAGCTTCTCAAACGTCAGCAACCGCCGCAGGTCGTCGGCTTTGCCATACATTCCCCGTCGAATCAATTTCTCCGTGCTCGAATCCTGCTCGTCAAATGTCCGAAGAAAAGACTCGGCAATGTAGCGCTTCTCGTTTGGTCCAAACGCGACCTCATGAAAAACCAGACCTGCTCTTGGCTGCTGACGACCAGTAAGCTGCCCAACCCGAGCCGGGTTGTTCACGTCGAAAACAGGTGCTCTCGCAACGAATGGCATCGCAGGGAGTATGCTCATTGTTGCATCACTTATTCAAGACAGAGTGGGAAAACTGTGCCGACTCTTTCGCCCTTACAGGGCTTGATATTTTATGAACGATTAACCCAGGGCGTTGCCCTGGGCTATCATCTGTCGGGCTTACAGCCCTTTGAATCAGCGTCAATCAGCGTTCGTCAGCGGTTAAAGTATTTGCGTTCCATGCGTTCATT
>Ga0181533_1003872_pt1 | contig 15814 bp, 10 predicted proteins | sample PEATcosm2014_Bin_45_FD_119772 | JGI IMG/M metagenome (GOLD analysis project Ga0181533, IMG submission 119772) | Peatland microbial communities from MTU Mesocosm Facility, Houghton, MI, USA - PEATcosm2014_Bin11_60_metaG | ecosystem: Environmental > Terrestrial > Soil > Wetlands > Peat | place... | reverse complement strand
GCCTGCGCAGAGACTCTTACAATAAAGCTCTGTTACAGGCCGCGTTGGAGCTCGTGCCAGAGAGGTTTCACGAATGAACGGGAAAACATTCCTTGAACTCAAAATTCCTCCACCCGTAGTTTTTGCGGTATTTGGATGCCTCATGTGGGCACTTTCACGGCTCGTGCAAGCCGCAGATTTTTCATTGCCAACTAATACCGCTATTGCTCTGGCTATGGCCGGAGTGGGTGGCGTATTTGCGGTACCGGCCATAGTCTCTTTCCTGCTCGCAAGAACGACGATACATCCGCATAAACCTCATGAAACCCGGAAATTGATTGTTACCGGCGTCAACGCTATTACGCGAAATCCCATGTACTTGGGACTGCTGCTCGTGCTGATAGCCTGGGCGATATACCTATCCAATATCTTGTCATTTGTGCCGCTTCCGTTTTTTGTTGCCTATCTCAATCGGTTCCAGATCAGGCCTGAAGAAAGAGCGCTCGAATATAGATTTGGAAGCGAGTACAAGGAATACTGTATACGCGTACGTCGGTGGCTATAACTCAGCGTCAAGGCCAGAGGGTGCTAACGTAATTCTGAAAAGCGCCAACTTCCATCACGGGATTCGGCGTCACGACCTTCACCCTTCACGTCTTTGCGTCCCAGGTCCCAGACAGAATGAATATTCTTCGGCTTCCCCTTTTTGAGTAATATGACCGCTCCGCTCAGGAGTTGCGGCGTATCGATAACCGGTCTGCCGGTAATCTCCGGCATCTCAGCCCACGCCATCATGCCGAATAGAACTGAAAGGACAGTGAGTGTTTCCGGGCAAAATAGATTCACCGCGGTTTTCCGGCGGCGAGCTAAATCAGAACGAGTAGCCGGAATGAAGAATATGCACTCAGTGCCCTGCAGCATGATATAATTATTCCGACAAGGCAACTTGCACAAATAATATATGGAAACGGCAATTCCTGAAAAAGACTGGAAATACCTTAGAAGTGTTCAAACAGAACTGCTTTCCTCATTGTGTGAAAGGATCAACCGCAAGTCAATAGAAATTCTTGGATCGGCAGAAGAGTCGGAATGCAATAAGTACAAGAAACTCTACCGACACATACTCGATTCCGATGAATTTGTTGCCAAATGCTTTGACGACTGGCGACGCTCAAACATCAGGCTCAAACTGTTCGTGTTACATAGCCATGGTCTGCTGACGGAAGAGAATATGAGACACCTCTCGGACGAGACGAAAAATCTGCTTGCGAGGCATGAACAACTGATTGGCAAGAAATGAAAGACCGAATAATCTGATAGCAGCAAACCGCAGATGTAAGATGGAAACTGTGCCATGCTTATTATCGATGCAGTATGGATAAAGTTGGGATCGAGGCAGAATAAAAAAAGGGAAGAGATAAAATTAAAGGAAGAACAAACATGGATAGATCATCGCGAGACAGGTTCCGGGACTTTCTGAAGGATACAGTAAGGCAGGAAATTGATTTCAACAACACCGATCAGAGCAGAGGGATAGCCCCACCACCACTCGAAAAACCTATTCCTGCCGGAGCTCAATATATTAATCTTATTCCTGCTGATAAACTGCGCGACATTTCAGTTATTGATGTCTTTACCGCAATTGCCAACAGGAAAAGCCGCCGGGCTTTCAGTCCGGTTCCGCTCACCCTGAAAGAGCTTTCCTTTCTGCTCTGGGCAACCCAGGGAATCCGGAAGATTGGTTCTCCGGGCAACGCCTTCAGAGTCGTTCCGTCTGCAGGATGTCGGCATGCATTTGAGACTTATCTCTGTGTTTTTAATGTTGCAGGGCTCGGGGAGGGGATATATCGCTATCTGCCGGTGGAACATCAGTTACTGCCGGTTTCCCAGCCGGCGCACTTATCCTCCCGGATCTCTGAGGCAGCTTTGGGCCAGGATTTCGTCGGGAAGTCTGCTGTTACTTTCATATGGACTGCCATACCCTATCGGATGGAGTGGCGATACGATATGGCCGCACACAAGGTCATTGCCATTGATGCGGGGCATGTCTGCCAAAACCTCTATATCGCCTGTGAGGCGATCCATGCAGGCGCCTGTGCAGTTGCTGCGTATCATCAAGAGTTGATAGACATCCTTCTGGGTGTTGATGGGACTGAAGAGTTCGCCATCTACCTCGCACCTGTTGGAAAGGTTAAGAAAGAGTGAAAATTATTACTCTGTTCGGAATCAGGCTGGTACTGAGATCACGCCGACCAGGATGAAGGGAATAGCTCCTTCTCCTACCGCTTGTTTCGAATGAGCATGAGGGCGCACTCCCTTTTCATTCCGATGAGCGGGTTATTGACCGGCCTGATCAACAAGCGCACAGTAATTTAGAGACCGCAGTTCGGCGTGCCCTCGACGAGACGTCGCTCACCCGCTAGAGACCTGCAGCTGTCATTCCGTACATTAGACGGTACGGCCCTTTGAAATCAACAGATCGAAGTATTCAACAGGCATCGCCGGAAAGGTCGCAAAATGAATGCCTGTCAGAATATGCAAATCTACAGACATCTTCACCGCCTCCTCCAGACTCGGAAGTTCTACAATAAGGGCCAGATCATAGTCGCCAACTATCGCATACATCCCGAGTATCTTGCCTCCCAGCGCCTCAATGATGCTCTTTGCCTTTGACGTGCGCTCCGGATGAATCTCCTTGACCGCCTCTAAAGAATACTTTCCCAACATAAAAAAGATTGCCATGGATTCCTCCTTTTCCTGTTTTACCATAGTTTTATCATAACTGCGGGAAAAGTGCAACAGCTTAAGCTTCCACCGTCTCTTCCGTTGAAGTTCCGTGGTTATGGCTGTTTTTTTGGCCGGGCTTCTGTCGGCGAAGTGGGCTGAACCGGTTTCCTTCAGAGTCCATAGCCGATCCCATATTTCCAAGGCCGATAACCCCTGTCTTCATTTCTCTGTCTCCTCCTTATCGACTCCTTGCCCTCCGCGTTAGCGAGATACCGGAAGCTTGAGACATCCTCACTTGTCTTCAGCGTTGTTCCATCCTCCGCCCATAGCCTCGATCAGAAGCACACTGGCGCTCATCCTGCGGCCAAGGATGTTGACTGCGGTGTTTTCGTCCGTCAACTCTGCTGACTGGGCGACAATAACGTTGAGATAACTGACCGTCCCAGCCTTGTACTGGTTGGTGACCACAGCCACGGATTCCCTGGCAGCCTTCACTGCTTCATCCTCTGCGCCGGCCTCTTGCTCCAGGATTCGAAGCGCAGCCAGATTGTCTTCCACCTCCTGAAATCCTGTGAGTACCGTCTGCCGATAAGAGGCGACACTCGCGTCATAGGCCGCTCTCGCCTGGTCAGTCATCGCCCGTCTCAAGCCCGCATCGAACACGGTTTCCGAGATCGCCGACCCGATAGACCAGAAGCGGCTTGGCCACGTCAGCCATTTGGAAATATCCGAAGACTGGAAGCCGCCTGATGCGCTCAATGTAATGTTGGGATAAAATGCGGCTTCGGCAACTCCGATCTGGGCATTTGCAGCAACCATAAGACGCTCGGCAGCAGCGATATCAGGCCTGCGTTCCAGTAGCTCTGACGGTACACCTACGGGGATATCCGGCGGTAATGCAGCAAGAGGCGAAACAGGCATCGAGAAATCCGATGCGGGTTTTCCTGCCAGTAACGCGATCGCATGCTCCATCTGTGCACGCTGCACGCCAACGTCAATCGCCTGGGCCGCGGTGGTCTTGAGCTGGGTTTCAGCCTGAAGCACGTCCGCCCTGGAAGCCACGCCTTGCGCATACAGGCCCTTCGTCAGGTCTAGGGACTTTTGATAGTCACTAACAGTGGCGTCTAAAAGGTGTTTCTGCGCATCCAGTGTTCGCAACTGAAAATAATCCTGCGCCAATGCGGACTGAAGACTCAACCGGGCCGCTTCAAGGTCTGCCGCACTCGCCTGAGCATTAGCCTTGGCAGCCTCAACAGTGCGCCGAATACGGCCCCAGACATCCGGTTCCCAGGAAACATCTGCCGGCAGGCTAAAGTTCGAAACAGTGCTGACCGCCTGCTGACCGTTGAAGTTAGACGCCCCGCGTGACCTTGTAGCCGATGCCCCTGCGGTACCAGTGGGAAAGTAGCCGGCCCGGGCCTCCCTTACCAATGCCTGTGCCTGTCGAAATTGGGCTTCAGCCACTGCAATATTCTGGTTCGAGATATTGACCTGCTCTTCGAGGGCGTTCAGCTGGTCGTCTTTAAATATCTCCCACCATCTCCCCTTGATTATATTGTCCTGCGGCTGCGCCTTCTTCCAGTCTGCCATTTCTTTGTAAGCTACAGGGACTTCGGCAGATGGTTTAACGTAATCGGGCCCAACCGTACAGGCTGCCAGAAGAGTCAACTCTGCCGTAATTATCAATAACCTGGAGATTTTCTGAAGCATCATTTATGTACCCCTTTCATGCGTTCGATCCATAGTCTGAATCGGTCGAGATAAAGATAGACTACCGGTGTAGTATAAAGAGTCAGCATTTGGCTGAAAATAAGCCCGCCGACAATGGAGATGCCCAGTGGACGGCGCAGTTCAGAGCCCACTCCAGCCCCTACCGCCAAGGGCACGGCGCCCAGGAGGGCCGCCATAGTGGTCATCATGATAGGCCTGAACCTTAACAGGCAGGCCTGATAGATCGCTTCTTCGGGACTCTTCCCCTCTTTACGCTCAGCCGCTAACGCGAAGTCTATCATCATTATTCCGTTTTTCTTCACTATTCCTATCAGCAGGACAATGCCTATCAGCGCCATGAGATTAAGGTCCGTGCCCGAAAGCATCATGGCCAGCACTGCCCCCACCCCTGCGGATGGCAAGGTGGAGAGAATGGTGACAGGATGGATATAGCTCTCATACAATATTCCCAATACAATGTAAACCGCAACGAGTGCGGCAAGAATCAGGAAGGGCTCATTTGCGAGAGAAGTCTGAAAGGCCTGGGCAGTCCCGGCAAAGCTGCCCTGGACACTGGACGGGATTCCCATCTGCCGGATATTGTTCTCAATAACTTTGACAGCATCGCCGAGCGCCACCCCGGGCGTCAGGTTAAAGGACACTGTCGCCGCCGGGAATTGCCCCTGGTGATTAATTGCCAGGGAAGTGGCAGTCGGTTCATAATGGGTAAATGCACTCAGCGGGACCTGTGCGCCGCCGGAGTTAGTGACATGAATATCTTTAAGTGTTTCAGGACGCTGCCAGAAACTCGGTTCGACCTCCATGACTACGTGGTATTGGTTCAGCAAAGTATAGTTGATCGATACCTGCCGCTGGCCAAAGGCATCATACAGTGTATTATCGATAAGCTGTGAAGATATTCCCAGCCGGGATGCCGTATCGCGGTCTATAACCAGAGAGGCCTGCAAGCCCTTGACCTGCTGGTCGCTGTTAACATCCGTAAGTTGAGGCAGCGTCCGCAGTTTCTGCAATACGCGCGGGCCCCATGTGTTAAGGTCAGATACGTTGTCTCCGAGAAGAGTGTACTGATACAGCGCATTGCCTATTCTGCCTCCAATACGCAAATCCTGTACCGGTGAAAGAAACGTGGGCGCACCTGCGACACCCGCAAGTTTCTTGCGAAGTCTTGCCATAAGTTGCGCTAATGTCGCTTTTCGCTTTGCGAACGGCTGCAGAGTAATGAACATGCGTGCCGTATTGGTCGTCGAACCTCCGCCACCAGTGAAAGCCGTTACATACACCACCTCGGGGTCTTTCTTAATTATATCAATGACTTGAGAAAGCTTCACCGTCATAGCCTGAAACGATATGCTCTGGTCAGCCTGAATTCCTCCCGAAAGCCGCCCGGAGTCCTGTTCCGGGAAGTAACCCTTTGGAATTGTTACAAACAATATAACGCTGACCACGACAACAGAAAGCATAAGCAGGATCATGAACCGGGAATGACGGAGTGCCCAGGAAAGGCTCATTTCGTAACGAGAATGCACCCAGTTAAAGATGCCCTCGCTCGCCTTGTAAAACACCCCGTGGGCCTTCGGCTTTTCGGGTCTTAGCAGTGTAGCGCACATCATGGGAGTGGTCGATAAAGATATTACAAGCGAGACCAGGACCGCCGCAGAAAGCGTCACGGCAAACTCCCGGAACAGACGCCCCACTATGCCACCCATGAGGAGAATAGGTATAAAAACGGCAACCAGAGAAACGCTCATGGACAGAACAGTAAAAGCGATCTCTTTTGTGCCGGAAAAAGCTGCTTGCAGAGGGGACTCTCCTTTTTCCATGTAACGGGTAACATTCTCCAGCACAACGATTGCGTCATCGACGACAAACCCGGTTGCGATAGTGAGAGCCATGAGAGAGAGGTTATCCAGAGAATAACCGCACAGATACATCACGGCAAAGGTACCGGTAATAGATACCACTATGGCTACGGCCGGAATGAGTGTGGCCCGGACATTCCGGAGGAACCAGAATACCACCAGTATCACAAGAATGGCTGAAATAACAAGCGTCTCCCCGACGTTCACCAACGAACCTCGAATGGGGGGCGTACGGTCCACAACGATCGACAAATCTATGGCAGCCGGTATGGCAGCCTGCAGCTGCGGCAGGAGCTCGCGCACATTGTCCACCGTCTCGATGATATTGGCGCCGGGCTGACGGAATATGACAAGCATGACACACGGCTTACCGTTGACAAACCCTGCGGCGCGAATGTCCTCCACAGAATCTTTCACAGTTGCAACGTCACCCAGCCGGACTGCCGCCCCGGACCGATAGGTAATAACCAGGGGAAGGTATTCCCTGGCCTTATAAAGTTGATCGTTAGTACGGATCTCCCAGGTCCTGTCATCCTTGGAGAGTTGTCCTTTAGGCCGGTTTACGTTCGTGCTTGACAGCACATTGCGCACATTTTCGAGGCTTATGCCGTATTTGCTCAACGTCAACGGATTCAGCTCTGCGCGGACTGCCGGAAGCGAACTCCCGCCCACAAACACCTGTCCCACGCCCTTCACCTGTGCCAGCTTTTGTGACATAATCGAAGATGCTGCATCGTATATTTGCGCCTTGCTCAGGGCATCAGATGTCATCCCAACGATGAGAATGGGGGCATCAGACGGATTCACTTTGCGGTAAGTCGGATTGCTCGGGAGGTTCGGCGGAAGATCTCCCCGGGCGGCATTGATAGCGGACTGAACATCGCGGGCGGCCCCATCAATATTGCGGTCCAAATCGAACTGCAGTGTGATGCTGGTCGAGCCGCGGTTATTTACCGATGTCATCTCGGTCACACCTGCTATATGCCCTAACCTGCGCTCAAGAGGCGCAGCAACCGAAGTGGCCATTGTTTCGGGGTCAGCTCCAGGCAGTCCCGCGGACACCGAGATTGTCGGGAAATCCACTTGGGGCAGCGGGGAAACGGGAAGCGCTCGGAACCCGACTATGCCCAAAAGGACAAGCCCGCCTGTGAGCAGCGAAGTCGCTACGGGCCGCTTGATGAAGACTGTCGAGATGTTCATGTCCGCTCTTCTCCGGACTTGCCCTCTGCCCCGCGGACCGGGCCTTCAGGCTGATATCTGCGCCTGCGTCTTGTCGCCAGCCTGTCGAAAACCAGATAAATGACAGGGGTCGTATAGAGAGTCAGCACCTGGCTGAAGATAAGTCCGCCGACAATGGATATGCCGAGCGGATTACGCAGCTCAGACCCCATTCCCCGGCCCATCGCGAGAGGCAATGCACCCAGAAGCGCTGCCATGGTAGTCATCATAATAGGCCTGAACCTGAGAAGGCACGCCTGGTAAATCGCTTCTTCGGCGCTCTTCCCCTCATTACGCTCAGCCGCCAATGCAAAGTCGACCATCATGATGCCGTTTTTCTTCACTATACCTATCAAAAGTATAATGCCGATTATGGCAATTACGTTGAGCTCGCCGCCGAAAATCATGAGCGAAAGAACGGCCCCGACACCGGCTGACGGCAGGGTTGAGAGGATAGTAACAGGGTGAATGTAACTCTCGTACAGTACCCCTAAAACAATGTAGACCGTTATCAAAGCGGCCAATATGAGAATAGGCTCCTTGGTGAGGGATGCCCTGAATGCCTCTGCCGTACCCTGGAAGCTCCCGCTGATGCTGCCTGGAAGGCCCAATTTCTGCGAGGCCTTCTCCATTGCAGCCACCGCCTGCCCAAGCGCAACTCCCGGAGCGAGATTGAAAGACATGGTCACCACCGGGAACTGCCCCTGCCTGTTAATGATGAGGGGTCCTGTTGTTTCCGAGACACGGGTAACCGCCCCGAGAGGTACCTGGCCGCTGGCTGTCCCTTGCAGATAAATTGATTGGAGGCTGCCGGGGTCCTGTTGAAAATCCGGTTTGACACAGAGGACAACGCGATACTGGTTCAGTTCCGTGAATATCGTGGAGATCTGGCGCTGCCCGAAAGCGTCGTACAAAGTATTGTCGATAAGTTGAGGCGTGATGCCGAACCGTGCAGCAGTGCTGCGGTCCAGGGAAAGAGCGACCCTGAGTCCCTTATCCTGCTGATCGCTGCCAACATCGCGCAGCTCAGGGCTGGCCTGCAGCGCATTCACGAGCTTCGGCGCCCACCTGTTCAGTTCGTCGAAGTTGGGATCCTCGAGCGTATACTGGAACTGTGTGCGGCTGACCCTTGCATCGACAGTAAGGTCCTGTACAGGCTGCATAAAAAGAGTGATACCGTCAACTGCCGCCAGTTGGGGCTGGAGCCGGCGAATGACCTCGCTCGCGTTCACGTTCCGTTTGTCCAGAGGCTTCAGGTTAATAAGGATTCTCCCGGTATTCAGTGTCGTATTTGTCCCGTCCACTCCTATGAATGTGGAGAGACTTTCGACTGCAGGATCTTTAAGAATCACTTTTGCAAGCGCCTGCTGACGTTCAGCCATTGCAGGAAACGAAATTGATTGAGGCGCTTCAGAGATTCCCTGGATGGCCCCGGTATCCTGGACCGGGAAAAAGCCTTTGGGTATCATAATATATAACAGCACGGTCAGGACCAGGGTCCCCACGGCCACCACCAGCGTTGCAGTCTGGTGCTTCAATACCCATTTAAGCGTCCGTCCGTAAGCGGCTATTATCCGGTCGAACATCTGCCCCGAGGCGTGATAAAACCTCCCCTGCCGGTCTTCGGGGACATGCTTGAGTATCCGCGAGCACATCATGGGCGTCAGAGTAAGAGATACTACAGCCGAAATCAGGATCGTCACTCCGAGGGTGACGGCGAACTCGCGGAACAGGCGGCCCACAACGTCTCCCATGAAAAGCAACGGGATAAGCACGGCGATCAGGGAGACTGTGAGAGATAAGATAGTAAAGCCGATCTGTTGCGAGCCTTTGAGTGCCGCGTCCATAGGGCTCTCTCCGGCTTCAATATAGCGGGATATATTTTCGATCATAACTATGGCATCATCCACGACAAATCCGGTCGAAATAGTGAGGGCCATCAGTGACAGGTTGTTCAGGCTGAACCCTAAAAGGTACATCACCCCGAAGGTGCCGACCAGGGACAACGGCACGGCCACGCTCGGAATGGTAGTAGCAGGCAGGTTCCGGAGGAACACGAAAATTACTAACACAACCAGCACGATCGACAGCAATAACTCATACTGCACGTCCTTGACAGATTCGCGAATGGTTACAGTACGGTCAGTCAGCACAGAGACCTTTATCCCGGGGGGCAGAGAGCTTTGCAATTGGGGAAGCAGCTTTTTGATGCGGTCAACAACCTGTATAACATTGGCTCCTGGCTGCCGTTGGATATTTACTATGACCGCAGGGGAAGTGTTCATCCAGGCAGCCTGGTTCACATTCTCGGTATCGTCTACCGCCTTGGCCACATCGGATAGAAGCACAGGCGCATTGTTACGGTAGGCTATGACGAGAGAATTATAGTCCCGGCTCGCAAAAAGCTGGTCATTGGCGCCTATTATATAAGACTGTTTGGGTCCGTCAAAGCCTCCTTTTGCCTGATTGACATTTGCTGCAACGACTGCCGTGCGCAAGTCTTCAAGGTTGAGGCCATAAGACGCCATAGCGGTGGGATTGGCATTAATCCTGACAGCAGGTCGCTGCCCGCCGCTGATACTGACGAGTCCAACCCCCGTCACCTGTGATATTTTTTGCGCGAATCTGGTATCCGCGAGATCTTCTATCTTAGGCAGGGGAAACGTGTCCGACGTAAGCGCCAGAATAAGAACAGGGGCGTCAGCCGGATTTACCTTGCTGTAAACCGGCGGGACCGGCAGATCAGACGGCAGATATGTGAAGGAGGCATTAATGGATTGCTGCACCTCCTGCTCGGCGACATCCAGGCTCAGATCCAGACTGAACTGTAAAGTGATAACCGAGCTTCCACCCGAGCTTGCAGAGGTCATCTGGGCAAGGCCCGGCATCTGGCCGAACTGCCGCTCAAGAGGGGCTGTTACAGAGGTAGCCATAACATCAGGGCTTGCCCCGGGGTAGAAGGTGCGGACCTGGATAGTCGGATAATCCACCTGTGGAAGGGCCGACACAGGTAATTGGCGATACGCAACAGCTCCAGCCAGAATAATGGCTATCATAAGCAGCGTCGTGGCGATCGGCCGCGTTATGAAAATGCGGGACAGATTCATCAGTTAAACCCCACAGTTAAAAAATTTTGGATTTTGAATGCTGAATCTTGAATTAATGAAGATATACAAATCTTTTTCTTCCACAATTCAAAATTTAAAACTCAACATCCAAAATTTGTTATTTTTGCCTCTTTGGACTGTTCTGTCCCGGCAGCTCCACCTTGCTTCCTTCCCGCAATCGTTCGGCGCCATCAATTACTACACGCTCTCCCGCAACAAGTCCCGAGGTCACGGAGATATCATTATTCTCTGCAGCGCCCGTTGTTACAGGGCGCACTTCGGCAGTGTTGTCGGCCTTTACCACATAGACAAATGTACCCCGCGGCCCCTGTTGAATGGCCGAAGCAGGCACGATAATGACGCCGCGCTCCACATTTACAAGCAGCCTGGCATTGACGAACTGGTTAGGGAATAGCCCGTTGTCCTTGTTGGGGAATACAGCCTTGAGCTTTACAGTGCCGGTGGTCGTATCAATCTGGTTGTCTGCCGTCAGCAAGTATCCGCCGGCAAGTTTTCTTTTTTGTTCCCTGTCGAAGGCCTCGACCTGCAGGCGCGCACCGATTCTGAGCTTGCCAAGCACCTGCGAGAGATTGTCCTCTGGTACGGGGAAAATAACAGCAATAGGCTGAAGCTGGGTGATTATCACAATCCCCGTGGTAGCGGTTGTTTGAATGATGTTGCCAGGGTCCACCTGGCGCAAACCGACTCTTCCGTTGATCGGCGAGGTGATGCGGGAATAAACCAATTGCAATTTGGCGTTTTCCACATTGCCCTGATCGGTCTTCACAGCGCCTTCATCCTGCAGCACCAGATACTCCTGAGTATCAAACTGCTGTTTTGGGATTGAATCCTGCTTAGCCAGTATCCTGTAGCGCTCAAGATCGATCCTGGCATTCTTCAGCAAGGCTTGGTCTCGAAGCAGCTGCCCCTCTGCCTGGGTCAACTGTGCTTCGAACGGCCGCGGGTCGATCTCGGCCAAAAGATCACCACTTTTAACAATTTGACCTTCCTTGAACAAAACCTTTATCAATTCTCCTGTTACACGGCTCTGCACAGTAACAGTATTGAGCGAAGTGACCGTGCCGAGCCCGTTAAGATAAACACCGATGTCGCCCTTCTTCGCTGCCGCCGTTACAACTGGGACCCCTCTGGCGGCTGCGGGAGGCCCCTGTTTACCGGCATTGGATTGCGCTTTGCCTGTCCTGGTCAATAAGAAATATGCCCCGATAACGAGAAAACAGAGCAGCAGGACGATCCACCACCGCCGGTATAACGCATGTGTCATTATTTTTTCCTCCCGGATATTGACGATTTTCTAATGCGAAGGGTAAGGGCCCGCTTAAGCATAAGGTTAAATTATATTAACATAGTCGTTTATAGTTATCGAAAGGTTACATTTGGGCCTGCGTCAGATTTATGGGTTTGTAATTTTGTCGCGCCCCACAACCACGACGCACACCCGTTACATTTCTTTACAGTTTCCCGCATGCACCATGACTGTAAATACTAAAGGCGGAAAATTCCGCCTTTAGTATTGCAAAATGTCGTGCGGCCCTGAGAAGATTCACATGATATTGCCGGTGAACTTCCTGGATAAAGAATAAAAAATAGTTTCCCGGATGAAAAAATATAGTGATTTTAGCGTATAGGCCATGCACCACACCCTCCAGGAAAAAGCGGGAATAAACCCGCCTCTTCTTAAGAACATAAATTAAAGCCTCATTTTAATAAGATCGTCCACTACCGAAGGATCCGCAAGCGTCGAGGTATCGCCCAGATCTTCTATGTTGCCTGTCGCAATCTTTCTGAGGACTCTCCTCATGATCTTGCCGCTCCTGGTCTTCGGCAGGCCTGAAGCAAATTGCAGCTTGTCAGGACTCGCTATGGGACCTATAACCGTACGCACGTGACCTATAAGTATTTTCTTGAGCTCTTCAGACGGCTGCTGCCCGCTCTTAAGCGTGACATACACATAAATACCCTCACCCTTAATATCATGTGGAAAACCGACTACAGCTGCCTCGGCAACCGCTTCGTGGCTTACCAGAGCTGATTCAACTTCAGCTGTTCCAAGCCTGTGTCCCGAAATGTTGATTACATCATCAATTCTTCCCATGAGCCAGTAATCTCCATCATCATCACAGCTGGCGCCATCCCCTGTTAAATACGTGTTTGCAAACCTTGAGAAATAGATCTCTTTTATTCGTTTATTTTCCGGGTCTCCGTAAGTACCCCTGATCATACCGGGCCAGGGTTTCCGGATCACAAGATAGCCGCCCTCATTAGGTCCTGCGGGTGAACCGTCCTCTTTCAGGACTGCGGGAACAACGCCGGGGAACGGCCTGTTGGCAGAGCCGGGCTTCAACGTCATTGCACCGGGAAGCGGCGTTATAAGAATGCCGCCGGTCTCGGTCTGCCACCAGGTGTCGACAATCGGAAGTTTGCCCTTGCCTACGTACGTGTGATACCACATCCATGCTTCAGGATTGATCGGTTCCCCAACGCTCCCGAGCAAGCGCAAAGAAGAGAGGTCATGTTTTGTGACCCATTTGTCCCCCTCTTTCATAAGTGCCCTTATTGCAGTAGGGGCGGTGTAAAAGATATTCACGCGGTGCTTGTCGCAAATGTCCCAGAACCTCCCCGGATTGGGGTATGAAGGAACGCCCTCGAACATGAGACTTGTTGCGCCGTTGCTCAGCGGCCCATACACAATATAACTGTGTCCGGTGACCCAGCCTATATCTGCGGTGCAGAAATGAATGTCCTCATCATGGTAATCGAATATCCACTTGAAGGTAAGATTTGTATACAGCATATAGCCGCCTGTTGTATGGAGCACCCCTTTCGGTTTTCCGGTTGAGCCGGAAGTGTACAGAATAAAAAGAGGGTCTTCCGCATCCATCTCTTCGGGCTTGCAATAATTCTCAATGTCGGCAGCATTCATCTCCTCATGCCACCATAAGTCTCTGGTTGGCTCTATATCAATACCGTCTGTTCTTCTTACCACTATCACTTTCCCAACTGTAGGGCATTCCTGCAAGGCAATGTCGCAATTTGCTTTAAGAGGCGCCTGGCGGCCACCCCGGACGCTCCTGTCGGAAGTTATTACGAGCGTGGATTTGCAGTCCTGGATTCTGTCCCTGAGGGCGTTGGCGCTGAAACCGCCGAAGACGATGCTGTGAATTGCTCCTATCCTCGCACAGGCAAGCATTGAAATGGCAATCTCGGGTATCATGGGCAGGTAAATCGTTACTCTATCACCTTTTTTAATTCCGTGCTTCTTGAGGACATTAGCGAACCTGTTGACCTCATAATAAAGCTGCTGATAAGTATAAGTCTTGTAGCTGCCGTCGTCAGCCTCCCATATCAATGCTGCCTTGTTCCTGACAGGGGTGTTGATGAACCTGTCAAGGCAATTGTATGACGCATTCAGTTTGCCGCCGATAAACCAATTTATTTCAGGTTTTTCAAAGTCCCAGTCAAGCACCTTGTCCCACTTCTTGGACCAGGTAAGCTGTTTTTCAGCCATTTCAGCCCAGAACCCTTCAGGGTCTTCCACCGATCTATTGTATATTTTCTCATACTCCGCGATGCTCTTTATATGAGCGTTTTTGCTGAATTCAGGTGATGGGGGAAAGGTCCTTTTTTCAGCTGACAATACTTCAATACCCTTGTTCGACATTACTTACAACCTCCTCTTTCTGAATTTTTCTTTTCATAAGTCACTAGAAATTAGTGATTTAATCGTTCAGCCGGATTATGTCAAATCATAACTATTCCATTCCGATACCGATGTATAGCCTCCGCTTCTCATCGTCAAACTTAGTTTGGGCCTCTTTCTCGGGCCACAAAAGAGACACAATAATACCGGTAAGGAACGCTAACCCCATCGATATCACTGCAGGGTTGTTCATTGGGAATATCGCTTTAGGCATAGCAGCGTTCAACCCTTTTCTCTTTGCGTCTGCCAGGGTCCTTTCGCCGGCTATTGCAGCATCGATCTGCATAAGGTCCCTTCCTGCAGCCTTCTGTTTTTCGAGTGCTTCGATCTTCTGTTTCGAGCCTGCTTCAAACTCCTTTATCTGTTTTTCAACAGCGGTCTTCTCATCTTTGTGTACGACATCCACCCATACGCAGGGACCGAGGATTATCAGACCCGTAGAAAGTACGAGACCTGTATAGAGGCTTGTCACCGCTCCCATCGTAGTAAATTTCCTCCAGGTCACAGACAACAGCAGTGCAGGAAAATTAGCGCTTGCGGCAACGGCAAAAGCAAAACCGACCATGACCGCAACATTCTGCTCCCTAAACAGTATTCCTAAAACAATCGCCGTTATGACGAGTCCTATAGTAGCAATCTTCGCAACCTTCACTTCCTCTTTTTCGTTTGCCGCGCCGCGCCGCACCACACCTACATAAAGATCTTGAGAGAGTGCCGAAGCCCCGGCCAGGGTAAGTCCTGCAACAACGGCAAGAATAGTGGCAAAGCCTACTGCTGCGAGGAACCCGAGGAACGGCGTTCCGCCGAGGAATTCTGCGAGGAGCGGACCGGCCATGTTTCCCCCTTTGTCAACGCCGACGATCACCTTCTGGGTAATCAGCACGGCTGCGCCGAACCCTATAGTGGCGGTTAGTATATAAAAATAGCCGATAAATCCCGTTGCATAAAAGACCGACTTCCTAGCCTCTTTGATATCAGGCACGGTATAGAACCTCATCAGAATGTGGGGAAGCCCTGCTGTTCCAAACATAAGGGCAAGACCCAGTGAAAAGGCCTCGAGCGGGCTTTTCACCAGGCCGCCGGGCTCAAGGAATTTGTCCCCGTACATTTTGGAAGCCTGCCCGAAAAGCTCGCCATAACTGAACCCAAATTGCGCGAGCGTTAGCAAAACAAGGACAGTGACCCCGCCGAGCAGCAATACCGCCCTAATAATCTGGACCCATGTCGTCGCAAGCATGCCTCCGAAAAGAAGGTATGAAATCATCAGTATGCCCACGACGACAAGCGCAGCTTCATAGGGCACTCCGAAAATGAATTTGACAAGTGTTCCCGCTCCCACCATTTGTGCAATCAGATAAAAAAGAATAGTTACGAGTGACCCTGAAGCAGCGGCAGCCCTTATGGGCCGCTGCTTTAACCGGTATGAGACAAAATCGGCAAACGTATATTTCCCGAGATTTCTTAACGGCTCG
>Ga0181533_1003870_pt1 | contig 15819 bp, 15 predicted proteins | sample PEATcosm2014_Bin_45_FD_119772 | JGI IMG/M metagenome (GOLD analysis project Ga0181533, IMG submission 119772) | Peatland microbial communities from MTU Mesocosm Facility, Houghton, MI, USA - PEATcosm2014_Bin11_60_metaG | ecosystem: Environmental > Terrestrial > Soil > Wetlands > Peat | place... | reverse complement strand
GCTCCCGCGTCGGAAATGGCAAACGGCCAGGGCCGGTGTTGGCCCCCGCGGACTGGCCCGGCAGGAGGGCGCAGCCGCGCAGGGGCCGCGGCTCGAAGGTGAGCGGCTGGAATCGCTCGCTGAACACGGCGAGGTTGTCAAAATAAAGAACGCGCTCGTCCTTGTTCTTGCCGTTGGTGATGAGCAGGCCCTTGAATCGGGCGCCTTGCTTGACCCGCTCGATCTGCTCGGGCGCCAGGCGCCGGTGCAACAGGAACCATTCCTTCCAGTCCACGCTGTAGAGAAAGACGGAGAATTCCCTTCCCGCCGCGTCCTCGAACAGCGCGGTGATGCCCGCGTGCGGAGTGGACGGGTCGGTGGCCCAGCCCCAGTTATTGCCGTAACACCAAAGGGTGACGGCATCGAAGGGCCGGCTGATGAGGATGGGGTTGGGCGGCAGAATCCGCACCTCCGGCGCGGCGCCTGTGCCGCGATAACTCAGCTTGCCCACGTGCTCTCCCCAAATCTGTTGCTCGCGCGTTTGCTCGAACCGCGCCTCGGCATCCTTGCACTCGACGCGCCAGCCCCTGACATCCTCGAAGTCCACCAGCGGCGGGCAGTGGTCCTCCGTGCGATTGGCCCAATCCAATTCGTAGGGCCGTTTGCCGACCGCCTTGTTTCCGCTGGTCTGGCCCAAACCGGCGCTGGCGCTGAGAATGCAAAGGGCGAGGAGGGAACTGTAATGCAGAGACATGAGCAAGTATTAGGCTGCGGGAGCGCGCGCCGCAAGCTGAGAAACCCTTGGAAGCGGTTTCTGCGGGCCGCCGCCGGTCCGGCACACCGCGCTGCCTTCCGGGCGGATACGCCCGAACGCCCGCACAAGCTGCCCGCTTGCATTTTCTTGGTGCCAATGTCCCCGTTTAGGCGCATCATTGCACGACCTTCCCTCATGGGCGGCACGAATGCACAGTTACCAATCGGTCGGCAGGTGACCCTTCCGGGACACTTCGATCTTCCAGTTACCCTTGTGTCCAGCGTTTTCCGACGGCCAAAAGGGACAGAGAAGATTGATCCGGCGAAAGAAACACTTAACATTCCCAACTATGCTAAAAAGGTTCAGAGCGAATAACTTTAGAAGCCTGCTGAACGTTGACTTCCGCCCCTCCGGCCTCAACCTCCTCGTTGGTCCCAATAACGCCGGCAAGACTAACCTTTGCATGGCACTTCGCTTTCTGGGGCAGACAAGCGGAAATACCCTCGACGCTGCCCTCGTCGCCGCCATCGGCGAGCGCTGGAACGTCACCAATCTGCACGTCAATAACGTCAGGAACCTGGACTTCGAGGTCGAATGCGACATCGCCTTCCGCGGCGAGACGCTCCACTACAATTATGAACTCCGCCTCGAGAGCCGGCGCGACGAGAGAGCCGGAACAGAGTCTCTCGAAGTTCGCGAGGAGTTTCTGAAGGCAAGCGGCGGCCGTTTCGCCAACACCCCGCTGCTGGAAAACCGAGCTGGCCGTGTCAGCATGCTCCATGAGGAAGGCTTCGCCGCAGGACACCCTAAGTCCCCCTTTTATGTGCATGCAACGGCCGCCACGAATGTCACCATGCTCTCCCGCCTCTTCGAGTTGGAGAACAATCCCCGCGCCATCCTTTTCCGGCGGTACCTCCAATCCTGGGGCTATTACAACCTCAATCCCGAGATGCTCCGGTCCCCTGAAGTGGCGCGAGATGACGGCGCGCTCCTTTCCAGCGGGGCCAATCTCAGTCGCGCCCTGTTCGATCTCCACAACCAAAAGCCGCGCCTCGAGCGCCAACTCATCGAAGCCATCCGCAAGCTCGAACCGAGACTCGAACTCTTCAGCTTCTCCGCTCCGGACCCAGAACACGTCCATTTGTTCGGTGAGGATGAGAAAGCTCACCGGTTCAGCACCCGCAGTATGTCCGACGGCACGCTCCGATTCACGGCCATTGCCTACGTGATCCTCATGGCTGGCCAACAGGCCGAATCCGGTGGCTTCGCCCCGCTCATCATCATCGAGGAGCCAGAAAACGGTCTCTACGCGGCTCACCTCAAACCGCTCCTGCAAAGGGTCGAACCCGACGGCCACCTTGGCCAGTTCATCTTCACCACCCATAGTCCCTATTTCGTGGATTTGTTCGACAAGTTCCTCGACGGTGTCCACGTCCTCAAGGCTGGCGTCCCCTCGTCCGTCCTTTCCAAGCCCGAGCCGGCCAAGCTCAAGCAACTCCTGGACGACATGAGCCTTGGCGACATTCATTTCCACGAAATGCTCACATGAAAATCGCCTTTTGCGTCGAGGGCAGCGCCGATCGCGCCATCTTGCAAGGCCTTCGTGACCGCTGGTGCCCGCAAGCCGAACTTGTCGAAGGACGCTTCCGTGGCCAACTCCCACGCAGCCAGATAGCCAAGGAATGCAAGATCCTCTCAGCCATGGGAGCGGACCTCATCATCTTCCTCCGGGACGCGAATCTCGAAAACTGGCGCGACGTTCTCCGGGCCGATGGAGCCAAATGCCCTCCGGAGTCGCGCCACCTCGCCGTCTTCGGTGTCTGCGACCGCAATGCGGAGTGCTGGCTGGCGGCCGACCCGGACCACCTATCGAACCGGATAGGCCGCCCGCGCCATGAGTTGCAGTCTGAAGATCCGTCATCATTCGTAAAGGCCGGCTTTGGGCTGGTGGGCTTTGATAAGGACCAGAAGGAGCCTCAAGTAGCTGACTACGTTGTCAGCGCTCCTTTGAGCAAATGGCTCGCGAACAAGTCCTTTGAGAACTTCTATGACCAACTCCGGCAAAAGAGCAAAGAGTTCCACTGCCAGATCGAGAACCTCCGAGACCCAAACCGTTAGCATGAGCACCAAGCTCAAACCCTTGCTCTTGAACCGATCCTGCTGGATAAAATCGCGTCGTGAAGAAACTGTCGAACCCTCTCCCCCTCGTGCTCAGATGAAAGGTCTGCAGGTCTGGTGCTATCTGTCGTCGGTGCTCGGCCTCTGCGCTCTAACCGCCCGCGCTGCCGGTGAGGCCGAGCCTGCAATTCTGCGCGGAGCGGACGCCGTCGAAGCCGTCTTCGCCAAAAGCGGCCCGGGCTATCAATGGGTGGCCTACCGCGACACGGCGGCCAGGCGGGAGTGGCCCATCGCGGGGCCGCGCCTGACCCTGGCGGTCTCGGACCGGGCCCGGACGAGCCTGCAGGAGACTGGCTTCGACCAATTGAAGGCCGAGGCCAGCCAGGTCGTTCTCGAAAAGACCCTGCCGGAGCTTTCCCTTGAATTGAGACAGGTCTTTTCATTCTGCGCGGACGGACGAACGCTTCGGATGCAGAGCTTTCTGCGTTCGACGGGCGGGGCCGTCGTGCTCGAGGAGGCGGGCCTGCTGGAGCTCGAGGTGCCCGGCCAGAGTTTTCGGCTGATGGGGCCGGAGTTTGTTTCTTCACCGGTGTTCGGGGACGGCGTGTTCGCCGGGCTCGAGCACCCCTCCGCGTTGTGCCGGGCGCAGGGAAATACCCTCGCGCTGGCCCAGCATCCTTACCTGACCCTCGGAAAGGAGTGGACCGGAATGCCCGGGGCCGTCTTCGGTTCGTGTTCAAAGGCCGACCGCGAAATGGGCGGAACCGAGGCCCTGCGGCGCGCGTTCCTGCGCTACCTGGAGACCGTGCGGGTCAAGCCCAAAGACATGCATGTCCATTACAACGACTGGTGGACCGCCCCGGTGCCCTCGTCGGAGCAGTTCGTGCTCCACAATCTCGCCGAGCTAAGAAAGGGCCTATACGATCCCACCGGCTTTTTCTTCGATTCCTACGCCCTCGATGCAGGATGGTCCAACCCCAAATCCGTTTGGGAAATGGACACCAACCATTTTCCGCAGCGGTTCGCCCCCATCCGCGCGGCCCTCGAGGCAATGGGCAGCCACGTCGGCTTGTGGGTTTCCCCCAGCAGCCTTTATCCCTTCGCCCTCGACAATCGCTGGCTGGAATCCTCGGGCTACGAAGTCACCCCTTGGCCTGGCCGCGGCCTCAACGCCTGCCTGACCAAGGGCGGCAAGTACCAGGCCGCCTTCAAGAATGCCGTGCTGGGCCACGCCCGCGAGGCCCGGCTCGCCCATACGAAGTTCGATGGATTCATCCCGCGCTGCGACCAGCCGGGCCACGGCCACAAGACCGGCCTGGACTCCTGCCTGCCCATCGCAGAGGGGTTGATGGAGGTCTTCGACGCCCTGCGCGCCTTGAATCCCGACATCGCCCTGGAGCCTACCTGCTTCGGCTATCAACCAAGCCCCTGGTGGCTCATGCATGTCCCCTTCATCATCGGCCCCTTTGGCGACGACAGCCCCTACGGACGTTGCCCCGCGCCCGACTACCTCGAATCCATGACCACCGCCCGCGAAATCAAGAACCTGCGCGGGCGCGACGCCTTCCTCATGCCCAGCGCCGCCCTCCAGTGTTTCGACATCATCGTGCAATGCCCGGGCGCGGTCCAGAACCACGCCGCCATGGCCGTCGGGCGCGGGCGCTGGTTCATCTCCTCCTATATCAACCCAAAGTTCATGGACCCCGACGAGTGGCGCTTTTTCGCGGACCTGATGAGATGGGCGCGCCACAACCGCGACCTCCTCCGCGAACCCATCCCCTTCGGAGGCGACCCGGAGAAACGCCAGGCCTACGGCTACGCCTTCCTGGGCGCCTCCCGCCGGGTGTATTGCCTGCGCAATCCGTGGATGGAAGAGGCCAGCCTCTCCTTGCTCAAGCCATTCGAGTCTGCCCGCAACCTCGAGGCGCGAATGCTCTATCCCCGGCGCAGCCTCATCGCCCGCCTCGCCCCGGACGGCCCTCTGCCGAGCCTGACCCTCGGCCCTTACGAGACCCAGTTTGTCGAGGTCGTCCCGACGGACCAACCGCCTTCCAAACTCGAGCCGCGGCCCGCACCCGCCATTCTTTGGCGACCGGCCCGCGAACCCCGTCTCGAACGCGCCACCCTGGAAAATCCTCCGGCCGCCCCCAGCCCGTCCCGGACCCCTTCCGAGGGCGCTTCGAAAGAGCGCGCCCGCTTCAGCGCCGCCGGCCGCCTTGGCCTGCCGCCTCACACGAGCGGAGTTCAGATCTGCGTGTTATGCGAGGGCGATGCCGGTGTTGCCGGGAACACCTGCAAGATCACTATCGATGGCAAAGGGGCGCCCGTCACTGTATCCAAGTCCCAAGGGGCCTTCGGCGCGGCGGGCGAGGGCCACGTCGAGCATTGGATTTGGTTCCTGGCGGCAATCCAGCCCGGCGAGCACGACGTGGTCATCGAGGCCGAAGGGCTTGTTTCCAAACTCCCCATCGGCATCTTCCTCCGCGGTGACATGCCCGCCCCGCCGCCCCCTGCGCCGTTCGACGCCGGCCCGGCGTTCCCGTTGTACCGGCCCGAGGGCGTGCCTTGGTCGCGCGTGCTGGTCCCACTGGCAGCAAGGGGGGGGCAAGGATGAAGGATGAATTATGGATTATGAAGGAGGACCAGCGCAGCGAGGTCCATGCATGGTGTAGCCTCATAATTCATAATTCTGCTTCCGCCGTTGGCCTGAACGCCGGTTCGGCAAGGCTCCATCAGGAGCACTACAAGATGGGAATGCTCTTGACCAAAGGGGCGTTTAATTGGAGGGTTAGTGGGAAGTCGTGTGAATGATGCTCCGACCCCCTTAACACGCATGAAGACGCTGGAAGCGGCAGAAGCGGCCGAGGACTTCACGAGATACCTGAGCCAGGTTCTCTTGCACCGGGAGTCTTTCCAGATCGTGAAAGGAGGGGTCCCTTGCGCCTACCTCATTCCCACGGGTGAACATGGCTGCAGCAGCCACGAATTGGCTGCGGACCTTGCGTCCGCCGAGATCACGGTCCAAGACCGGCATGCCCTCGCCGCCGCCCTTCACCGAGGTCGCAAAGCCCTCAAACCGCTCAAGAACCCGTGGGGCTAATCCTCGACAGTTCGCTTCTCATCGCGGACGAACGCGACCATTTCGACTTGTCATCCTGGCTGCGGGGGCGACCTCCGGAACCGGCAGCGGCAAGTGCCATCACGCTCTCCGAATTGTGGTTCGGCATCGAAGTCGAAACCAACTCTGCACGGCGCCGACGGCGTCGCCGGTGGTTGGACAAGACCTTCCGCCGTCTTGAGGTCGTGTCCTTGGATGCCGGCGTGGCGCGGACCCATGCGCGCCTGTGGGCACAGCTTTCAGGCGCGGGACAGATGATTGGTCCGCACGACCTGATTGTCGCCGCAACTGCCATGCATCGGCGTTGGGCGGTGGCCACTTTCAACGCCTCAGAATTCCGGCACATCCACGGCTTGGAGGTCATCGAACCGTAGCATTCACTTGCAAGATCACTATCGATGGCAAAGAGGCGTCCGTCACTGTATCCAAGTCCCAAGGGGCCTTCGGCGCGGCGGGAGAGGGCCACGTCGAGCATTGGATTTGGTTCCTGGCGGCAATCCAGCCCGGCGAGCACGCCGTGGTCATCGAGGCCGAAGGGCTTGTTTCCAAACTCCCTATCGGTGTCTTCCTCCGCGGTGACATGCCCGCCCCACCGCCCTCTGCCCCTTTCGACGCCTGTCCGGCATTCCCGTTGCATCGGCCCGAGCGCACTCCCTGGTCGCGCGTGCTCGTGCCCCTGGCAGCACGCGGGGGCAGGGATGAATTATGAATTATGAATTATGAAGGGGGACCAGCACAGCGAGGCCTCTGCAAGCTGTAGCCTCATGCTTCATACTTCGAAGGGGTTGAAGGCGGCGCCAGCTTGCAAGTTCCCTGGACTTTTGAGAACGTATTGGCATGAGTTCAACAGAACTCAATGGGCAGTTGAAATATGAAGACCTTAACCTACAGGGTGCATATTGAGCTGGCGGAGGAGGACGGATACAATGTGTTCGTGCCGGCCCTGCCTGGGTGCCAGACCCAGAGCGACACGTACGAGGAGGCGGTCGCCATGGCTAAGGAGTGCATCGAGGGCTTTCTCGAGGCGCTGGCCAAGGCCGGCGAACCGATGCCGGTCGAGGAGAACCCGGTTTGCCCGGCGTCCGGAGCGTGGAGCGTCGGAGCGTAGAGCGTGACGGCATCTACATTCCCTTGAGCGCCTCGAAGGCATCAACGCCTTCCGTCTCGCCGGCATCGATCTCCTCGACGCGCCGCCGGATCTCGTCCCGAAACGCGGGATCGAGTTGCTCAGCTTCTTCTCTTTCATGGATGGACACGACCAAGTGCTCGTGGAGCGCTAACAAGTCCTCCGCCGGAAGCTGTCGGAATTCCTGCTCGATCTTTTTTGCGGCGGCTGTCATGCTGAGGTATTCTACTGCTTTCTTCTATGGGATGTCAAATGGGAGGGTCCGCCGCAACAAGTCCAGGGCTTGCTGCGCGGTCACCTGCTTGAAAGTCTCCCGGTCATAAGGATTGAAATAGCGCTCGACCACGGTTGAGGATGGGCCGGCCAGGCCCACGAAAACCGTTCCGACCGGCTTGGCATCGGTGCCGCCGGCAGGACCCGCAATCCCGGTAACGGACAGCGCGTAATCAGCCCCGGTTTCCCGGCGGGCGCCTTCGGCCATCTCGCGCGCGACCGCCTCGCTCACCGCGCCATGCTGCGCCAGGGTCTCCGCCCGCACGCCCAGGAACTTGCGCTTCGCCTCGTTGCTGTAAGTCACCAGCCCTGCCAGCAGGACGGCCGAGGCGCCGGGCACGTTGGTCACGCGGTTCGCAATGCAGCCGCCGGTGCATGACTCCGCCAGGGCCAGCGTCCTGCCCTGCGAAGTGAGCCGCCCGACGACTACGGCCTCCAGCTCCTCTTCTCCCGCCCCGTAAATGCGCGGACCGAGCAGCCGGGTGACAATTCGTTCCGCCTCGTCCACCCATTCCCGGGCGCGCGCGCCCGTGGCAGCCAGGCGCACGTCCACTTGCCCAGGCCGGGCGCAATACCCCAGGTCAAGCCCCGCCTTGACCAGGTCCTGCAGCGGACCCGCCACCGCTTCCTCGACCAGCGATTCCCCGATGCCGGTCGTCCTGAGCGTGCGGCAAACAAACACGCCGGCCGGGGGCAGCACCCGGGCCAGCAGCGGCGCCAACACCTCGTCGAACATTGGCCGCAGTTCCCGCGCCGGCCCGGGCAGCAGGATGAGCCAACTGGGCCGGCCGCCGTCGCGAAAACGATTCGGGGCAACTTCCAGCGCCAGGCCCGGCGCTGTGCCGCGGGCGTTCGACAGCACCACCGCCCCCTCGGGCACCATTGCCTGCACCCGCGTCCGCTCCGGCATGGCGCGGCCGCGCGTCTTGAAAAAATCCTCAAGCCGGGCGCGCACGCCCAGGTCCTCGCGCAGGGACCGGCCAAGCATCCGGGCCAGGCACTCGCGCGTCAGATCGGCCGAGGTCGGACCGAGGCCCCCCGTCGTCACAACCAGGTCGGCGCGCCCCAGCGCCTCGCGCGCCGCCTGCTCGATTTCCTGGCTGCTATCCGCCACCGCCACCTGCCGGGTGACCACATACCCCAAATCAGCCAGACGGCGGCAGAGCCACTGCTGATGAGTATTCAGAACCCGTCCGAGCATTAGCTCGGTCCCCGTGTTGATCAATTCCACGTTCATGCCGGACAAGCTTCGAGTGTCGAGGGGCGAGTGTCGAGGGGCAAGTGACGCGGGATGAATGCGGAAAACCGAAACCCGAAGGCGGAAATGCCTTAACCGCAAATCTTCGCTAATCTTCGCTAATGGGGTTTTTATTAGCGTGGATAAGCGTGGATTAGCGGTTCATTTTCGGATTTCGGATTTCCTTCGGATTTCGGATTTCCCGTCGCCCGTGGTTGACTCTGCGGCGCGCGCGGCCCTATATTCCGGGCATGGACGAAGCCGGCAAGAAGTCTGCCAGAGAGCGGTTTACCGAGTATCTTTCGGGAAAACGGCTGCGCCTGACTTCCCAGCGGCAGGCGATCATTGACACCGCGTTCAGCACGGACCAGCACTTCACCGCAGAGCAACTGCTGGAGTGGTCCCGCTGCCGGGACAAGTCGGTCTCCCGCGCCACGGTCTATCGGACCTTGCCCCTGCTAATCAAAAGCGGGCTGGTCGGGGAAATGGATTTTGGCAGAGACCGCAAGTATTACGACCCCAACTACGCCGAGCACCCGCGCCATAACCACATTATCTGCCTGCAATGCGAGAAGATATTCGAGTTCGAGAGCCAGAAGCTCACCCAACTGGAAAACGAGATCAGCCAGCGCCTTGGCTTCTCCGTCCAAACCCGCCGGATGCTGGTCACCGCGACCTGCGACGAGTTCCGGAGATTGGGAGTCTGCAGCAAAGGGAAACAATGATTTCAAACGTGCGCAATGCCGGGGCGCGCTGGGTCTGCGTCCTCTGGCTCCTGGGCGGCAGTGGCCTGTTTGCCGAGGATTGGCCGCAGTGGCTCGGTCCTAACCGCGACGCCGTCTGGCGCGAGAGCGGCATCGTCGAGAAACTGCCCGCCGATGGCCCGCCGGTCTTGTGGCGGACTCCCATCGGCGGAGGTTTCTCCGGACCGATCGTCGCGGGCGGGCGGGTCTATGTGACTGACCGCCAGCTTGCCAAAGAGACGGGCAATCCCGCCGACCCGCCTTCGCGCGGGGCGGCCCACGGCGAGGAACGAGTGCTCTGCTTGAATGAAGCGGACGGGGCCATCCTCTGGCAGCACGCTTACGAATGCCCTTACACCATGAGCTATTCGGCCGGACCCCGGGTGGCGCCCCTGGTCAGTGAAGGCCGTGTCTATACGCTGGGCGCCGAAGGAAACCTGCTTTGCCTGGAGGCCGCAACCGGACGAGTCATCTGGTCGAGAGATTTCAAAAAGGACTTTGGCGTGAAAACGCCCCAGTGGGGATTTGCCGGGCACCCGCTGCTGGACGGCAACCGGCTGATTTGCCTGGCGGGCGGGGCCGGCAGCACGGCAGTTGCCTTTGACAAAGACACCGGCAAGGAAGTCTGGCGCGCGTTGAGCGCAGAAGAACCTGGCTACAGCTCCCCGGTCATTTACGAAGCCGGCGGCAAACGGCAGCTCATCCTTTGGCATCCCGAGGCTGTCAACTCGCTCGACCCGGCTACCGGGCAGGTCTATTGGTCTGTGCCCTTCAAGTCCAAGACCGGCCTGTGCGTCGCCACGCCGCGCAAGCTCGGCGACTGGCTCCTGGTCACCGCGTTTTACAACGGCTCGCTCATGCTGCGGCTCGATCCGGCCCGGCCTGCAGCCACCACCCTCTGGCGCACGGAGAAGGTCACCGAATACCAGACCACCCACCTCAACGCCATCATCTGCACGCCCTTCCTGGAGGACGGCCATATTTACGGCGTCTGCAGCTACGGCCAATTGCGCTGCCTCAATGCTGAAACCGGCCAGCGCCTCTGGGAGACCTTTCAAGCCACCACCTCCGGCAGCGCCGTCCGCTGGGCCAATGCCTTCCTGGTCAAAAACGGCAACCGCTTCTTCATCTGCAACGAAAAAGGCGACCTCATCATTTCCCGTCTCACCCCGGCGGGCTACGAAGAAATCAGCCGCGCGCATCTGCTCGAACCGACCAATGGCGATCCCGGCCGGCGCGTGGTCTGGTCCCACCCCGCCTTCGCCAACCGCCGCATCTACGCCCGCAATGACAAGGAGATCATTTGTGTGGACCTCGCGGCCAAGTGAGGGGCGAGGGAACCAGGCGCCGCCCCTACTGCCCCGGACTTTGGGTGACTTTCCATTTTCGGAGCCTAATTTCCCCTCACCCTGACCCTCTCCCCGAGGAGAGGGAACAGCAGCGCACGGCCTTGGAGATTTCCTGGATCCTCGGGTTCGTTGACTGGCGGCCGAGGATTCTCCCTCTCCCTCGGGGAGAGGGCCGGGGTGAGGGGGAACGGTTCGCGGAACACCCGTTGTCACCCAAAGTCCGGGGCAGTGGCGCGCCACCCCTCCCCCCTCGACACTCGACTCCCGAGTTTTATTCCTTGGACGCCCCCGGATTTAGGTTACACTCTGCACAATCATGAAACGCAAAGACCTGGCCCGCCGCTATCGGATCGCGGATGACAAGAAGTTCCGCCTCAAAGACATTGACCCTGAGGACACCTGGAAACTCAAAGCAGGCGACCAGGCCCGCCAATGGCTCGATGAAGGCGTGAGCCGGCTCAGGGAACTCCAGGACCTGCTGTATGCCCAGAACCGGTCGGCCGTGCTGCTCATCTTGCAGGCCATGGACGCCGCCGGCAAGGACGGCATCATCAAGCACGTCATGTCCGGCGTCAATCCCCAGGGCTGCCAGGTGTACGCCTTCAAAGCCCCCTCTCAACAAGAGTTGAACCATGACTTCCTGTGGCGCACCACCAAGTGCCTGCCCGAGCGCGGGCACATCGGCATCTTCAATCGCTCCTACTACGAAGAGGTGCTCGTCGTGCGGGTCCATCCCGAATTGCTTGCCCATGAGAACCTGCCCCCTGCGCTGGTGACTTCGGACCTCTGGAACGAGCGGTTCCAGGACATCAATGCCTTCGAGCGCCACCTCGTTCGCAACGGCGTCGTCATCCGGAAGTTCTTCCTCCACGTCTCGAAAAAGGAGCAGCGCCAGCGCCTTCTCGCCCGCCTGGACGAAGCCGACAAAAATTGGAAAATCTCCATGGCCGATGTCCAGGAACGCCACTACTGGGATGACTACACAGCCGCTTACCAGGACATGATTCGTCACACGGCAACCGAAGAAGCCCCCTGGTATGTGGTCCCGGCCGACAACAAGTGGTTCACCCGCCTGGTCGTCGCAGAGGCCGTCCTCGATGCCCTCGAATCCCTCAACCTCAAATACCCGGAGTTGAGCGACATCCAACGCAAAGACCTGGGCGTCATCCGCAAGACCCTGCTCAGAAACGGGTGAAATCCCCGCACGATACGAGCCATCAGCCCGCCGCGAAACGCAATCTCAATCGCAAGGCCGTTAGCACCGCGTTCAGGCTCGCGAGGCTAGGATTGCCCCGGCGGGAAAGCTGGCGATAGAGGCTCTCGCGATTCAGGCCGGCCAACCGGGCGGCGCGGGTCATGCCGCCCTGCGCCTCCACCACGTCCCGCAAACCCTGCAGGAAGACCTCCAGGCCCTCCTCGTAACAGGCAGTCAGGTACTTGGCGGCCTGTTCGGCGTCGGCCAGATGGTTCTTCAAAACACGCTCAAACTTCACGGCGGTTTTCATAACTCACTTGCTTTGTCGTTTCTGATAATCGCTCCAGTCCAAGTTCCCCCGGCGCACGCGGCCGATGCGGGCCAGCGTGCGGGCCACTGCGTTGTCGTCGCGCAGCCCGCGCAACCATTCGTCAAACGGCAACCGGCCGTCGCGCGTGCGATAGACCAAGATGGACTTCGGTTTGATGTCCGCAAGGAAATTGTAGCTTAACGGCTACACCGCGTCAATCGTATTTTTACAACTCCCTTGCCCCGCACACCGCAGTTTATAGCCCCCGGCGCCGGGTAGGCGATGACCCCCTGGGTGCGATGCTATTGACTTGAGACCGCTCTTCGAGCGAAAGTGGCGGCATGAGAATCTCCGACGATGGACCTTGTGCGGTGCGGACGTTCTTTCCCTCGGTGCATCTGATCACACCGTAAAATGCGACAGCCAGCCGAAATGAAGAACGAGACCAGGCCGAACGGGCTCAAGCTGCTTACCTGGCCTTTCCGGAGCTTTCCTGCGGGCGCGCTCGCCTTCTTTCTCCTGAGTTATGCTTATGTCTGGCTCCGGCTTGAGCCATCGGTCCAGTACCGTTGTTGGGGCGTGCCCTTCTTTCTGAGCCATTCATTCTTCAGGGAGTTCCTGCAGGTTCCGGGCGGGCTGCTCAACTACGCGGCGGCTTTCCTGGCGCAGTTAAAATACTACGACTGGCTGGGTGGGCTTGTCTTCGCGACCCTGGGTTGCCTTCTGTTCCTGGAGGCTCGGGCGGTGTTCTCACGCCTCAGCGGCTTGGCCCCGCTCGCGGGAGGGTTCATGCCCGTTTTCCTGCTGCTGTGGCTATGGGGTTTCAAGGATGGGCAGGCCCTGGTTGCGGGCCTGGGCGTGGCGCTGGGGCTTGGGCTGGCCATCGGCTACATGCGCCTGCCCTGGCAACGCACGTGGCTCCGCCTGGCAGCCTGCTGGGTGTTTAGCGGCCTGGCCGCCGGTCTGGCCGGCTTGTGGCCGTGTCTGCTGTTCCTGACGCTGTGCTGTTGGTTTGAGTTCGCCGCCCGCCGGACATGGACACTGGGCCTAGGCTCTCTCCTGCCCGCGGTCGCTGCTCCATTGGCGATGATCCGCCTGGCCGATATGCCGGCCAGCCGGTTGCTGAACCCTTGGGGAACCGGCGCCCCGTTGTGGCTCATTGCCGCCCTGTTTCTCTGCGTCCCGCTAACGGCCCTTGTGCTTGCGCTTGTGCCAAAGCCGGCGCCCCCTCCAATGGAGACCGCCGGCGCCCGCCGCAAGGGCGCAGCCCGGGCCCCCTTGGGCCAGCGACTCCTCACGGGGGTAAAACGCCCGCTCGCAGCCGGTTTGTTCCTGGCCGGTTGGGGGGCGGTGTGGTTTGGCCACAGCGGCTCGCAGAGGGCCTACGAGCGAATGGAATACTACTCCGGCCGCAAGGAATTCGACAAAGTGCTGGCCATCGCCGCCCCGCTGCCGGTCCTGGACCGCGCTTCCGAAGTGCGCCTCCGGCTTGCCCTCTACCATGCAGGCCGGCTTTCGCAAGACCTCTTTGCTTATACCAACCAGACATCCTGGCAACTGCTCCCCGGCCTCACGCTGGGATTCGCGTCGTGCCGCGCCCAATGCGACACCTTAATGGAGCTGGGACAAGTCAACGTGGCCGAGCACCTGGCCCATGAGTCCCTGGAACTGGAAGGCAACCGCCCGGACCTCCTCCGCCTGCTGGCCCAAATCAACATTCTCAAAAATCGCCCCCAGGCCGCCCGCGTCTTCCTGAACCTCCTGGCAGAGGCGCCCTTCGAACGGGCCTGGGCGGCCGCCTGCCTTCGGGACCTAGACACTGATCCTCGTTTGCCCGACGATAAGGCCCTTGCCCTCATTCGGTCCCGGATGGTGACCACGGACCTGCCACATGGCAAATTGCCGGACGAGTCTCTCTTCCTGCAACTGCTCGGCTCCAATCCGCGAAACCAGATGGCCTTCGAATACCTGCTGGCGCAATACCTGGTGAGCCGCGATCTGGACCGCCTCATCAAGCAGTTCGCGCGCTTGGATGATTTCGGTTACACAGCCATTCCCCGCCACCTCGAGGAGGCAATTATCCTCTACCAGCATGTCAAACGCGCCCCGGTCGACCTCCACGGACGCCAGCTTCACCCCGAAACCGTCGAGCGTTTCCGCGAGTTTACCGAAGCCCTCAGCCTTGCCCGCAACGACCCCGCTGACCGCCAAGCCCTGGCCCGCAATTTCCGCGACACTTTTTGGTTCTACTTCTATACCAGGCCGGTTGCGAGCCAGTGAAATGAACTCTCGCCGGGCATGAAAACCGCCCCCATGGCTTGCGGACACGGCAGGTCTGGGGCAATGTGGATGACGATGTCTGCCCCGCATATCATGAACAGAACGGCAAAACCCCGAGGCGCCCAACGGGGCAGCGAGGACGCTTCGATGCCATGACCCTTGAAGAGGCACAGCACCAACTGGCCGGAACGGAAGCCAGGCTTCGGGCGCTGGAGGATGAACTGGCACAAACCAAGCGAGATCTGGTTGCCCTGAACCTCGAGTTGGAGCAGCGCGTGGATGCCCGCACCGCCGAATTGCGGCAGTCGAATCTCGAACTGGAAGCTCGAGTTCACGCGCCCATTCCCCAACTCCGGCAGGCCAATGACAACCTCCAGAGCTTCGTCCACGCCGCCGCCCACGACCTGCGCTCGCCGTTGCGCGCCATAAAGGGCTTCTCCACCATCCTGCTCGAGGAACATGCCGGCCATCTCGATCCCGAAGCGCGATTCCTTCTCCAGCGCATCACACAATCCGCCGATCAAATGCAGCATCTCCTGAACGACCTGCTTGAATACACCAAAATCGTCGCGGCGGAATTGAACCTCCAGAAGGTGAGTCTGCAAGATGCTGTGCGCGACGCCCTGGCCCTGCTGGAGCCGGACATCGGCGCCAGGAGCGCCGCGGTCACGGTGCAGGAATCGCTGCCGCAAATAATCGGCCACCCTGCAACCGTCGTGCTTCTGATAAACAACCTCATTTCCAATGCCCTCAAGTTCGTCTCCCCAAACGTGCAGCCCCAAATCCGCATCCGGGCCGAGAGCACTGGACCCCGAGTCTGTCTGTCCGTGCAAGACAACGGCATCGGCATCGAGCCAAAAGACCTATCCAAAGTCTTTGAGGCCTTCCAGCGCCTGAATGCCAAAGGGGCCTATCCCGGAACCGGGTTGGGGCTGGCCATTGTCCGCAAAGGCGCCCAGCGCATGGGCGGCTGTGCCGGCGTCGAGTCCCAACCCGCCAAAGGCAGCCGCTTCTGGATTGAATTCCAAGCCGCTTGACATCGGGAGCTGTCCAGAACCGGGACATGCCCTTGCCCCGTTGGCCGGAACAGCGTGCCGGACACAAAAACGAGGCCGTGCTTGCTCGTTGGGGAATGAGACCCATGCGAATGGGAAATTATTCCCAATTCCGTGGATTGCCCCGGTCGCAGCGAATTCGGACCGATCGCGCCCGGCGGGGACTTGGCACGGAAAAAGAAGGCTCGCGGCAGACGCAACATATTGGTCAGGCGCATCTTACGCTGTCAGCTCAGGAGCCTGAGGAAACCCTTGACCCAACAAAAGAGCGACAATGGCCCG
>Ga0181533_1003868_pt1 | contig 15824 bp, 11 predicted proteins | sample PEATcosm2014_Bin_45_FD_119772 | JGI IMG/M metagenome (GOLD analysis project Ga0181533, IMG submission 119772) | Peatland microbial communities from MTU Mesocosm Facility, Houghton, MI, USA - PEATcosm2014_Bin11_60_metaG | ecosystem: Environmental > Terrestrial > Soil > Wetlands > Peat | place... | reverse complement strand
TTCCCGCTTGAACTCCTCACTGTGCCGCCGCCTCGTCTGCTTCTCCGACATCCGTTTTCCTCCATTCCCTGTATAGACTATGGGCTCACGAATGTCTCACTTTTGGGGTTCACTCCACAGAAATGCGCTGACCGTGGCTACCAGCTTGCTCGCCACTTGTCACTCGTCACTGCTCTTCTCAATTCGTCTTGGGAATTGACCGTGGGCTCGTCATCGAAGGAAAAGCCCACGGTCACGAGAGGTCGCCCGCCATTAGGATCAGCGGACTTTCAGCCGCGGCGACACCGTGGCTAACCGCTACTCTGCTCCACTCCTCGCGGTGTTCCGATACTTCCGGGGGATGGTCATCAAAGCAATTCCCATAGCCAGCAGCAGGAAGACCGAAGGCTCTGGCGTCGTCGAGGTCGTGCCATTGATGTCCAGCACCACTGAGCCGTCGCTACCGTAGTTATAATCCAGCGTGCAGGTGGCACAGCCAAAGCCACTGAATGTGTCGCTGGAGAAGACGCCGGGGGAAACAAGGTCTCCCGCCGTCAGGAACGTAAAGGTTTCTCCGGCCGTCGGGGTGAAGCCAAAGTCGAAGGTAACGTTTCCATCCAGCGAGGCGTTACCGAGGACGTCAAGCAGGCTGAACTGCCCAGGGCCTGTCCCGTCGATGTAGATGGTCAGCACCCCCCCCGGACCCTGGGTGTAAGACGCCACCGTCAGCTTCGAGGGATCGAGATTCACGTTGCCGCCGTTGTTCTCAATAGCGGCGTTGATCGTGCCGCTGCCGGAAACCGTGCCGCCGTTGATGATGGCCGTTATGGCTTGCACGGTCCCATCCACTTTCAGGCTGGCGCCGGCGCCCGACTGCGTGTAGGTGTTCGCCCCCCCGGAACCAATCGTGATGGTGCTCGTCTTCCCCACCGTCACGCTACCGGCGTTGGCGAAGTCACCGGGACTGGCAAAGTTGCGGCCGTTCTGGATGGTGAAACTGCCCGCGGCGGTGTTGTTGCTGAGCTTAGACAGGGCATCGTTCTCTCCCGCGTCCCAGAAGTTGGAGTTGGGTCCGTCCAGCAGAATGGTGGCGGCGTTGTTGACGATTTCTCCGCCGGAACTGCCCAAGGCATTGATCTGCAAGGTCCCTGGCGAGCCCGACGTGCCGTAGACGTTATACGTGCCGCCGGTGAGAGTGTTGCCGCTGAAGTTAGTAAAAGAGGCGTTTTCCACTTGCAGTGTGGAACCGCTATTCGCCTGGAACGTTCCGTTGTTGGTGACCGTTCCGGAGCCGTCCAGGACCAGGGACTGGCCGGGTGCGTTGGCCAGGATCGTTCCGCCCGCATCGTTGGTCACCGACAATGAGTAAACCCCGATGATTCCCGCTCCCTGGATGGTGTTGCTGACATTCTCCAGCGTCAAGCCACCATGCGTCGGTTGGATGAAGGCACCGCCGCCGCCGGCGGCAGTGGAGAGCGTCACCGTGCCACCGCCTTGCAGCGTCACGTTGCTGTCAACCTGTACATAGGTGTTGTATCCGTCCCCGCCGTACACCCCGATGTTGCCATTGTTAATGAAGGTCCCGCGCAGCCAGGTTTGGGAATTGTAGACGCTCTCATAGGTGCCATTAATCGTGATGGCGCCCGAGGCCGTGCTACCGTCCAGATAGACCAAGCCGGTAGCGGTCCCCAGGAACGCGCCGTTGCCGTTCAGCGTTCCGCCCTGGATGACGGTACCACTGTAAAATTGCACCGTGGAGCCCGTCCCGGCCGTGATGTTCCCGCCGGCATTGTTCACGGTGACGGTTGGTAGGTTCAAGGTGCCGCCGTTCGTGGCTTCCAACAGACCCGCGTTGGTAATCACTGAGCCGCTAAGGTTGAGTACTCCACCCGACACGTTGGAATTGACAATTGCGCCGGACTCATTCACCAAAGTCAGGCCGTTGTAGCCAAGGACGCCGCTTCCCTGGATCGTGTTGTCGACGTTGGTCAGGGTCAAGCCAGGCGTTGCCTGTTCGACGATGGCATTGCCGCCGCCGCTGGTGGCCGTGGAAAGGGTCACCGTGCCCCCGCCTTGCAGTGTCACGTTGCTGCCAACCACCAAATCCGTGTTGTATCCGCTCCCGCCGTCTACCAGCATAGTGCCATGGTTAGTAATCGTCCCGAGGAGCCAGGTTTGGGAGGCCAGGGCGCTGGTGTAGGTACCATTAATCGTGACGGCGCCCGCGCCCGTGCTACCGTCCAGGGTTGTGGCGCTGGAATAGGTTCCCAGGAACGTGCCATTGTTGGTCAGCGTCCCGCCCTGGATGGTGGAACCGTTGATTTCCACCGTGGCGCCCGTATCGGCCGTGATGGTTCCGCCCTGGTTGTTCACGGAACCGGAGTAGATTACGACCGTAGTGCCCGCGCCGGCCGTGATGTTGCCGGTGTTGGTCAGGGTGACATTATTGATGTCCAGTTCGCCGCTGTTGGTGGCTTCCATCAAGCCATGGTTGGTATCCGTTCCGCCCGATATGGTCAGCGTGGTAATCACCCCACTGCCGGTGGAGTTCGCATCGATCGTTCCGCCCGACTCGTTGATCAGCGACAAACCGTTATACCCAACGACGCCCTCTCCTTGGATGATGTTATCGACGTTGGTCAGGGTCAAGCCAGGCGTCGCCTGTTCGATGATAGTGTTGCCGCCGCCGCTGGCGGTGGACAGCGTCACCGTACCCCCGCCTTGCAGGGTCACGTTGCCGCTCACCACCAGATACGTGTTGTATCCTAGCCCGCCTCCGCCGTCGACCTGAATGGCACCATTATTAATGATTGTGCCGAGGAGCCAGGTTTGGGAGTTCACAGCGCTTGTATAGGTGCCATTAATCGTGACTGCGCCCGAGGCCGTGCTACCGTCCAGGGTCGTGGCGCCGGCATAGGTTCCCAGGAAGGCGCCGTTGTTGGTCAGCGTCCCGCCCTGGATGTAGGAGCCGTTGATTTCCACCGTGGCGCCCGCGTTGGCCGTGATGTTCCCGCCGCCGGCGTTGTCCACGGAACCACCGTTGATTTGCACTGTGGTACCCGCGCCGGCCGTGATGTTGCCGGTGTTGGTCACCGTGACCCCGTTGATGTCCAGTTCGCCGCTGTTGGTGGCTTCCATCAAACCATGGTTGGTAACCGCTCCGCCCAGAATGGACAGCGTAGTAATCATCCCAATGCCCGTAGAGTTCGCGTCGATCGTGCCGCCCGACTCGTTGATCAGTGTCATCCCGACACTGAGATGCGGACCAATGATGCCCTCTCCCTGGATGGTGTTATCGACGTTGGTCAGGGTCAAGTCGTTCGCCGCCTGTACGATCCAGGCGTCGCTGCCGCCGCCCCCCACGGTGGATGAGGATAGGTTCAACGTGCCCCCGCCGTTAAGCGTCACGTTGCTGCCAAGGATCAGGGATGAGTTGTTTAAGGTCGTCCCTGCCGCCCCCTGAGAGTCTATCTGGATGGTGCCTTTATTGGTGATCGTCCCGAGGAGGAAAGTGCTGGTGGCTATATCACTCGTATAGGTGCCATTAATGGTCACCGGGCCCGCAGCCGTGCTACCGTCCAGATAGGCGTCGCTGATGTAAGGAGCTCCCAGGAACGCGCCGTTGTTGGTCAGCGTCCCGCCCTGGATGTCGGCGCCATAAATCAGCACCGTGGAGCCCGCGCCTGCCGCGATGTTCCCGCCGGCGTTGTTCACTGTAGCACCGGCGATGTTCAGGGTGCCGCCGTTGGTGGCTTCCATCAGACCCGTATTGGTGATCCCTCCGGTGCCGTTAAGGGTGAGGGTGGCGCCCGACATGTTGGCATTGATGGCGCCTGCATTGCTCAGCGCCAGACCAGTGCCGTTCCCGATGGCTCCGGTCCCCTGAATGGTGCTTTGGTTCGTTAAGGTCACGCCACCGACACCTTGCTCGATTAAGGAAGCGCCGCCGTTCCCGAACGTGCTCAGCGTCAGCGTGCCTGCGCCCGAGAGCGTCACGCCGTTGGCGCTGGTGTTGTCAAGGACCAAGTAGGTATACAAGAACGGAGTGTAGATGCTGCCGGAGTTTATCGTGATGTTGCCACCGTTAATGACCTGAGTGCCGCTAATCGTGAGCTCCGTGCCCGATTCGGTGGTCAAGGTGTTTCCGCTGGCGAGTTGCAGGTTGGCGACGGACGGGTTGGTGTCCAGAATGACCGCACTGGTGCCGTCGGTGATGCAAACGTTGGTGCCGCTGGGAGCTACCCCTGAGGACCAGTTTGTGCCAGTACTCCAATTACTGCTGGCACCGTAACTCCAAGTCGCCGGACTGGTCAGCGAGCACTGGGCCAGCGCCGCCGGCGTCGTAAAACCAAGTACCACAATCAGCGCTACAATCGCTCCTGCGCACCGGAGTGCGCACCCTTCAAATTTCTTTTCAGCCGATAGAACGGTTGTGGACAACATAGCAGTAATCTCCCTTTTTCCGATATCGTTCCGGCAGCAATGGCCCACGCGAGTGTCGCTAACGCTCAAAACCCGCACGGCATCCGATCGCGCAACACAACAAAATATGATGTCCCTCATACCAGTAATACTCTTTTCGCTAACAATGCAAAAGCTTGCGACAGAAGAGGAATTGATTTCTCAGATCAAAATTCATGGCAATCAACAACATGGAAACCTGCGAGTGAAGAATTTGCACAGTTACCCCGCCGGTGGCCTTGACCCGTTTCCAAGCCTTAACCGTAAGATACAGAAATAAAAAGATTTAGATAAATGAGCCCCAAACGATGCTCTGAACAAGAGCAATCGTTTTGCCAAAATCCCGTCCACTTACCAAGCTTTTCCATATCACAGGCGGGGAGTGCCCTGATATGGTGGATTCTCACACTCCCGTTCCCTGCCGATTGGCCCGCTCCTTATAGGGCTAGATTTGGCAACTGAGTGTGCCTCCTGACCCAGGCCAATGGCCCATAAGCGCTAAGTTAAGCGCCTAGTCGATCCGTCGCCTCTGATTCCCGCGAAGCGGGACACCGTGAGTGGCCGTAGGTGAAACCTACGGAAACAGAAGACGAGAAACGGTCCCGGCCCTGGAGGGGCCGGACTTCGTAGGGTCAACCCCGTTGGGATTGGTGAGGTTGGCTGGGCTCTACTGTCCGCAGGTTAAAACCTGCGGCTACCCACGGTTGGCCCCTGCCGGGGCCGGACCAAAGACGGCTTATCTTAGCGCTTAAGGTCTGCGGCTTTTCGTTGTCAGTTGGGGAAGAGCCGCAGACCTCCAAAACAGGACTGCATTGCAATACCGTAAAATCTTGTTTTTTTAGCAACATTTTCGTTCTATTTGTGGTATTACGAGAATAAGAACGGCCTGATCGTTTGGTTGCGGCTCCGCCGCGCTGTGCTACTTACTGAGGTGAGCCGCCCGCCAAGCGGGCTTCCTGAAGGTAGTCATCCGTGGGCTCAAAATCGATTCCGCGTTCCTGGACCAGCATGGTGACTCGGTGGCTCGGCACGCCGCCCGCCAGCAGGGCGAAAACCTGCACTTGGTTCAGCGGCTTCTTGGCGGTGGCGGGCTCGGGCGGCTTGGCGGCACGCAGCGCCTTAAGAAATGCCTCGCTCGCGCCTGCGGCCTTGAGGGTTTGGAAAAAGTCCTCCGCCGGGCCGAAATCAATCCCGCGCTGCTCGATCAGCTTGGCGCCCGACTCGTCTCCGAACCCGTCGCGCACCATGTTGCTGACCTACTCTTGCGTAAAGGGTTTCTGCTGCGCCCAGGCAGATAGGGCAAAGACCAACGCCGTCGCCAGCATTATGAAAGTCAGCGTTTTACGGAATCTCATTGCCACCTCACGCGGTTCATGTGGACTGAGAGAAATCGATGGGGGTGATTATACCGAAAATGGACAAGCGTGGCGTGAACGCGTTACGTAGCGCGGACCCCCGATTTTGGGGTCCGCGGTTCTTACTTTGCAAAGACCACAAATCGCAGAGATGAACGCCTGCCCTCGGGTTCGGGACTGGAGTCTAAGGAAGGGCCGCAGACCTCAAAGGCGGAGGTCTGCGCTACGATCACTCCAATCGCCAAGACGGACGCCTGCCCTTGGGTTCGGGATTGGAGTATAGGGAAGGGCCGCCCCGATGCATCGGGGCGCTACGCTCCTTCCAGTTGGAGAAGGCCGGAGTCAGGCTTGCCCATTTATTGGAGACCAATTTAAACCAGTAGTTTGACTTTGAGGGTTCAGCGGAGTAAGAATCCAGGCACAGAAAGATGGGAGGCTGCAAGATTGGAGGGTTTTATGGGAACTCAGGAAGGCTCGCTTTTCCGGCTCCTAAAATTTGGACTGTGCTGCTCATTGCTGTGGGTAGGATGGGTGCCCGGCAACGCGTGGGCGCAGTCAGCCGGCGTATGTGGTCCCGCGCCGGCCGCGAAGGCGGCTCTCGACCAGTTGCCCCAGCAGACCCCGGCGCTGACGGACTGGCCGTTCCACGAACAACACGCCGCCGCCCTGCAAGCCTTGCTGCGCCAATACCCCGATGACGTCTTCGTCCAGCGGGCGTACATCAACTCGATGTATAGCCGGTCCGACAAGGACAAGGTGATTGCCGAATACAAGGCGCGCTACGAGCGGAACCCCGACAACCCGCAGTTGGCCTACCTTTACGGCTTGACGCTGATGGGACGCCAGTCGCCGGAGGCCATTAAGCTGTTTAGCTCTGCTCTCAAGCAGGACCCGAAATTCCTGCTGCCGCATTTGCCGCTTGTGACCATCTACAGCTCATCGGTATTCTTGAACAAGGAGCAAAGCGCCGCGCACCTCAGGGCCTTCCTCGACGCTTGCCCCGCCTCCCTGGAGGGTTACGAGGCGCTGACCCGCATGGACGACAAGGACCTTCTGCGCCCCTATGCCGCCCCGTTGCGCACCCTGCTCGCGAGCCGCAGCGACCCCGAGGCCGTCGGCGCTTACCGGACGCTCTGGTCACTCGAGTTCAAGGCGCATCCGGCATCTGACTATGACGCGCTGCGGCGGCAGGTGAGCCAGGACCTCGAACGCCTCCGCCAGCTTAAACTCGAGGACAAGCGCCAGTGGTACGAGGCGCTCGAAGATGGTTACAAGCTGGTGAACGATCAGAAGCAGTCCGACTGGGCGCAGGAGCAGGTCCAGACTCGTTTCCCACGGCCCTATGAGCTGGCTGCCATATCGAAATGGTTTAAAGACCACCACTGGCCAGCGGAAGACGCGCCCCCGGACGAGAAACGGGCCTTTTACACGGATCTGTTGCAGCAGACGGCCCAATGGGTCAAAGAGCGCCCCAACACTATCTATGTTTGGGAGGAGCGGCTGGGGGCCATAGAGGAGCTCGAGGATGTGGCCGCGGCTGACGTGAAGGCGGCGGCCGACCAGACGCTCAAAGTCGCAATAAACAACGCCGGGCCCGACGGCCCCGACTCCAATGTTTACTTCAACGTGGCCGAGGTCCTCCCCATGAAGCATCTGGAGCCCGAGCGCGTGGTGGAGATGGCGCAGAAGGGACTCGCCCAGTTGGAAATCGAGTCCAAGGAGCCACCCTACGATCTGAGCAGCAAGGAAAACCTCGACTACTTCAACTTTTATCACGCCTACTCGCGCCTTCAGATTTTGGGATTCGAGGTGGACGGCTACCTGCAATTAAAGCAGGCGGACAAGGCCCAGCTCTTGCTGACGCAGATGGACGAGTGGCTCCAAGACCTCAAGGCGCTCGTGGGCGACAATCAAACCCACAAGAAATCCTATGCCCGCAGGCTCGCGGCCTACTGGGGGCAGATGGCGCGCGAAGCGGAACTCCGCGGGCGCAAGCTCGATGCGATGGGGTTTTACGAGAATGCGCTGCTCACCCGGCTCGATGCCCAGCAGAAGCCTGAGACGGGAAAGAAGGATGAGCTCGCAGACAATGCGCACCAACTCTGGGCTAACCTCGGCGGCACGGACGAAGGCTGGAGGCTATGGTACGGCCGCCGGGCCGACGCCTTGGCCAATCAATCCGGGTTGACGTGGGAGGATGCCAATCTACCCCTGCCGGCCTTTGAACTCGCGGACCTCACTGGCAAGACTTGGAACGTGGCCTCGCTGAAGGGCAAGGTGACGTTCCTGAACTTCTGGGCGTCCTGGTGAGGGTCATGTCGCGAGGAGTTGCCTCGCTTACAAAAACTCATCGACCAATACAAGAATCGCTCCGACGTTCAGTTCATCTCCTTTAACGCCGACGAGAACCCTGGGCTCATCGCCCCGTTCCTGAAGGAGCATCAGCTCGCGTTCACAGTAATTCCGGCGTCCAGCTTTGTGTGGCAGACGCTTAAGGTGTTGGGAATCCCGTCGAATTGGATTGTCGACCCGGAGGGCGTTGTCCGCCTGAAGGGTATGGGTTACGACGCGACGGAGAAGTGGGTAACCGGCATGAAGGACGCCATCGCGAAGGTGCAGGCCGCCGCGCCACCTGCCAACCTTCCCGCCAAGTGAGCGTGTCGTCGGGACAACCCTGAGCGCGGGTATTGCGTCGCCTCGCACACCGCCGCCGCCCGTAAGGCCGGCATGACCGATTCCATGTTTGCGGAACTCATGGCCGTGGTGGGGATGGCCAACGAAACCAACCGCCTGGCCAGCGGCTACCAAGTGGCGATTGACGAGCAGTTTAGGAAAGGCGCCTCATGAAACATGTCACCACCAAGAACGAACGCGATCGGCTGATGATCGAAGCTCTGATTTTCAAATACGGCCAGCTCTCGCGGGCGGAGATTCACGAGTTGACCCACGTGCAACGCAGTGAAATTTCCCGGCTGGTCCGCGAGTTGCTCGCCGAGGGCCGTCTCTTGCCGGCAGGGCGCGCGGACAATCCCATGGGGCGAAAGCAAGTTCTGCTTCGGCTGAACGAAGAGCTTCGGTTCGTCTTGGCGATCGGTTTCGACGATGAGAATGCCTTGGCGGCCACGCTGGACCTTCATCTGGTCATGCGGTCCAGCGTCCGTGAGCCCGCCTTGCTGGATCAGGGAAAGGACGGCCTGACTCGCCAACTTCTTGCTCTCGGCCACCAGGCCCTATCGGAGGCGGCCGTTGACCCCAAAGCGCTGGTGGGCATCGGGGTGGCCGGTTCGGGCTTGGTCAATAGCCGCGACGGAGTCATGGTGATGTCTTCGACGGTGGAGTTCTGCCAAGACTTCCGCCTCCAGGAAATTTTTGAAAAGGAGTTTGGCATTCCTACGGCGGTGGAGAACATCACGCGAGCTAAAACCGTGGCGGAGCGAGGGCTGGGCACGGGTGAACTGGCCCAGGACATGATCTACGTGGAATACGGACGGACGGGCATCGGAGCCGGAATCGTAATCGACGGCAAGCTTTTCTACGGAGCAGGTTATATGGCCGGCGAGTTCGGCCACACGCACATGATTGAGGATGGCCCCGCCTGCAAGTGCGGTAGCTTTGGCTGCCTGGAAGCCATTGCCGGAGCCGCGGCGCTGCAATCGCGCGTCCGCAAGGCGATTGCCGAAGGAGGAACGTCTTCGGCTCTGGCTCTGGCGGAGGGCGACCCCAATAAGATTACCGGTCGGACCGTCCTCCGGGCTGCCGGGCAGGGAGATAAGATCTGTGCGGCGATTGTCGAGCAGGCGGGTAACTATCTGGGTGTGGGGCTGGCCAATCTGGTGAACCTGTTTAACCCCGCCGTGATCGTGATCGACCAACGACTCAGCTTGGCCGGACCGGGCCTGCTGGATCAGCTCACGCGGGTCATTCAACGGAAGGCGCTGAACCACTCGGCCCAAGGTTTAACCGTGCGCTTTGGCAGCTTGGGGAACGAAGCAAGCCTCTTAGGAGCAGGCCGGGTGGCGCTCGATAACCACTTTGAGATTCCCGCCCTGAAGCTTCCACGCTTCATGATCGAGACGGTCAAAGTGCCCCGCCGCAAGAACACTGCGGATCGGATCGCCGCGTAAGAGCAGTCATCAGTCATCAGTTATCAGTCGTCAGTAAAAGCGACCCGGGCCTTAGGCTGTTACTGAGAACTGATGACTGCCTACTGCCTTCTGCTTACTGCCTACTGTCCTAAGCGGCCGGCTTCTCACCGAAGTGCCGCCAGTGGTGTTCAATCGCTTCCAGGCTGCGGCCCTTGGTTTCCGGAACAAAGATGTAGCAAAAAATGAAGGCCACCACGCAGAGGCAAGCGTAAATCCAGAAGGTTTCCGCCGGCCCCGCGGCGCGAAGGAGCGATAAGAAGGTTGCGGTCACCACCCAGTTTGTCCCCCAAACCGTGAGCGTCGCCAGCGACATGGCTTTGCCGCGAATTTTGGTGGGGTAAATCTCCGAGATCAGCAGCCACATGACCGGGCCCAGGCCGATGCCAAAGGAAACGACGTAGGCGATGACCTCATAAAACACCACAAAACTCGCAGACTTCTGGTAAAACGCGGCGCCAATCAATGCCAAGGCCACGCCCATTCCGGCGGTGCTCAGCAGGAGCAAAAACCGCCGGCCGAGGCGATCGACCAACATAATCGAAACCACGGTAATGAGGACGTTGGCCACCCCAATGATTGCCGCCGCCAGGATGGCAGCCTTCGCCGAGGGATAACCCGACATGCGCAGGATGGCGGGCGAATAATAAATGATCGTATTGATGCCGGTGATCTGTTGAAAAATGGCAAGACCTATTCCTACTAATACCGCCACACGAAATCCCGGCTGCAACAGAATGCCAAACCCCTCCTGCTCCTCTTGCAAGGCGCTTTCCACCTCCGCCAGCTCCGCTTCCGCTTCCTCGCCTCGGCCCAGGCGGCGGAAATTCTCCAGCGCCCGATCGCGAAATCCTTTGCGCGCGAGCCACCGCGGACTTTCCGGCAGGAAGATCATTCCGACCAACAAGACGAGGGCGGGAAACACCGCGCTTGCGAACATCCACCGCCAACTCTCGGAAGCCGCAAAGGCGTAATCCACGAAGTAAGCCACACCAATGCCCACGGTAATGGCGAGTTGATTGAGCGAAACCAAGGCGCCGCGAATCCGCGCCGGCGACATCTCGGCGATGTAGAGCGGCACCGTCAGCGACGCCATGCCGATGCACGCTCCCACAAAGAAGCGCGCCACCGAGAACGACACCAGTCCCACGGCCAGCCCGCTCAGGACGGAAAACAGGCCGAAGCCCAAGGCCGTCACCAGCAGCATCCAGCGACGCCCCCAGCGATCCGTGCAGTAACCCGCCGAGGCCGATCCCAGCAGCGCACCCGCCAGTGCGATCGCTACGGCGAATTCCAGTTGTACGTCCGAAAGGTGGAAGTCCGTGCGCAGGAATAGCATCGCACCGGAAATCACGCTGGTGTCAAACCCAAACAGCAACCCTCCCAAAGCCGCGACCACGGCGGTCAGCACGACGGTCGCGCGGCTGGAAGCAGAACCTCTCGCGGATGAGGCTTTAGTACCAGTGCTAGGTGATAAGTGTTGTTCCATTAGCTCCCCTGAAAGCCATCAAATCTCCGAATGAGTTCCCATGCATATCCATCTTGCGCCAGCAGTTTACCGGAAAAACGCCGGGAGCGTTGCTTTGATGCGCGGCGGGCGCGCCAGCGCGGATAAATTTGCTCCGAATGACGGGAAGATGAAGGGCCGGGGCACGCAGTTCCCCCACTGGGAGAGGTCCAAGGGTTTTCCTGCCCTCGGTACTTTTTTCATACTACAATGACCTTTCGTATGGAATTTACCTTTCGCCCTACACCGTACGTCCGGGATAAGTGCTTACGCGTCAAGCCGCCAGCATCTGGAGCGAAGATTGCTACACTCCCTTATGTCCAAAATGCTTGAGCACCCGATTGGAGGCCGGAAACATGCACAAACGAGCCACGCTGTACCTGGTGATGACCCTGGCGCTGTCCCTCTCCGCGCGCGCTAGTTCCAACCGTGAAGACGACGTCCACCGCATCGAGGATTCCGCCCAAATCTTTCAGGAAATCATGGGAGCGCCGGACAAGGCCATTCCCCAAGACTTGCTGGAATCGGCGCAGTGCATTGCCATCATTCCGGCGGAAAAGAAATTTGCCTTCGTGGTCGGCGGGAACTACGGAAAGGGTCTGGTAACTTGCCGCGCCCCCAAAAGCTGGAGCGCGCCGGTGTTCTTGACCGTGAGCGGCGGGAGTTTCGGTTTCCAGATTGGCGGCTCCTCGACGGATTTCATCCTGGTATTCCGCGGGCGCAGGGGATTGCATAAGCTCTTGAGCGACAAATTTAAAATCGGCGGCGACCTCTCCGCCGCAGCGGGACCGGTGGGGAGGAGCGCGTCGGCCGGCACGGATATTGAATTGCACGCTGAAATCCTCACCTATTCGCGCAGCCGGGGAGCCTTTGCCGGGATTAGTCTAAGCGGCGCCGTTGTACAGCCTGATGATACCGGCAACCAAGCCTTGTACGGCCCCAGTGCAAACCGGGAAAATATCCTCGCCGGAAAGGTGGCCATTCCGGCCGAGGCCATGGTTTTAGTGCAGGCAGTCAGTAAAGCAACGCGCACGCCGGTCCCCACCAGCCCGCCCCCCGCGACCGACAACAAGGCGTTGTGAAGAATAGTGACAAGTGACGAGTGGCAAGTGACCAGCAAGCTCAAACGCAAGGCAGCGGTCTTGCTCGTCACTCGTCACTTGTCACTTTTCACTGCTCCTCAATCCTTCGATGATCCGTTGGAAGGCCACCATTCCGGGATCGTCCTTGCCAACGCTCTTCTCGCCAAAAATGCGCGCGCGCCCTTGACGTGCGGGTTGATTGCGGAAGCGATCGAGACATTTGCCCACCGCTTGGTCGGCGGCGGCAACCAGCGCAGCGGGGTCGTCGATTCCATCGGTGGCAGCGCGCACCGCCTCCACCGCGTCGAGCACAGTTTTCTCTCCCAATTTTCCCCCGCTGCGCTGCGCCATCGCCTGCAAGGCACCCGCAAGCAACAGCGAGACTTCCGACCAGGGAACCTCCGTCCGCCCCTTCGTAGCTTTCGCCGCGCTCATCAACCCCGTCGCCAGCAGCGTGCCGTACGTCGAGCCCGAAAGCTTGGTGAACGCCTGCGCGCACTTTAGCAATGCCATCCCCACATCATCGGGAAGCTGAGGTAATTCGGACGCCACGGCTCGGGTACCACGCACCATGGTGACACCCAAGTCGCCGTCGCCAAGTTGCGCATCGAGCGCGTTTAACTCGTCAGAGCAGGATTCCATCTTGGCGGCGATGCGCGCGAGCGCGCCGCGCAGGACGGCGGTGGTCATTGCAGCAGCCATGTGAGTTCCTTTTGAGGAAAGAGGGCGCAATCGAAATTCTCAGCGAACGGTGAGAAAGGGGCAATCGCAGGGCGCCTTCAGCAGGGCTTCCAACTCCGCATCGAGCTTACAAAACGTCAGCGACATGCCGGCCATTTCCATGGAGGTGGCGTAGCGGCCCACCAGAGGCAGGACGATTTCTACGCCCAAGCCGGTTAGTTTTCGGGCCACATAGCGGTAAACGATGTAAAGCTCTTCCGGCGGTGTCGCGCCCAGGCTGTTCACCAATAACGAAACATGGTTTCCTGATTGCAACGGCATGTCGGCCAGCAGAAGAGAAAGCATTTCTTCCGCGATGGCGTCGGCGGGCCGCATGGGCCCGCGGCGCACCCCCGGCTCGCCGTGAATCCCCATGCCGATTTCCATTTCCGTCTCGCTGATTTCAAAGGTTGGGCGGCCCACCGCCGGCACCGTACAGGGCGTCAGCGCCACGCCCACGGAGCGGCAGGCGTCCGCGGCCTTCTGAGCAACGGCAGTCACCTCGTCGAGCGTCGCGCGTTGGTCAGCCTTGGCCCCCGCGATTTTGTAAGCGTACACCAAGCCAGCGACGCCCCGCCGCTTCGAGCGCTCCGCCAGCGGGGCGCTGGCCACGTCGTCCGCCACGCGCACGGTAGTGGTGCGGATGTCTTCCATCTCCACCATCTCACCGGCCATATCGAAATTCATCTTGTCGCCGCCGTAGTTTCCATACAGGCGCAGCACTCCGGCGCCCCCGTGCGCAGCGCGGATGGCTTCCGCAACCTGGTCGACCGCTGGGGAAGAGAACACGTCGCCAATCGCGCAGGCATCCAGCAGGCCCTTGCCGACGTAACCGGTAAAGACCGGCAAGTGCCCGGAGCCGCCGCCGGAGACGATTCCCACTTTGCCGCTGATCGGCCCGTCGGCGCGGACGATGACGCGGCCTGCGGTCCCCGTCTGCTTGTAATACTGCGGATGCGCCAGGCACAAACCTTCCAGCATTTCGTCAACATAGGCAAAAGGCTCATTAAGGATTTTTTTCATGGGTTTCCCCCAACTCGGATTTCTCAACACACCGTGCTGTTTCCGCCGCTTGCAGCCTACGTTTTGGCGTCTCCCTAGTCGGGCATTTTGTCGTATTTCCCACGGTTCCTTGCAACTGCTTTCTTTTCAGTACGTTCTCAGGTTTGGCAGGAGAAAAAGCACCTTTCCCACCCTTTGTTTTCAATATGTTCTCAGGTTTGGGCTTTTGCGGCCAATGGACATAAAGTCACCACGTAATTTGGGGGCCATTGAGGCATGGAAAGCAACATCATAAGTTCCTTCTTCCTCCGCGCACTGGGCAATGAGGTGGGGGCCTAAATAACTCCCGGCAACCTCGTGGGGTACGCCGGGTTGTGCCCGGCAAAACGGTCTCCCTGGCGGCGGTTTTAAGCCGCCAACCCACGTGGCGAGGTAAACTCGCCGCTACCTCACCTCGAATAAGCGCCGGGCACGCTGTCCTGCCGGTCCAGCGGGCGACTGAACCGGCACCGATCGTTACCCTTATACTGTAGCCTATAATCCTGCCTTTGTCAAGAGGGATAAATGTCGGTTGCGCTCCGCCGCGCCCTCCTGTGTCAGTGCGGCTTGGGGGCAAATTTCTCCGCCCAGCGAATGCGCCCGGTCATTTGCATGACCACGAACAGCGTGACGATCGATCCGATTGTGATCGCCAGCCCCGTGAATCCCTTCAGAAAGAACGCGTATGAAAAGAGGATCAGATAAATGAACTGAGTAATTCCCGCTTCTACGGCGGCGAACCGCAGGCCTGTGACCAGGCGCAGGTAGCTGACCACCAGGAAAATGGAGACCGCTGAGCAGATCGCAAACGCGGAGTAAATCGAAATGTGGTCTACGAGGTACGCCAGGAGCAAGTGGAAGGAGAAGAAGGCGCCCGCCAAAAAGAAATAATTCATAGGGTGCAGATCAATGCTCTTCAGAGTGGTGATGATGAACATGAGGAAAAAGAAGAAGAATAATGATACGGGAGCAAAGTAGCTGATTTCTCCGGCCAGCGGGCCGGGCTGAATTTTCTCCGGCAACTCCATGCCCACCTCGAATCCCGACAACATGTTCTTATAGGCCCAAGTGAGCTCCCAGCCATCAGCCGTCTCACGCTTCTCTGATGGTGACAGCGTGTTGCTCGGGAAGTTTATGGCTTTGAAGTCCGTTGTCATTTTGAGCTGGAAATCGCGCACTTGGGCCACCTCACGTCCAAAGCTGTAACCCCAGGTGTCGAGCCCTTGCGAACGGTAGGACACGTTAACCAGCACCGTCTTACCCCCCGCAACATGTGCCGTCCCCACGGCGGAGGTTCCTTTTGGGACCGCCCCCAAAGGCTCGCCATCCACGGAGAGCAATAGGTCATCATAAATGGCCTTTGTCGCGGGAAGAGGCAGCGCAAACGTGACAACTTTGTCTTGGTCACTGGTATTTGCCTATTCCGATGAAGGTGATTGGTGATTCCGATTGGATCCGAGTCACTGGTTCCGAGGTGAAGCTGATCGTTTTCGGAGCGAAGCGACGCTGGCGTTCTTATCGTGCTTGAAGTGATCGA
>Ga0181533_1003866_pt1 | contig 15832 bp, 15 predicted proteins | sample PEATcosm2014_Bin_45_FD_119772 | JGI IMG/M metagenome (GOLD analysis project Ga0181533, IMG submission 119772) | Peatland microbial communities from MTU Mesocosm Facility, Houghton, MI, USA - PEATcosm2014_Bin11_60_metaG | ecosystem: Environmental > Terrestrial > Soil > Wetlands > Peat | place... | reverse complement strand
CGGACCATACCGAGTCCTGCATTGCGAAGTGTCGGACACGGGAATTGGCATACCCGCCGAAAAACTGGAATTGATCTTCGCTCCCTTCTCGCAGGCGGACTCTTCGACGACACGCAAATACGGTGGCACCGGCCTGGGTCTGACGATTTCGTCGCGGCTGGTATCCATGATGGGCGGAAAAATGTGGGTCGAGAGCTGCGTTGGTCAAGGAACGCAGTTCCACTTTGCCATGCCTTTGGGAGTTAGCGAGGCCAAGCCAATCATGGTGGGGGCCATCGCTCCGCCGGAAGTTATGCGAGGCGTCAAGGTTTTGGTCGTCGATGACAATTCTACGAACCGGCGAATTTTGGGGGGAATGCTCACGCGCTGGGAAATGAGGCCGACACTGGTCGAAGGTGGAGAAGAGGCAATCGTTCAAATAGCTGAAGCTGCACAGGTTGGAGCGCGCTACGGCTTGATCCTGACGGACAGGCGTATGCCGAAAATGGATGGCTTTGAGCTGATCGAGCGAATCCGGCAAAGGCCCGAACTGTTGACGGCCACGATCATAATGCTTACTTCAGCGGGCTACCGGGGAGACGCGGAACGTTGCCGAGAGTTGGGTGTCTCCGCCTATTTGCTGAAACCTATCCGGCAATCGGAATTGCGCGAGGCCGTCGCAAAAGTATTGGGGGCACAAGAGCAAACGGGCGCGATTCCGTTGATTACTCGCGACTTACTGGGAGATGAACGCGACCGGTCTGTGCCCTTAAGGGCCACGACTTTCAGCGCGACGAAACCTTGCCGCATTGGCATGGCTTCTATTCTTTGCGCAGATTCCACGCAACGCAGGTCAGGCAGGAAGCCAGCAGCGAGACCACCAGCAAAGCACTCGGGAATTCGCGGCAGGTCTGCGACGATCACTACATCAAGCCCGCAACAGTTCTTCCGGACGTGCGCCGGGCCGTCAATGCAGCGATGTCTGGCCTAACCAACTAGTCCGTTTTGCTTTTGTGCAACGGTTGTGCAACGCTGTGAGATTGGAGAACTTCCTATGTCACTGGAAAGAATGGCGGGGACGACGAGACTCGAACTCGCGACCTCTGCCGTGACAGTGAGCGGTTGAGCAGTACTTTCAAGGACTTACAAGAGCGCGGACGGCATCGGAAGTCATTGCAAGACATCCTCAGACATCGTTAATGTGTACCGCGGTGTGTACCACGCTCATTGTGGCCCAGCTGCGGCTCTTCTGAAAACGGGTCGAGAAGTTGCAGGCGGACCTGTGGTGGCGGAGAGCACGAGGATTACACAGACGCTAACGCACACCATACTTCCGGCAAACGGTAATACCTCTGCCTTCCGTGACCGTAATGGTCTGTCCCGCTGTGATGTCCATTAGCCGATCCACCTGCCCGCTGGGCCATCGGACTTCAACCGTATCCGCCGCATCATGCTGCGCGAGTCCGAAGGTCAGCACAAGCTCGCTGGCAGACAAATAGCTTGACCCGCTCCGGACCATTTGGGTCTGTGTGTCGCTGGCAGCCGCTACTACAACGACTGCCCCAATCCCGTCGCGATTCGATTTTGTACCGACCAATTTGACTCTCAAACTCTTCTGTAACGCTAACTCACCCGTAGCCTCATTTTGAAATAGATATGCCGGACCGCCGTTCGTCGCGAGTAACAGGTCCAGACGCCCATCATTGTTGATGTCGGCATACGCTGCACCACGTCCAACGCGTGGCGTTGAGAATGCCGCGCCGAGGCTTTTGGTGACTTCGCGGAAATTGCCCTTCCCTAAGTTGCGGAATAAATGCGGTGGCATAGCATACGCCACGTTGGGTTGTACTTGCTGGATATCCTCATCAATGTGACCGTTCGCAATGAAAATGTCAGGCCAGCCATCCAGGTCATAGTCGAAGAAAAAACAGCCAAATCCCAATGTCAGTAGACTAGCGCGGCCCACCTCGGAGCGGGGTGCTTGGTCCACGAACATCCCCCTTCCCTCGTTGTGGTACAGCGAAGGCATTTGGTGTGCGAAGTTCGTGATTAAGAGGCTGGGAGTGCCGGAATGGTCATAATCCGCTGCGTCTACGCCCATCCCCGCGCGCACCATACCATCTTCGCTGAAGGCGACGCCCGCCAGCGCCGCTTTATCTGTAAATGTGCCGTCTCCATTATTGCGGTGAAGCTTGTTTGGTTCCGTGTCATTCGAGAATAGTAAATCAGGCCAGCCATCATTGTCGTAATCGAGGATGGCAATCCCGAGAGTCTTCGATGTTGGATCCCCTAGCCCTGCCTTTTTTGTTTCATCCTCGAACGTACCGTCGCCTCTGTTGTGCCACAAGCGCACCGTCGTTCCCTTGTACGATTCCGGCGTGCAATACGATTTGCTCTTTCCGTCCAGCGTGCAGTACAGGTCGCCCTCGATCGACCATTGCACATAATTCGCCACTACCAGGTCCAGTTTGCCGTCCTTGTCGTAATCGACCCACGCCGCGCTGGTGCTGAACTCTTTCGGTCCCCATAGGCCAGCTTTCCGCGTTACGTCCGTGAACGTGCCATTGCCATTGTTGTGGAACAGGTGGCTCTGTCCCACGGCGGTCACGAATAGATCGTCGTAGCCGTCGTTGTCGTAGTCCCCCACCGCCACACCCATTCCATACATCTCGACATCCAAGCCTGCCTTATGTGTGACATCGGTAAACGTGCCGTCATGATTGTTGTGGTACAGCTTGGGCGTGGTGTGTTTCGAAACATGGCCGGGCCAGTCCATGCCATTCACGAGGAAAATGTCGGGCCACCCGTCATTGTCGTAATCGATAAACGCCACACCTGGACCCATCGTTTCTGGCAGATATTTTCTCCCAAACGCCCCACTGTTATGGACAAAGCGGATCCCGGCCTTTTGCGTAATATCTTCGAACACGACGGTTGGGTCCGTTGCTACATCCTTGTCGGTCTGTGGCAGCACCACCACGCCACAACCTAGCAGCACCACCCAAAGCGCTCTTCTCACGTGTCGTTCAACTCCTCGCCTGGAGCGATCCGGCTTACTCTTCTAACGGGTTCCTTAAGCCATCATGACAGGGAACCTTATTGGGCAGAGGTATTCACGACTGTGGGAGTGGGCCGGGAACTCGTGCCGCTGAAATAGGACTGCGCTTTTTCCCAAACACGCTGGGCCACGAGCTCGCCCAACTTCCGACCCGCCAGATCTGCCTGCGCAAACTGAGTCCCGCCGTAACGCTGAGACATTCCGGCCTCGTTTGACGCATCGCGGAATGTCTCCCATTTTAACTCCACCGCTTGCCGTGGTGTCAGTCCCGGTTCGATCTGCGAGCTGCCCGGTGGCAGGGTCACCGAATATCCGAAATGTTCGCTTCCAGTCCACCGTTCAAGTACCCGAGCGGCCGCCGCACCATAGGCACTCTGGTCGGATACATACTCCGGAGTCGGCGGAGTTGGAGCGGTCCGGAGTTGGTAGGGAATCCATTGAGAGCCGTCCATTTCGTTAGTGCCCTTGCCGGTGCCAGCCCAGGCGCGAATCTTCGTGCCCTTGAAAAGGAAAGTTATAGCGGTGACGGGGCGCACGGAATCGTATGTACGCTTAGCGTCCCAGGCGGCAATGCTGGCGTCCAGCATCGCGTTCGTCAACGCAAAGAACATTTTCACATCATCGTCGAGCGTGTGATGGTCGCGTGCTGAAACGACTTGTGCCAACTGAGTCCAGTGTCCGGGTGCTTGTTCTGTGCCGGAGCCATCCGACCAATATTCGGCTATCATCTTCTGCCGGTCAGTCAAATTGGCGCTGAGGGAGATCAGCTCTTCCGTCTGTCGCCGATATTCAGGCGAGCCGAATTTGAATGGGCCGGGCTCCACGGCGGAGCGGAAGTCGTCGCCTTTGGTCAGGGCAAAGGGCGTGATGTAGCACCACTGTGCACCCGCGAACATCTGCAGAACCAGGCTGCCTGTGGAATCCGTGTATGTGAGGGGCTGCCAGTGGTCGGGGTTGAGAGGTTTCAAAAGCGGAAAACGGGCGGGGACCGTGCTGGGTTGGTTCACTGGACGGTAGCCGCTCCAGTCACTGTAAGGGCCTGTTGTGGCTCTTGTTCCAGCCCCTTCCATCGCAATCATATCGCCGAGCTGGTTGGATTTATCATGATGCCGGAATTCCAGAACGGCAGCGCACGCTACATTACCAATGCCAGCGGGCGTTTCGATGTCGACGGAATTGTCGTTGGGGTCGTAGCCCATTTCGCGCATCAGCGGCTTATAAACCGACTCTGTATCCGCAGGCAACAAGTCCGCAAGCGCCCTATACGCCGCATAACTAACGGCACTTTGTTTCTTAGACTCCGTCCGCTCATTCGCCGGACGCCGCAACGCCCCCTGGAACTGCGTCCCTATCGCATGTTCATCGTATGCCGCCCATGCGTCGTACATGCACGTATGGACAATCGCCAGCGCGCGGGCTGCAATCGGCGCTTCGGTCCGAGTGTCCCTGACGGCCTGTAACGTGGCATTGCCCCATCGGAGAGCGACATTATCTGTATTCCGTGGTGCACCACTACCAGAGACTGTAAGAAGGAGACAAGACACAATTACGCACGGCACGTTCAGCTTTGCTCTTTCAAAGACGCCGCAACGCGACGCCGTCCGATCACCTTGACGATAATGCATGACTTGATTGGTGAGACTCTTCCTTGAATTCCTTCAAACTCATAGTTCCTGACCCGGTTTAGCAAATCTATCCCTTCAGTGCGTCTTGAATCACATCCCATACCCTTGAAAACCCCACGGGTACGGCACCCACGGTCTGCCAGATTATGAAGGGGGATCCACCCGCTTTAGGAGTAAGATGCGAGTCAGCTGCCTATTTGGTTTTATCACGTAGGAATGTTGCATCAGTCTGTCATTCGCTCCTTGCATTGCCGTCCTGTTGCTTTTTGGTCCCGCCCGAAATTCGAGGGTCGCTGGCATGCGAGTGTGAACTTTGGTTCCCGGCAGCCAAGGGAGGAAGAGGGTCTCCCCAGCGGATTAAATCCCAGCTGGGTTGCTCCTCGTCAGGAGTGGCTTTCCCGCTCCATAGCGACTCAGCGCGGCGAAGGCCTCTGGCGGTTAGCTTTGCCTCATCAGAAAAAGTTACGACCCAAATCTTTCGATTCGAGGCTACAACCAAGGCATCCAAGACGGCTCCCACTGACGCATTCTCTAATTCAAGGGTAACTTTAGAATCACCTGTTCCGCCGATACTGATTTGACCATACTTGCGCGGCGTTACAAGCACGTGCAATTTGAAAGATGCAACCTCAACGTATGCGTCGTGCACGTCGAACGCCGGTATCTTAAGCTTCAAGAAATTCTCACGGTCGGGGATAAGTCCACTCGGCCAGATGTGGACCACTCCGTCAGCTACCTCAACCTGGTAACCAGGTTGTGTGCTCACGATATTTTGAATAATTTCCAAGATGGTTGCCTTTTTCCAAGTGAAAGGCAGCTCCTTATGCGCTGCCGGTGAATTCACCCATGCTATGCCTAAGGGAATTTCGAAATCGTTGCTCACTCGAATAAGGGCGCCGACGAAGTTGAACGAACCGAGGTTGTAGTTTGAGACACTCTTGCTTAGCTTAGCGGTAAGATCATCTGGCGGAGAAGCCGCGGCACAGAAGGGCAGCAACGCAAGTAGGACCGCCAACGTAATGGAGCGCAGCACAGGACACCTCCAGATAGAGCACCTCACTGAATTTGAACGCCGTTTACAAGTACCTTTTGGCAGTATTCTGAGATCTGCTGAACTATGGCCTGAGTGGCAATGTGCCAGGTTTGTGGGATACCCGAGGGTCCTCCCGTTGTGCAAGCTCCATTCGCATAGCACACACCAGAGCAAGCCCCCAGGGCGCCTTCGATAAATGTCCCGTCAGAGTACGTGGAAACGTTACACGGTCCGCTGTTAGTTTGGTTCGGGCTACACGTAGTTAGGAACGTCGTGCCTTGCATTTGGAGCCCATCCGGGCTGAATGTCGACCCGAAGGAGTCCCACATTGACATGGAAGCCTTGATCGGCTGCGCTGGCGAGTCTTGGTCTTGGACTTGATACTTGAAGCTCACAATCGTGCCGCACGCGACGTTCAGAACGCACATTTTCTCGGTGGTTCCGCTGGCGGAACCGGATACGAACAAAAGGCTGGTGGGGACTTGTACAAAGAAGTTCACCGCATTGCTCTGCTCCCCTGAAGCCGTAACGCTGACCGCGTTGTTTCCAGGTGTTGCGGTGGTTGAGACTACGAAGTCGAGCACGATCTGTGTGTCGGTGAAGGTCGTTATATTGCTCACCTGAATTGTAGCCGGCGTATTTACGTGTCCACCTGTGAAGCCTTTACCACTGATAGTCACTGATGCTGTCGTCGCACCGATGAGGCCTCTCGATGGCGATATGCTGGCGATCGTTGGCGTGACGGAGCCCGGACCATCCGCGCCACCGCCTTGGTCTTCAGGGCACGCCGGAGGCGGTGAACCACAACTTGACCCATACCAGGGATCGTTCATATCCTCGCCGTTTATGGTAACGCTGCCCACCGCAATGCCGTTCACCAAACCGGCACTGACTGTTGCGAAGTTGGTTGCACTGCTGCTCCAGGTGGAGGCTTTGGTTATATCGTGCTGGATGCCAGTGTTCCACGTGTCTTCCAAAGTAAGCTGAGTGGAGCCGCCGATTCCCGTTGCGAAGGGGATGACGCTCATGGCCCAGCTGGTTGCGCCATTGCAAGTGATGCAGCGGTACGCGCATGTAGCTTTTCTGACATTGTATGTGCCCACATCCACGGCCACGAGGATTAACTGGTTGTCGCCTTGCGTGCCAGAGATTTGCGCGCTTCCATCGTGTACCGCGAGGGGGATCAAATTGCCCTCACTGTCCGGGCTTTGAGAGTCGATGATCTCAGAAAGGTTGAACATGTAAGTTGCCCTGGGCCCCAGATGAACTGGCAATAAGTAATGTCCACCCGTAAAGAAGATCTTAAAGATGAAATCCTGCGCTTCATCCGCAGGGTTCCACATCGTCACCATCGTGTCATCGCCGTTTGCCGTGCTCCAATAGCCCAGGTTTTTCGAGCCGCTTACTTTTGCAGCATTAGGAATGACTTCGAAAACGTAGGTATACGTCTGATCCACGCTGCCGCCAGAAAGGAGCACGGAATCCTGAGGACCTTGAATCTCCAGAATTACGTTTAGCAAGCCGTTGAAATTCCTCAGGCCTGAAACTTCCATAAGGGAAACCACATCAAGATTCTTTGCTTGAAGCGGCCCGAGCGTGATAGCCGACTGCCGTGCGGATCGCGCGGTGCCGCCCTCCATCCAGTAAATCACAGGGGTAATCGTTGCTGCTTGTGTTCCGATGTTACGAAGCACCGAATAAGGCGCGAATACCGTCGAGGTAGGGAAATGCATCATGGGGTCCATCGCGCCAACCATGAGGCCAATCTCCGCGTAATTCAAGGTCGTGATTTTCGCAGAAGCTGGCGGCGGAACAGCGAATGGGATGCTTGCGGAATAGCCCTTTGCGAGGTCTTCCAAACTGCCGTTTACGATGACCGCATCAGGTGCGCCGCTGTATGTGACGTGGAGGCCGCCCACTGTTTCTGCATTGGCTGTCAATTCCTGGAGGTCGATGCGCTTTGTGCCGTGAGGAGAGATAGTAACCTGGTAAGAACCCAAGGGCTTTGCATTTGCGTCGCTTACCTGCAGCGTGGCCGGAAGTGGCTGGTCCGTGGTGTTGGACAAGGTGACAAAGCCAGTGACGCCAGGTTCCTGTTTCCACCAGGCTCCTTCCAACACCTGCGGACCGGAAGTTGCGCTTAGGGTGATTCTTCCTGCCTTATACTTTTGCGAAGAGGGAGCCACTGAGCTTAATCCATACGTGAAAATAACGCTGTGGGTGGCGTCGATGCTGCTGACAGTGGCGCACAGCGGGTCCCAAGGCCACTGGTACCGCAGCTCAACATAGCCACTCAACGTCGCGTAAGGGCTGATTCCCTGATTTGCGAGAGCATCGTTAATGCTGATGACGGCTGATGCGTTAACGTATAGAATCTCTCGCTCAAATGTTAGGTCAGATGAAAAGGCACGAACCTGCCAACTTTACTGTTTCCCTCTGGCGGAGATGGGCGGTTCTGGCCCTAACTCACTCGCAATAGAATTGAGAAGCGACGCGTAGCCAGTGTTCGGTGCACCGTACTCAATCACCGTCCAAACAGGACGTTGCTCCGCCAAGGCCAAATCCCCAGAAGACTTCCATCGAACCGTTGCGATCCACGCTGCGCCTTTGGATTGGGCAGCCAACTGGTCGAGCAAATATCGAATCGAACGGTTATATTCCGAAATCGGACCTACTTCGTCTCTCAGATCACCTGCCGAGTAGTTGCCTGCAAAGCCCGTCACTCGTGGATTCAAGTTCACTATGAGTTGCATGCGTAAGGCCGTGCTGATTTCTTGCAGGGGCGCACGCCTGGCCTCAAATTTTGGCAGAACAAAATCGAAAATGCTCTTCCCTTCGCCGCGGAGTTCTTCGGCGCTAATCTCGACAACTCCGTTGTTCAGCCTAACGCTAAGCATTCGCTCTTGTCCCAAGATTCTTTTTATGGCATCGCGGACAGACATATTGCGGATGTGGAAATCAACGGGTTCCGTCAGAAGCTTAGTATCGATGTATTCGATCCCGAAGCAAACATTGCGAATCTTGCCGAATCTCAGAAGGGCGTCGATACGAGAGATCTGGGTAGAATCAAATTCAGCAACGACTGCCGATAAGTCCGGAGATGTATCACAATGTGCAGAGGCCAACGGAGGCCCAGACATTGCGAGCAGAAAAGACGACAGCAAGAAAAGATGTCTTGTGTTTCTCATTTCAGTAACCATCTATCATGATTGATGAACATTTGTACACGACCAAGTTGGAATGCGGGAGCGGAGTCGAGCCATACATCCACGTTTGAATCCCGTCGCTTTCCCCCGTGGTGGGGCAAACGGTCGAGCAAACGAAGTAGGTATCGGGCCAACTTCCGTTCCCATCCGTCGGGTACCGGGATGCGGGCAAGGTTCCAAAGTCCATCGAGCAACGTCTGGTTATGCAGTTCAAACTCGGGAACCTTGGTGTTCAAGAATTTTCCCCCAGGCTCGTCCTGGGCCTTTGATTGCTGCACGCCGATGCTGTCCGCCCATAGGACGGTCAGCAGTAGTGTGAGAAGAACGATGACGCGTTTAAGGTTTGCTTTTGGTTGTGTCATTGCCAAGTCAATCACCGCGGAGGCTTGGGGTGCAAGATGGATCATGGTTGCGGGTTCTTGGGACGCGACTCGATGATCTTTTGGATCCAAGGGGGCTGCTGCTTTGAACAGGCATAAGTGTTGAAGAACCCGAAAGAGCGGAAATCCGCCGCCCCCCCGAAGATCCAAATGCCGCAAGGCCCGCCACGCAATGCGAGGCGGTTAACCACTTGACGAACACTTAGGTTCAGGAAGGTTACTGTCCAAGGCTCTGGGGGGTACGGATCACCCCCGCCTGCCTGTGCGTGCGCGACCTGCTCGAAAGGAGGGGGAAGCTGTTGTGGGATCGCAAACAATCCCTTGTCCACATCAGTTGCATTTTTCAATTCAAATCTCTCCAGTCTGCGGTTGAGCAGATAGGAATCGTCGTTAGTGACAGCTCGAGGGAAAACATTAACGGTGGCCCCGTCCATGGACCAGATGAATCGGGAGTCCGCTTCGCAGAGGGCATTTAGCACCCCCCGGACAGTTGTATTCTTCAGTTGGAGGCTGAACTTGGGGTCTGGGATATCGGCGTCTGCCAGCCTCTTCTTCAGTACATTTTCAAAGCCGAAGGCAAAAGGTGCGGGGGCCCTAGCAAGCTTCCATAATCCATCGACCAGGGTCTGGTCCTGCAGTTCAAACTCGGGAACCTTGGTGTCCAAAAACTTGTCCTCCGGAGCACTCTGAGCCCCCAATTGTTGCTCGGTCGCAAACGGCCTGGACACGGCAAACAATAGTGTGAGAGAAAAAAGAAGGGCAGGGTACTTAAGGTTTCTTCCAGATTGCCTCATTGGGTCGGCCCCAAACTGGTGTATGTTATACCGGTACTAGAATACTTCAGTGTGTTCTGCCGCACTTGATACCCCTCGATCGATAGAGTTTGAGTGACCGTTGTCGAGATCGTAAGAGGGCTGTTGCTGCAGTATTCAAGCGTGTCTGTGAACTGGGCATCTGTATTTAATGCTCCACTACCCGTCACGGTCCCAGCCGGAGGCTGCGGATTGAAACTCTCCGTTACTGCTGTGCCTGACAGATTATTTCCGCCCTGAACCGCGGTCTTGTCCGGGTGCGTGTAGGGGGTATAAGTGTACACCTGCGTCGTCCCATAGCCCGTACAAGTGTTGCTCGGCGAATTGTTCGTTGCATAAGCGAACTGTCTAGCAGTAACGTTCAGAGACTGGGACGCTGGGACGTTGTTCAATGTATAAGCAAAGGTGAGCTTTCTATCCCCGGCAGTGGTGCTCTGGGTGGTCGTACCCACGACCCAGCCGGGCCCTCCCGATTGCACGGGTGTAAAGGTGTCACCAGAAACCGACGAGGTTTCTGTAAACGTGCCGCCCGATGGGGAGACCGTCGCGAAGATTGAATTCGCAGCTGCAAGGTTTGGGTCCGTACCGACAAAAATAGAGCCATAGGGATTGCCTTGCACAGTGATTGTTGGCGTGACGGAGCCCGGACCATCCGCGCCACCGCCTTGGTCTTCAGGGCACGCCGGAGGCGGTGAACCACAACTTGACCCATACCAGGGATCGTTCATAGCCGTGCTTGTGAGCGGCTCCCGATTGGCAATGGTAAAGAGGATATTCATCAGGATCATTCGCAGCGCCAACAATTCCGCCACGATGGTTTGCTCGGCGGGACTTGGCTTAGCCGCCTTCAACAAAGCATCGCGCACCCACTCGCTGATTGTTTGTTCGCCCGCGAGGGTTTCAAACTGCGAGTACTCCTCTTCGGTGACTTTGGTGCTGATGGATTTACTGCGTGGAGTGGGCATCCAGGACTCCTGAATTTAATTCAAAGGCAGGAAAAAGGGCACGGTCGGACGCTCAGCAGGATCAACAAGTTCCCATACAGGAACCACAGGTTGGAGGACAGGAACCACGGTGAGCAGGAAAACGCTAGCTGCCGCGTTTGCAGCAAGTTCCCGTATAGCAACCTTGGTTGCTGGACAGCACCCGAAACGGGGTGACGTGTCAGTCCAACTCCCGGTGCCGAAGGCACCGCTCTGCTCTTGGTCGGCCAGAGGGCGACGACGATGCCATATGGCCGCGTCCGGTTCGGCTGCCGAGGAGAAGCAGAAGAGCATCACAGCTCACCGTATTCGAGCGCCAAGCCGTCCCAGGCCATGCGAACTTCTTGGACTTCCCAAGCGCGGCGAAACAGCGATTGGACGGACTTCCACTCCTTCTCCGCGAACCCGAACGTGATCCCGTTGTCGTGAGCACGGAACCAAAAATCCTTCCCCTTCTCCCTCTCGTCTTCCGGCTTCGCGGCATAGCCAAAGAAGTACTCCCCATCCCAACGGGGAGAAGAACTCTCGGGCGTGAGCGCTCCCAGCATGCTTCGAAACTCCGTGATTTTCGGATACCCACTAAACGGATACATGGGGCCTCGCGGTCCGGGGAAGCTGAGGAGTAGGGTGAAGTCATTGCCCTCGCCACGGGTAAACGAGAGTGTGTACTCTCCCTCTCGAATTGGGGCAATCGGCGTTTGGAAGAAGGATTCCCGTTGCGAAGGTTTGATTCGGACTGGCTGTTGAGTGAGGTGGTAGTGGCCCCTCGCTGCCAGTCGCCACAAGCCGGGCCAGAAGGGGCGAATCGCGCGGTCCGCGGCTTCGGCCCCCGAGAGCTTTTCGTCCTCCAGCAACACGAGGAGATTCCGACCAGCGAGCAGCGGTTCCAATTTAGTTCCGACTTCGTTTAGCCGCTTGCGAGTCTCCGCAACTGTTCGGCGCACTATGTCAGGAGTCACCCCGTCATCGGTGGTCTTGGCCTTTCCGGAGCGACATTCGCGGGGAAGGTTCCCCAAGTAATATTCGTCGCGTTTCGAAGCTCGCTGATCGGAACGCAATTCGTAGACAGCAAGGAAGGCGTCAAGGACATCACCAAGCGACTCGCGGGAGACAGGATTTGGTGTTCTGCCGGAAAAAGCTTCGAGACCTTGTTGGACGAAGTGAGCAACAGCGGTCCACTCTGCGCGCGTCAAAACGTGTTGTGCTTCTCCCTTGCGCCGGATTTGGACAAGCGCCTCCGTTGGATTCACGAGCATGTCAACTACTTCGAGACGATCTTCTCGGGCCGATTCTAGGAGTTGCTTGGCGATCTCGGATGTCGAGACACTCTCCCCAGTTCTTTTGGACACGAGTTGTCTGGCTTGCTCCAGGCGCGCTCGCAGTGCTTCGCTGATTCGAACGGAGAGGGTCTGTTGCTGTTGCGGTTTTTCAGGCACTGGCTTACCTCACTTTCTTGCGGTAGTGTACGCTCTTGACAGCGTATCGATACATAAGTATGATATTACATGAATGAAGGGCGGTGTCAAGTCTTGTGTTCGACGAAGTCCGAAGCTTGCTGTTGAAAGGTGATCGTCTACGAGAAGGGGGATTTCCGCCCGCTCTTAAGTTCAAGTTTTGAACGTTCGCAAATCTGGGCTCATGGCTACGATTCGGCCAACTCACTCGTCGTCCCTCACTCCCGAGTGCTACGTGTGTCCGGCTGATGCGGCGCGATTCTTATCCATCCATCCTCGGACGTTATTGCAAATGGCACGGCAAGGTGATGTCCCAGCGCATCCTTTGGGCAATGGTGAGCGGCGGGTGTGGCGTTTCCTTCTCTCGGAGCTAGACGTGTGGATGCGCGAGCGCGTACACTCGCCTTGCCGTCCGTGCTCTCCGAAAGGGAGGGAACTTTGAGGATGAGAGCACGGTATCAGCAGGGAAGTCTGAAACAGATTAAGCGCAAGAGTGGCTATTTGGTTTGGCTCTTTCGTTGGCGTGAGACCGATCCAGATGGCAAGCGGCGACCGAAGAAGATTGTTGTCGGGCCGGTTAGCGAATTACGGACCGAGGCAGACGCTCGGCGTGCGCTGCAAGCCTTGCGTATTAATGTGAACCTCGACCTCTCCGAGCAGGCACGTCCGCCGCGCAAGTTTGCGGACTTAGTGGATCATTACCGCCTGAAGGAGTTGGGGCTGCAAGACAGTGATCGGAAGTCGTACTCGACCAAGATGGCCTACAAATCCTACCTGACAAATTGGATCGTCCCTCGGTGGGGCGGATACATGTTGCTCAGGATGGAAAACGGCATAGCGGTTCATGTCGAGGAGTGGCTTAGCACGATTACCAGAAGCCGCGGGACCAAGGCAAAGATCCGCAACATTATGAGCGCCGTTTGCAGTCACGCGGTCCGTTATGGGTGGATGACGACGAATCCGATTCGTGCGGTTCGCCAAAGCGCGAAGCGAGAGCGCGTTGTGGTGCCACTGACGGCAGAGGAGCTGCAAAAGCTCTTTGCTCAGCTTGGCCCACGAGAACGCACTCTTGTTCTTCTCGATGTTCCCACTGGCATGCGGAGAGGGGAAGTCCTAGCTACCCAGTGGTGCGACATTGACTTCGGCCAGAGGACGTTGAATATCCGAAAGTCGATATGGCAACAGCATCTGGGGCCAGTCAAAACAGAGGAAAGCGAGAAGGTAATGCCGCTGGACGACGAAATGATCACCGATCTCTTGCGATGGCGCGGCGAAACACGCTATGCCAAAGAGGGAGATTGGATTTTCGCTAGCAACCGTATGAAAGGCCGACAGCCACTTTGGCCAGAAGCAATCATGCGGAATTACATTCGGCCAGCAGCGCAACGGGCACAGATTGCGAAATCGATCACATGGCACGTATTTCGCCACACGTTTTCGACTCTGCTTGCAGAAAATGATGAAGACGTAAAGACGGTGCAATCCCTCATGCGCCACGCCAACAGCAACATCACCATGAACATCTACACGCACGCTGTCAGTAGCAAGAAGCGGCGCGCGCAACAGAAGGTTGTGGAGATGATTCTACCCGAGGGAAAAAACGCGGTGGCCACAAAAGGTGTCGCTTAATGTGCACCTTTTTGTGTACCACGCCATTCTTTCGAAAGTGGAGTTAAGTCTTTTAGAAAGAATGGCGGGGACGACGAGACTCGAACTCGCGACCTCTGCCGTGACAGGGCAGCGTTCTAACCAGCTGAACTACGTCCCCGCGGTGGGTTTGCTACTCACGGATGGTGGGCAGTGCAGGGCTCGAACCTGCGACCTCCTGCTTGTAAGGCAGGCGCTCTAACCAACTGAGCTAACCGCCCTCTCTGCTCACATTTATCCATACTACAGCAACCCCCTCACACCGTCAAACTCACCCTCGCCCTTCCATTTCCCACTGTGTTTTCTTGCGATTTTCCCTCCCAACCAGTACACTCAGAGTTTCATAAAATACTCGAGGGACGCCCCTTAGATGCTCCTGAACCGCGATTATGTCGGCTACCTGGCCGCCGAAGTCATCAAGAAGCTTGTCGCCGGCCAACTTGTCGAAATCAGGGAAAAGGACGTCGAGCCGGTCATCTCCCGCGCGCGCCTCCGCATCATGGAGGAACTCACTGTCGAAGATCGCGTCAACGAGCAGGTCCGCAACATCCTCATCCAATATCAGGATGAAATGCGCCGCACCGGCGTCTCTTATCAGGAAATGTTCAAGAAAGTGAAGGGCCAGATCGCCCGCGACCAAAAATTGATTTTGCGCTGAACCCCGCCGGCGCTCTCTGCTCGCAGCCGCTCCACGCTGCAAGTCGCCGCCAGGGAAGGGAACCGAGGCATACAAACACGATGAGATTGACCCGCGAAAAAATTGTCCGCCTCTCCCATCAAGTCACCGATCTTCTCGTGCAATGCAATGAAGTGGAGTTCATCGAGGACCGCGACACCATCCGCCAGCACATCGTCCAGACCGTCACCAACGTCCTTCGCGAGGAAGAAAAGGTCGAGGTCGAGGTCCGCAAGCGCATCTCTTCCCAGAAAAAGGAAATCCTCGAAGGCAGCGAGGAGTGGGACCTCCTCTTCCGCAAATACTATTCCGAAGAACTCCGCCGCATGGGTATCTCCGCCGCCTCCGAAGAGCACCAAAGGGCCGGCCACCGCTAACTTTGGAGTGCGGCAGCTTGCTGCCGCTTTTACGCTCAGAGCAACAAGCAACCCAATGTTCTCGAACAGGCATCACCCGACCTCTTGGATGTCGGGTCTTGGGCTTCTCTAGGTTCTGTGCGCGCAAGCCCCGTTGTACCCCATCTCGGCAACACCTAACTCCTTCCGCTCTTCTGCTCCGCGATCCGCGGGGCTCTCCGTGTAAGCCTTTCTCTTTCTTTCCTCTGTGACCTCTGTGTTCCTCTCTCTGTGATCTCTGTGTTACCGTCCCCCTTGCTCTTGTCTGCCATCCTCTGCGTGCTCAGCGTCTCCTTGCCCCGAGCCGTTTGCGCCAGGCGTGTCTTATCTTTTCGCTGCTATCCCTCTTCTACTCTCTCTCAAATCACAAGCTGAAACCGTTCGCCTATTCTGATCCTCCACCAACAAAAAAGAGGGCGGCCGGAAGCCGCCCTCTTCAAACTTAAAACTTATAACTTAACACTGAATACTTCTCACGGTGAATCCGGTCTCCGCTTCAACGTCGGCCGGTCATCGTCACTCGAGCTCGGATCCTGTGTCCCAGTCTTATCCGATTGCTCCGTCTTTGTCCGCAACGTCGGCTT
>Ga0181533_1003865_pt1 | contig 15833 bp, 13 predicted proteins | sample PEATcosm2014_Bin_45_FD_119772 | JGI IMG/M metagenome (GOLD analysis project Ga0181533, IMG submission 119772) | Peatland microbial communities from MTU Mesocosm Facility, Houghton, MI, USA - PEATcosm2014_Bin11_60_metaG | ecosystem: Environmental > Terrestrial > Soil > Wetlands > Peat | place... | reverse complement strand
GGTGAAGCTGATCGCCGAGCCCTGGGACATCGGGCCCGGCGGCTACCAGGTCGGCAACTTCCCGGTGGGCTGGGCGGAGTGGAACGGCAAGTACCGCGACACGCTGCGCGACTACTGGAGGGGGGCGCCTTTGGGAGTGGCCGGCCTCGCCTACCGGCTGACCGGCAGCAGCGACCTCTACGCCGACGACGGTCGCAGCCCGAGCGCCAGTGTCAACTTCGTGACCGCGCACGATGGCTTCACCCTCGCCGACCTGGTCTCATACCAGCAGAAGCGCAACCAGGCCAACGGCGAGGACAACCGGGACGGCAGCGACGACAACCGCTCCTGGAACTGCGGTGTCGAGGGCGAGTCGGCGGACCCCGCCGTGGTCCGGCTTCGCCGCCGGCAACAGCGCAACTTCCTGGCCTCCCTGCTCATCTCCCAGGGCTGTCCGATGATCCTCTCCGGGGACGAGCTGGGCCGGAGCCAGCGGGGCAACAACAACGCCTACTGCCAGGACAACGAGACCTCCTGGCTCGACTGGGCCGGCGCCGACCCCGAGATGCTCGCCTTCACGCGGCGGCTGATCGAGCTCCGCGCCCGCCATCCGGGGCTCCACCGGCGTCACTTCTTCACAGGGAGGGTGGTGGGGTCGAGGGGACGCAAGGACGTGCGCTGGCTCCGCAGCGACGGCGAGGAGATGAGCGACCCCGACTGGGGGAACCACGGGCGCCAGTCGCTGGCGATGATCCTGGACGGCGGTCTGATCCCCGATCGCACCGGCACCGGCGAGCGGATCGTCGACGACACTCTCGCGGTGCTGCTCCACTCCTCCGGCGACGCCTGTGAATGGGAGCTGCCTCCCGGCACCTGGGAGGTGATCGTCGACACGGCGCTGCCCGCCGAGAGCTCGGGGGCGCGCAGCGTCCGACCTCCCGAGCGCCTCCACGTCGAGGGCCGCTCCCTGGTCGTCCTCCGGCTCGCCGAGGCCCCGCCCCCGAGCGACCCGGAACCCGGCCCCGGGCACTGACCCGGCCCCCGGACCCGAACCCCAGCCCGGACCCCGCCCGGGGCACTGACCCAGCCCCCCGGCCCCGGCCCCGGGGCACTGAACCGGAACCGGAACCGGACCCGCACCCTGACCCCGGCCCCGGGCACCGACCCGGTCCGGCCGATGGTCACGCCGCGCACCCGGCGCGGCTGACCGAAGCATCATTGTCCGGCTGTGCTCCTGGCCTCGCTGACCAGCTTCGCTTCCGGCTTCGTCCAGCACTGGGGATACCTCGCCGTCTTCCTGCTGGCCGGCCTGGAGAGCCTCTGCCTCCCCTTCCTTCCGGGTGAGACGGCGCTGCTCACGGCGGCGGCGCTGGCGGCCCGCCTCCACCTGGTGATCGGCGGGGTGATCGCCGCCGCAGCCGCGGGTCCCATCGTGGGGGGCAGCATCGCCTTCGCGATCGGCTGGTGGGGCGGTTACCGGCTCCTGGTGCACCACGGAGCGCGCGTCGGCCTCGGGCAGCCCCAGGTCAAGGTCACCCGCTACCTCTTCCAGCATCAGGGCCCGGAGGTCGTCTTCGCGGCCCGCTTCGTCCTCGTCCTGCGCAGCTTCTCCGGACTGCTGGCGGGCGCCGGCCGGATGTCACCGATCAGGTTCCTGGCCTTCAACGCCGCGGGCAGCGTGGTCTGGGCGGCGGCGTACGGGCTCGCCGCCTACGCGGCCGGTGTGACCCTGAACGGCCTGAGCGGCTGGCTCGCCGCCGGCTTCGGGGCGGCGGCGGTGGCGGTCCTGATCGTGGTCGTGCTGGTCACGCGTCGCCACGCCAGGCGGCTGGAGTCCCGCGCCGAGGCCGCCTTCCCCGGGCCGCTGCCCGGCTACCCGGGGGGGCCGGAGCTCTAGGCTCACCGCCACGCGGTGCCCTCCATTGACAAGGGGGCGCGCCCGCACCTAGCGTCTACTCGCTGAACCGGTGCGAAGCCGGCGGTCGCGAGGAGGCGAGTTCCATGCCTGGGGTCGTGCCCTTCACCAGCAACATCGAGGATCTCTCCACCCAGGAGGGATACCAGTTCGAGTTCCGCTGCATGCGGTGCAACAACGGCTACCGCTCCTCCTTCCACCGCTCCCTCTTCGGGTTCGGTGGCCGGGTCGCCGCCATCGGCGGCGGTCTGCTGGGCGGCAACATCGGGGGTGACGTCGAGAGCGCCGGCTGGAACTCCAGCATGCTGATGTCCGGGACGGGCAGCCCGGCCAAGGACAAGGAGCTTGCCAAGGCGGCACAGGAGGTCCACGACCGCTTCTACCAATGCAACCGCTGTGGCAAGTGGGTCTGCCGGGACGTCTGCTGGAACAACGACCGGGGTCTCTGCGTCGAGTGCGCGCCCAAGGTGGGCGAGGAGGTGGCGTACATGCAGGCGCAGGCCCAGCGGGGTCAGCTCGAGGAGAAGATCCAGGCCCAGGACCTCACCCAGGGGGTCAACTACACGGATCAGGCCACCGGGCTCTGTCCCTCGTGTCATCAGGAGTCGGGGGGTGGCAAATTCTGCCAGCACTGCGGCGCGGCGCTGGCCGCGGCACCCGCAGCGACCAAGCGCTTCTGCAAGAACTGCGGGACCGAGCTCGGCGAGGGGATCAAGTTCTGCGGCGAGTGCGGCACGCCGGCAGCGTGACCGCCGCCCGCCGCCCTGAACTGCCCCTCCCGCGAGCCGCCGGGACTGAGCGCTGAGCCGCCGTGCATTACCGCCTGAGCGCCGCCAGCGGCCAGGTCGTGGACGAGGGAGACGGCACCGCGGTGGTGGACGGCGGCGCGGTCACCGTCTCTCCCCAGCTCGGCCAGCCGCTGCGGATCACCCCGGAGCAGATCGTCGAGGTGGGCGAGCCGGTCCCCTTCACGGTGCGCATCGGCCTCAGCGACGGCTCCGCGGTGGAGCTGTCGCAGCTCGGTGCTGTCCGCACTCAGCTCCTCGCCCAGATCGGCGACATCCGGGTCACCGACGCTCGCGCCGGCCTGGTGACCATCGGCTTCGGGGAGAGACAGCGCTTCCACGGAGCGGTGGACGGCGTCGACGCCGACATCAGCCTCTACGACGACGGGCTCGTCGCGCTCCCGGTCAGCGGGCCGCCCGTCCAGGTGCCCTACTCGCTCATCGAGGACGTCACCACTGATCCCTCCGGTTACCGGATCAGCGTCTCCATGGGCGACGCGGGGACGGTGGTCGTCCAGCGCCTCGCCCAGACGACCTCCCAGCTCCTCACCCTCCTCCGTCAGCGGGCGACGGCGGCGAGGGGGCGCACCGGCGCCTTCCTGCAGGCACTCCTCCCCGGGCTCGGGCCGCTCGTCCAGCGCCAGCTCGCGGGGGATCTCCGCGACGGTGTGGCGGTCCCCCGGCCGACCCTGGATGCGATCGATCCCGGAATCTGGCCGGCCCTCATCGGCGCGGCGGCGCTGCCGGAGCGGGCCGGCTGCGCCGCATTGATCCAGTCGCTCGGCGAGCCGGCGCTCGGGTTCCACCAGATCACGTCTGTGGAGGTGGCGGCGCAGGGGACGCAGCACTTCGCGGAGGCGGGGGAGGTCCAGAGCAGCGGGCCGGGTCGGGGCCAGGGCATGGATTACGGCCAGATCGAGCAGGGGATGGGGGCGATGATGGCGGAGCGCTTCATGGGGGTCCCGGGGCCGGGGTCTGCCGGAGCCGGCGGCCCCCTCCTCGGCGGCCCCGCCGGCAGCCCTCTGGTCGGCGGCCCGGTCGGTGGCGCGCCCTCCATGGGTGCGGGGATGGGTGCGGGGATGGGCATGGGTATGGGGATGGGCCCTGGCATGGGGTTCGGCGCCCCCTACGGTGCCCTCGGCGGCATGCTCGCCATGCGGATGCTGCGTGGCGGTGGCGCCTGGTCACGGGGAGGCCAGGCCCAGGCGCGCTCGATGTTCCGCGTTCCCGAGGCGCCCCGCGACCCGCAGGGCCAGACCGCGGCGCACGCCGACCTCGACAGCCTCACCATCGGCGGCGACCACCCCACGATCGTCGCCTTCCTGGTTGCCCGCACCGCCTCCGGCACGCTCGTCTACGAGTCCCTCAACGTCGAGGACCACGCCACCTACGTCTTCCACGACCCGGCGATGTCGGTGGCCCAGCTCGACCTCGCCCTGATGCTCGCCGGGTTCCACATCGAGGTGCTCGCCGGCGACGTCACCGGCATCGGCTCCCGCTACGCCGAGGCCGTGCGCCGGCTCCCCCACCTGGCCCGCCTGACCGGCGCCTTCCGGGGGCGGGCCATCCATGACGGAGGATGGCGGGCTCAGCTCGAGCAGAGGATCTCCTCGGCGCAGTGACGTCCGCTTCGCCGCGGTGCGGCCGGGCGGGATTGCGGTCCGCCGGAGCCTATGATGGGCCGCGTGGTTGGTGCGCTGCCGGAGGCCAGAGCTTGAAGATCGTCGACGCCAAGGTCATCGTCACGTCCCCCGGGCGCAACTTCGTGACCCTCAAGCTCACCACCGACGACGGCCTCACCGGCGTCGGCGACGCGACCCTCAATGGTCGCGAGCTCGCGGTCGCCAGCTACCTGACCGACCACGTCTGCCCGCTGCTGCTGGGCCGGGATGCCGCCCGCATCGAGGACACCTGGCAGTACCTCTACAAGGGAGGGTACTGGCGGCGCGGACCGGTCACCATGACCGCGATCGCGGCTGTCGACACCGCACTCTGGGACATCAAGGGAAAGGCCGCGGGCATGCCCGTCTATCAACTGCTGGGCGGAAGAAGCCGCGACGGGGTCACCGTCTACGGGCACGCCAACGGTGAGACCGTGGCCGACGTTCTCGAGGAGGTCGCCCGCTTCCTCAACCTCGGCTACCGCGCCGTCCGGGTGCAGGTGGGGATCCAGGGGATCAGCTCCATCTACGGGGTGAGCGCGGACACGGAGCATCACGAGACCGGGTACGTGCCCGCCGGCGCCACCACGATCGAGACCGCTGACTGGTCGACGGCCCGCTACCTCGATCAGGTTCCGGCGCTCTTCGAAGCCGTCCGGGAGCGATTCGGTTTCGACTTCGCCCTGCTCCACGACGCCCACCACCGGCTCACCCCGATCGAGGCCGCACGGCTCGCCCACCGGGTCGAGGAGTACCACCTCTTCTGGCTCGAGGACCTGGTGCCGGCCGAGCTCCAGGAGGGCTTCCGGATCATCCGCCAGCACTCGACGACGCCGCTCGCCGTGGGCGAGGTCTTCAACTCCATCTGGGACTGCCAGCAGCTGATCACCGAGCAGCTCATCGACTACATCCGCGCCGACGTGGTTCATGCCGGCGGGATCACCCACCTCCGTCGCATCTTCCAGCTCGCCGAGCTGTACCACGTGCGGAGCGGATCGCACGGCGCCAACGACCTCTCCCCGGTCTGCCTGGCGGCCGCCCTGCACCTGGACATCTCGATTCCCAACTTCGGCATCCAGGAGTACATGCGCCACAGCCCTGAGACCGACCGGGTCTTCCCCCACTCCTACCGCTTCGCGGACGGCTACCTCCATCCCGGCGAGGAGCCGGGGCTGGGAGTGGACATCGACGAGGACCTGGCGGCCCAGTACCCGTACCGGCGTGCCTACCTTCCGATCAACCGTCTGGTGGACGGGACGGTGCACAGCTGGTGAGCGTCGAGCTCAGGATCCCGCAGGGAGGGGCGCTGGACCTCGTCTCGCTGGGGGCGCTGGTGATCCGGCTCGATCCCGGGGACGTCCCCTTTCAGAAGGCCGCACAGTGCCGCATCCACGTGAGTGGTGCGGAGTACAACGTGGCCGCCAACCTCGCCGACTGCTTCGGTCTCCGGACCGCGATCGCCTCCGCCTGCGTGGACTACCCGATCGGGCACCTGGTCGCCGAGCGCGTCCGGGCCATGGGGGTCAGGGGGATCTACCGGTGGTCGGAGCACGACGGCGTGCGCGGCCCCAACATCGCGACCGTCTACAGCGATCGCGGCTTCGGGGTGCGCGCGCCGGTCGTCTTCTACAACCGCGCCGAGGAGGCCGCGGCCCAGCTCGGGCCCGGCGACTTCGACTGGGCGGAGCTCTTCGGCGCCGGCGTCCGCTGGTTCCACTCCGGCGGCCTCTTCGCCGCGCTGTCGGACCAGACCAGTGAGCTGATCGTGGAGGGGATGCGCGCCGCCAGGGCGGCGGGCGCGGTGGTGTCCTTCGACCTCAACTACCGCGACAAGCTGTGGCGCACCCACGGCGGCCAGGAGCGGGCGCGCGCGGTGATCGGCCGGATCGTCGAGAACGTCGACGTCCTGCTCGGCAACGAGGAGGACGTCCAGCAGGCGCTGGGCATCTCCGGTCCGGACCTGCGCGCCGAGGGGAGTCTGGACGCCGCCGGCTTCGTCGCCCTGATGGGGCGCGTGCGCGAGCGCTATCCGCAGCTGGCCGTGATGGCGACCACGCTCCGCGACGTGCGGTCGGCCAACCGCCACCTCTGGAGCGCGCTGGCTTCGGTCGGCGGGGAGGTCATGGTGGCCCCCACCTGCGAGCTCGACGTCTACGACCGGGTGGGGGGGGGCGACGGCTTTGCCGCGGGATTCATTTACGGCCTGCTCGCCGGGGAGACGCCCGAGCAGGCACTGCGGCTGGGGTGGGCGCACGGTGCCCTGGTCACCGGCTACCCGGGCGACACCACCATGGCGACGCTCGCCCAGGTGCGCGCCGTCGCCGCCGGGGGGGCGGCGCGGATCCAGCGGTAGGGGAGGACCCGCGACTCACGACGGAGGAGCTTCCTGTGACCACGATCGACCTGGACCCCGACCGGCTGCTCCCGGCCGAACCATCCCAGCGCGACGTGGCCCGCCAGCTCTACCAGGGGGTGCGCGGGCTGCCGATCGTCTCGCCCCACGGGCACGTCGACCCGCTCCTCCTCCTCGAGAACGCGCCCTTCGACAACCCCGCATCGCTGTTCGTGACCCCCGATCACTACGTGACCCGGATGCTCCACGCCCAGGGGGTCCCCCTCGACGCGCTGGGCATCCCGAGGCGCGGCGGAGACGGCGGCGTGGCCGGACCGCGGGCGGTGTGGCGGATGCTCTGCGAGCACTGGGATGCCTTCCGTGGGACCCCCTCCCGCTACTGGATCGAGGCCGAGCTGGCCGAGGTCTTCGAGGTCCCGATCCGGCCCTCGGCGGCCGATGCCGACCTGCTCTACGATCGGCTGGTCGAGCGCTTCGCGCTTCCCGAGTTCCGCCCCCGGGCTCTCTTCCAGCGCTTCGGGGTCGAGGTCCTGGCCACCACCGACGACCCCTGCAGCGACCTCGCCGCCCACCGCAGCCTCGCCGAGGACCCCTCCTGGAGCGGAAGGTTGGTGCCCACCTTCCGGCCCGACGGCCTCCTCGATCCGTCGCTCCCGGGTTGGTCCGGCCGCCTGGACGAGCTCGGACGTGCCGCCGGCGTCGACACCCGGCGCTACCCCGGCTACCTCGAGGCGCTGGAGGACCGGCGCCGCTACTTCAGGGAGCACGGTGCGACCGCCACCGACCACGGGCCGCCCGACCCCGTCACCGTGATGCTCAGTCACGAGCACGCCGAGCGCCTCTTCGCCCAGGCCCTGCTGGGCAGGGCGACCCCCGACGAGCTGCAGGCGTTCCGGGGCCACATGCTCTGCGAGATGGCCCGGATGTCGTGCGACGACGGCCTGGTGATGCAGCTCCACCCCGGGGTGCTGCGCAACCACCACCCTCCCACCCTGCGCGACTTCGGAACCGACCGGGGAGCCGACATCCCCGTCGCGGTCGAATTCACCCGCTCCCTGCGTCCCCTGCTCGAGCGCTATGGGGACCACCCCAACTTCCGGATCGTCCTCTTCACCCTGGATGAGACCACCTGGTCCCGCGAGCTGGCGCCGCTGGCCGGCTTCTACCCGTCCGTCTACCTCGGTGCGCCGTGGTGGTTCCTGGACACCCCCGACGCCATGCTCCGTTTCCGCGCGGCGGTCACCGACACCGCCGGCTTCGCCAAGACCAGTGGCTTCGTCGACGACACCCGCGCCTTCTGCTCGATCCCGGCGCGCCACGACACGGCCCGAAGGGTCGACTGCGCCTTCCTGAGCCGGCTGGTGGTCGAGCACCGCCTGGACGAGGAGGAGGCCGCCGAGACCGCCGGCGACCTCGCCCACCGGCTGCCCCGCCGGGTCTTCCGGTTTTGACCCGCCTCTGCCGCGAGAGCTGGCCGGCGGCCGGGCCGCCACGTCCGATCCGCGCCGTCCACCTCGGCCTGGGCGCCTTCCACCGCTCGCACCAGGCCTGGTATACCGAGCACGCCTCCGACCGCGACGCGTGGGGGATCGCCGGGTTCACCGGGCGCAGCCCCGGGACCGCCTCTCTGCTCCAGGAGCAGGGGGGCCTCTACACGCTGGTAGAGCGGGGCCCGGCGGGTGACCGCCCCGAGGTGGTCGGCAGCATCAGCGCCGCCCACGACGGTGACGATGCCGCCGCCTGGGCCGGCTGGATGTCTGATCCCAGCGTGGCCGTGGTGACACTGACGGTCACCGAGGCCGGCTACCACCTGGACGGTGCGGGGCACCTGGACCTGGGCCACCCCGAGGTCGCCGCCGACCTCGTGCGCCTGCGGCCGGGTCCCGGCGCCGTGGCGCGCCCGGCGCGGACGATGCCGGGGCGGGTCGCGGCCGGCCTCGCCGCCCGCCGGCGCTCCGGCGCCGGTCCGATCTCCGTCGTCCCCTGCGACAACCTCATGGGCAACGGCGCGGTCACCAGGGACGTCGTTTTCGAGATCTGCGAGGCGGTCGATCCGAGCCTCGCGGGATGGGTGGCGGCCGACGTCTCCTTCGTCTCCACCGTGGTCGACCGGATCACCCCGTCCACGCTGATCGAGGACCTGGCCCTGGTGGAGCGCGCCATCGGGCGCGAGGATAGGGCGGCGGTGGTCGCCGAGCCGTTCAGCGAGTGGGTGCTCGCCGGCGAGTTCCCCGCCGGGCGACCCGACTGGGTGAGCGCCGGCGCCCGCCTGGTGACCGACGTGGCCCCGTTCGCGGAGCGGAAGCTGGGCCTGCTCAACGGGGGCCACTCCCTGCTGGCGTACGCCGGGTCGTCGCTGGGCCACTCCACGGTCGCCGGAGCGGTCGCCGATCCCCGCTGCCGGGCCTGGCTGGAGGAGTGGTGGGACGCGGTCGCCGGCGTCCTGCCGCTCCCCGCCGACGAGGTCGCCCGCTACCGGTTGGCGCTGCTCGATCGCTGGACCAACCCGCGGATCAGTCATGCCCTGAGCGCCGTCGCCCGGGACGGATCGCTCAAGCTGGTCCAGCGTGTCCTCCCCGTGATTCACCGCTACCGCGCGATCGGCGAGCCGCCGCCACCCGGCGCGGCACGCATCCTCGGCGCCTGGCTGGCTCACCTCCGGGGCTCCGGCGCGGCGATCAGCGATCCGCGCGCCACCGAGCTGGTCCGGCTAGCCGCCGGGGAACGGTCGGCCGCGGCCCGCGCCCTTCTCGACGCACTCGAGCCCGGACTGGGGGCGGACCGTGGCCTGGCGCGCGAGGTCGCCGTGACCTGCCAGGAGCTCGAGGGCCGGCCTGGATGATGACGCACCACACCGTGTTCAGGCCATGAATGTCATCTTGTCAAATACCAAGCCGCACAAGCAGGATCGACGGTGGCGACCGGTCCTCGACCGGCGGACGAGCGATGATTGCGCCACCCTGGGACCGGCCTGCACCCGGCGCTCGGACGGCTCACGCATGCTGGAGGCACGACAGTGATGGATCGCGACAACCGGGTGATCGGCATCGACATCGGGGGCACCTTCGGGCGAGGCATGAGGGGAGCGGTGGTCGACGGCGGCGCCGGCCTGGGCGAGCGGAAGGAGTTCGTCACGCCCCGCACCAGTCAGGAGCAGCTGGTCGAGTCGCTGGTCACCATGGCGAGCCGCCTCGCCGAGGGCGCCCGCCGGGATGGAGCACCGGCCACGGCCCTGGGGGTGGCGGTTCCAGGCCTGGTCGACGAGGCGTCGGGGGTGGTCCATCGCAGCCCGAACCTGAAGCTGGAGGAGGTGGGGCTGGGCCAGATCCTCCAGGACCGGCTGAGGCTGCCCGTCTTCCTGGTTCACGATGCCAGCGCCGGCGCGCTCGCCGAATACGCCGTCGGCGCGGGTCGGGCTGTGTCCGACCTGCTGCTCGTGGTCATGGGTGTCGGTGTGGGCAGTGCCGTCATCAGCGGCGGCCGGGTGCTGCGCGGGGCCCACGGAACCGCGGGAGAGATCGGTCACATCTCCGTCGACCCCGCCGGGATGGTCTGCGGTTGCGGGGGCCGCGGCTGTGTCGAGACCTTCGCCTCCGAGACCGCCATCGCCCGCCGCTATGCGATGGCGGCCAAGCAGGCGATCCTCGCCGAGGAGGTGATCGCCAGGGCGACCGCCGGAGAGCCTGCGGCGGCCCGCATCTGGGGCGACGCCCTGGGCGCCCTCGCGACGGTGATCGCCACCGCGGTGGCGCTGGTCGACTGCGAGCTCGTGGTCCTGGCCGGGACCATGGGCCTCCCGTCGGTGGCCCTCGCCCCCCTGGGCGACCTGCTGGCCCAGCGGATCAATCTGGTCCAGCTGCCGCGCGTGATGGTCGGAGCTCTGGGTGCCGACGCCGCACTCCTCGGCGCGGCGGCCGTCGCCTTCGAGCGCAGCAACGTGGGCCATCCGGTATCCGAATGGCGGAGCTCGAGGCGGTCCGCCGCCGACTCCGCCTGACCGGCGGCGGCGTCTGCGACTGGCGGCGCCGTGGGCCGGCGCGCGCAGCGACCGACTGTCGCTGCCTGCAAAGTGTGAGCCGGAACCGGAGCCCCGCCGCCTCTCGACGTCCGCCACTGTGGGCCCCGAAACGGCTCCGTGCGCGGTCCCATGAGCAGCGAATAAACCCTGGCGCACCAAGGCAAGATCCTTCGTTTCGAGCGCAGCGAAGCGTATAATTCTGATCTGCATTCCGCGAGCTGATTGAGCCGCCGTCAGTGTCGGTATCTTGAACGTTTCGACGCTTGCCGAGGGGCCTTCGAGGAGAGAGATCATGCTGCAACCGAGCCCCGAAGATCGTTTCTCGTTCGGGCTCTGGACAGTCGGCTGGCAGGGCGTCGACGTGTTTGGCGGCGCGGTGCGCGAGCCCCTGGATTGAGTGGTGGCGGTGAACCGGCTGGCCGAGCTGGGCGCGTACGGGATCAGCTTCCACGACAACGACGTCTTCCCGTTCTCGGCCACTCCGGCTGAGAGGAGCCGCGCGATTGCGCGTTTGCGTGAGGCGGTCGAGGGCGCGGGACTGGTGATCCCCATGGTGACCACCAATCTCTTCTCGCATCCGGTCTTCCGCGACGGTGCCTTCACGGCCAACGACCGCGAGGTGCGCCGCTTCGCCCTCCGCAAGGTTCTGGACAACCTCGATCTCGCCGCCGAGCTGGGTGCCGGGATCGTGGTGTTCTGGGGAGGGCGAGAGGGCGTCGAGTCGGGCGCATCGAAGGATGTCCGAGCCGCGCTCGACCGCTACAAGGAGGCCATTCTCTGCCACCTCGGGGAGCCGTCCGCTGGCGCGATTCGGACCTTTGCAGCGATCACTCGGGCCGGTGACCGCCGGCCCTGGCCGGCACTCCATCGAGGTTGAGGGTGTCCGGGCCCGTGCGCCGCCCCGCTCCGGGCGGTAGGGGGTACCGGGGCCCCCATCGGGGCTGGCGCCCCGGCGCCGGGGGCCGGAGTGGCCATCACCCTCGAGGCGAGACGGCCATCGTCGGACGGCGATCAAGGGTGGAGGCGGCAGCACCCGGCGGTGCGGGCCGCCCGCACGGCTCGCCAGGACCCACGGAGCGGCGCCGGCTCAGTGCCGGTCGCGCTCCTGCAGCGGCAGCCAGTAGGCGAGCAGGGAGACGCCGGACACCGGCTCCCAATCCGCGTCGGGATCGCGGCGGAACCCGAGCTGTTCATAGAGGGCGCGGGCCGCGGTCATGGCCGGTGCGGTGGAGAGGATCAGCCGGCGGAGGCCCATCTGCTGGGCGCGATGGATGCACTCGAGGGTGAGCGCCCGGGCGACGCCGCGGCGGCGCGCCTGAGGAGATACGGCGAGCATCCGAAGGACGGCGTCGTCCGAGGACGCCCACTCGGCCCATCTCGGTCCGGCGGTCGCCGTGAACAGCGACGCCGTGCCGAGCAGGTCGCCGGTCGCGGCGTCGACGGCCACGATGAGGGCACCCGCGGCCGCCCTCGCCGCTGTGTCTCGGAGGGTCGCCAGATACTCCGGGTGGACCCGCCCGTCCGCGACATAAGCGGAGGTGCCCAGCTCACCCACCGCCGCGTACTCCTCAGGCCGGGCGGGCCGGATCTCGATCTGGTTGGTCATCAGGCCAAGAACGCTACTCGCAGCACGGGTGGCCTTGTGGAGTTGTCCCGGCAGCCGCCGCGAGAGGGATCCCGGCCTCTCTCGGCAGCGGGCCCGGAGACGTGCGACGCGGAGTAGTCGACGATGGAGCCAAGCCACGAACGGCGGTCCGGCGCGCTCGCGGGGGTGCGGCCAGAGAACAAGGGATGGTAGGAACAATCCGCCTGCCGCCTGCTCGACGCGTAGGCGAGATGGACACGGCGATGCGGAGGGCGCGGCACGCCGCGCCCTGGCTTCTCGTGGTGCTCGCGCTCTCGGCGTGCAGCAGTACGACGCCGCCGGCCTCGCTGAGCAGCGCACCGTCCCAATCGGTCGGGCGCACACCGGCCAGCCTGCCTTCGCTTCCCGCCCCCAGCCAGGCACCCATCACGGCGGTCACGCTGATGCCCACCTTCGACGGTTCTGGCCCGGCCACGTTGCCGACGGTGGTCCCTCAGGGGACCCTCTACGTTGAGGTGGCCTGCTCCGGGGGAGCGGCGCTCGAGGCCAGTTCCGGCGACGCGCGTCTGGACATCGTCATTCAGCCGTGCGTAGGTGAGATAACCACGGTGACAGTACCGACCGAGCAGAGTGACTTGGCGGAGTTCGTGGGCAAACCGCTCAAGCTCCAGGTGTCGGCACAGGTGGGCTGGCCATGGCGCGTCTACATCGCCGACGATCCGTCGGGTGCGTAGAGGTCGGCCTCCGTGCACCGTCGCGTGAACTTCCGGATGAGGCCGTCTCGCTCACTCGACCCTGGCCAGGCCACTCGCGCCCGATGGTCGGGCTCTGGTCGCCGCGCAAGGACCAGGATCGGTGCGATTCTGCGCCTTGCCCGCGTCGTGTCAGCCGGCACTCGGGTGGCGGAGGGGGGCGGGACTCGACCGCCGTGATCGGCAGCCGAGCCTTCGAGTGACCGCCACCGCGTCGGTGAGGCTGGGGTGGGGCTGGGGTGTGGCTGGGGAGGAAGGATTCGAACCTTCGAATGGCGGATCCAAAGTCCGCTGCCTTACCACTTGGCTACTCCCCAGCGGCAGGGTGATCGTAGCCAGACATCGCCGGATGTGGTCGGGCGGCGCGTCGGGGTCCGGCGCGGGGCGATCCCGGCTCGCCCGGGCCGGGTCCCCGGCGGAGCGGCGGCTCCGGGCCGGCCCAGGGCTCAGACCTGGATGTGGACCCGCGGTATGCGCAGGCGCATGCATCCCGGCCTGCCCGCGGCGGGGCGGCGGCAGCCGCAGCTCCGGTGGACCGCGGTGAGCCGCCCCAGGCGGGCCAGCCGGCTCGGCCGGGGCCGGTGGTCGGGAACTGGCTCGGAGGGGCTCTGATCGGCCACGGGCCGGATCATACAGAGGCAGCGGCCCGCTGTCCGCTCGGGGCCGGGGCCGCCGGGGTGAGCCCTGACCTCCCCCCGCCCGAAGCTGGTGGGAGCACCCCGTATACTCCGGCGCAGATGGGAGATGCACCGCGCGCGGTGATCCTCGCCGCAGGGCAGGGCACCAGGATGAGGAGCGCCCGTCCCAAGGTGCTCCATCCGCTGGCCGGCCGGCCGATGCTGCTCCACATCGTCGACGTGGCGCGGGAGGCGACGGGAGTGCGTCCCATCGTGGTGCTGAGCCCGGGTCAGCCGGCGGTCCGCGAAGCGATCGACGCGATCGCCGAGGTCGTGACCCAGCCCGAGCCGCGGGGGACCGGTGACGCTCTGCGCAGCCTGCCCGCGGAGAGGCGGGAGGAGGGCCCGGTGGTGGTCCTCTACGGCGACCTCCCCCTGCTGCGCGCGGAGACCATCCGCGGCCTGCTCCGGACCCAGGCGGCGAGCGGCGCCGCCTGCGTCCTGCTCACCGTGATCCCCGAGCGTCCGGCCGGGCTGGGTCGGGTGGTGCGCGGCCGCTTGGGCCGGGTGGAGCGCGTCGTCGAGGAGCGCGACCTGCCGGCTGGCGAGCCCGTCCCCGCCGAGTGCAACGCGGGCGTCTACGTCTTCTCCGGGACCCGGCTCTGGCCGGCGCTGGAGGCGCTCTCCGCCGACAACGCCCAGGGCGAGCACTACCTCACCGACCTGATCGGGATGCTCGTCCCCGACGTGGAGGCCGTGCTCGCCACCGACCCCGACGAGGCGATGGGGGTGAACGACCGCAGCCAGCTGGCCGCTGCCGAGGCGGTGATGCGGCGCCGCCTGCTGGAGGCGCTGATGCTGGCCGGGGTCACCGTCGAGGACCCGGCGACCACCTACGTGGACGCCGCGGTGAGGGTGGGCGCCGACACCGTGCTGCGGCCGATGACCGTGCTCCGGGGCGAGACCGTGATCGGGCGGGAGTGCGAGATCGGGCCGATGGCCCAGATCCGCGACAGCCGCATCGGTGACCGGGTCCGGGTCGGCGCCTCGGTCATCGACGAGGCCGAGATCGCCGACGGTGTCGAGATCGGCCACTTCAATCGGGTCCGGCCCGGCAGCGTGCTCGAATCGGGGGTATCTTTGGGAACGCATGCCGAGGTCAAGAACAGTCGGGTCGGGGCGGGCAGCCACATCAACCACGTCTCCTGCGTGCTCGACAGCGACGTGGGCCGCGACGTCAACGTCGGTGCCGGCACCATCACCTGCAACTACGACGGCCGGGCCAAGCACCGGACCGTCATCGGGGACGAGGTCTTCGTCGGCAGCAACAGCAGCCTGGTGGCCCCGGTCCGGATCGGACGCGGCGCCTACGTCGCCGCCGCCAGCATCGTCACCCGGGACGTCCCCGAGGGAGCCCTGGCGGTCGGCCGGGCCCGTCAGCGCAACGTCGAGGGCTGGCATCCGCGGGAGCGGCCGGAGGACCCGCGGCCGTGAGTGACTCGAACCCCTACGGGGAGTTGATGCTGCTCTCCGGGACCGGCAACCCGGAGCTGAGCCAGAGGATCTCTCGCGAGATCGACCTCCCGCTCGCCCCCATGGACATCACCCGCTTCGCGGACGGCGAGTTCGACGTGAAGATCCACGAGTCGGTGCGCGGCCACGACGTCTTCCTGATCCAGCCCACCTGCCAGCCGGTGAGTGACAACCTGATCCAGCTCTTCGTCACCCTGGACGCCCTCCGGCGCGCCTCGGCGGCCCGGATCACCGCGGTGATCCCCTACTACGGGTACCAGCGGAAGGAGAAGAAGACCGCTCCGCGGGACCCCATCTCGGCCAAGCTGATGGCCAACATCATCGAGCTGGCGGGGGCCAGCCGGGTGGTTGCGGTGGACCTTCACGCCGAGGCCATCCAGGGGTTCTTCGACATCCCCGTGGATGCGCTCACCGCCACCAAGATCCTGGCCCGGCGAGTCCGAGAACGTCATGGCAACAACGTGGTGGTGGTCTCGCCTGACACCGGGGGCGCGCTCCGCGCCCGGCGCCTGGGCAGGCTCCTCGACGCCCCGATCGCGATCATCGACAAGCGGCGGCCTCGCGACGACGCCGTCGAGGTGGTCCATGTGGTCGGTGACGTGGCCGGCATGCACGCCGTGATCGTCGACGACCTG
>Ga0181533_1003864_pt1 | contig 15837 bp, 6 predicted proteins | sample PEATcosm2014_Bin_45_FD_119772 | JGI IMG/M metagenome (GOLD analysis project Ga0181533, IMG submission 119772) | Peatland microbial communities from MTU Mesocosm Facility, Houghton, MI, USA - PEATcosm2014_Bin11_60_metaG | ecosystem: Environmental > Terrestrial > Soil > Wetlands > Peat | place... | reverse complement strand
CCCCATCCGCCTGATCCACATCTTGTTGGGCTGCGGCCTGGTGGGGCTGATCCGGGGCTTCCTGGTCTTTGTGGGCATGGCCGTCTTGAGCGTCTGGCTCTTCCATATGGAGCTGGACCGCCCGGGGCCGGGGGGCCTGGCGATCTTCCTGGCGGGGATGTTCATTAATGCCGCCATCATCGGGGCGCTGGTCCTGGCCCTGGTGCTGCGCTTCGGCCAGCGGGCCGAGGTGGCGGCCTGGGCCTTCTCCTACCTGATGCTGCTGTTGTGTGGGCTCTATTATCCGGTCAGCGTGTTGCCGGCGTGGGGCCAGGCGCTGGCCCGCTTCATCCCGCTCACCTATTTCCTGGAGTACTTCCGCCACTTTTACGGCTTTCCACTGCACTCCAGTCGACCCCTGCTTTACGGCTTCTCTTTGAGTATGGTATACTTGCTCATCAGCTACGGATTGCTGCATTACACTTTGGGGTCCGCCTTCCGGGGCGGCATCCTGCTGCGGCTGTCCGAATGACGGGGTTTGAGTTTTTGGTGCTTGGGTGGCGGCGGCGTCCCGCCAGTGCCGGTGTGGTAGGATCTGGTTGAAAAATTCTCCCCTACCACGGTAACTCAAGGAAGGCCGCATGAATTTTCAGGACTATCCGGAACACCTCGTACTATAGGATACTGTATTTCGGATGCTTTGCTTCCCTGGCCTTGAACCTAATAACTTCTCAGATGGGTGGCGGAATGTTGTAGCCTTTAACACGTACAAATCCATCTATTTCGTATAGTCTAAAGTCAGCTATCGTATAGCCATTTTGTTTATTTGACCTGCCCCCCAAAAACTGATCCACAAGTTATGTTAGAGTGGTGGCGTCTAATTAATGTTAGCTTGCAAACCATGAGCGATCGTCCGGAATTACTATCGAGGTTGGTGAAGCTACAATGGCCGCTGCGGCCCGTGCTCGAATAACTTGGGGAGTTTGACTGGGATAGCAAGGAAGAACTACTGGAAGTATCGGCCAACGATGTAAGAAGTGCTTTACAAGCCTACGTCGAAGAAAGAGTACCGGGCGATGAAATCGAAGAATGGGCAAATGCGCTTGAATGTCGCGAAGACCTGAAGATAGCGGGAAGCGTTAAGGTAGTCATTCATGCGTTAGCCAATCCCATCCTTACCCAGCCCCTCTCTCGGCAGGTAGCCCTGCAATTGATAGCAAGTCTGAGTAAAGCTAACACGTCGCTCGTGTCGACGCCGGATACGGCGTAGCGTTTTAAAGAATTATACGTGGCTGCAAGTGCGGATAACTTGCCATTATCGCTATGAAGGAAAAATTGCAGGTATGATCCGAATATTTGAACTTGATGGAATCGATGAATTCTAAACAAAAATTGATTTTCTCTCATCGGCTAAGGCCTTTCTTTTCTGCTATCATGCACAGGGTATGCACAGTCTCACGGCAAAATATTTACAACTATCGGTTATTATTATTAATATTAGTTTATCATCAACGGAATAAGAATCCGTGGGGCTAAAACTTTATACCTGTTTGGTAGGCCGATCGCGCAGGTACATGATTGGGGTGGCCGTGAAAATTTAGATACTCGGTTTACCGGTCCCTTAGATCCTCCATCATCTTCCTTTTCAGATTCCCTGCATTTCACACCTATACAAATATATTGACCCTTACCCTAAATCTGCGGCATGATAGATTTACTGAACCATCGGTAAGTTGATGGGAAAGGTGATGGACCATGCATCCCCCTGATCGAATCGATCCTCGACATGGGGCTGGCCCGAGGACCTCATGCCCTGGCATGAAGACAAAAGAAATCCCTCGTGATTAACGATCAAATAAATCTACTGATTGGCCAGCGAATTTCGCTGTCCGGCCACTTCGAGGGTTCCGTGACCCTTGAGGGAGTCCGGCCCCTTGCCAATGGTTATGAATGCAGAGTCCGACTTCAAAATGGGACCTTAGAGGAAACTATCATCCCCCAGGAAGAGGTCGCTGTCCTCCTTGATAACTTACCAGAAACTGAAATCGCAAAAATTTTGGTGGATGGCGACAAACTCCGACTATTAATCGAGTCAGCCCGTATTCGCTTGGCGTATGCCCATGATCGCCAATTTGCTGTGAGCATTTCTGCTATTCGGACCCTGCCTCACCAAATCGAAGCCGTATATCAAAAAATGCTCCCTCAGCCACGGCTGCGATTCCTCCTGGCCGATGATCCTGGTGCCGGTAAGACCATAATGGCCGGGCTGCTGATTAAAGAATTAAAACTTCGGCAGGCCATCGAACGCATCATTATTCTCTGCCCCGCCCCTCTCACCATCCAATGGCAGGACGAAATGCTTCGTTGGTTCGGTGAACCCTTCGACATCATTTTCTCCGCCGTTGATCAGCATCAATTAGTCAATCCATGGCAGAAATCCTCCCAGGTCATTGCTTCCATTGATTATGCCAAGCAGGATGACGTGAGAGAGCGGGTCTGGCAGCAACATTGGGATTTGCTAATTATTGATGAGGCACATAAATGTTCCGCTCGGACGACTTCGGGGGGGGCTGGCAGAGAGCCCAAGGTTGATGCCACCAAGCGGTATGATCTTGCTTCTCGACTGACTTCGCAGGCTGACCTCGTTTTGCTCCTCACCGCAACCCCGCATCACGGCGATGAGGACAAGTTCGCACATTTTCTCAGGTTGATTGATCCAGACCTCTTCCCCGAACCCCACCGGCTTAAGAGCCAAGCCGCAGAGATTCGCAAATCCGTTTTCCGTCTGGGGCAAGATTGCCCCTGGGCTTTACGTCGCTTAAAAGAAGACCTCAAAGATATTAAGGGAGGGCGCCTTTTCCCGGATCGTCATGCCCGGACCGTCACCTTCTATCTCAACAGCGAAGAATATGCCCTTTATAAAGCGGTAACCGCATACATTAATGAATTTATGGCCCAACAGACCGGACCACGACGCACATCCGCGGCCCTGGCCAGAACCGTATTCCAGAGGCGGTTGGCCAGTTCTACCCGTGCTATACATGATTCCCTTAAGAACCGGCTAAAGAAACAGCATGATCTTTTGCAAGAATTGGAAAGTCTCACTCCTCAACAGCGGGCCAAGAGGTTAGCCTGGCTGCAAGGGCGGCTCCCCGATGCCGAGCAGGACGAGGATGACCTGGATGAAGGGACAAGGGACCAACTGGCGGATGAATTTACCGCGGCTTTGGAGCTTGATCAAATTCGCATGGAGATCGCTGCCCTCCAGGAACTTGTTGGGCAAGCCCAGCGAGTGCGGGAGCAGGCCAACGACTCCAAGCTGGCTGCTCTCCGCACCTCTTTGGAGGAAGTTCAATTCTCCGAGCTACGCGACGGCCGGGGCAAACTACTCATCTTCACCGAACATCGCAGCACCCTGACCTATCTCCGGGAACATCTGCAAGCCTGGGGCTACCATACCTGTGAGATTCATGGCGGCATGAATCCCCATGAGCGCAAGCACGCCCAGGAACTTTTTCGCACCCAGGCGCAGGTGTGCGTCGCCACGGAAGCCGCTGGCGAGGGAATTAATCTCCAGTTCTGCCATTTGATGATCAACTACGACCTGCCCTGGAATCCCACCCGTTTGGAACAGCGCCTGGGGCGTATTCACCGGATCGGGCAAGAGCGGGATTGCTACGTCTTTAATTTTGTGGCCACCGAGTCCGAAGAAGGTCATCCCGTCATCGAGGGCCGCATCCTCCAACGCCTCTTGCAAAAGCTGGAGCAAATGCGGGAAGCCCTATCGGATCGGGTTTACGATGTCATTGGTGAGGTTCTGTCTTTAAACGACATTAACCTTCTAGAGATGCTCCGCCAGGCGGCTTATGACCCCCGGCGTCTCGATGAATATATCGACCAAATCGATCGCATCGATCCGATAAGACTGAAAGAATACGAAGAAGCCACCGGGATTGCCCTGGCCCGGTCGATTGTGGACTTTTCCGATTTCCAGCATCGGAACCTGGAAGTTGAAGAACGGCGGCTCATGCCCTGCTTTGTGGAGTCATTCTTTTTGGACGCTGCCCGCGAGGTGGGTCTCAAGATGGACCTACGGGCTGACGGCCTCTGGCGCCTTGAGCACGTCCCGTTAGATTTGCGCTCCGAGCGCCTCCAGTCGGTCCAGCGCTTGGGCAAAGCCGATTCCTCTTACCGCAAAATCACCTTTCACAAACAGCACCTGGAACAGGATGCTCATCTGGATGCCGTCCTCCTGGGGCCGGGACATCCCCTCTACGCCGCGGTGGATGAACGCCTTAATGAGCGGCTGGCCCCTTTGCTTGGCGGAATAAGTTTCTACCTGGACCCCCTTGCATCAGATTCTTATCTTCTTCACTTCTTTGAAATCTCCATCAGAGGGAACGATGTCAGGGGCCGAGATGCCGCCCTATATGGAGAACTCGTTACTGTCCGGGAGGAGGCAGGCAAATTCGAGGTGGTGGCCAGCGATTTGATCCTCAACCTTCCTCCCCATCCTCAGCCGCCTACACAAGTCGGACCATTGGATTGGCAACCTGCAACAGACTTTTTAAAAGGGGGTTATCAGCTTGAATGCCGCGCCCGCTGCCAGGAAGAGCGGCAAGGCTATGCCCAAATAATCAGTGACTATCTGGAGAATTCTTTTCGAGTGCGCCTCAACAAGGCTCAGGAGCAGGCCATGCGCCTTCTGGGAGAGGCCGGGCAAAAACCGGAATATAAGCTGGCTGCTGACGAGGCTTCCCGGCGAGTAAAGGAACTGGAACGGGATCGAGACGACCGCCTGGCGGGACTCGCAAGGGTCATGGTAGCCCGCACCGGGCCGGTGCGCCACCTGGCCACGGCTCTGGTCCTGCCCCCCAGTGGCATAGCCGAAACCGAGGCTTTGGGACTCATCAATGAACCCGAACCCCATATCAGCAGAAAGATAGAGTTGGCGGCGGAAGACCTGGTCATGGCTGCTTTGCACCGGGAAGGGTTCCCTCCTGACCGTATTCAACGGATAGGCCATCTGAAACGGGGTTTTGATTTGCGGGCTCACCGCATCTTGGATACTGAGACAGGGGAGATTGAGGTTCGCCGCGTGGAGGTGAAGGGCCGGGCGCGAGGCCAGCCCATCCGCTTGACGGTCAATGAGTGGTTTAAGGCACAACAACTGGCGGAGACCTATTGGCTCTATGTGGTCTGGGACCCCCTGGGGGAGAGCCCCGAATTAATATATATTCAGAATCCAGCCGGGCGGCTTGACCATGCCAAAAGGGAATTAATTAACGCTAGGTTCTTTGAAATACCAGCAGAAGTAATAAACCAGTTTGCCACCATTTCACCCGAGTTTAAGAGGTAACCATGCCCATAACAAATGCTCAAAAAGCTTCGGCAGAGCAGGATCAATGGGCGGCAGCGAGAGATAACGCACCGCAGGTCAGACTTGTAGCTGGACCGGGGACAGGGAAGACTCATACTATTGAGAAACGTGTGGCCTTTCTTCTTAATAATGGGGTCACCCCAAGTAATGTCTATGTAATTTCCTTTACCAGAGCAGCAAGCGCTGAACTTCACTCGAGAATACAAAATTATTGCAGTCAACAGCCTTGTGCGGGGTCTGTATCCCAGGTTCACATATCAACAATGCATGCTCTTGCCCTTAGCATTTTGAGACGGGCGAACTTGCTCACCACGTATCCAAGCACTCCAATTATGTTGGACGGATGGGAACAAACAAATATATACGATAGAGAACTTGCGAGCTTCATTGGTTGCACGCCCACCCGAGCCGGAGAAATTCGGCTTGCTCATGATGCTCAATGGCAAACTCTCAACCCTCATTATATCAATCAAGCCCAAATAACGTCATCAGAGATACAAGCTTTTAATGCTTTCCATGCCGCCCACACCAACTTATATAGTTGCGTTTTGCCTGGAGAGATTATATTTAAATGCGTAGAAGCTATACAACAAGGCTCTTTGCAACCTGCTGAACTCCCATCTATTGGCCACCTCATAGTAGATGAGTTTCAGGACCTTAACTTTTGTGACCAAGAATTTGTCAGGTTACTTTCCTCTACACAAAATACTATTATTTTTGTTGCTGGTGATGATGATCAAAGTATATATTCCTTTCGACACGCAAACCCTGACGGAATCGTCAATTTTAAGACCATATATCCACAATCTTCGACCCATGTGTTGACCGACTGTTTTCGCTGCTCCCCTGCCATTCTTAACCCTGCCAGTCGACTTATTCAATTCAACCCGGTCAGGGTTCCTAAAAATCTTACACCGCTCTATGCTTCTGCCAATCCGCCGGTGCCAGGACAGACCGTGGTTTGGTCGTTTGCTTCTGCACAGGATGAAGCAAAGGCGATAGCTGAATCCTGTCAGGAGTTAGTTAATGCGGGGATGAAATATAAGGAGGATAAAATTGTTATCTTGATATCAAATAGAAGGGTTCAACTCAATCTCTTGACCCAAGAACTTGGTAACTTGGGACTTCCTTTTGAACCTCCACAAGGAGATAGCTTAAACGAAATAGAGTCAATCCGAGCAGTTTATTCCATCCTGCGGATTGCAAGGGACCAAGCGACTGGAAACGAAGACTATCCGGCATATCGTGTTGTTTTGGGTCTGCTTTCTGGAGTAGGCCACACCACATCAAAGGCAATTGCGGATTCCTGTATTGCTAATAATCAAAATTTTCGCCAGCTTTTCCACCTTGCTACCGCGCCCCATTGGGTTACTGGAAGACTTTCTTCAGCAGTAGCGAGGGTATCTGCTACTGCCCAGATTGTCAGCTCGTGGAATATGAATGATACTATAGCTACCCGTGCATCCGATATTACTAATATTCTCTCAACACAAATATTTACTTCTGGTTCAAATGCATCAAATAATATCGCACTCTGGACTGCGCTCGCCGCAGCATTGCCACCTGACATGACGCTCGAAGAACTTATCCTGTTCCTATCTGCCAACACAGAGTCAGAACAGCAAGCTATTCTTAACCTTGTAGTCCAGAGAGTAGGCGGCAGTCCCGAATCTCAGCCATCTGTTCAAAAAAAGATACGGATTTTGACCATGCATGGTGCAAAAGGTCTCAGCGGGGAAATTGTGTTTATTCCATCGGTAGAACAGGGAATTATTCCAAGTTTCAGGGTAATACAAGCGACTGGTCTACTCATTGAGCACCGTCGGCTTTTCTATGTTTCGATGACCAGAGCAAAGGCATGTTGTATTATTTCACATTCAGCCTTGCACACAGGTGCAGAAGCCATGGCTTTAAGGCAAAGCTTTAATGTTCGCTTGCCACGCTCCCAATTCCTGAATGAAATGGGCATACCAAGCGTTAATCGCAACTCAGGATTAAGCTCACAAGAGGCATCTGCCATTGTCGCTGAGGTAAATAATCTGTGAATGATGATCGCCGATTGATAGAAGACTATTTGCCAATCAAGGCGATTAGCGCGGAGGCGTCCAGGGAGAAGTCCGTTCGCAAGGGGCATATTTCGACCTTGCATCTGTGGTGGGCCAGGCGGCCCCTGGTGGCCTGCCGAGCGGCGGTGTATGGGGCGCTGGTGCCTGCCGGCAGATTTCGCCCTATTAATGGGCCGGAGGAAAAGCGCGCCAGCCTGGGGCGGGCCAATGCCGCCAAGTTTATCACCCGCCTGTGCCGCTATCCCAGTGACAGCAAACCCGAAGAAAAAGCCGATATAGGGCAGACCATCAAAGAAGCCCAGGAGCATATCCTGGAGGCCCACGCCGAGCGTTTGACCCGGGAAACCCGCAAGCCGGTGACGGTGGAGGACATCCTGGAAGGGAGGGTGCCAAGGCCGAAGGTGCTGGATATGTTCGCCGGGGGCGGCTCCATCCCCCTGGAGGCCCTGCGGTTGGGCTGCGAGGCCTACGCCCTGGACTTGAATCCCGTGGCCTACATTATTCTGCTCTGCACCCTGGTCTATCCTCAGAAGTATGGCCGCCCGGACCCCACGGCGAGAGGGATGACCGGCCCGCCGGGGCCGGACGGACAGCCCACCTGGGGCGGCCTGGCGGCAGAAGTGCGCTATTGGGGGGAGTGGGTGCTGAAAAAGGTTAAGGCGGAGATTGGCGACCTCTACCCTTTGATCCCCGACCCCAAACACCAGGGGCAGAAGGCCATGGCTCAAGCGCATCTTTGGCAGACCGGGGCTGCCGATCAGGTGCCACCAGGCTATCTGGTGCCTGTGGCCTATCTCTGGACCAGGAAGGTGAAATGCAAGAATCCGGCCTGCGAGGCCGCGGTGCCCCTGGTGCGCCAGACCTGGCTGTGCAAGAAGAAGGGCCGCTTTGTGGCTATGAAGATGATCGCCCCTGCAGGGGAGAAGCAGGTGCGCTTTGAAGTGGTGGAAGCCTCCCAGGAGCACGACCTGGGCTTTGACCCCGCGGCCTTCTCCAAAGGGGGCAATGCCACCTGCCCCTTTTGCGGTGCGGTGGCGGACAGCGATTACATTAAGGGCGAGGGCTGCGCCAAGAGGATGGAGCAGCAGTTAATGGCCGTGGTTTGCACCCGGCCCGGCAGGCAGGGGAAGGTCTATCTATCGACGGAAGAGGCTGCCAGCCTATTAAAGAGCATCGGCGAGACGACGGTGCCACTAGAAGAAGAGATTCGAAGGCGGACTGAGGCCCTGTGCGCCAAAAGTGGCCTGTCTGTTCCGAATGAGCCAATTGAGGCGAATCCAAGATCAATGGATACTCAACATTTTGGATTTGAGTCATGGGGAGCCCTTTTTACTTTAAGGCAAAACCTCTTGTTGTTAACTTTAGCCTACTCAATCTCAGCTTTAAAAGGACAAATGAGAAATAACCAAATTAACGAAGATAATTATATTGCTGTGTCTACTTCTTGTGCTTGTGCCCATTCCCGTGTCACAGATCAACTTTCATCATTAGTTACATGGCTTCCAACTATTGAGGCTATTTCACATACTTTCCCGAGACAATCACTTCCTATGGTATGGGATTTTGTAGAAACAAATTCGATTTCGGATTCAGGGGGAAGTTGGAAAGGAGCAATCGATTGGGTTGCCTTAGCAATAAAGCAAGAATCATCCTTTGATCGATATGCTTCGGTCTTAAGAGGCACAGCTACAAAGCTTCCCTATCCTGATTGCTTTATAGATGCGATTGTTACTGACCCTCCATATTACGATAATGTTTCATATTCTAATTTATCTGATTTTTTCTATGTGTGGTTAAAACGCACTATTAGCAATATATATCCGGAGCATTTTACAAGCGAAGGCACACCAAAGAAAAATGAAATTATTGCTGCATTTTATAGGCATGGAGGTGATAAAGCAAGGGCAAAAACAGCTTACGAAATGATGATGGTCGATGCATTCAGGGAGGGCTACCGAGTAATTAAACCCGGTGGTCTAATGTCTGTGGTTTATGCACACAAAACTACGTTAGGATGGTCAACACTTATAGATGCCCTTAGGTTATCTGGTTTTACAGTTACTGAGGCATGGCCAATAGATACGGAAAGACGCGTTCGTTTATTAGCCCAAGATACTGCCGCTCTGGCCTCCAGCATCTTTCTGGTGGCCCGGAAACGGGAGGGAGCGGGGATTGGATCATACGAAGAGGAAGTCCGCCCTGAGTTGGAGGTCATCGTCCGAGAGCGGGTAGGGACCCTCTGGCAGATGGGGGTGGGGGGCGCAGACCTGCTCATCGCCGCGGTGGGGGCGGGGCTCAAGGCCTTCACCCGCTTTGCCCGAGTAGAATACGCCAATGGAGAAGAGGTGCCGGCAGAGAAGTTCCTCGCGGAAGTGGAAGGCGTGGTCCTGGAGACCCTGCTAGAGAAAATCTTTGGGGTTTCCCGGAGCGGGGTGGCGGGGGTGGACGGCCCCAGCCGTTTCTATGTCCTGTGGCGTTATACCTATAAGATTGCGGAAATGGACGCGGGGGAGGCCATTGTCTTTACCTACACCCAGCACGTTGAATTGGACGGCCCCCAGGGTCTTTCCAGTTCCGGCCATCGCGCCCTGGTGGAGAAGAAAAAGGGGAAGTATCGCCTCAAAGACTTCACCGAGCGAGGCGACCACGAAAAGCTGGGCCTGCCTGGGGTGGACGGTGCATCCGCTCCCCTCATCGATGTGCTTCACCGGGTGCTCTATCTTATGGAAAACCACCCTCGCAAGTTGGCTGAATTCCTGGAAGAAGCCCGGCCTGACCGGGAACGTTTGCGCCTCCTGGCCCAGGTTCTGGGGGGCGTGGGTCTGGCCGGAGGCAACGGCGAGAAAACCGAACACCATGTGACCACCACCCCCGCTGAAAAAGTGGCCTTGGGAAAACTTTTGGGCAACTGGCGGCACCTCATCGAGCAGAGTCTGGGAGAGAAGGAGGCCAAGACTGGCCAATACAAATTGCAATATTGAGCGCGCGCCGCGTTGCGCGTTTATTGACTGTTCTAGCCAGACAATTGTCTGGTATAAGCAGACACTAGGCACTAGCACAAGACAGCTTGGTTTGCTCCTAGAAGCTTGCGTGCACTAGCGAGAAATGCGATTCACAACATATGGTTGGATACGCTGAAGGAAAGCACATACTAAACACAAACCGCAAGACGCCTGAGTCCAATATGACCATCCTGGCAAAAATTCTGTGCTCACGGGTGCGGGCGGAAATTTTTCGCATCCTTTTCGGCTTCACCGACAAGGAGATGCATCTCCGGGAAATTAATCGGAAGGCGGGACTATCCCTGGAGACGATTCGTCAAGACCTCAATAAACTGGTGAAGCTGGATTTGGTGGCGGCCCGCCGGGACGGCAACCGCCTCTATTACCGGGCCAACCAGGAGCATCCCCTTTACCCTGAAATCCACCTGCTTGTATTGAAGACAGCCGGATTGGTGGAGGTGCTGCGAAAGGTCCTGGGTAGGGAAGGGATCAAGGTGGCCTTTATCTTTGGGTCCGTGGCCAGCGGCCAGGAAAAGGCGGCCAGCGATGTTGACCTGATGGTGATCGGGGAAGTCAGCCTCAGAACGGTTACAGGCTGGCTAGCCGGGGTATCTTTGGAAATCGGGCGGGAGATCAACCCTTACGTCATGAAGGTAAGCGAATTTCAAAGGCGCCGGGAGGCGAAGGAGCACTTTTTGTCCCAGGTGTTGGACTCTCCCAGGCTTTTTATCATAGGCAAAGAAAATGACCTTGCAGCAATGGGCGGATAACGACTGGCTGAGGCCCCATACCACTTCTGCCCAGGAGATTGTCAACCTCTTGGCTATCGTGGATAGGGATTTGAAGGACGCGGCTGAGGAGATTTCCGCCGATTGGCGCTTCAATATTGCCTATAATGCCGTTCTCAACCTGTGCAGAATAGTCCTTTACGCCTCGGGTTATCGACCGGCTAGAGGTGGTCTTGAGCACTACCGACCGATTCAGGCTTTGCCATTAATTCTGGGTGAAAGTTATCGGCCTGATACCGTCTTTCTCGATGCATGCCGAAAAAAGAGACATATGTTGGAATACGATTTAACTGGAATAGCCACCCGAGACGACGTGAGAGAACTGGTGGCATTTGCACAGGATTTGCGGGCCAAGGTCTTGGAATGGCTCAAACAAAATCACCCTCAACTCCTTAAAACTTGAGGCCCACATGAAGACCTATACTCTGCGCCCCTGGTCGGAAATGGTCAAGCTGCACCCGGATGTGGAAGCGGGCACGCTCACTGAAGCGGTCTTTGCCATTGACCTGGGGGCTATCGCCGCAGGCGACCCCAGCGTGCCGGTGGTGAACCGGGACCCGGAAGCCTTTTTCCGGGCCACCTATATCACGGTGGATTTACGGCGACTCCTGGAAGAGGTCCTGGCGTCTCTGGCCGGGCAGCCGGGTTACAACCGGGTCCTGAAGCTGCGCACCCCCTTCGGCGGGGGCAAGTCCCACACCCTGGCGACCCTGCTCCACGCGGCCCGCAGTCGTCAGACGCTCAACCTGATCCCCGAAGCCCAGGGGCTGGCCGATCCGGGGAAGGTGGCGGTAGCGGTGTTCGATGGGGAGAAGATCGACGCCAGGAGCGGTAAGACCGTGCCAGGGGGTCCTTCGATCCGCACCATGTGGGGCTGGCTGGCCTGGCAGTTGGGGGAGGACAAGTTCAAGCTGGTGGAAGGGCACGACCGGGACCTGATCTCGCCGGGGGGCGATGTGATCCGTGAGATGCTGGCGGGGGGTCCCAAGCTGATATTGCTGGATGAGGTGCTCAAGTATATGGAGCGGGCGGCGGCCATGTCGGTGCTGGATTCGACTTTGCAGCGCCAAAGCAAAGATTTCTTCCAGAACCTGACGGTGGAGATCGCCGGAAGCACCAACGCAGCCATGGTCTATGCCCTCACCTGGAGCGCCAGGGAGGCCTTGGGAAATATCGCGTTGCTGGAAGAAATAGACAAACTGGCCTCGCGAGTGGATCAACTCCGGGAGCCGGTGTCAGGCGACGAGATTCTGCCCATACTACAAAAGCGCCTCTTGGGAAAGAAACCGCCGGAGGAAGTGGCCACGGAGGTGGCGCAAACCTACAGCCAGATCGTCACCCAGATGCGGCTGGCTGACCTGGAAACCCCTGGGGCCAGGATGCAAGCGGAAGGTGAGGGGCTGGCGCTACGGGACCGGATCAAGGCGGCCTATCCGTTCCATCCTGCCCTGATTGACTGCATGAAAGAACGCTGGTGCTCGGTGGAGGCTTTTCAGCGCACCCGGGGGTCGCTCAGGTTCCTGGCCTCCTGCTTATATGCCTTGAAAAATGAGGGTGGGGCCAGGACGCTGCTAGGACCGGCGGAGATTCCCCTGAAGAATGTGGACGTGCGCATTAAGATGCTCAAGGATTTGGGGGCGCAAAACGATTATGATCCGGTGATCACCGCAGATATTGAAGGACCCAACGCGCGTGCCAGGCGTATCGATGAACGGTTGGGCAAGGAGAATCCCAATTTGGCGAATGTCAAGCCTGCGACCCGGCTGGCCACCGCCATCCTGGTGTATTCGTTTGGAGGGCTGCGGAAGGAGGGCGGGAGCGAGGGGAACGGTCTTCCGCCGGGGGTGACGGAGAGCGAACTTCTGGCGGCGTGCGTGGGGCCGGACATTGATTCCATTACGGCAAAGGCGGTGCTGGCGGAAATGAGGACCAACTGCCTGTTTCTGCATTATGACGGGGTTCGGTATTGCTTCAGGAAAGATCCGAACGTCACCAAGTTGATCGAGGATGCGGAACAGGAAGTGGGGCGTGACCCCCAGGGGGTGAATGATCGCGTCCAAGAAATGCTGGGCAGTCGCCTGGCCGGGCACAGAGGAGCGATTATCTGGCCCCGCAAATCTCAAGACCTGCCGGATGAGGAACCCCGGTTTCTGGTGGGGTATTTGTCGCTGGAATTTGCCGGGGAGACCAAAGCCGAGCAGGAGAGGCAGGCCAAAGATGTCCTGGCGCAGTATGGGGAAAAGCCCCGACGCTATCGAAACGGGGTGGGTCTGGCGATCCCAGACAAGAAGCAGATAACCTCGCTGAAGCGAGCGGTGCGATACCTCCTGGCGATTGAGAAGGTGGAAGCCAGGAAGAGCCAGCATCGCCTGACGAAGGACCAATTGGAACAGCTTAAGGAGCGTCGCCGCACGGAAGAAGCCGCGGCGGAAGCGGCCTTTAGGCATTTGTATAAAGCGGTTTGGCTGCCCCGGATTGAGGACGGGAGATTAGAGATAGAGCCGGTGGAAATAGGCGGGAGGCCACTCCAGGCCACCGGCATCCACGAACGGATCATGGAGTTGTTGACCGCGGTGGGGACTCCCAAGGTCTACGCGAGCCTCGCCCCTCGCAAAGTTGTGGAACGGATGAAATTGGGAGAACCCCAGCGATTGGGGGTTAGGACCAGTGAGGTTCGGGACGCTTTCTTTTCATTTCTGGACCCTCCTAGACTTGAATACGACGGTGCTTTGGCTAAGGCCATTGTCCGGGGGGTGGCTGAAGGGATGTTCGCTTATGCGAGCGGCTCCGTGCCACCCTTGGGAGATGACGGCAAGTATCAGGTTAATCGGGATAAAGTGTCGATTAGCAGGCCCATTGCCGAAGATGAAGTCGACCTTGACTCAGGATTTCTGATGATGCCTGAGGCTATTCCGGCCCCACCGCAATCAGAGGTCTGCCCCGTTTGCGGTGTATCTCCCTGCCGCTGCGCCCAACCGTCACAGATTTGTCCCAAATGCGGTCAAATTCCTTGCGTTTGCGTGGCGACTCGGGATGTTTGTGCACGATGTGGCCAAAGCCCCTGCATTTGTCCATCGTCAGAAAAGAGTGTGTGCTTGAAGTTTAAGGCAAGTAGGGACCAGGTTTATAAGGCCTTCCCTGCCATTGCCAATCTGGCAGATAAATCCGATGGTGGTAAGGTGACTATCCTGATTGAGGCTTCCGCGGCCTCAGGTTATGACCCCAATTGGCTGCGCAATGCCGTGGAAGAACCATTAGAAGAAGCGGACATAGAGAAGCTATCCTAGGCAAGCCAAAAGCTGATGGTTAAAACCACTCGTTCGGACCAGAATAAGCTCCCTGCGTTCTCGCTTGGCTTTCTCTTCACGGTAGTTGTTTCCGCTTTCCCAGAAATTTTAGAAGCCTTATCCCGGAAAGGTGCACAGGAGATGCACAGGGATAATTGAGCACTTAATTGAAGTTCGCTAATTATCTGTAATTACTGGCGCGCCTGGCAGGATTCGAACCTGCGACCCACGGATTAGAAGTCCGTTGCTCTGTCCACTGAGCTACAGGCGCAGTGAGATGGATGGGGTCGCGATGAGATGCCCCCCCTCTTTCCCCGCTTAAGACGGTCCGGCAGCGAATTGGCCCACCTTGGGCCAACGGAAAGTTGTAGGGTGCGTCTTACGCACCAATAAAATAAGGCTTGTGGTGCGTAAGACGCACCCTACAATTTGAGCCCCAGGCCCGCACAGGCGAGACGCCTGTGCCACCAGTAGTGTCCGGCAACAAAATTGTATGACGAAACTTAAACTATCTCACAGTTTAACTCTAGACCATTGCAATTTCAACGATATCAACAACATACCGATGCAACCAAATCCCCTGGTATCTTTAACCGCAACACGGCACTTTGGCCAGGCGGCCCATGATCTTGCGGCCATTGGTTAGCTGGGAGTTCATGGTATGACCTCCTTAAAGAAAATATCCTGAGATTTTCCCGGCGATTCCTCACTCAGGAGCGGGGCGGTCAGTCCAGCCAGGCCAGACATTCCCCGGCAGTCATCAAGCTTACGCCGATCTTCTGCATTTCCCGGAGCGCCGCTTCATAGACGCCGGAGACCGCATCCCGCACCAAGATAATCTTAAAATCCCGTTCGCTGGCTTCATAGATGGTGGTCCGGGGGCAATTGGGAAAGTTGCAGCCGCACAGCGCCAGGGTGTTGACCCCCAGGTCCCGCAGGTGCTGCTCTAAAGGCGTCTGATAAAAGGCGCCCCACCTGGGCTTATACATGAACCATTCCCTGGGTCCGGTGGCCTGGAGCCTGCCTGATAATAGTAAGGGCGCGTCCAGGCGCACCTGGGGAAAAGGCTTCAATTCCTCCATGATTTCGGCGCCTGCGCTTCCGGGGACCACCATTTTTAATCCTTGTGCTATCGCGGCCCGGCGACACAGATCGACGTTGGAGCCGTCTTCGAGGTACAACCGCACCACGTGGACGATGGGGAGTCCTTTCTGCCTGAATCTCTCGACCAGCCGGGCCATCCGGGGCAGGGCCTCCAAGGTTCCGGGGATGAACCCCGGGGCGCCCGGGATGACAAAATCCTGCTGGGTGTCGATAATCACCAGGGCCAGGTGT
>Ga0181533_1003859_pt1 | contig 15858 bp, 15 predicted proteins | sample PEATcosm2014_Bin_45_FD_119772 | JGI IMG/M metagenome (GOLD analysis project Ga0181533, IMG submission 119772) | Peatland microbial communities from MTU Mesocosm Facility, Houghton, MI, USA - PEATcosm2014_Bin11_60_metaG | ecosystem: Environmental > Terrestrial > Soil > Wetlands > Peat | place... | reverse complement strand
TTGGTTGGCTCTTTGAAATCATGTAGCAGTTTATGGCTGGAATATCTTTCCTTAAAAACCGGGTTGTGGCTTGTCAGGGGAGAGTCACTACCTCAGAAAAGGAGTTTTCCGACAGTCTCATGTACAGAATGGATTGAAATATAAACCTGAAAAAAGCTTTTACTACTCCTTATCCCACGGCAGGGCAGGCCGCCGGTTGAGTTCCCACCCCATCTGCCGATTGCCAATCCGGCCAAGTATCCGGTCGATCTCCTGCCGGTAGTTCGAAAAGTCGTTCAAACGGGACATGGTCAGGTCCTTGCGGTTGTACATCCCGGAGTCAAGATAGGCCGAGCACTCCGGGTCATCATGGGAGAGCGCCACCGGTAGCTCTCCCTCCATACCGGAGCGGAGCACGCTCAGAAGTTCCGGACGGTCGGTCCAGAACCATCCGGAGGGGGAGGCCTCATCGGCCGGGGTGGTCCAGAGAAAGCCTTTGGTCAGGTGGTGAAAGGTCACCAGGAGTGCTCCGTTCGACCGATCCCAGAAGCAGACCGAACCATCGACGGAGGCGGTGACCACTCTTGCCCCGTCCGCCAGAAAGATACAGGCGGCCAGCGGCTTGTCGTGTCCTTGGAGAAGGAACACCGGCTCGCCGCCGGCGATGTTCCAGAGCCGGGCCTTGCCGTCGCCACTGCCGATCAGGATCTGCGTGCCGTCCGGACTGTAGGACAGGGCTGTAACCTTGGCGTTTTCACTTTTGAAGTCACGTACCTTCCTGCCGATCAGGATGTCCCAGAGGTACGTATGGGAATCGGCCCCGCCGGTCGCCGCCCAGGCCCCGTCCGGGCTTATCGCCACGGCGTTGATCGCATCGGAGTGCCCCTTCAGCTGCAAGATCCTCCGTGCGCTGGCAACATCCCAGAGCATGGCCGTTTGATCAGTGCCGCCGGTCAGGACGAACCGGCTGTCCGGGGTGAACGTCACCGCACGAACCCAGAAGGTGTGCCCCTCCAGGCGGCGGCCCGGCTTGTCCCCCTTCAGGTCCCAGAGGAAAGCGGTGGTGTCCAGACTTCCGGTCACGGCCCATCTGCCATCGGGGCTTAACCCCACCGAAGTGATGCCGGTGTTGTGACCGGTCAAAGTCTTTAGTCGCATCCCTCTCTTCATGTCCCAGAGGATGGCGGTCCAGTCGGAGCTGCCGGTCAGCGTCAGGTCACCCTCCCTGCTGAAGACAGCCGCGGTTACCGCCTCCTTGTGCCCCCGCAGCTCTCCCCGCAGCTGGCCGGTAGTCGTATCCCAATAGAAGGGTGTCTTGCCGGGACCACACACCAGGAGGGAAAGTCCGTCAGGTGAGATGGCAACGTGAGACAGCGGAACGATCCCGTTGCCGAACTCTCTTACGGAGTGCCCGCTCAAATCCCAGAGAGAAAGGGAGCGGTCGGCGCTCCCCGTGGCGATTAGCCCTCCGTTCGGGGCTATCGCCACGCTCCTGACCGCGTCCAGGGTATTGTTGAGAGGACCGATGTATCTGCCGGTCGCGGCGTCCCAGAGTCGCGCCGTTCCGTCGCTCGACCCGGTGACGATATGGAGGTCGTCCGGAGTCACCGCCACGGAATTAATGGGTGCCCCGTGCCCTGTCAGGGCCGCAATGACCTTGCCGCTTGCGACATCCCATATCTGCCCGCCGCCACCGGCGTTTCCTGTAACCAGGCTGGAACCGTCCCGGTAAAAGGCAAATGCAGTCAAGGCTGGACCCGGCACAGCTAAGGTCATCAGCTTACCGGTCGTCGCGGCGTCCCGCAGGAGGATAGCCCCCTCGCGCAGGCAGATGGCCAGGGAAGCCCCGTCGGGGGAGAAAGCAAGGGCCATGATACACGAGTAGTGGCTCATGAAGTTAAGCTCAGCGCCGCTTTTTAGGTCCCAAAGGCGGACGGTGGTGTCCCCGCTCCCGGTTGCGACCATCGAACCGGCAGGGTTGACCGCAACGGCGCGGACCCATGAGAGGTGACCGGAAAGTTCGGCAACCTGTTTCCCTGTGGCGGTTTCCCAGATCCGGGCCGTGCTGTCAAGGCTGCCGCTCACCAGTAGTTCCCCGTCCGGGGAAAAGGCAAGGCTACGCACCTCTTCGGTATGCCCGGCGCAGTCGGAGATGAACGAACCGGTTGCCGTGTCCCAGAGCCGGACCAGGCCGTCGCTGCAGCCGGAGGCGATCATCGAGCCGTCGGGGGAGAAGGCAAGCGCGGTCACGGCGGCGCTGTGCCAGCCGATCCGGTGGCTGAGCTTTCCTTCCGGCACGGGAATGCGGAGCGCCCCGAGTGTGGTAGAGAGCGCCCTCTGGCTGGTGGGGGCAATCTTAAAATCAGACATCAGCCCCTCCGCTCTTTCCGGCAGACAATAGCCTGGCCAGTTCTTCCTCGTTAATCCCTATCTGTTCCTGGTACCATGTGAGCCGCTCCTCCATGTGGGCCAGGACCGCGGCTACTCGCTCCGGCGAGACCATGCACGCCATCTTTTCGCGGGTGTCGGGGTCCCCCCCGACGGCAAGGATCTCCGCCTTGACCTCCTTTTTCTCTTCATCCAGAATGAGGATACGCGCCTCGAGCCAGGCGAGCCGTTCCTCCCGGGTCTTACCCCTGACACTGGCAGTGCTCTCCAGGTCGATCCCCATCTCCTCCCAGATCCTTTCCACCCGGTCGAGGATCATGCGCAGCGTCGAGGTGGATCGCCTGGCGAGGAATATCTCATCGTCCTCAAGCCGCGCCTTTTCCTTCCAGGCCATCGCCTCCTGGTAACAGTCGACGAGACGCCGGCGCTGCGCCTCCGTGAACCCCTCCCTGCCGATCCTGTCCGGATGGGTGAACTGCCAGATCCTCCGGAGGAGCGACTTGCACTCCTCGTCATAGGCCTCCATCTCGGCGGCGGACCAGGGCATCCCCCCGGGTCCCCCTCCCCCCGATTCGGAGCCTCTGGGGAGGGGAGCCTCCCTCTTCCGGCTCCGCCCCGCCTCAGTGTGAATGGTCTGGAGTTCCTTTTCCAACTCCTCCAGTTCCGCCCTGGAGAGGCCCGGATTGCTGCGGACATGCTCGACCAGGGCCAGCAGATCGGAATAGAGCCTCTCCGACTCCGCCAGGGGGATATAGAGGTAGCCAAAGGTCTCCAGCCAGCGCTGGTTGATCCGTTCATTCTTGAGGGTCTGGGTCTCAAGCCTCAGGAGGAGAGTGGCCAGCTCGTCCTCCAGTTCCCTCCAGGTGGCATGGATGATACGGTACCTTTCCGCATCCGCGCTGCTCTCCTCACCCATGGCGGCTTTCGCCCCTTCCCGGCTGCAGGCGAACTCGATCAGCTCGGGACTGTCGGCCGGGTAAAGAAAGAGATCGCGCGCAAGGCAGAGGCCAATCAGTTCATGAAACGCCTCCCTTTCCCCGAGAGGGGAAGTCGCGAGCAGGCCGCTTTCCGTGAACATGGCATAAAATTCGTCAACAGAGGGGATCAAGTCACGTCCGGGCTTGAAGTCCGACCCTTTTTTCATTGCCTCATCCGGGTGGATATGGATGTAGTCAGCCAGAGGAGTCGAATGAGGCTCGCAAACCAGGGCATCCGCAAGGGAACGCTGCCATTCGGACTTGAGAGCCAGGGCCAGGGTGCGCGTCACGCATAGACCGGCTGATTGCCCGAATCTTATCACTTCTTCAACCGGGGGGGCTTCATTTTCCCCATAATGAAGGGTATAAAGATCGGCAGGAGCGGCAATGGACTGGTAGTAACGGAGGTCATCCTGTAGTAAAGAGATGTTATGCATTATGCGACCGGATTAGTTAATTCTTTGATTGATGATTTATTCTCACTCATTCCAGCACTTCCGTCAACTGAAAAAACTGCCCGGCCTATCGAGCAAAACAGGTGCAATTTCCGGTGAAAATGGTATAAATAGCTCTACATAGTCAAATCTTCCGGGATGGGGGCGGGGGCTCTCTCACTGAGAAAAGAGTATGCAATCTTACGGTGGCGGTGTTCGAACAAAAACCGCGGGTATCTATGGCAATCGTCGAATGGGACGGATGGCGCTGGTGCTGACTATTTTCTCAGTGAGAGCCCCCCCGCCCCCATCTTGGCATCATAAGTTTTCCGATTTGAAAAAGTAGAACCTAGGAGGTTAGACATGAAGGAAAAGATCGAAATAATCCAGACCGATATCACTAAACTGGCCGTGGACGCCATTGTCAATGCCGCCAATTCTTCTCTTTTGGGAGGTGGCGGTGTGGACGGCGCCATCCATCGGGCCGCTGGGCCGGAGCTGCTCAATGAATGCCGGACTCTGAACGGCTGCCCTACGGGTGAAGCCAGGATCACGCAAGGTTACCGCCTCCCCGCCAGGCACGTGATCCACACTGTAGGCCCGGTCTGGCATGGTGGCGCTAAGGGAGAGCCGGAACTATTGGCATCCTGCTATCGCCGCTGTTTCCAGTTGGCCCATGAGAACAGCCTCACGAGCATCGCTTTTCCCGCCATCAGTTGCGGGGTTTACGGCTATCCGCTGGAGCAGGCCTGCGCCATAGCCCTCTCTGAAACTAAGGCCGCCCTGCAGCACTACCCGGAGATCAACCGGGTCGTATTCGCCCTGTTCGGTGACGAAGCACTTAAGGTTTACACTGAAACATTCGGGAAAATTTTTCCTTGAAAGCGGTCATCCAGCGGGTACGTGAAGCAAAGGTCGAGATTGACGGAAAAACCGTCGGCCAGATAGGCAAGGGGATGCTGCTCCTTCTCGGGGTGGAGAAGGGTGACGGGGAGCGGGACGCCGACTGGCTGGCGGAGAAAATCGGCAACCTGCGCATTTTTGAGGATAAGGCTGGAAAGATGAACCTGTCTGTAAAGGAGATCGCGGGTGAACTCCTCGCGGTTTCCCAGTTCACCCTGGCGGGAAACTGCGCCAAGGGGCGGAGGCCTTCATTCGACTCCGCCGCCCCGCCTGACGAGGCTAACAGGCTATATGAATATTTTGTGGATAAGCTCCGCAGCCTGGCGCTGCGAGTGGAGACGGGCGTCTTCCAGGCGATAATGCAGGTTTCGCTTACAAACGACGGACCTGTAACGTTTATTCTGGAAAGCCACGGGAAATAAAGACCCCGAAACCGGAAAACTGCGCTGGGAGCCGCGCGTCGTGTCGTAACGGCAGAACTTTTTGCGAAGTTCCTCAGATAAGCGGCCGCACCTCGGTTACCCTGAAATATCCGACATGTTTCACCATCACACCGGCCTCCGGGCCGACAATCTCTTTTGTGTTTTTCCGGATCGTCTCCAGCAACTCGCCACTGTCTTCTATTTTCTTCAGTTCCAGTGTCAAGCGCCAGCCGGAAAACCCGTTCACCGGCGCCATATAGAGGTATGATGCGTGAGGATTTTCCTTGAGGTTCGCATAGCTGCGGCCGTCGGTCATCCCCCAGCCAAGGGTCTCATCGTCGATGATGTGCGGACGGGCGTAGATGGCGGTATTGACCACACCGCCGGCTCCCGCCGTGGCAATGACACCTTTACCCCCCACCGGAAAAAGTTCTGCAAGTTTCATAACATCCTCCTTTTTCGCTTCCTGCAATTTCTTCTCTATGATAATCTATCACCGTTTTTCCGGTTGTCCATGCATAAGGACTAATTCTACTCTGTCACATTACCACCGGCGATTCCAGGATGGGGGCGGGTGACTCTCACGAGAAAAGAGTGTGCAATCCCCCCCCATCTTGACGACATAAGCGTCTAATGCGATTAAGTAGATCTAAAATGGTAAGTAAACATGTTATTGCAGAATATTCTCGACAACCTCTACGCCTCCCGCTCCCCGGCCCATCTCGCCAATGATCCCCTCTCCTTCTGCCACCGCTACACCGACCCGGCGGACCAGGAGATTGCAGGCCTGATCGCTTCTTCATTTGCCTACGGCAATGTGAAAATTATCCTTCGTAACCTGGAGGAAATATTCGCCAGGATGGGTCCCTCCCCACGCGCATTCGTGGAGGAGTTTGAGCCCGCCCGGGGGCTTATGCTCTTCGCTGGCTTCAAGCACCGCTTCAACGACGGCCGTGATCTATGCGCCCTCCTCCTGTCGGCACGGACCATGCTCGAAGAGGCGGACTCCATAGGCGAGTTCTTTCTCGGCTGTTACGACGCGGAAGCCGAAGATATAACGGTGGCCTTAAGCGAATTCTCCGCCGCCATACTTGCTATGGACTATTCGCCGGTCTTTGATCGTGGCATGATCCCGGGAGATTCCTATTTTCCTTTCTTCTTCCCCTCACCCTCCGCGGGGAGCGCCTGCAAACGGCTCTGCATGTATCTGCGCTGGATGGTGAGGCCCGCCGACGGCTTCGACCTGGGGCTATGGCATCAGGTATCTCCCGCAAAGCTGATCATTCCGGTGGATGCCCATATCCGGCGGATCGGCCGCTACCTTGGACTCACCGGCCGTAAACAGGCAGACTGGCGAATGGCCCGGGAGATTACCGCCAGCCTGCGCAGGTTCGATCCTGGCGACCCGGTCAAGTACGACTTCCCTCTCTGCCACCTGGGGATCTCCGAAGGGTGCGACGGCCGTGACCGGCTCAGGTGCACGGCATGTCCGATAGCCGAAGTCTGTGAGGCCTCACCGTCATGAAAGATGCGCGGATTATCCTCGAATCGTTCGACAGTGAGCGTGACCAGGCATCTTACAGTTTTGCGGGTTTTGTTGAAGTAATCACTGCACACTCCCTGGAAGAAGTGCTGCCGGCCCTGCGCAGGGTGGAGGCGGCAGTCACAGCCGGTTGCCACGCGGTGGGCTTCATTACATATGAAGCAGCGCCCGGCTTGAACCCGGACCTTGCCGCGTTCCCGCCGGGAGAGTTCCCGCTTCTCTGGTTCGGCGTCTTCACGGAGCGCTCGGCAGCCCCCCCGCCACCGGCCGACATGTTCTCTCCCGCGGCCTGCCAGACCTCCAACTGGCGAACATCCGTCTCTCCAATGAAATACGCCTCCGCAGTAGCTAGGGTCCGAGAGTATATCGCGGCCGGCGACACCTATCAGGTCAACCTGACCATACGCCGGACTTTCAGCTTCGCCGGCGACCCTTTCGCATTCTACCGGGACCTATGCCGGTCCCAGCGCGCACCATTTTGCGCCTATCTCGACATGGGACGCTTCAAGCTCCTCTCCGCATCGCCGGAGCTTTTTTTCCGGCTGACCGGCGGCACGCTCATCACCCGCCCCATGAAGGGGACAGCCAACCGTGGCAGATGGTACGCGGATGACGAGGAAGCAAAGCGGAAACTTGGGGAAAGCCCGAAGGAACGGGCGGAAAACCTGATGATCGTCGACCTTTTGCGAAACGACGTCGGCATGGTTTCGCAAACCGGGTCCGTGGCGGTCCGCTCCCTGTTCGCTATTGAAACACTGGAGACGCTTCACCAGATGACCTCCACGATCACATCCCGGCTGAAACAGGGGGTAGGTGTCGTCGAGCTACTCCAGGCTCTCTTCCCTTGCGGATCGGTCACCGGGGCGCCAAAAAAACGGACCATGGAGATCATCGTCGAACTTGAGAACTCACCGCGCGGCATCTATACCGGCTGCATCGGCTTTATCTCGCCGGGACCGGAGGCGGTCTTCAGTGTCGCCATCCGGACTATCGTCATAGACACAAAAACGGGGGCGGCCGAGATGGGCGTGGGGAGCGGTGTCACTATCGATTCCCGCCCCGCGGACGAATACGCCGAGTGCCTTGCCAAAGGGCGCTTCGCCCGGGAGCGGCGGCCTGATTTTCAGCTCATAGAAACAATACTCTTCGAGGAAGGAACAGGTTTTTATCTGCTGGAGCGCCACCTGGAGCGCCTCCGCTGTTCCGCAGCATATTTTGGGTTTTGTCTCCACTCCGATATCGTCCAAAAAGCGCTTGCCGCGCGTTCCGCCCGCCTTTCCGGGCTCCATAAGGTTCGGCTTCTTCTCTCCCGCAAAGGGACTTTTACTATTCAAGCCGAACCTGTTGTCGTCGACCAGCCTGACGCTCCGCTTCTCATCGCCATGGCAGGAAAACGGGTCGATTCCTCGGATCCTTTTCTCTACCACAAAACTACCCACCGCTCCTTGTATGCCACGGAGCCGGCAAAGAGGCCGGAATGCACAGACTTGATCTTTAGAAACGAGCGAGATGAGGTCACCGAAGGGGCCAACCATAATATAGTGGCAAGGATTGATGGAGAACTGGTCACCCCGCCGCTGGAATGCGGCCTGCTGCCGGGTGTTTTCCGGGAAGAGTTGCTGGAGAGGGGAGAAATCAGGGAACGGGTTATCACCGCCGGCCAGTTGAAGATGGCGGAGGAAATCTATCTGATTAATTCAGTGCGGGGATGGCGGCGGGTAAAACTGATTTGACATGCTATAATTTTACCAAGGTGGTCGGACCATGAAGTTTCTGCTCAATTTCTTTGCGGTTATTCTCCTGATCAGCGCCTTTCTTTATCCGCTCTTCTATGTCGGGACCGGCAGGCCGGTCGCTTGGTGGCTGGCGGTTCTCATGGCTATTGGGGGAATCGCATGCATCTACCTATTGTTCAGGTTCAGGAAGGAGTTGTGAACCACTTTCCAACGCAGCCTGCAATTAGAGGAAATCATGAGAGTCGGGAATACATTTTACAGAAAATTTACTTCCTTCAAGAAAGAGAAAAACCATGGGTAAAGAGCTTTATGTGCGGCATATCTCCGATAAGGCCTCGGAAAATGATATTCGGAAGCTCTTTTCAGTGGTGGGGACGGTTGTCTCGGTCCACCTGATAGCCGATCCAGAGACCGGCCAGTTCAAGGGTTGCGCTTTTGTGAAAATGGCGACTGATAATGAGGCGCAGGAGGCGATCACCACCCTGGACGGGGCACTTCTGATAAATCGTGTTATTATGGTTGGTGAAGCGCGCCCCCAAAAACAGAAGGCGGGCAAACCTGGTGGTTATAGGGGAAAGTCCAGCCAGGACGGACGTTCCAGGCGCGGGGGGAAATAAATATCCTATAACGCATTGCTTTCGTGGCTTTTTTTGACGGTCTGCGAGGTTATGAGGATGGAGTTTAGTGAATTAATAGGTGGTCCCGGATTCTGCCGGGTCACAGATCGTGACCTGCTTCTTGCCTCTCTTCTTGCTGACGAATAACGCCTCGTCGGCCCGTCCCATGACTGTTCGCAGATCGTCGCCGTCATCGGGATATGAGGCGATCCCCGCCGACAGGGTAGCATCCAGGAATACACCCTTGAATTCGAAGCTCGACCCCGCCACATCAGCCAGAATTCTCCTGACCGCCACGGCTGCCTCTTTCTTTGTGCCTTCCGTGAACAAAATGACGAACTCGTCCCCGCCATAACGGGCCGCAAAGTCGATTTTCCTGATATTCCGTGAGATGGCCCTGCCGATATGCCTGATGAGTTCCGTCCCGGCAAGGTGCCCGTGTCTGTCGTTGATCTGTTTGAGGTTGTCCGCGTCCACCATGCAGATGGTGAAACCGCGTTTGTGACGTCTGGCCTGCTGTTCCTGCAGCCCGGCCAGGTTGAAAAAGTTGCGCATGTTATGCAGCCCGGTTATGTCGTCGGTCATGGAGAGCCTCTCCACCTCTTTTCTGGCATTCTCCGCTTCACCGGAGAGCATGGCCCCAAGGTGGGCAATCAGCATGAATGGAAAAAGTTCAAGCAGGTGGCTCACGGATGAATACTTGGAGAGCATCAGGGAGACATCTTCCGAAGCCAGCAGAATGTATGAAGAAACTGCCAGCGCAGCCATGAAATAGGTGATCCTGCGCCCCTGAGTAAGCGAGGCGGTCATCAGGATCAGATAGATGAGTGAGATGAAAGGGCTCGTTACCTTGCCGGTAAACCAGCTGACCGCCACGATGAAGCTGAGGAACACCATGAGGTCGATGAATGTCTTGAACTGGCTGGAACGCCCTGAAAAGACAAGATATCTGGCGCAGATGTTGTAGACGAGGAGCGCCGCGCAAAAAATCAGAAGAAAAATGGTGCTTCGTTCTTCGGAAGGAAGGAGCTTGATATCCAGTGAAACCAGGGCAATGAGAAGCCAGGATATGTTTCCCATAATCCTGTCATAACCGGTGTATCTGGTGCTGTCGCTTATGAAAAACTCATTTTGGATTTTGTCTTTGCCCATCATGCGCGCCTTTTCAGAATATTTGCCTCTTCTGTACGGTTGCCTTGGACTTCAAAAGTTAACCGCTGAGGAACCGGGGGCGCCGCTCTCCCGCTGGATTTCCATATTTCGTGTAAGATAGCCGCGATGCCCGCTCCACGGATATTCTTCAGGTGACTTCACCATCCCGGCGCGAACCGGGTTCAGATGTATATAGCGGGGCAGTTCCGCAAGATAGGAATCAGCATAGACAAGTACTGCCTTGAACCGCCATTGGAAAAGGTGCCCGCTGCTGTTGCGTCGCCAGTTGATCCAGCGGGTATAACGGAAACCGATGTTCTGCATGATGCGGGATAGCGAAACCTCTCCGACCTGAATCGCCAGGAGTGCATGATTTGACATCAGGCAAAAGGCATGGATACGGCGCCTGTATCGTTCGACCCCTTCTGAAGCAGAAGATAAAATCGATAACGATCCGCGTCCACGAAGAAGGTGTCCTGACCTCCATTGCCCCGTAACATTTCATGATACAGCGCACCGGAAAAATGTACTCGGTTTTCGTGCCGTGAATTTTATTTATAACAACTAAAATGCATTAATACAAATCTGACCCTATTTCCCCCCTTTTTGTTTGCTCTATCCCCCTCTGTGAACGGAATGGCCGGGCCGTGGGAGCGTCCATAAATTGGACTTTAATAAGGTGGGGAAATGTGCTATTGATGCATTGTAGTTTAAAACCCCATTTTACAGTATCGGAGAGCATTCGTTTGATTTCGAAATATACGCTCGCCGGCATCTCGCTGAAAATAAAATATTGTTTCAACTGCCGCTTCGATCTCATGGGCATCTTCTCTCGCCTCAATAACGTCGCGGCTCGGACTGACAACCGTCAAGGGGCTTGGCTAGGACATGCATAACGATTGGTGAGACTCAGGAAGTCTAATGATTTCAGCCAAAATATACGGAGTTTGCTATGACCTTTTCGAGCATTAAAACCAAAATGACATTATCAGTTTTCTTGCTGGTCCTTTTTCTCGCCGTTGTAACAGCAAGTTTCGCCCTTCTATATTTTGAGAAAAATATAAAGGGGAACATCTCCAGCCAGCAATTCGCACTTCTTTTTTACACCGCAGAGAAGTATTTCCTTTTCGGTGGTATTGCAGCGGCTTTGTTCTCAGCACTTCTCGCATGGGCCGTCATGACGCATCTGACTGCTCCCCTATTGGCTTTAACGCAGTATATCAAGAACGTTACTGACAGGAAGGCGATTCAAAAGCCGGCACCTATCATCTCTGGCGACGAAGTTGGGCCGCTTGCTCTGGCGTTTAACAATCTACTTGAAGACTTGGCACAGCAGAAAGCGTTTTCTGAAAACCTTGTGAAATGCTCCGCCATACCTACTTTCGTCATTGACAGCAACCATAAGCTCCTGGTCTGGAACCTGGCATGTGAAGAGCTGACAGGTATTAAATCTACAGACATTCTGGGTACAGATGGCCATATGGATGTTTTCTATGACAAGAGGATGCAAACATTGGCAGATATCGCTATTGACGAAAACTTTGAAGAACTTGCAAGCCGCTATAGCATCATTAGTGAGTCACTTCTTATCCCGAACGGTTGGCACGCTGAAGGGTGGATAAAGAACTTGAATGGCCGTGACCGCTATGTTCTTATTGAAACAACTCCCATCTATAATAATAAGAGAGAACTGGTAGCAGCCATCGAATGCCTTCAGGACATCACGGAAAAAGCTCAGATGACAGAGGCTCTCAAGGAATCAGAAGCCAAATTCAAGGCCATTGCTGAACATATTGGAACTATTATGGACACAACAGAATGCAATAGGGATGAGAAATGATAAACCCGTCCCGTTTGCCCTCACTCTCATTTCGGGTGGTATTGTCACTTTCCGAAAACGCAAATTCCTATCCAATATATGGAAAAAAGAACGGGCGCGCAACACGGAGGCAGGAGACATTGACAACAGCGCCATGAGCAATTATAATTTCAAAACGCTATTTTATCTTTGTTATCATCCTTTAGAAGGAGGACCCGCGACATGACACAGGAATATCCGAAAGAGGTGAAGGTCAAGGACGGGAGCACAGTGGTGCTGCGCCCCTTCGAGAAGAAGGACACGGACGCGCTTTTCGCGTTCTTCGCGAAGCTCCCCGAATCCGACCGGCTGTTCTTGAAGGACAACGTCACCGATCGCGCCGTCGTCGAGCGCTGGGCGACCGAGCTGAACTACGAGAAAGTCTTCCCCATCCTCGCGTGGAAGGGAAATGAAGTGGTAGGGGACGCCACGCTCCACAAGAACCTCAGTGGCTGGATGAAGCATGTGGGGACCATCCGGATGGTGACCGCCCCGGAATTCCAGAGGAAGGGGCTGGGGAGCGTCCTCGCGAACGAGATTTTCCTCCACGCCCTCAAATCCGGCCTGGAGAAGATCGTGGCGGAGATGATGGATACCCAGCAGGGGGCGAAGAAAGTCTTCGAGAAGCTGGGGTTCATGCAGGAGGCCGTGCTTCGAGGGCAAGTGCGTGACCAGATGGGGGTCCGTCACGACCTGCTCGTCCTGACAAAGGACCTGGAGGAATTCTGGGCGGACATGGAGAACCACGAGTACTTCTCCTACCCCGCCCGTGAGATGGAGGGCTAAGCCGCCTCCAGAAACGCGAGTGCGGCTGCCGCCCCGGATGCCGCCTTCTCGATGGCGCGCGGCAGGCGCATGCGGATTCCGTGAGACGGACGAGGGAATGCCCCCTGTCCGAGGCTTCTCACAGCTCCACCTGCAGCGTATAATTCTGTATCTTTGCTATTCCTATCAATCGCCATAAATGATACTAAAGGGTTCATTTCCAATTCGACATGAAATTCTGGAAGTACGTCCCCTTGCCTTCCCCTCATTTTTAACACTTTCAACAACTTCAGCAACTATAACCTCTCCGCCAGCCCATCCAAGTCCCGCCATGGAACGACAGCTGCTTCCTCCTGTCGCTGGCGCTCGTCACCGGCGTATATAAGGCGTCCCCTCCCTGCCTCATTGCCCGCCAGGGAAAGCCATTTCCTGAGTTCTTCAAAATGGCCATCAGTTAAGGCCTGCTCCGATCTAATCTCGAGAGGGATGAGAGTTTGCCCCTGCTCGGCGATCAGGTCGATCTCGTTTCCGATATTGTCCCGCCAGAAATGGAAGTTTGCCAGCAATCCACGATTGAATCGTCCTTTCATCAGTTCGCTGACAACCCAGGTCTCGAACAGTGCCCCTCGAAGTGGGTGCGAGGCAATCCGGGCACTGTCCTGAATGCCCAGGAGCCACGAAACCAAGCCGGTGTCGTAAAAATATAGCTTTGGAGTCTTGACCAGCCGCTTGTTGAAATTGCGGTGGTGCGGCTGGAGTAAGAAGACGATATGGCTCGCCTCGAGGATGGAAAGCCATGATTTTGCGGTGTTGTGGGATATCCTGCACTCTCTTGCCAGCGTCGAGAAGTTGAGGATCCGGCCGATCTGGGCGGCGCAGATGCGAAGGAAGCGCTGGAACAGCGACAGTTCGCGGATGTTGATAAGCTGCCGTAAGTCACGATCCAGAAAGTTTGAAATATAAGCGGAATACCAGGTTGAAGGGGTGATGGAGGAATCATAAAGAGGGGGATACATCCCCCTGTAGAGAAGTTCATCGATATATGCCGGCAGTTCTCCGGCTTCCGTCAGCTCTGAGATGGATAAGGGAAGCAGATGGAGTATGCCGATCCGCACCTCTTGAGCCCTTGTTATCTCGGAGAGAAAAAATGACGGCAGGGTGCCGGTGAGGATATAGAGCCCTTTGCGATCATCTCTGTCGGTTAGGTTCAGGATATGGGAAAGGAATCCCAGAGAACGCTGGACTTCATCAAATATGGCCCCATCGGGATAGCGGTCGAGAAAATCACCGGGGGAGGAAGAGGCAAACTCGCGAATATCAGGCTCTTCCAGGGAGATTAGGGGCTTGTCCGGGAAAGCGGCGCGGATAAGTGTGCTCTTGCCTGACTGACGCGGACCGGTTACGGCAATGAAGGGGTGTAATTTCGCCATTTCCCGTACTGTAAATATGGCGGCGCGAGGAATCATAAGTTAAATATAATATATATTTACAAATTGTCAATTATATTTACAAATTGTAAATCTATACTCCAGTCACCTTTAAGTAGTATTTACAGGTGATTAAAGCAACAGCAAGAGGAAATAATTTGTGCAAAAGTTGTAAATTGACCCCTTTATTTTAGCCGCGCAAGCACTTTAGGTATGGCATATAGAGGGGTGGAAATAGCCCCGTTACAAATTGTCAATGTAAATTACAATTTGTAACGGTAATTAAATAGGGACACTTCCCTGTTTTCTGGGTTTAGGGAAATTATGAAAAGGTGATAGAGGAGGATAGATGGGTGACAGCCTCTTCTAATATTCGTTTTAATGTTTTGGAGGATGAAGAGGTCAAATCTTTACTTTTGTTAAGACACCCTCAATATTATGCATTAATTTTTTAAGCTCTCGATCATGAGCAACCCGTTCCCGCAATCTCTTCCGCTCCTGGCTTACTGCACTATAATCAATACCGCATAACTCGCCTATCGCCGTACCCTTCATCCCGCCATGCCGGTAAAGCAAATCCATGGCCAGCCGCCTTAAATCACCTTTTTCGTTCTTTAGGGCCGCAAGGTCTTTTCCTGTTTCCCGTTCAATTATTGCCAGGATCGCCTCTTTCTGTTGATAATTCCTGATAGAGCTTACCGACGGCTGTTCGCGCTTTTCTTGTTCGCCAAGGACTTTCTCTTTCACCCAATTTATGAAGTCGTCGCCGCCAAGAATGCTTTGGCCGAAAATCTCTCCTTTTACATCTATGGATTCATCTATATCCAAAATAAGTTGTTTCCGGTATGCGTTTCGGCCCTTCTTTGTATCGCCGCCATAATCCGCCAAGACGAGCGTATAGTCTGTCATGGCTTCCTGTCTGCTCTTTTCGAGATATCCGGGCAGGCTGCTCCATGGATAGTTCAGAAGTTTTTCAAACTTCTCCTTCAAAGAACTTTTCCTGAAGGACTTCATCCTGATCGGGTTCAGGTGGATATAGCGGGAAAGGGTGGAAAGATATGCTTCCTTTTCCACAAGGATGCTTTTGTATCTCCCCTGGTAGAGGTGCCCTACCCGCCTGTGGCGGCGGTTGAAATAGCCGGTGTAGGTTATGTTGAAGTGACGCATGAATTCGGCAAGATTGGCTGCCTGGGTTTCCACCAGAAGATGGAAATGATTAGACATGAGGACATAGGCGTAGAGTTTCACTGAATAGATATTCAGCGATTGGTAGAGGAGGCGAAGGAATGTTGTCCGGTCTTCATCGTCACGGAAAATGTCCCTCCGCTCATTACCTCGACAGGTTACATGATATACCGCACCTGGATATTGAATGCGCAATGGTCTGGCCATGTCTTCTTCTACAAAAAATCGTCATATTTGTCAAGAGTAAAGATTTGACCCCTTTCTTCTCCTCTCTGTAATTCTCCTCTGCTTGCCGTGATTATTGATCACAGTTTAGCAAAGAAAAACCGGATTGTCTAGTGTTGAGACCTGTTTAAATGCATAAGTAAGAGTTGTTGAAGAAGGGAGCCTCCTGGTGGTACAGAAGCTTGTGAAGACAAGCAGCTGGGTCGACAGTGTCGCCCAGAATCAGACCACAAGGAGGCTCCCATGG
>Ga0181533_1003858_pt1 | contig 15862 bp, 10 predicted proteins | sample PEATcosm2014_Bin_45_FD_119772 | JGI IMG/M metagenome (GOLD analysis project Ga0181533, IMG submission 119772) | Peatland microbial communities from MTU Mesocosm Facility, Houghton, MI, USA - PEATcosm2014_Bin11_60_metaG | ecosystem: Environmental > Terrestrial > Soil > Wetlands > Peat | place... | reverse complement strand
TGGCGCGAAGAAGCGTTGAAACGCGGGTATATGTCTTCAATTGCCATCCCTTTCCGGCAATTCGAAGGCGGCCTGGCCTGCCTTTCGGCCTATGGAGTGCGGGTCAGCCGCTGGTCCGATGCGGAACGCAGGCTGATGAATCAGGTTGCGTCGGCACTGGGGTTCGGCATCACCACGCTGCGCACCGCATTGGCCAAAGCGCAGTATCAGGAAAGCTTGAGCCTGAGCCTGGAACAGACCATCGAGGTGATCGCGGAAACCGTGGACCAGCGCGATCCCTACACCGCGGGCCACCAGCGGAGGGTGGCGGATCTTTGCGTGGCCATCGCGGGCAAGCTTGGCCTATCGAGCGAACGGACACAGGGCCTTCGCCTGGCGGCCGGTATTCACGACCTGGGCAAGATTGGGATTCCCGCCGAGATTCTGTCCAAACCCGGCCGCTTGACGGAAAACCAGCACAGCCTTCTCAAGGACCACGCGCAGCTTGGCTATGAGATTGTGAAGAACGTCCAGTTCCCGTGGCCGATCGCGCAGATGATTCTCCAGCATCACGAGAGGCTGGATGGCTCAGGATATCCGCAGGGATTAAAGGCGGATGCGATCCTTCTCGAATCCCGCATCCTGGCGGTCGCGGATGTGGTTGAAGCCATGAGCTCGCATCGGCCCTACCGTCCCTCAATCGGCATTGACGCGGCGCTGGATGAGGTGTTGTCGAAGAGTGGCGTCCAGTACGACCCTGAGGCCGTGGAAGCCTGCATCAAACTCTTTCGCCACGAAGGCTACCAGTTTCCCCCACAATGAGCGGCGGCCACTGATTCGGCACTGCCGGCGCCGATGGTGCCGCGGGGAGCTATTGAAGTACGGCTGTGCCCCCCGCCGGACGTGCGCAAATGTGTGTCAAAACGTGCAAAAAGTGCGCTCTGAACGCCGTTTTAATGGCACTTTTTCATTTTTTCGTATGCTTCTAAGCGGGCATTTTCGGCGATACCGATTTTCCCGCTCAGAATGTAGGTCTATAAGCGGTCAAAAAACTTTCAGTTTGTTGGCTTATAAGCGGTCATTTCCCGCAATACTGATTCTCCTCCTCAGAATGTAGGGCTATAACCTGTCTTGGCACGCCGCACGCGCATGCGCGAAGCGCGGCCAGCTAGGAGCTAGAAGCTAGCAGCTAGAAGCTGACATCTACTCCCTCAGTCCCTTAGTCCCTTAGTCCCTGCTTTTCGCGATCCACGCGTCGATGCGCTGCTCCAGTACGTCGAGCGGCAAAGCGCCCGCGTCCAGCACCTGGTCGTGGAAGGCGCGAATGTCGAACTTGGGGCCCAGCGCCTTTTGCGCGCGGTCGCGCAGCTCCAGAATCTTCAACTGGCCGATCTTGTAGGCCAGCGCCTGGCTGGGCGTGGCAATGTAGCGATCCACTTCGGCCTGCACGCTGGTTTCGTCCACATTGGAGTGGTCGTGGAAGTACTGGACCATTTGCTCGCGGGTCCAGCCTTCGGAGTGGACGCCGGTATCGACGACGAGGCGGATGGCGCGCCAGATGTCACCCTCGAGGCGGCCGTAATCGGAGTAGGGATCCTGGTAAAAGCCGACGTCTTTGCCCAGCCGCTCGGCGTAAAGTCCCCAACCCTCGGTGTAGGCCGTGTAGCGTTCGTATTTGCGAAACTCCGGCAAGCCCGTAAGCTCGTGCGCGATGGAAATCTGCAGGTGATGGCCGGGAATGCCCTCGTGATAGGCGATGTCCTCCACTCCGTATAGATTGCGCTGCGTCGCGTTGTACGTGTCGATGAACAGCCTTCCCGGCCGGCTGCCGTCCGTCGTGCCGGGCTGGTAATACGCGGGCGCCGAGGTCTTGGCCATATAATCGGGCACCGGGACCACCTCGAACGGCGCCTTGGGCAGTGTGCCGAAAAGCTCCGGCAGCTTGGCCTGCATCGGCTTCAGGTAGCCGCGATACGCGTCGAGCAGGGCATCGGCCGAAGCCGGGTGCAGCTTGGGATTGCTCTTCAGGCTTTCACGAAAGCTTTTCAGGTCCTGGAAACCGAGCTTCTGCGCAATGGCCAGCATCTCGGCTTCGTCTTTCTTCACTTCGTCCAGGCCGATCTGGTGAATCTTGTCCGCCGTCAGGTCCGCGGTCGTGGTCTGCCTGATCAGAAACTGGTAGTACTTCTTTCCGTCGGGCAGGGAATCGATGCCGGGCTTGGCGCGACCTGCCGGAACGTAGCTGACCTCAAAAAAACGCGCGAAGCGCAGGTAGGCGGGCAGATCCTCTTTCGTGATCGCATCCAGCATGTCAGTCTTGATGCGCTCCTGCTCGGCGGCGGGAATGGTTGCGGGAAACGATTTGAGGGGCAGGGCCAGCGGCGAGTCTTCGGGTTTCTGGTTGGCCAACTGCTTCACCTCGTCGAGCGCCTTTTCCAGCAGATACCTGGGCGGCACGCGCCCGTCCTCCATGCCGATCGACATGTTCTCGGTGACCTGCGCAAACGCCGTGGGCAACGCATGCAGCCGGGCGATCCAATCGTCGTAATCTTTCACGGTCACGAAGCTCAGCATGGCCGCCAGCCGCGGATAGTCGCTGTAGATGCCGCCCATCTGGTTGACCGGCATCTCCCACTCCTTGAACTCCGCGCCCTCCTCGTCCAGCTCGAATTGTCGAATGAGCAGGTCCTGGCTGATCTTCTCCTGGTCAGTGAACCCGGTGGGGTCGATGGCCGCCAGGCGCATCAGGAATTTCTGCTTCCGCGCCAGCGCGTCATTCACCGCCTGCACGGAGTAGTCACTGGTCTGGTCGTTGTAGCGCTTGTCGCCGAGGGACGAGGCAAACTCAGGAGCGTGCCGGAGCTGGTCCTCCCAGTACTCGTGGAAGAGGTCGCTCAGGGCTTTGCGGCGGTCTTCGAGCGTGACGGGCGCAGGCGCCTTGGCCGGCGGCGTGAGTTCGAGTTTCTGGGCAGAGACAGCAGGGAACAGGGAGCACGGAGTAGGGAGTAGAAAGACCGTGAGAACCCAAAGCAGGGGGCGCTTGAGCGCAGTGGCGGCCGGGGCGAAAAGGGCGATTGTTTTCAAGGGAGCAGGTTCCTTCGCGGGAAATGGGCGTTGGGATAAGTTTAGCGGGTCGAGCAGCCGGGGACTGAGGGAGTGAGGGACTAGGGAATCAGGGACTAAGGGACGAAGAGCAGCTTCTAGCTGCTAACTCCTAGCTTCGAGCCGCCGCCGCATAGGCTATCGGCGGGCATTATTACCTGACATATAACTGACGGGTTGCCGACAAACCGGGCAGAACTCTGAAAACGGCTAAAGAGTTCAGCAAATCTCCAAATGTGACTTTGGCCAACAGAGATTCCTGGTCTGCTCGCTCCGGCACGCTTGCGACAACGACGATTTGCTAGTCGGGAAAATAAAGACTCTCCGGCGGCCCCAGATAGCTCGGCCGCAGCGAGCCGTGACTCACGATTATGCGTTCGATAACCAAACCGGGATCGACCGCCCAAATCTTCAGCGTGTGATATCCCGGCTTCGCAAGGTTCAGCGGAACCGTGACGCGGCGTACTCCATCGCTCACTGCCTGCTCCCAGTCCTTCTGCGAGTTGTGCTCGAGCTCGTCGACGATCGTGCGCGGTCCATCGTCTACTGAGACGGCAAACCGCAGCCCGCGTCCCGGAACGAAATTCAGAGTCGGCGCCAGGATCGCCTGCATCTCAAATTCTCCCGTATCGTACAAATACATCTTGTAGGCAAGCGCCGCCTTCGACTCCGTATTGCTCTCGGCCGTAACCGGAAATACTGTCATCGCGGAGCGCGTTGCGCCATAACCGGGCAGTTCCTCCCAATGCGTCTCGCCATCCGCCGCGCGCTCTGCGGTATCGGCCGCTTCTATCGCCACGTATCCGTCGCTCTCAACAAATCCATGCGCGTCCGCGCGCGTAATCGGCAGCCGCAGCGCCCGCAGAGCGTAATTCATAGGGGGCCCTTCGCCCGAACTCAGCGTCACCATTCCCTCCGCACTGTCTTTGCCCGCGGGCACCTTGCTCCAATCCACGCGAAGCACGACCGTCTCTTCCGCCGCGCCAACCGTTCCTGCACTCTCTGACGGCACGATCCACGGCACCGTCGTCTGCACCGTGAACTCCACCGGCGTCCTGCCGCGATCGAACAGCCTCAGGGTCCGCGTTTCATCGGAAACAGAATCAATCGTTCCCAGCAAGAAACCGAACCGTCCTTCCGCCCGCTCCAGTGTCGCGCCTTCCGCCTCCACGCCCAGCGACCCCGCCTCCGGAACCTGAATCCAGCTCACCGCGGGCATCGCATTCGCCGGCGGATCGTTCCAAGCCGTATAGCCGATGTGCGTCTGGTCCATCATGTGGTCCCACTTGCCGTTCTCAAGCTGATGGTTGTACTCATCGCTCAGCGCCGCATCCCGCGCAAACATCGCGCGCACGTTGTCGGCCCCTCTATTCGCCCGCGGATTGCCCACGCGTGCATCGGCCGCATTGCGCGCCGCCGCAATATACATCTCCGTCAAATTCGCGCACGCGTCTACGGGATATTGGATCAGTTCAAAGTACGAAGCGCGCTCGTCTCCGGGCAGTTTCGCTTTCAGCTTGTCCACGCGCTCTTCGAGCGTCTGCCATTCCGCCTCCACGCGGTCCGCTTCGCGGTAGTTCGTCAGGCTGAATGTCGAGGGATCGATGAGCTCCGGTTTTCTGCGTCCGTTGTACCGCGTGTACTCCTCCATCGCTGCCGCAATCTCACTGGCATGTTCCGGCCCGAACTCACGCACCGCCCATAGCTTCGTGAACTCATCGAGATGGTCGATACCTGAGCGATCGGGGTCCCAGCGCTCGGGGGTCCGCGCGTAGCTCAGGAAGAACTCGGTGGGAAATTCCATGGGCTTTCCATCGCCGACATTCACCACCCACAGCCGGTCCGCTCCGTAGCTGAGCGCCAGATGCATCTGTTCCTGGATCTTTGGAATTGGATTCGTGTTCAGCCACTTGTACGAGCGCGGTCCGCCCACATAATCGAAGTGGTAGTAGATGCCGGCCCCGCCCGCGCGCTTGCGTTCTTCCGCCGTGGGCAGCCGCCGCAAATCGCCCCAGTTGTCGTCGGACCACAGCAGCGTCACATCGTCGGGCACGCGCATGCCGTTTTCATAGTAGCCCTGCACTTCCTTGTAAAGCGCCCACACCTGGGGAACCTTGGCCAGGTCGGGATTCACGGTCTGCTTCAAAATCTCTCTTTGGTCGGCGACAATCCGCTCCAGCAGTTCGGTATTCGCGGTGGCCGACATGGGCGTGTCGCCCTCGCCGCGCATGCCCAGCGTCACCACCTCTTCGTAATTCCTGTCCCGCTCCATCCCCTCGCGCCAGAACTTGTCGATTTCTTGTTGATTGGTCGCGTAGTCCCACGCCCCATGATGCCCCCACACCCATTCCTTCTCTGCGCGCATCATCGGCTCTTCGTGCGAGGTGCCCATCACAATTCCGTATTCATCAGCCAGCTTCGCATTCAGCTCGTCGTCCGTGGCAAATGCGTTGTTCCACATGGCCGGCCAAAGAAAGTTTGCCTTCAGTCGCAACAGCAGCTCAAATACCTTCGTATAAAACTCGTGATTCATGCCTCCGAACTTCTCTTTCGTCCATCCTGAAAGAGCCGGAGCCTCATCGTTGAAGAAGATCCCGCGGTATTTCACTGCGGGCGCCGGCTGCACATAGCGCCCCGCCTGCACATAGAGCGCACTGGCATGAGGCACCCTGACATCGGCCCACCAGTACCAGGGCGAAACCCCAATCTGCTCCGACAAGTCGTAAATCCCATAGATGGTGCCGCGTTTGTCCGCGCCCGCAATCACAAGCGCCCGCCGCACTCCCGGCATCGGGCGTTCCACCACCGTCGTCACCGCCGACTCCCACTGGCCCGCAATACCGCTCACATCCAGCTTGTGCCTGCGCACCAGCGCATCGATCAGCGGACTCCTCCCGATGGTTCCGATCAGTACGACATCGATCCCGGCCGCAGGCTTGCCCTTTATCAAGGGCGCATCGTGTCCCGTAACCCTGCCTATATCCCGGCTCAGGTCGCCGGCCGCCCGTACCACCCCAGGCCAATCCTCGTCGCTCACCACCAGCGGCGCTGCCTCGCCGTTTGCCGCCAGCACAAAAGCTGCAGGCGACGACGACGTGCTGACGTACTGTGGCCCTCCCAGGGCGCTGCCCGCTTCAGGCCATAGGGCGATCGCGAAGAGGACAAGAAAAGCGGCTGGGGCGGTCCTGCCACGCGCAATGTTTTTGCTCCAGGTGCGACCCTGAACCCACGCGGGCTTCACGGATAACAAGAAAGCAAATCGATCAGTGCTCATCCTTCCCCCAAGGGAACCAGACTACTCTCTGCAGCCAGAGCCACAATAGAACGAAACCGCAGTGGAGCAGGACTCGGCCTGAACGGGTTTCGCTGCCCACTCGAATCTTTTTGAACGCCGCAAACAAGCTTCTGCTCGCCGTTTCCGGCCTGCCGCCGATATGGGCGCCGCCACCGAAACCTGCAACCAAACACGCACGTTCTCACCATCGCGGTTAGATCGAGTGAGTTCCGAGTATGTAACCGCCCACCCTCCCGTAACCCAAATTTCCGCCAGAGTCAGTCCTCTTCCGGGGCGAAGAATCGGCATAACGAAGTGGCGCCCGAAGCGGAAGACTACGGCGAGATGGATTGGTCTCGTCTAGATTAACCCGTTATGGGATACGTATTCTGAGGGCAACGACAATGTCAAACTTGGGTTGATGATTCTTACTCTTGTTCGGCTATTTCGAAGAGCGCGAGTTTGGAGCCGTTTGGGAGATTGAACAGAATGCCAAAAGTGAAAGGCAATTCTCGTTCAAAACCGTCGAAGAACGGAGCTCCCTTCGCTTCGGAGCGAGACAAATAGATGCACGAGGCGTTGACCAACTCAGCCACAGATGTTTCAAGGAGAGAAGATTCGACAACTGAGGATGTTCCCCGCGTTCGAACCGAGACGATACCGGCATCATCGACGCTCAGTCCTCCGGAGATTGAAAACCCTATCGAACATTTGGAATCGGAGAACGCGGCCAGAGTCTTTGTGGATGATGCACTGAGCCTTTCAAGAAAACTGCTGATTTCTTGTGGCGTAATGGTCTCTGATGAATTCATATTCCTCCAAGTGAGAAAAAATGCTGGAGTAATTAGAGCAAAAGAATACGCGGGCAGGCTGGAGCTGCCAAGCGAGTAATTGTACGCTCTGCCAAGGGTGGAGTAAAAGTGGACCATATGCCGGGGTTTGAGCGGCGAATTGTGGCAGGGTAAAGGTCGACAGCCTGCCAGCGAAGATTTCACAGGCAAGCGGATTTTAACGGAGTGCCAAAGAAGGGACTCGAACCACGGACATTTCTGGACCCTTTGAATCAGAGTCACTTAGACGTGTAATCCAAAGGGCCTGGCCTTTCTCACCGAAAACACGGCGGGGTCCGGCCGGAAAGAGCTTTGGCGAACCGCCGGCAGAGCCTTTCGTGTTGTGAGTCACGGCAGGGATGCCTTATATTAATTCGAGAGTCGAATTTGATCCGCTTGTCCCCTTCCCCACAGGAACCCTCAATGAGAGATTCGGGCGCAAGCGTGGCGAGAGTTTTCCGCTTTCGAAGCATCTTCTGAGCCGGCGGAACTGTTACTGAATTCGAGATTTAGCAGCCAAGGAACCCATCCTCGCCTGGGTGCTGATCGAGAGGTCAAAATGTTGCCAGAACAATGGGAAACGTTCAAACGTGCGGTGCGCCGCGAACCAATGGACAAGATCCCCATGGCGCTGATTATCGACAGCCCGTGGATTCCAGGCTACCTGGGGATCGAACACCTGGACTATTTCCTCGATCCGGAGCTTTGGTTTCAATCCAATCTGAAGATCATGCGGGAGTTCCCGGATGTCATCTTCATTCCTTCGTGGTGGACGGAGTACGGGATGGCGGCCGAGCCATCGGTGCTGGGCGCGAAGATCAAATTCTGGCAGGACAACACTCCAAGTGAATACCAAACGCTCTATCACCTCGAGGACATCGACAGATTTCCCGAGTACGAAGTGGAAGCCGATGGGTTTGCGGGGCTGACGCTGCACCGCATCAAGATGTCGCGGCAGAGGATTCTGGATGCCGGCTACATCCTGCCGATGGTGACTTCGCGCGGTCCGCTGTGCACGGCGGGATTTGTGCGCGGCACGACCGAGTTCATGATCGACCTGGTGGAAAACCCGGCGGGCGCACACAAACTCATCGATCTGTGCACGCGTGTGATCATCGACTGGCTGAAGGCGCAGCAGAAGGTGATCGGGGATACCGTCGAAGGCATCTTCATCCTCGATGACATTGTTGGATTCGTCAACGAGGAGCACTACCTGGAGTTCGCGCATCCCTATCTGAAGCGCATTTGCGATGCATTCCCCAAGGACTGGGTGAAGCTTTATCACAACGACGCCGAAGTGGACGCGTGCCTGGACCATCTGCCCGACACGGGTTTCAACGTGTTGAACTGGGGCAAGCAGCGGCACATTACTGAAGTGAAGCGGCGCGTGGGCGACCGCATATGCCTGATGGGCAACGTGAATCCGCTGGAGGTGGCGGTGCGCGGCACGCCGGAAGAGGTGAAGGACGAGACGCTGGAGGTTTTGGAAGGCTCCGGCGGCGAGGGAATCATCCTTTCTGTGGGCGGAGGCGTCAGCCCTGGCATGCCCCGCGAAAACATTCTGGCCATGCTGGAAGCCCTTGAGGAGTTCAACTCAAAACGCGCGACAACTGTGAGCGCCCGCTGAGGACAAGGAAAATGCCCGATTACGCTTTGATGAATCAGAATCTGTACGAAGGCAACGCCGGCGAGGTGGAGCGGCTGACGAAAGAAGCGCTCGCCGCAGGGCGCTCCGCGCAGGAGGTTCTGACCGACGGCCTCATCGCAGGCATGAGCGTGGTGGGCGAGGACTTCAAGCACAATATTCTTTACGTACCCGAGGTTCTGATTGCGGCGCGCGCAATGAAGGCCGGCATGGCGGTCCTGAAGCCGTTATTGACGTCGAAGGACGGCGGCACCAAGCCGAAGGGCGTTCTGCTGATGGGAACGGTGCGCGGCGACCTGCACGACATTGGCAAGAACCTGGTGGGCATGATGGCCGAAGGCGCGGGCTTTGAGGTGCACGACATCGGCGTGGACCAGAGTGTCGATAAGTTCATGGCCGCGGCGGAGAAATGCAAGCCGAATATCATCGGCATGAGCGCGCTGCTGACGACCACCATGATGTATATGAAGACGGTCATTGACGGCTTTGACGCCGCTGGCCTCACCCACATTAAGATGGCGGTGGGTGGCGCTCCGATCAGCCAGATGTTTGCCGACGAAATCGGGGCCGACGGATATGGAGCGAATGCTTCGGCGGCAGTGGATCTGTTTTTGCGGCTGACGGCGCAGGCGTAAATCGGCAGGTACGAATCGTGGCCACATACAAGATTCTTTATTGGCAAGAGATTCCTACGCAGATCAGGGTCGAGGATGAGTCCGACACCGTGACCGCGATGCTGGGCGACCGCTTCATGGCGCTCGTCGACGCGCAGGCGATAAAGGAAGGGTTAACAGCGACCGACGCCTTCCTGGACGCATGGCATTGGAGCGAGGAACAGGAGCACGAAGGTTCGGCGCACGACGTGGCGGCGGCATTGAAGGCCGAACTCGAAGCCGGGAAGTGGTAGGAACTTTTTCTCGAATGACCGTCACGCTTACCATCAACGGACAATCGACTGAAGCGGCGAGCGGGCGGTCGCTCTTTGAGCACGCTGAGGCCCTCGATATCGATGTGCCTACCTCCTGCCGCAAGCAGGGCAAGTGCAAGGAGTGCATGGTCGAAATCATCGAGGGGATGGACCTCCTCTCCTCGCGGGCGGATCCGGAACAACATCTGAAAGGCAATTTCCGCCTCTCCTGCCAGACGTTTGTGACGGGCATGAGCGGACATGTGCGCTGCCATACGATGCGCCGCGGGCAGATGCGAATCGAGCGGCACGCGTCGGGCTTGGCTGCGATCGAAGGGCCGGTTCAGCTCGATCCCGCGGTAACCCGGGACGGAGACCGCATCCTGATCGATGGCGTCGAGGTAGACCGCTCGAAAGGGCCGATTCACGGCATTGCGATGGACCTGGGCACCACCACGGTCGTGCTGCGGCTGATGGATCTCGAAACCGGCGAGCTGATTGCGGACACTTCGTTTGAAAGCCCGCAGCGCTTTGGCGGATCCGAGGTGATGTCGCGCATTTCGTACGACACCGAGCACCCGGGACGGCTGCTGATGCGCACGCTGGCCGGATATCTGAGCCATGCGATCGAGAAGTTTCCTGTCGATCCCAAGAGCATCTACGAGATGGTGGTGGTGGGCAATTCCACCATGCGCGACCTGTTTTTCTGGCAGAGCGTGTACTCGATCGGTCAGAGTCCTTACCAGTCCATCACCGAAATCGACATGGCCGCGGGCAAGCGCGCGACCACGAGCCTGACCCAGACCGGGCAGCACAGCCTTCTGCCGATCCATCCCCGGGCGCGTGTGTACGGTGCGCCGATCGTCAGCGGACACGTGGGTGCGGATGCCGCGGCGGGAATGCTTGCCGTCGATATGTTCCATCAGGAGCGGCTGGTCGCGATCATGGACATCGGCACCAACACCGAGTTGATCGTTGGCAACAAGCATCGCATTCTTGCGGCCTCCTGCCCCGCTGGACCGGCCTTCGAGGGCGGAGCGATCGCGTGCGGTATGCCGGCTTTGGACGGAGCGATTGAAGCGGTGGAAATTGGCGCCGAGGGTAACTTCGAACTTGGCGTAATCGGCAACGGAAAGCCGGAGGGAATCTGCGGTTCCGGGTTGGTGGACGCGCTCAGCGAGTTCTTGCGCACCGGCCGAATGAATGAATACGGGCGCTTCGAGGACAGCGCGCATCGCATCGATCTCTACCGCGACGCGGAGAGAGAGGTCTATCTGCTGGAAAGCGATGTGAACGAGCTGGCCCAGGCCAAGGGGGCGAATGTCGCGGGACTGCACGTAGTGTTCAGCACCTACGGAATCGAATTCGACGATATTGACTTTTTCTATCTCGCAGGAGGTTTTGGGCGGCATATCGGAGTGGAGGCAGCCAAGCGCATCGGGCTGGTGCCGAATCTGCCGGCGGCGAAGATTGTGCCGACCGGCAACACCGCGATCGAAGGGGCAACGATTGCGTTGCTCTCGAAGGCGAAGCGGCAGGAACTGGAAGAGCTGGTGAAACGGGTTCAGCATTGCCGCCTCGAGACGCACCCAAGCTTCTTCAATTTCTTCGTGGAAGGCTGCCAGTTCAAACCCGTGGAGACGATGCCGTGCCTGCCGTGAGCGACAAAATCGAGCTGGCCTGCGCGCTCTCGTCGATCGAAGTGCGGGAGGAAGAGTATGCGCGGCTGCTCGGCTTTCCGCAAGGCTGGGTACTCGAAGGCCGAGCGCGCGAATTGGCCTGCTGGGCGCGGGATTGGTACGCGCAGCATGGCAGGCCCTGGATGTACGCGCGGCAGGCCGAGCAATTTGAGATTGCCGGCGACTCGATCTCTGTTGACGGAGTGCGGTTTCGAAGCCAGCGGCTCAGAAACACGCTCCAGGATGCCGAGGCGCATAGCGTGATTCTCGTTGCAGTTGGCGCCGGCCCTGAAGCCGAGGAAGAAGCGCGCCGGCTTTGGACCGACGAGAAACCCGACGAGTACTTCTTTCTCGAGGTCTACGCGTCCGCGGTCGTGGAGCATCTGACGACGCTGGCCGGAGCCCGGCTTTGCGACTGGGCGGAGCAGCGGCAGATGGCGGTCTTGCCTCACTACAGTCCCGGGTATCCGGAGTGGGATATTCAGGAGCAGCCGCGATTCCTCGACGTGCTCAAGAGGACGCGGTCTGAGGCATTTCCTTCCTCCGTAGAGGTGTTCGACTCAGGCATGCTGCGGCCCAAGAAGACGCAGTTGGCGGCGTTCGGGCTGACGCGGCACACGGATCGGCTGCAAAGGCTCACAACTCTTGTTCCCTGCGAGCGCTGCTCGTTCGGCCCGTGCCAGTACCGTCGCGCGCCCTACCGCAGAGCTCCGCGGACCGCGGGAGAACAGATTCAGACGCGCGCGCCCGCGATTGACCGCAATGCGCAGTATCAGACCAACAAGAAGGCTCTGGAACGATGGACGCAGGAGCGGCTGACCTTGCGCGTGGAGCCGGACGGCAGCGTGGACGCGGTCTTCCGCTACGACGGAACTACCTGCACAAATATGGGCCGTCCTCTTACGTTTCTTTACCGCGTCAAGCTGGGGCCGCGCGCCGAAGGGTATCTGATTCGCGAGCAGGAGTGCTTGCCGGCTGCGGGCGACGATGGCTACACGTATATGTGCCGCTTCATCGAAGACGCCAATGCGCTGATGGCTGCGATTGAGCGGGAGAAGCCACTCAAGGGGGAGCGTCTGAACGCCGTTCTCGAATGGAAGCGCATGCCTGCTGGGGCGGGATGTTATTGCGAGGTTTCAAGTCGCGATCACAAATGGGGCATCGCGCTCGAAACCATCCACTATGCTCTGGTACAAAGGGAGTTGGCGGAGGAAGCAGAAGAACGATGAAGAAACTCTTTCAGGAAGCAATGCTGGAGCGGCCCCTGCTGGGCGACGGCGCCATGGGAACGCAGTTGATGCTGGCGGGATTAGAGCAGGGCAACTGCGGCGAGGCGTGGAATCTGAGCCATCCCGAGCGGGTGCTCGAGATCCAGCGCCGCTACGTGGAGGCTGGCTCGGAGTGCCTGATCACGAATACATTTGGTGGTTCCCGCATCATGCTCAACCGCCACGGCGAGACGGATCACGTGGCCGAGATCAACAAGGCGGGAGTGGCAATTGCGCGCCAAGCATTTGGCGAGCGAGATGGCTATGTGCTCGGCGACATTGGCCCGTTTGGCGGTTTGATGAAGCCTTTCGGCGAATTCACCGAAGACCAGGTGCGCAGCGCTTTCGAAGAGCAGGCCGCGGCACTGGTCGGAGCGGGCGCAGATGCGATTATCGTTGAAACGCAGACGTCGCTCGAAGAGCTCTTGCTCGGTATTGAGGCGGCGCAAAAGGCCGGCGCGCCTTGCATTATTGGTTCGATGGCCTACGATGTGACTCTCGACGGCTCGACGTTTCGCACCATGATGGGCATCGATCCCGAGCGTGCAGCGAAATTCATGGAAGAGCACGGCGCGCATGTGGTGGCGCTGAATTGCGGGACAGGCATGGAGATGGAACGGGCGCGAGCCGCCGTGGTGCGGTACAAGAGCGCAACCAGCCTGCCGGTGATGGTGCAGCCCAATGCCGGAAAGCCGCGGCTTGAGAACATGAAGGTGATTTACGACGAATCCCCGGAACAGATGGTCAAGGGTCTTGTGCCGCTGCTCGAAGCTGGCGCGAATGTTGTGGGAGCCTGCTGCGGAAGCACTCCCGACCACATTCGCGCCTTCAGGAAAACCATGGACGAATACCTGAGATCAAGACAATAGCGAGACCAACGGAGCTAAGCATGAAATCGAAACTCTGCGATCTGAACCCAGCCGCGAAAGAAAAACTTCCCGAGCACACCCAGGACAAGTCGGGAATTGGCGTTCACTATGTGGACGCTTACATTAAACCGATGAACACCAAGCTCGAAGATGGAACCGCGGTGCGATGCAAACGGCGCGGGTTGAAGATCACACTGACGGCCGGCGGCAAAAAAGGTGAAGGCCTGATGCGGCGTCTCGACGTAAGCTCCGATCCCGTGGTGATGCTCGACGCTGCGCTCAATGAGGCGGCGACGGCCGCGGGCATCGGGCTCGCGGTAGAAGACGGCGCGATGTTTATCGAGCTCTGAGTGACCCAGCGATCGGGCTTTCACAGCCCGGTGACGTCGGGCGATTCGCCTGCCGCGAAGACCTGATCATCGAAAACGATGATTCTTTGTTTACGAAGATTGGCGACGGTTTCGAGCGGCGAATGGCGCGTGAGAATGAAGCGGCTCAGATAGCCTGGTTTGATTTCGCCAAACTTCTCCTTGAATGCCAGCCGCCGGGCGCTTGCCCCGGTTGCCGAGTGAACGATCGCAGCGGGTGCGAGTCCGGCCCGCTCCATCAACTCAAGCTCTTCAAGAAATCCGAGCCCGTGCGCTACGCCGCAGGAGCCGGCGTCGCTGCCGGCAATCACCTGAACGCCCATGGCGTGGGCTTTCACCAAAGTGGCCGCGTGCCGGTCGAGAATCTTCCTCAGGTGCGCAGCCACGTGCGCGTCCCAACCGAATCGATCTGCATGGTCCACCTGCTTTTGCACGGGTGAAAACGTGGGCGCCCACGCAACCTGCCGGTCGCGCATTCTGGCGAGCTGATCGTCGCGCAGAAAAAAGCCATGCTCGATGGAATCGACGCCGCCCTCAATCGCTCGCTCGATGCCGTGGTCGCCCGAGCCGTGCGCGATGGTTTGCCGGTTGTGGCTTTTGGCGGCAGCGACAATCGCGCCGATCTCTTCGGTCGTCATCTGCGGCGCGGTTGTGACTGCCCCCTGTTTGAAGTTGATAATGCCGGTGGGAATGAGCTTGATGCGGTCTGCCCCGGCCTTCACGCGCGCGGCCACACATGCAGCGGCGGTTGGAAAGCTCTCGAGCGGCTCGGCCATGAAGCTGCCGTAGCGCCCCCGGCGATGAATTGCCGCGCCCGGGCTGTCGATGTAGGGCATGAGCGGCCGATCGGGAGAGGAGCAAAGCCTGCTCAGTGCCAGGCCCACGCCGTCTTTATCGCCGCAGTCGCGCATGGCCGTCACGCCGATGCCAACGATCTTTTCGAGGCGCCCCCTGGCCAACTCGAGCAGCTCTTCGGGCGACTGCTTCAAGAAGGCTGCGCGTTTGTCGAGATCGAGTTCGCCACCCTCAAGAAAGATGTGCGTGTGCGCGTCAATGAGTCCGGGGAGCAAGGTGTAGTCGGGCAGTTCGGCATCCGGCTTAATTGCCGTTTGGCCGTTCTTCACCAGTTCCGCGGGCGGTGTATCCGTACCGGCATAGAGAATTCCTGCCTTGCTGTAGACAACGTGTGCATCGCGCAGCGGTGCGGAGCTTGAGCCCGCGGAGCCTGAGCCCGCGGAGCCCGAGCCCGCGGAGCCCGAGCCATCGATCAGCGTGCCAACACGCAGCCACACGCGGCGGCCGGCGATTGCAGCAGGAATCTGGACGGCGCCTCGCATCTCAGAAGTCGACGGCCTCGGGCTCGCGGCAGATATTCATGATGGCCTCGGCCTGGCGGAAACCCGAAATCTCTGAGGACTCGCCTTCCTGGGACCGGCCGTGCGCAAGCGCTTCGTGCAGCTTGGCCACCATGGGATGATCGGGGGCGAGCGGCGCGGGGTTCTTTTCGGGATTGGCGAGCGCGAAGTCGAGGCCAGCCTCCATTCCCAGCGTAAGATAGGCCTTTTCGAGTTCGTCCTTCACTATTTTTGGAGTTCCCCACGCAAAGTTTGAGAGGCCTACGATGAGATGTACGCCCTTGAGATCGGGATCGGCAGAGATGAGCCGCATGGCATCAAGGCCGATATTGATCAGGCCGTAGGTATCGGCGCCCACCGGCGCAAGGCCTGTGTCGATGATGATCTGGTCGTTGCGGCGGCCGGCTTTGGTGGCGAGCAGCTCGACAAAATACTTCGCGGCACGGTAGGAGTCCTGAGGGTTGAGGCACTGGGCTGTACCGTCGGGCGCGAATGTCTCAGAGGCCATCACCACGGCGTGCGTGTCATAGTGCTTGACGAGCTCGACCATCTCATCGAGCCGCTCGCGCGACGCCGCCAGCGAGTT
>Ga0181533_1003855_pt1 | contig 15866 bp, 12 predicted proteins | sample PEATcosm2014_Bin_45_FD_119772 | JGI IMG/M metagenome (GOLD analysis project Ga0181533, IMG submission 119772) | Peatland microbial communities from MTU Mesocosm Facility, Houghton, MI, USA - PEATcosm2014_Bin11_60_metaG | ecosystem: Environmental > Terrestrial > Soil > Wetlands > Peat | place... | reverse complement strand
ACCGCTAGCCAACATCGGAAACGACTCGCGCACGATGCGCAAGGAGGGCGAGGTGCTGGTGCGAGTCGTTTTCGATTTGGAGGCAAGAAGGAAGCCGCAGGTGTTTGCCGCGGATGCGGTGAGCCTATGGAGATTCAATCAAAACTAGCCTGTAATCAACAAGTTAGCCAAGGAACAACGATTGCCGAAGAGACGCACTCTTCAAACCCATACACTTCGAGTATGGCACAACCGAGCGTCCGCGGCGCCTGCGGCTTCGTTCTAACCGGCTATACGGACATAACGCTTGCAGCGCGGGAGAGTAGGCTACTATGCACAATCCGGCTTTGTTCATGTCGATGTTGGCCCGATCCGGCACTGGTAAACGACCCTTCCGGGCAATTATGCATCTGGTTTTGAGCGATTTCGTCTCTGCGCGGGCGACTCACGCGATCTGCAAATAGACAATCCCCAAGCGTTCGGTTTTCGAGTTGACAAACGGGTCGTGACCCGTGTCACAGTATTTCTTTGGTGTGGGTGTATTCGATAGGTCGGATCGAATTTCCAAGATGTCTGGTCAGGCGTGGGGATGTCCGTGGAATTTTAGGGGTAGAGCGACCTTTGGGATTCAGGCGAGCTTCTAAGGTCGATCTGGAAGGAGAACATCCAGAAATGGTCAACCATCCGGCAGTGACACCGCTTCAGCGGTTTTTGTTCAACCAACTCCGCCGTTTCATTGGACAGGCGCCTATCCGATTGAGATTAGGTACAGGAACTTCCGCCTTGTCCGATGGCACAGGCTCAGAATGCGTTGTCATTTATGAAAGCAGCGCACTCGCGGGCATGATGCTCGACCCAGAGATAGGCTTTGGGGACGCGTACATGAGCGGTCGCGTTGAGATCGAAGGGGACCTGGTTCATGCTTTAGAGGTGCTCTTCCGCGCGATGCAGAGTTCGTCGAATCGGCGCTGGTTCGATCGGCTCGTTTCGAACTCGTTACAGCACATCCAGGCCAACACTTTGGACGGGTCTGCCTCGAACATTCATCACCACTACGACCTGGATACAGACTTCTACAAACTGTGGCTTGACCCGCAGCTTGTCTACACCTGCGCCTATTTCGCTACTCCCTCAGCAACGCTCGAAGAGGCGCAAATTGCCAAGTTGGATTACGTTTGCCGGAAACTTCAACTGCAACCGGGAGAGAGAGTCGTCGATGCCGGCTGCGGCTGGGGCGCGCTAGCAATCCATATGGCGAAGCATTACGGCGCGACTGTGCAAGCCTATAACATCTCACACGAACAGATCGAGTATGCGCGAGCCCGGGCCCAAAAGGACGGATTGGCAGGTCGGGTTGAATTCATCGAAGAAGACTATCGCAACATCTCCGGTGACTTCGACGTATTCGTCTCAATCGGTATGCTTGAGCACGTCGGCCGTGAGCACTATCACGAACTGGAAGAAGCGATTTTTCGGGCCATCGGGAATTCCGGGCGCGGACTGATTCACTTCATTGGACGAAATCGGCCGGCACATTTCAGTACCTGGATTCGCAAGCGTATATTCCCGGGCGCATATGTACCCGTCCTTCGAGAGGCCGTCGAGATCCTTGAGAAGCACGGATATGCGGTGTTGGACGTGGAGAATTTGAGGCAGCATTATGCACTGACGCTGGAGCACTGGTTGACCCGCTATGAGCGCTCGGCTGATCGCGTCATCGAGTTGTTCGGACCCGAGTTTTTCCGGGCGTGGAAACTCTATCTGGCTGGCTCGGTCGCAAGCTTTCGTATAGGTCAGCTTCAGCTCTTTCAAGTCGCCTTCGTGGGTTCTGCCTGCCAGCGTATTCCCTGGACGCGAGCCCATCTGTACGCCGAAGATTCCCGGGTTGAAGAGGAGTCTCGATGGAGTCAAGTAGCGTTTTGATCATCGGAGGCGGACCCGCCGGCTCTTCCTGTGCGAAAGCACTGCATGACGCTGGCCTCTGCGCCATCATCCTGGATAAGAGCACATTTCCCCGCAATAAGGTGTGTGGCGGCTGGATCACTCCCGCGGTACTAGACGACCTCAACATCGATCTGACAGCATACGCCACCGGACGCGTAATTCAACCCATCACCGGATTTCGAACCAGCCTCATGGGCGGGACTGAGATCGAGACCGAATACGGTCGCACGGTCAGCTACGGAATCCGCCGGTTTGAGTTCGACGACTACCTCCTCAATCGGTGCGGCGCACAGTTGAGGCTTGGAACTCCGCTGGAAAGCATCGTGCGTTCCGCCGACGGGTGGATCGTAAACGGGCAGATTCACGCGCGGCTCATCGTAGGTGCAGGTGGGCATTTTTGCCCTGTTGCTCGATTCCTTGGCGCCAAAACCAGCGAGGAAGCACCGGTAACCGCGCAAGAGGTGGAGTTTAAGATGAGCGCTGAGCAACTGAGCTCGTGTTCCATAAGCCGGAACCTTCCGGAGCTATTCTTCTGTGAAGACATGCTTGGCTATGGATGGTGCTTTCGCAAAGGAGACTTTCTCAACATTGGCCTGGGCAGGCTTGACCAGCGCTCTCTCCCCGTCCACGTCGCTGCGTTTGTACGCTTCCTGAAGGATACAGGGAAGGTCGCTTTTGATTTGCCACTCTCGATGCGCGGCCACGCCTACCTCATCCAGCGTGAGACGAAACGCAAGCTTGTTGAAGACGGCATCCTGTTGATTGGAGATGCCGCGGGTCTGGCGTACTCCCAAAGCGGCGAAGGAATTCTTCCTGCGGTCGAATCCGGTTTGTTAGCAGCAAAAGTGATTCTGGACGCCGGCGGACAGTACACACGCGATCGGCTCAGCAGCTACCGCGATCTGCTCGCCACTCGATTTGATAAGTCGCAAAGCGATTGGGCTACCCGCATTGGGCGCAGCCTTCCGCCGCGAGGGATGAAGTCTTTGGCAAGAATGCTCCTCCGTACACGATGGTTTTCACGTCACGTCGTTCTTGATCGTTGGTTTTTGCGCATACAGTAATTTCCAGCCGCGTTGTTGATAGCCCGCTAGCACTCTTGACCTTGGGCCGCCCATGACATCCTTTGAATATGCGGTTAACTTACATCTAGATCCCCCTTCAACTCGAGCGGAAGCACAGACGCAACATTTCGCGCTCACTGATCCGCCTGAGGCGCAAGAGGGAGAATTGCACAACGCCGAATCATCCGCATAGGGGCAGGGGTTCATCCATAGGAGCGGTCGTAAGCCGACAAGGTCCCGCGTACATTCTCACTTGATGCTAAATCGCCAAAGCGTGTTTCGAGGTTCCGCCGGTGTTGGAAACGTGGATCGGCTGGCAGCATTGGATGGTTGTCGCGGTTGGCGAAATTGATTGCTATCAACATCCACCAACGTCATGAACGACAAAGGACGTTGTCGTTCATCCTACTGAATTCCCGTCAGTCCACAAAATAACTTCAATTGTTCTTCCTTTTTTAATCGCAATCCTTCTGCATCCAGAAATCCGAGAAAGGTTCTCCCATCCACCCGGCGCTTTCGCATTTCCTGCCAGTGATCCTCCCTCGTCGCCGGTGGCCCAAGAACCATTTCCATAGAGGGCGTGAATGGGTCGCTACCGACGTTGCTTGATAGGATTAAGCCTGTAGGAAGATCCATCAACACTCTTTTCGTTAGCCGTCCCGCGGAGAATGGCTCGAGCGCTGGTAGAAGATTCAACGGTTATACCAGAGGCAAATGCCGGTCTTAAACGTGCCATCGAAGCGCACTCGACCGATTTCCTCGCACATTGTGGCCTTGGAAGGTTTTGTTGAATACCTCCGCAAGGAACAAATCTTGGGGTACTCGCCTGACGGGATTTGGACTATACTTCTATGCGATTTTTGAGAGGTGTGCGGCCCGGGGGGATTGCTGCGGGATTGGCCCGTCCGGCGGGGTTGCGGTAGCAGGGAGCCGGCCGCACTTCACGGGATTTCCAAAGACAATCGCATACCTCCAGAAGGGGCGAGAAAAGTATGTTCGGAATCTTCCCTTTTGTGGTTGTTCTTGCGTCGTTGCGGGTGGGACTGGCGGCCGGTCAGGCGCAGTCCACGGTCATTCCTCCGCAAACCGCGGTGGAGATTGAGTTACTGGATCATGTTTCATCGGAGAGTCTGAAGGTAGGCCAGCCGGTGCGGTTCAAAGTGGTGACGCCGGTGGTGGTGGAGGGGACGACGGTGATAGCGGCCGGCACACCCGTTGAAGGCGAGGTAAGAGCTGGGCGGGCGTCGGGAGCCTGGCAGCGGGCGGGGTGGTTCGACCTGGGGCTGAAGCCCTTGCTGCTGGCGGACGGCACCACGGTGAAATTGGATTTTGTGCGCCCCAAACTGCGCGGGGTGAAGGGGCAGCAGACGGCCGCGGCGATTGCCGGGGGCCTCTACCTGGCCTATTACTTCCCGCTGATTCCGGTGGCGCTGGTGGAGGGCGCAAAGCATGGAAAGCCCTACGACATCCGCGCAGGCGAGCGGTACCTGGTGCAGGTGATTTCGAGCGAGCCGCCAGCGCCGGCAGGAGCCCCGGCCAAGGAGCCCTAAAACCTCTACTGAGCCGGCGAAGCCGCAGCTTTCTCAGCGACGATGAATACGTGTACGGTCCAGCCGACGCGAGCGGCAAAGCCGATGGGGGCAAAGCCGTCGCGGTCGCAGGCGTCGACGAACTGCTGGGCGGTGGTTTCGTCGTGGGCATCGGCGACACGGTAGGAAAAGCTGGCTGCGTGATTTACCGGCCGTTCGACCAGGTTGGGCGGCCAGTCGAGGGATTTGGGCAGGACGCGGAAGCCTTGGTGGCCGAGTGCGTTGAGGTCGCGCTCGAGCTGCGCGGCATGGTTGACACCGAAGGTGCGGTACTCAAAGGGCCCGCCGCAGGAGGAGTCGCACTCTTCCATGGAGACCGCCGTGCCGCCGCCTTTGTTTGAAGGCTCATGGGCGCGGTAACGGTAGCCCTGGGCGGCCAGGGCGGAGATGTCTTTCATGAGATTGTCCTTGCGCAGTGCGTCTACCACGCGCGAGGGCCGGGGAGGGGCAGCGGGCTGGGCGGCGCCGATCTCGTGAATATAGATTGACTGGTTAAGGAACATGCCGACCGGGGTGAAGCCCTGCGCCTGAAGAGACTGCCGGGAGCTTTCGCGGGTCTTTCCCGTATAGCCCTCGAGGACGCGGTACTCGTAATTGCGCGGATGGGGTTGCTTCTCAAGGAACCATGAATCCGGGCGCCAGGCATAACCGAGGGCACCCTGCTGATTGAGGGCGTTGAGGAAACTGTTGGGCAGGCTGTCGTCAGGACGGGGCTGATAGCGCCAGGTGTCGGGCGGCGTGGCGTCGAGGCGCATGACGAGGAGGCGGGCGGAGAACAGGATTCTGTAGCCCTGGTCCGCGGCCTGGTTGACGGCTGCAACGGCATCCTGGGGCGGATGACCTTTCAGGACTTTGTACCTGGGCAAAGGGGAGTTTTGCGCGGCGAGAAGGGTGGAAGAGAGGAGGAAAAGACAAAGGACGATCATTCTTTGCATGGTGGATCCTCCGAGCTACCGGGTGAGAATCCATTTTTTCGATGGAAACCCCGGCGGCGGAATTCTACACCTAAAGCGGTGGGCGGGTCGGGCATGGGGACCAACACAAGAGCCGCGATCACCCAGCGAGCCGTGTGGCGAAAAGCCCTTGCCTGGGAACTGCCTGAATGTCGCATACGCGTCTCCTCGCTTTCCTTGTGCGGAAATCATTCGGGCTTGAGTACGGAACTCGGTGGGGTCAGGCAGTTGGTTCCGCGTGCTCCCCGCGTGAGACTTCTGCAACTGCCTGGCCGGGAATCTATCATGAACAGCCCGGGGTGCGGTTACCGTTTCCAGTTTCTTTGGAAAGTGACGCTCATGACGCGGTCACCGCACCCGGCAGGTCTGTTCGAGTGATGCTATCCCTTTGTTTTTCCATCCTGGGCAAGCATTTCTACGTCTTTGCCTGTATGTGTCTTGATCGATGCGATGATCTTCTGATAATCGCTTTTGTCCAGGCGAAGCACGAGGGACTTCGGAGCGTTCTGCTCGTGATAGTCGATATAGAGCCAGTGGCTCTTCGAATTGGTCAGCATGACAATTGCGCCAGCTCCCAGCGAGGCGATCATGACAATCGCTCCCTGTGTAATGCGATGCTTCTTCGTGAACTCGTACGAGAACTTGTCCACATTCTCGTAAGGAATGGTGATGACATCGCGATCGGAGACCCGGATCACGAGATCCTTGTCGTTGTCGCTCAGGATCAGTCGGGCGTCCGCCTGCTTTCCTTTTGCGTCGGTCAGCTTGCAGGTGTTGAAGGTGGTCTCTTCGGCAAAACCGATGTTATTCAGGCAGAGCAGAAGAATTGCAATCACGGTAATCAGCTTCTTCATGGTCGTACTCCTCGCTTTCAGGTGATGTTCTTTCCTGGCGGCCGTTCACACGTCCGGCAGGGACAGTCGTGTGGTTACGCACTTTCTTTGCGATCGTGCACTGTCACTTCGTCGGGATGGTGGAGGGAATTACGGCGGGGTTGGCACGGAGCAGGCCGTGGTAGAACTGCCACCTGCTTCTTGGTCGACTTTTCGTGTGTAGTGCTCAGGGCTGCTGAAAACGTGGTCCGCGTACACAGAGAGGTACTGACGCAGGTCGTCCGTTGATGTAGTCAACAGGACCACGTCGCCCTCGTCCAGAAATTGCAACGGAGGGTCCCCCTCCTTGTTCAGATTCTGAATGGTGTTGCAATCCAGTGCGGAATAGGCCAGATCGTCATCGGTAATGTCCAGCTTCACGATCACGCGGTTGGGGATGGTTCCCAGCGGAAGCTCGGCTTCCGTGCGATCGACTACCTGCTTCTGGAACACCATGTCCGCGAATAGCTCATGATTGAGCCGCACCAGGTTGGTCTGAAAGACCTGTGTGATCTTCGAACTTGGCTCGGATACGATCAGGCTGTATGCATAGCCGTCGGGTTTCTGAACGTACAACTGCGCATCGTCGCTGTCGCCGTTCGTCCACACTCCTTCCAGTGCTGGCTCCTCGACGGCGTCGCCGCTCGTGGCGAGAGGTTGATCGGTATAGACGCCTTTGCATCCAGACAGAGCGAGAGAAAAGACGGCAAGACACGGCAGCAGCATGGCTCTCATGGGCCCTCCTCGCTCTCGTGGCCCATTCGTTCCAACTCGGGACCATTACGGGCATCTACTCCCGATAAGCGTCATGCTGGCGGGGATATTACAGTCGAAAGCAAATATTCTTCAGGATTCAGTCGGGCTCATCGTTGGCGGAGCCGGTTAACAGCTGTCTTTATGGCAGAATACGAGCTGGCGCAGAGCATGAGTGTAATCCCTGTAATGAGCAGGGTGATTGGCCACCTGGAGAGATCGGAGAAGCAGCTGCCCCTCGCACTCCAGCCTATTGGCGATCGGACCAGCATCGTCGTGTTCGACACAGTCAAGACCGCACAGGCCAACTTCGGCGTTGCACCAGCCGGCATCGCGCCGGGAACCTACTCCATTGTCGCCTGCCTGGGCGCCACCGGCTCCTGGCAGGGCCGGGTCTGCTCCGGCGCGGTGAAGCTCACTGTCGAGGCGCAGCCCGGTAAACTCACTTCGGAGCAGCGGTTGACCCTTGACCGGCAAAAGGCGCGCTACGGGCTGCTTGCTGGCGACTACAACGCCATTGAGAGTTACGGGCGGGAACTCGTGAAGGCTGACCCCAAGTCAGGCCCGGGGCACATTTGCCTGGGTGAAGCAGCGCTCGGCAAGGACAAGACCGACGTTGCGCTCCGGGAGTTTGTGACCGCCCGCGCGCTCTACAAGCGACAGCAACCCGACGCAGGCGAGCAGCCGGTGTACCTCAATCTGCGCATCAACCAGTTGCTCAAGGAGAGGCAGGAGCAAAGCAGCGGCTCAAGCCAGCCTTGACGGTGGTCCCAGATAACCTCGTATCAGTGGACCGCCGAGGGCGACATGCTGACGGCGTTTTTCGCGCCGTCTACGCAGCTGGTGCAGTAGCAATGACGGGTGAACTGCGGGTGAGTGTATTTCTCTAATTTACATCTAACTTCTTTAGAATGTGGTTGCCAGAGACGGGATTGAACCGCCGCCGCCGGCCTTTTCAGGGCGTTAATAATTTGTGTTTCCAGCTACCTACACAACTTCGTGGGTTGCCTAAATACGCCGAAATACGTGTAAAACGCGCCGATCACGGGCGGACGAAAATGGGTGGAGATCTTCCACGCCGCGTTAAAGTTTTCGAGTCGAAGACGGAAATCGCTCCGGCTCCCCATTCAGGGCCCATCAATACCAGTTTGTCTGACTCCGACTGGTACAGAATTCGCCGGGCCCGTCAAAGAGCGCGCCGGACATAGTTGCGCTCTCATCGCGACCTCCTCATTCGCCGGTTAACGAAACCCTGGTCTGGGTCAGTCGATCTTCGTCTTTGAGTTTTACAGCTGCGCTATTTCACCGCACTACCGACCGTGATCGACCAGACAGGGCCGCCCGCCTTGAAGGGCAACGTCTGGTTCAACGTCAAGGCACCCGTCGTTGAGTCGATACCATAAACCTGGATACTGTTGGCGCTGATGTCTCCCCCGTAAATGAAATTACCGGTTGGGTCCGGGTTCAGGAACGTGATTACACCAGGCAGGAACGGAGATCCCGCGAAGGGCGTGAGTTCCCCAGTCAGAGGATCGATAGTGAAGCCGTATGTTCCTTTGGCCTGAGAGACATTGGCGCCGCCCCCATCCACGATGTACAGAAAACGCCCGCGGGCATCCAGCGCTATGGACATGGCGTCCTCGATTGCAGTTTGCCAGGGCGAACCTTGCAGGGCCGTCAAGTGACCGTCGCCGGCATCGATGGCAAAACCGAACAATGCATTGTTCGGGCAGATCTGTGCCCAGTATGCGCACCGAACCGGAACATAGAGGTATTTTCCGCTTGGGTCAGTGCTTAACTTCTCTGGATAGTTGCCCATCTGCAACCCGAGCGTCAGCGGGCTGCCCGGCACCTCAGTGAGCGAGCCGTCAGCGGGATTGATTTGAAATCCAGAGATAGCGCCACCCGAGGAGTCAGCGACGAAGAGGAACCTGCCCGCGGGATCGAGGGCAAAACCGTCAGGTCCCCAGGGTGTTGAACTGGTGATCTTCACGGGGTTCCAACTGCTGGAGGCCAGCGCGCCGGTATCAGTATCGACGGCCATGCCGAGGAGCGAATCGTAGCCATTTGTCATATAAAGGAACCGGCCGGACGGTTCGGGCAGAACCTCATAGGGTCCCGAATTCGCAGCCGGAGAGGCATACGGTGAGCCAGGAGCAGGTGTGAGCGCTCCGGTATTGGAATCGATGCTGTAACTGGAGAGCTTGTAAGTCCAATAATCGGCGACATACAAGAACTTTCCTGAAGGATGCGCGACCACGGAAATGCTGGCCCCGTCGGTGGTAAACGGAGATCCATTTGTTTCTGTCAGTGCTCCTGAGGCCGGGTTAACGGTATAGGCACCAACGTCGCTGGCCCCGGCTCCTGCAGCGTAGGCAAAGGTCGGTGTAATACTCAGAGGGTTCTTGCCAACGGTGAATGCCATCGACGCCGGTCCCGTCCGGGTACGGGTCGCCTGCGCCAGAGTGATTGCCCCATTCTGACGATCGATGTTAAATGTCCGCACGTCGTGCGAGCCGTTGTTGACCAGATAAAGGCTACTACCGGAAGGATCAGCAACAATCGCGAGTGGGAAAGTTCCGCCGTTGGCTGGTGCCGCCAGGGAAGTTAAGCTTCCCTTGTCAAGATCAACAGCAAAAGCACTGATGGTTCCTGTGTAGCCATCGTCGACACTGCCCTGGTTAGCCACATAGAGATACTGCCCACCAGGTTCAAGAACGAGGGATACCGGGCACACGCCTGCGGAAAAGGGCGAGCCGGCAACGGGCGTGAGCGCCCCGCCGGCTGCATCAATGGAAAACGCGGAAACACTATTCGCACCTACATTCGCCGTATAAAGATACTGCCCCGTAGGGTCCACGGCCAGTGCCGTTGGTCCTTGCCCGGTACTGAACGGCGAACCATTGATTGGAGTGAGGCTGCCTGCCGCTCCGATGGCAAATGCCGACACGTTATTGTCCTGTTGGTTGCCGGCGTAGAGGAAACGCCCGGTCGGGTCCACCGCGAGGCCCGTTGTTCCAAAGCCTGCGGAGAACGGGGAGCCCGTTACCGGGGTGAGTGCTCCACTAGCGCCGTCAATCGCCCAGGCATAGACGCTTCCTTCCGGATCCGTGAGGTAGAGGAATTTTCCCTGTGGCTCGATCGCCATGGAACGCGAGACGGAACCGGCCTTGAACGGAGAACCGGCGACGGCAGAGAGTTCCCCCGAGGTTGTGGCGATGGTGTAGGCCCACACCGAGCCAGTACGGTCGTCGATGAAGAAAAGGAACCGGTTGCCTGGGTCGATGAGCGCCGCTTTCGGGTTTGCCGGGCCCAGGTAAAGATACTCTTTTGCGCTCATCAAACTGCTGGCGGCATCCAGAGCAAACCTGGAGATAGTTGCATCGGACATATTCGTTACATAACCAAAGCGTGACGACAAGGCTGCAACGGTTGCAACTGTACTTCCGGTGATTCCCTGCAGAGTTGCCTTGACCGTGGTACTGCCGGTTTGGCGAGGAGTCCCGACTCCCTTGCGGGCGGCTGTATTGTTCAGCCAGACGACGCTGGTGTTCGCCGCGCTCCAGGTGACCGCCGAGGTCAGGTCCTTGGTACTACCGTCGCTGTATTTGCCGGTGGCGGTAAACGCCTGATTGGCGCCCAGGGTGAGCGTTGGGTTGGACGGCGCCACTGAGATTGAGGCCAATTGAGGGACGGAAGTCTGTTGACTACCGCCACCACCGCCGCAACCAGCCAAGAACATTACTCCCATGAGGGCCAACAACAGAAACCATCCGATATGGCCCACGAGTTTCTTAAGAGCAATCTCGAAAACCTGTGCGAATGGGATGACCGACATGATAGAAGTCGTGGACTTCACGCTTTGAAGTTGTGTTCCCCATGCAGTTTGTAGCCTTGATTGCAACATGTGTCCTCTCCTCTCTAAGAACCTATTCTTCGGCCTATGATCGGCCAGCAATTCACAACCGCCACTCGCTGATCGCATCCGGCGCACCGATGGATATTCGTCGCATAATTTGCGCTACTTATCGGGTCTTCGAGATTGCAGTCCTGTCGTGTTTCCTGCGCCGCATTCATGTGTCTTCACCACAAGTGCCATTCGGCCCTGTAAGTCAGTCACGCTGTCTCATTGGGTAACCTCAATGGTCGCTGTGGCGGCCTTATCCATGCTTTCAAACGAACAGCAATACTCCGTCATTCGCAGCGTTACGTGATACGTTCCGGGCGTTTGCGGTGCGTAGTAGGTGGCCAGGCTGGGGACATCGGTTGCGTCGTGGTACATGACGAAACCGTAGGGACAGCCGGTGAAGACCTTAGCTTGTGAATCCAACTTGCCACAATCATTATTAGAGTCGAGAGCCCTGGATTCCTGAATCCACCATTCCACGATGAGGCTCGCGGTAAATCCTGTCGCAGTGCCGGTCAGCGAAACGGTGTCGCCGACCTTAACAGAGGCTTGGGCCGGTGTCACTGTCACTTTGACTGAAGAAGAGGGGGGGAGGCCGCCTCCACAGCCCGCAAGCGCAAGCAAGAGAAGCATCGGCAACAGTAGGTGTTTCATCAGAGCGCTCAAATCTCAACTCCTTTTCGGCGCGGGATGTGCATAGTGTTTTCCGCAGCGTCTAGCCCGCTGAGTTATACAGTGCCGGATGCAACCCAGCCGACCATGTCGGAGCGTAGACATTCCGCCAAGGAAGCCGCGTGAATAACCGGTCCTTCGAAAGTCCACAAAAATGCGTGGGCCCGATGCGATCCGAAATCCACGCTCCAGATCCAAAGGCACAGGAAAGAATGGCTTAAATGGGCGTTCATATCAATGGACTAAAGATGAACTGGCGATAGATTCTTTATGAATTTGACTGGTTATCCATTTGGCTCAGGCAACCCCAAGGGGTAGTGGTCAGGCGCCTTTCTGGGTCTGGGCCGTGTCCACGATCTGCCGATAAGTGGTTGGTTCCGTTGTCATAGCCTGTTGGGCGAGGCGATAGAACAGTTTGCCCCGGCTGCAGGATTTGCCCCGGTTGAAGCGGAATGCGAACTCGTCAAGGTAATCCTGGAGATGCTCGGCCCGGACGGCTCTCTGGTGCGTCCCCGATAACCGTCGCGTCAGCAGCGAGAAGACGCGACGGACCCGCGGCAGCAGTTCCGACGCCTGTTCAGCGCGGTTCTTAAGATAGGTGATCCTGTGCCGGTAGTCGTTGGATCGCACTGACCAGGGGTGCCGTCGGCGCCCTGCGCAGCATCCAGAAACAGCTGCAGAGTGGGGAGCTGTTTCAACCAGAAAGATGTCTGCCATGCCGCAGCGTAGTAGTGCCTCAGGGCCGAATCAATAGTTTGGTTACTTCCCCTGGCCGCAGCCGATCTCTTTATGCCCCTGCACCTTCGCCTTGCACGCAGCGAGGGTTTCAGGCGTGGGGCATAGCATCATGTGCTCGACATCGTTCGCCATCGTGTCCTTGCAGCCTGAAGACTTCAGATCGTTTAGAACCTGTGCGGTGGTCAGGAGCGAACCACGAGGCGCTTGCGCTATAACTAGCGGCGGGCCGTCAAGAACCGTCTTGCCCTGCATATAAAAGTCGCGTGAACAGATCGTGTGCGCGTGGCAGCCAAAGTCCACTCCGCCGGGCGGCAGCTCAACTGAGACCTGCGGGAACCAGATCGTCCAGTCCCAATAGTCTGACCAGACTGCTAGGTCGACAAACACTCGTGCATCGATCCCCGGTGTGATCTCAAACCCGAGGTTGTACACGGGGTTGGCAAGCGAAACATGAACGTTTCGCGCTTTGTCATCTGCAACGCCAATGGGCGTGAACCCGCCTGATTGCGTAAGTGAGGTCTGCCTTCCGGTTACATGGTCGATCAGGGTGAACCGCAGCCCGTCTGAATGTAATCCCACGTCAATGGCAGGAAAGATCTGGCCTCCCACAACGTCATAGTTCCCCTCCCCGCCCAGCAGATCGAAATCGTCAAAAATGATCTGCGCGCCGTTCAGATCTTGTGTGCCGGGCGCTGGCGGTGCGAACTGGCCATTCGTAAACGGCGCAGGAAGCCCCTCCGTAAAGTCCTTCCCGATACTTACTCCAATGCCGTCGCTCCCAACCCCGGTCAAGTCGTAGTTCATGCCCGCATCTGCCATCACCTGAGCCACAAGTTCCTTGCCATCGAAGATCTGATCATTCCCAAGCCCGGCCGCCTTGTACTGATCGGGCGAGCCGTTGATCGGCACAAAGTCCACTACCACGCCTGCCGAGTCAGAACTGTCCTGATGCAAAGTGTACTGGTAGTCCAGATGCGTCTGGATGGGGAAGCGCAGGCCAAAACCGTAACTGAAGCCCGCATAGAGATCAACTTCTAAGGTGAGTGAGCAGGAAAAGAAATAGCAAGGGTTGATCGTTTTTGTCCAGTCAAGGCTCCACTCGTAGTCTTTTCCGAGCGTAAAGCCAGTCAGGTAAATGTAGGTTCCCAGGTCCTTGTCTGTTTTAACACTCTTCTTCAGCTCCACTGCGGGTCCCAGCGCGGCTCCAGCAGCCTGAGGATGGTTCATCAATGCCGCACCCCCGGCGGCAGGTGCCGGTATCAATTGGCGCAGGTGGGCAACCTCCTGTTCGTCAGGGGCAATCTTCATCGCACCGATCTCCGGTGTGCGAGCCACATTGTCGAGCTTGGGCACAAACAGCGTCTGCTCCACGCGCTGCTCGCCGCTGTTAATCATCTCACCCTTGATCTGGTCGTCGTCTAAACGGCCCACGCGATCCACTTCCGCTGCGCCAAACTTTGCCACGAATTGCCGTCGCTTTGCGGGGTCGGCAAGCTGCTTGCGCAATTCCGCGATGTGCCCGTTGATCTCGATATCCTGCTGCTTCACCTTCTCCTGGTAGACAGCAATCGCGTGTTGCCGCTTGCCTGCATCCGCCACGTAGCGGGGACTGCCCAGAGTGGAAAACGCCTGTATGCGCTCGGAAATCGGCACGCTCTGAAAGCAGCCTACCCCTGCCGCTTCGAGCTGGGCGCGCGCCGATGGGTCATTGCACTTGCCAGGCAGAATCTGGTAGTCCAGCAGCTGATGAATTACCAGGCCCTGCTGAACTTCGGTCACCTGCGTCTCGTCGGTGCGAACCTCAACATCCTGCGGCAGCGCGCGCAGCTTTTGCGCTACGTTGAAGAGTGCACGTGGATTATTGAGCATCGGCGTAAAGTCCAGCTTGGCCGTGCCAAGTGTAACTTGCGGATTGCTGCGTAGGGCAGACAGCTCATGCAGCTTCACTACCCCAAGCCGCTGCATGGTCGTTGCATGGGGCTCTCCGCGCAGAATCACGGAGCCAGGCAAGTTGCGCTGTTGCGCATTGACCCGCGGTGAAATCACGCCGGGGGCTGACTGCGCGGCGGCCTGACTCGAAGGAACGGCCAGCGCAAAAGCTGCCACGGCGAGCACGAATATTGAAGGCTTGATTGAATCTCTTTTCATCGTCGATCTCCTGAGTGCAACCAGGTGAATGTTTTGACGGGTTACTGGCGCAGCGAAGCCGCGCACACGGATTGTGCACGTGAGGCTATAGCGTCACGGGAAATGCGATTCCCTAGACGCCGGTCGGCTGCCAATGAATCAAGCATCGTGCAGAATCGCACGAATGGGCGACAAGAGCAATGGATCGGAGGTGAACTTACGATGGACTTTTGGTAGATCGCCTGGATTTCTTATGACTTCTTACCAGCTTTTCCCGGCCGAAACCCCTGATCGCCAGAGTGGTGGAAGCTCTGCGGCAATGATCCGAATGGACCTAATCAAACGGGAGTTCCCCCGGCTTTGCCGGGGTGGCAGTAGCAGTTTGACATTTGCGGGAGTCCGTCCAGGAAACTCCGAGAGGTGAGCCGCCAAGCACACTTCAAGGAGAATCCTGGATGGACGAATATGAGAGCTTAAGCCACTCGAAGTGGGAGTGCAAGTACCACGTAAAGACCGGAGATCCAGTCCAGAACAGCCTGCTATGCAGCTGCCGGAAATCGCCGTCCCACCCACTCTCATCGTCCTGTTTGGCCGCCACCCGGCGAATCATGTCTGCCGCTTTCTATCCTGGCCCAGCCTGATGATGCAGTTCGCCCGCACGGCTGGCCCGATGAGGTGGAGTGATCTGAATGGTCTTTTGTGACTGGTCAGGGAATTCTTCTTCTGCCTGGCTTGGGTGGCCCCTCGAACTTTGGCGATCGAGAGGCCGCTTCCTTTTGCAGGCTTAATAGAGGCTGGAGTAGCCGACCTATCCTAGCGCCGTGAACTGCTCGAAAGTGATTGTGTTTGCCTCGTTCAACTTCGCCGCCAATTGCTTCACAAGCGGTTTGGAGAAGGACTCCCATTGCGCGTTCGTCAATGGGTACATTTGTCCCGAGTAGTGAAGATGCAGGCCCGGCCACCCGCCGGCCTTCCCTTGCCAATCGAGCACCGATTCGAAAACTCCCAGAGACTCGCCTCGCCCAATCATCTGCTCGTATTTCTGGGCAAGCGATGGAATCTTGTTTGCAGTGATGAACTCTGAGATCTGTTTGGCGTAAGCATCCCAGCCAGCAGGAGGATGCGGGCCGGACAATATCCTTGGGCCTGTGATCTTTGATACTGCCACCAGGAGGCCCGCCATCGATTCGAAATCGTGCGGAGTTATTTGCGTTGCCATGCGGTTCCCCTTTCTGTCGAGTGAGTGTTGGTTGAATTGCTCGTGTGGT
>Ga0181533_1003846_pt1 | contig 15884 bp, 14 predicted proteins | sample PEATcosm2014_Bin_45_FD_119772 | JGI IMG/M metagenome (GOLD analysis project Ga0181533, IMG submission 119772) | Peatland microbial communities from MTU Mesocosm Facility, Houghton, MI, USA - PEATcosm2014_Bin11_60_metaG | ecosystem: Environmental > Terrestrial > Soil > Wetlands > Peat | place... | reverse complement strand
TCGGCTACCTTGCCATCTCTAATCCTCTGATCGTCACACTCACAAGCTACGGAGCCCTGGTCGCACTGGGCGTGATTGTTGGCTGCGTGGCCATATACTACCTGAGCAGGAGATACCACAAGACCCGCGGTCTGGACACGGATCTGGCTTTCAAGGAGATTCCCCCCGTCTAGGGGCCAAGCGCGAAGTCAACCTCACGCGCCGATCGAACGTCTGCATTGGTCCTATAGGCCGAAACCTTAGATTCTCTGGCATCCACTTTCGGACCTGTTTGGGGTCCCAGGTTCAACCTGCCCTCCCTTTCAGACAAGTGTTGATCGTGGTGGCAGGGTATTAGGGAATCGGGCACCTGAACTTTCGTGGACGCGCGCGCGCGCTCTGCATCACCAAGATTCCCTGGCCGCACCAATTCTGGAATCGATTTCATTTGGAGCAGGCTCACTTTTCACAGTGTATTCGTCGATCGTGTAATTGAGTTGTTCACCTAACTCCTCTGCAACGCCCGAAGGTCACGTTCCGCAAAAGCGCCTGTGCAGAATCGCTTGATTCCAGCTTATTTCGGTTGGAATAGCTCGAAATGAGTGATTTGTCAGCGGGCCCGGTGGGATTCGAACCTAGCAGCAATCACCTCGCAAATAGCCCGAATCTAGCCCCGACTTACCAAAGAAGCTCGAAATAGTTGCCCCGGGGGGGATTCCGACGATATGGTGCAGTGCCCTCCCTCCATTAAGTTGGCGCTTTCGACGCAAGACGGTTTAAGTAAGCACGGCAGAATCTGTCATTCTGACATGTGGTTCATCACCCTAGTCAAAATGAAGAAAGCCCCGAATGCGCAAGAAGCAGCGGCGATGAACAAGACGATGCAAGAGGCGGCGACCAAGCTGGGGGTCAAGATCCACCATGGGTTCGTGACCCTCGGCCGATACGACGCAGTCTGGATAAGCGAAGCTCCCGACATCAGCGGTCCGATGAGACTGTCGATGAGGGGGCCCGACGTGGAATGGTCAGAAACACTCGTCGCAACTTCGTACGAGGACGCAATGAACTGGAGCAAGTAAGACGCGGAGAGCGTCCTCCGGTCTTCTTTTCACGTTCGCAGTTCCTGTCTAAGGCAAGCAGAGGAGCTAGGAGTTCCGGCCCGACGGGGCTCGCCGTCATACGGGTTCGATTCTCCCCACTGCAGTCAATCTCGGTGATGGTCGTGTGGTTAAGAGCACCATCCGACTTTGACTGTCCTTAGTTTCGGGTCTCTGTGAGTCAGAGATGCGGACGTCATGCCAACCAGCTTCGTCGAGGAGTTTCAAGTAGGCACTCGTTGGAAGAATCGTGAGCCAAGGTTCCGTGCGTCCCGCCCTTCGATTGGCGTTTGTCGTCGTCGCCACTTGATTCGAGTTCTCACCTTCACGACTAACGGCCAGACTGGCTGCAAGCGTGCTTCCGGAAGCAGCCACGGACCGTAATTCCATTAGAAGTCGGAAAGTTGTCTGTTGATCGAGATATACAAGTAGGCCCTCGCAAACGAACAGAGTAGGCTGGCTGGGGACATGCCCGAACGTTCGTAGCAGTTCTCTTGAGCCGTCGTGCCGGAAGTCCACGGGAATCAAAGTCAACTCCTGCATGTCAGCTCTCATATCACGTAGTCGTCTGGCCTTGTCGGCTTGCGTTGTAGGATGGTCCAGCTCGAAGAACCGCACGCCCGTGGCGCGGAACCGCAACGCGCGGTCGTCGTAGCCAGCGCCGCATATCACTATCTGGGGCACACCTGTCGAGACAGCCTCAAAGACCTGTTCGTCAAAGAAGCGTGTGCGTCTAACTATCCCTGGCCGAAGCCGAGCCGCAGAACTTGGTCTCATGCCTGCGCACAGCTTGTGCTGAGCTTCTGGGTCGCCCTGTGGAGTGTGTGGACGGTCAAGCTCGGCACGGACTAAGGCCACGACTTGGCTTGTCCTTGAAGGCTGGAAGTTCACGGCTTCGACACCTACCGGTTCCATATTCAGTCTTTCTTGAAGCGCACGCGCCGTAGCAGACCGCGCTACGGTCGCGTTCATGTGCGGGGGGTGGGATGTCCGCATGCTATTGTATGCGGAAACATAGCAATAAATAACCCACAGCCATAGGCTAAAACACTTATGAACGCCTTAACGGGAAACTCGATAGAGGCCTACGTCTTGGGGTTCAAATCGGACGCGACCAAAGAAACCTACCTGAAGAAGCTAAGACAGTTTCTCGGCACGTTCAATCTGACTCCCGACCAGTTCCTGGAGCTCGCGCAGACTCGCCCCAAGGAGGCCGAAAAGCTTCTCCTCAAGTACATCGCGCAGCGGAGAGACGAAGTAAGCGGCTCGACCATTCGAGGGCTGAAGGAGGCCGTAAAGGCCTTCCTTCTAATGAACGACGTTGAGAGCGGGATAAACTGGGAGAAGATTTCCCGAATAATGCCCCACGCCCGGAAGGTGGGACAGGACAGGGCTCCCACCGTCGAAGAGGTAAGGGAGATACTGGCCAACTGTGATCTCAGGATGAAGGCGATTGTCCTGTTGCTTCTCTCCAGCGGTATGAGGGTTGGAGCCTTCGATTATCTCAAGTGGAAGGACGTGACACCGGTGAAGGTTGGAGATCAGGAGTTCGCGAAGCTTACCATCTATCGGGGCGAACCGGAGCAGTACACCACTTTCACCACGCCCGAAGCCTATCGCACGCTAATGGAATACTGGGAGAGAAGGAAAGGTAAGGGCGATAACCTCTCTCCCGAGAAGTACCTGATAGGGCACGAGAGAGAAAGCTCTGACAGGCCCGTAAGCTCGCAGACGATCAAGAATCTAGTCATCAAACTTCTATGGGAAATAGGGATGAGGACGGAACACAAGAGGGTGCAGGAATTCAAGGCAGTTCACGGTTTCAGGAAGTTCTTCGAGACTAACGCCAAGAGGATCCTGCGAGCTGAAGACGTTGAGCGCATGAAGGGCCATCTCTCAAATTACTACAAACCGACGGACGAATACCTGGCAAGCGAGTATGTGAAGGCGGTTCCATACCTGACGGTCTCGGAGACCTTCGAACTGAAGGAGAAGCTGGATGTCTCGAACAAGGAGAAGAACGAGAAAATCGGAGAGCTCGAAAGGGACAACCTCGCTCTAAGAAAGGAGGTACAGGAGATCAAGGAGCAAGTCAAGCTTCTTGGCCAGATGATAGCGAAGAAAAAAGCCTAGGTCTCAGTCCTCCAGACCCTAGCGCCTGACAAAAACGACCCGCGTATTGATACCTCGATAATGCCGATTTTGGGGGAAAAGTGATGCTGGAAGCAAAAGTCGCCAAAAAGGACCCTGGAAGAAGGAAATAGACCCGCGAAGACCCTCCACTTTCTGCTTGTGAGAGGGAAACGGAAGAACGGACAAACGCTGATTTTGGGGGAAAAAAAGCTTCGGTAAGATGGGAATCGCCTAGAGTTCGGCCTTCAATCGACTACTTTTCGCCGAATTCTTCCTCAAAACCAAATGTCAGCCGTTGTCAGCGTTTTTCAGCGTTTTTCCGCGTTTTGGAAAAGCTATCCATAAACGTCTCCCGTTCGTTGTCAGTCTGGAGGTTGAATCCTGAACCTTGTCACAGAAGAATGAAGATGTGACGACTGAGTCACTGATCAAGAACCTGTTGGAGAAGATCGAAAGGCTTGAGTCGCATCTTGTTGACTACCAAGGGAAGGTCAGAAATACTTTGGCCGATTCCTTGGACTAAGAGTTCAAGCTTCCTTTAGTTTCTCCTCGACCGTTTTCAGCTTGATGTCGTGGTTCATCTCATGATCGCTCTCCCCGACGGGCGATTCACTGACGAGGACACAAGAGCGTGCTGGTTCGCCCGCCAAGGTGCCACGGACTTCCATCTGAAAGTGTCAGCAAATGCAGTGAGGATTGCAACCGAAATATAGGGAGAAGCAGTGAAGAGCCAGTTACCTAGACAGCTCCGCTTCCCTCCGGTAAGTTTGGATTGTCTTAACAAAGCGTAGCATGACTGTACTCGTTAAGAAACGCAGCAGGATGAATAAAAGCGCAGAAAGGACTCGCAGTGTTGATTAGGTCATTGGATGAGTGCCCCAACTAGGAGAATTGGGTTACAGTAGTGCCCAAGCTTATCGTGGTCAAACGAGTCGTGGTTGTTGAGGCGTTGCTCGGCTCCGGACAAAAAACCGCAAAGTTTGCACTGCCAAGCAAGCGATAGCCACCACAGGACGGAAGATAGAATCCTCCTATTCCAAACAAATAAAACGTTACTGATTCATAATGGTTTTGCGGGTGGCAAGTACCGGGTGCTGAGGGAGGGCACGGACCCGAGGAGATTGAAACCAATGGTGGAAGGAACAACACCAATAATCCGAACACCGCGAGTAAAAGAATCAAGATAACTCGATACTTCATAGTACACATCTGTATGGAATGTCACTTATACGCGTTGTCAGATGAGATTCCGTCTTGAACCTCCAAAATGGTCGAGAGGGAGGGAAGTAGATCTCACATCCGGGATTCTCGGCCACTGGTTGTGAAATCCACTTGTGCCGCTTTCCACATCTCCGAATGTGCCGCGCGTAATTCTCCTCATTTCAGTCTATCCCACGCCGGACAAATGAGCGACGAAGAAAAGGTCGAGAACGCGCCTATTCTGAAGGGCTACCAAGTCCTTCACAATTTCATTTGGACCACGTGAAGGATTGAAAGATCAAACGCTGCAGAGGTCGCGGGAATCAAGGTCAGAGGGACGGGCAAGTGGATAACTATCCATCCAGAATGCGAGCTTCGAGAGGCTTCCCAAGAAGGTCGATGACATTAGCTACCAGTGAATCCAAGGTAATACGGTTGTCGCATTTCCTGAATAGGAACTGGAGAGTGCCTCTTTCCGCATCTTTTCATGTGCCTCCGAATGTCCTTGACGGATTTGCGGCATCGGGGGCAGATGGGCATACTCTGGATTCCCTGGTTCGTAGTGAAGTACTTGATTAGCCAATTCCGCTCACCTCAATGGAAAGGTTCAACGTAATGAGTCAGAAAATCATCCATGAGACCGCCCCCGGACCCCTTTTCACTTTTTCCTATTTGCCTACCCTCCTCTATCCCTTGGCAGGGGCAGCAATCTTCATACCGGTCGATGTGATATACGCTCTGGATGTGCTATACTCGTTCTCTCTGTGGAACCTTTGGGGCTTCTTGGTCGGTCTGATCTTTGATTTGCTTCTAATTTATACCATAAGAAATCTGTGGTTGCTACCGATCCACCGAGCGTCGTTCTTTCAGGACTACTTCACTGTGAGCCGGAGAAGGGCCGCGGAGAAGTTGCAGTACGCTGACGTATCGCACGTGGAGAAGCACAAGTCCCGCACGCTCACGAACATAGGAACTCTTGTGCGAATCTCTGTGAAGGGGAGAGACTCGGCATTGACCATCCCACTGAACCCGAGAAACAGGAAGCTGAAGACGGACCTGTACACCTGGCTGACCGAGAGGACAGGCCAAGCCAACTGAAGCCGCCAAGCAGGATAGACTATTGGTAAACGTCACCTCTTCGAGCATGACCGACGACATTACGTGTTGATTTGGCTGGCTTCGAATAGGATTCTTGACCTGAAGGAGCCTCCGCACATAACAAGGTGCGGGGGGTGGGATTTCCACCCCAATTTACCAGTAAGCACGCGCGCTAGCATGAGACTCATAAGGCAAGTCAACAACGCCTGGGCCAATGAAGACCGCCTACTCCGAAACCTACAGGGTCTCCAAGACCTTCGATGCTCCCCTAGAGTTCGTCTACGCCTGGTGCACCGATTACAGAGAGGACGACCCGAAGATGTTCAGTTCCAAGCTCAGGCGCGTCTTCCACGAGAAGACGAAGAAGAGGGCGATCTGGACCATCGCGGGAGAGGGCCTTCCTTCTGGCATCGACCCAGTCAGAGTGGTCTGGCTCCGGCCTCCCGACGCTTGGCATCTTGAGACCTGCGGCGACGAGACCTTGGTGGGGGACTATAAACTCACGGCGTTGAGCAGCAGAAGGACAAGGCTGGACATGGCATTCACCCAGACATACGGCACGAGGAAGGAGGTCCGAAGCAGGGAAGGCTTCCAGCGCGCGCCGCGCTACCCTCGACCACTGGAACCACTACGCGAAGTTCTTGGAACGGGACTACAGGCTCTCTCTGCGCTTTCGCGCGCGCGCAGCAGGGTCTCTAGCATCTAGAAACAGAAAAGTGAAAAGCGAATAGTTTGCGCCCACCCGCGGCGCTCTAACCTACCTCGGCAATGATGAAGAGAGACGTGGTCTCCCCGTTTGTCAGCGATATCCCGCTACCGTAAGGTATCTGACCATTCGATACTCTGTATCCGGTCCATACTCCGCCAGCCGACGACTGCAGCTTCGACATCACGGCCGCGACGCTCTGGACCGTCGTGTTGTACCCCAGCGCGAACTGTCGCGTGAACGAATTATCCGCTAAGCGCGCGCGGGCGACCGCAGTAGCGCCGCGGTCAGGACTTGGACCTGCGGGTGAAAAGCCCTGGGTTCAAGAATCAGTCTCTGAAATAGCTAGAATCCAGCTAGTCCAGACGAACAGAGGATATTCTGGGCTTAGATTTAGTGGGCCGGCCCGGAATTGAACCGGGGACCTTGGCGTGCGAGAGCTGCTCTCGTGAATTCGCCGTGTCAGAGCGATGTCCTAACCAAGCTAGACGACCGGCCCGCGATTTCGCACCGCCCCCTCGACCGCCTTTTATGTTTACGCGGGAACGAGCGGTTCACGCTCGTCCGCGCAGTTCGCCAATAGGCTAAGATTGCTTCAGGCGGTAGCTTTGATTAAATATCGAGCCGTTGACGCGAGATACGAAAGCGATGCAAGGAAGTTCCGAAGTGCCGGGTTTCTACAAGCTGCCGATTGAGGAGAGGATGAAGATAGTCAAGAAACTTACGGGCCTGTCCGATGAGGATGCGAAGGCCCTCGCGAACACGGGGGGACTTCCCATCGACGTCGCAGACAGGATGATTGAAAACGTTGTAGGGGGGATAACCGTTCCGATGGGAATCGCTGTCAACTTCAAGGTCAACGGGAAGGACTACCTCGTGCCCATGGCCCTGGAAGAGCCATCCGTGGTGGCGGCCGCGAGCAATGCGGCGAAGATGGCGAGGGTGAAGGGAGGCTTCAGCGTCACCAACACAGGCGCAGTGATGATCGGGCAGATCCAGGTCGTCGGTGTGAAGGACCCGGACGGGGCGAGGACCAGACTGCTTGAGAAGAAGTCCGAGATCCTGAAGGAGGCCAACGACCAGGACCCCATGCTGGTGTCGCTCGGCGGAGGGGCCAAGGACCTGAACGTGAAGATCCTTTCCACCGTGAAGGGGCCGATGGTCGTGCCTGAGCTCATCGTGAACACAGGAGATGCGATGGGGGGCAACGCCGTGAACACGATGGCTGAGGCGGTGGCGCCGATGGTCGAGAGAATCACGGGTGGGAGGGTGGTCCTCAGGATAATCTCCAACCTGGCCGACAGGCGTCTGGTCAATGCGACCGCCGCGTTTGACAAGGAAGCGATTGGCGGAGGAGACGCCGTGGACGGAATCGTCTTGGCCTACGCGTTCGCCGATGCGGACCCCTACAGGTGCGCGACACACAACAAGGGGATAATGAACGGGGTCATCGCCGTCGGGATAGCCTGCGGGCAGGACATCAGGGCCCTTGAAGCAGGGGCTCACAGCTACGCATCTCGGAGCGGAAGTTACAAGCCACTCACCACGTGGGAGAAGGATGCAAACGGCGACCTGGTGGGGAGGCTTGAGATGCCCATGGCAGTGGGGTTGGTCGGCGGGGCTGCAAAGACGAATCCGGCGGCGAGGGCCGCAATCAAGATCCTCGGAGTCAAGACAGCGACGGAGCTGGCCGAGGTGATGGGGGCGGTGGGGCTCGCGCAGAACTTCGCGGCGCTCAGGGCGCTCGCGACGGAGGGCATCCAAAGAGGGCACATGAAACTGCACGCAAGAAACATCGCGGTTTCAGCCGGGGCTACAGGAAAGATGGTCGACCTTGTGGCAGAGAAGATGGTGGTGGAGAGAAAGGTAAGGTTCGACAGGGCGAAGGAGCTCGTCGAAGAGCTCCAAAGGCGAAGCGTGCGGTAGCCCGCACACCTGACATTCTGCCCAGACGACTAGAGCCAAGCATGTAGTCGAGGCGCTTTCAGCCGCGGCGGCAGCGGCTGTCTATGCCGCGTGTTGCGTCTGTGGAGGTATGTGCAAGACTGGGAACAACACTAGCCGCCGGCCATCGGTATCCGCACGCCTCTCTTCCTCGCGGTCCGGAGCGCGTCTTCGTATCCCGCATCGGCGTGTCTCGCCACGCCGAGGCCAGGGTCGTTCGTGAGCGCGGTTTCAATTCGTTCGTCGGCGTCCTCTGACCCGTCGGCGAGGACCGCGAGTCCTGCGTGAATCGAATAGCCGATGCCGACTCCCCCGCCGTGGTGGACGGAGACCCAGGAGGCCCCGGAGACCGCGTTGAGGAGAGCGTTGAGGATCGGCCAGTCGGCGATGGCATCTGACCCGTCCTTCATTCCTTCGGTCTCCCTGTAAGGCGAGGCCACAGAACCGGAATCGAGATGGTCGCGCCCGATTACGATCGGAGCGGAGATGGTCCCGTCGCGGACCATTCTGTTGATGACCTTGCCGAACCTCGCCCGCTCCCCGTATCCCAGCCAGCAGACCCTAGCTGGGAGGCCTTGGAACTGGACCCTCTCGTGCGCCTTCGTAATCCACCTTACCAGCGAGAGATTGTCCCCGAACTCCTTCACGATGGCCTCGTCTGTCGCGTAGATGTCCTCAGGTCTACCGGAAAGGGCGATCCACCGGAATGGGCCTCTTCCCTCGCAGAAGAGAGGCCTGATGTACTCCGGCACGAAGCCGGGAATCTTGAACGCGTCTGCCACCCCTGCATCCATCGCCATCTTTCGGATGTTGTTGCCGTATTCGAATGCGACGGCACCTCCACGCTGGAAGTCGAGCATCGCGGTGACGTGCTTTGCGATTGACGCCATGGAGCGCTTCAGGTACGCATCCGGGTCGGACCCCCGCAGTGCCGAAGCTTCCTTGACACCCAGGCCTTCGGGGATGTAGCCTGCCAGCGGGTCGTGCGCCGCAGTCTGGTCGGTTATCACGTCAGGCCTGAACCCCGACTTCGCGAGCTCCGGGAGGACCTCGGCGGAGTTGCCGAGCAGGGCCACAGAAATGGCCCTTCCTTCCTTCGCCGTGCTCCCCGCCACGTCGAGGGCCTCACGAGCGCTCTCCACGACCATGTCGCAGTAGCCCTTGTCGAGCCGCCTCTGAATCGCCCGCCGGTCGACTTCGACGACCAACGCGACCCCGTCGTTCATGGTGACGGCGAGCGGCTGGGCGCCTCCCATCTCTCCGAGTCCGGAGGTAAGAACAATCCTTCCCTTCAGCGATCCACCAAAGTGCTTCGAGGCAACGGCCGCGAGAGTCTCATAGGTGCCTTGGAGTATCCCTTGTGTGCCTATGTACATCCAGCTACCCGCGGTCATCTGCCCGTACATCGTGAGCCCCCTCGCCTCCAGTTCCCTGAAGTAGGTCCAGTCGGCCCACTTCGGCACGATCATGGCGTTGGAGATGAGCACCCTCGGGGCCCTCTCGCTCGTCCTGAACACCGCAACGGGTTTGCCGGATTGGATGAGCAGCGTCTCATCGTTGGCCAGAGCCTTCAGCGACTTCACGATCGCTTCGTAGGCGGGCCAGCTTCTCGCAGCCCTCCCCGTCCCACCGTATACTATCAGCTTCTCCGGATCCTTGGCAACCTCCGGGTCGAGGTTGTTCATCAGCATCCGGAGCGCAGCCTCCTGGTGCCAGCTCCTGCACGATATCTCGCTGCCCTGCGGTGCCCTGATGACGTGCTTCTGCACGAAGGTTTCAGGCGATGACTCTCGATTTAAGAGTTCAGCCCTGCTCATCACGGCACCAGTAAGTCCATGACGATTGGCGCCGTCGCCCGGCGAGTGGCGGAATCGCGCGGGCCGCTGGAAGTGGGTATCCTTAATATTCAAAGCCCGAAAAGCTGGGCGTTCATGCAGGCCAGCCCTGACGTACTCTCAAGACTGAGTTCCGACATTGACCGCGATGCAGGCAAGGCCCAAGACTTCTTTGTAAGGATGCTGAGAGTAAACGCGGTCAACCCCAGGATGGGGGGGCCAGGCGAGATTGACCGAGCGAATCTCATCCAGTCTTTCCTTGAAGGCGAGGGATTCGAGGTTTCAAGGGTCGACGCGCCTGACAGCGGATACAAACGCGGAGTCAGACCGAACATCTGCACCAGGGTCGAAGGAGAGGACAAGAGCAAGACGCTTTGGTTCCTCGCCCACATGGACACCGTTCCGGAAGGTAGCAGGGAACTGTGGAACAGCGATCCATTTGAGCCAAGAATCGAAGACGGAAAGATCTTTGCCAGGGGCGCGGAGGACAACGGCCAGTCCCTCGTTTCAAGCCTCTTCGCTCTCAGAGAACTGAAGTCGCTAGGCGAACGGCTTCCATTCAACGTGGGCGCCTGGTTTGTCGCCGATGAGGAATGCGGGAGCAACTACGGTGTGAAGTATCTGTTGGAGCATTCTCACTTTAGGCCAGGCGATCTTATCGTCGTTCCTGACGCCGGAAGCCCGAGCGGAACCGACATCGAGATAGCTGAGAAGAACCTCTTGTGGTTCAAGGTCACCACCAGAGGAAAGCAGGTACACGCAAGCCTCCCCGCGAAGGGCAAGAATGCCCACAGGCTTGGCATGAAGCTCGCGCTGGCCCTTGACGAGAGCCTGCACCGGCGCTACCCCAAGCGCAACGACCTCTTCGATGATCCGTCTTCGACTTTTGAACCTACGAAGATAGATCCGAACGTTCCGAACGTGAACACGATTCCTGGCCTCGATGCATTCTACTTCGACTGCAGGGTCCTGCCCGAATACTCTCTCGATTCGGTCCTGTCAGACATACGTTCGTCGTTGCGCGACTTGGCGAAAGAACACGGAGCTGACGCGTCTCTTGAGATCGTCCAGCGGGACGACGCCGGTCCCGCGACGTCTCCGACGAGCGAGATCGCTAGACTAGTGGAGAAGGCAGTCGCCCGCATGACGAGGAAACGACCCAGGTTCGTTGGCATCGGACTCCGGACCGTCGGCAACTTCTTCAGGGATAGGGGCATTCCGACCGTTGTTTGGAGCACCGTGGACGACGTACCGCACGAACCAAACGAGTACTCGCGAGTGGCGAGTCTGATTTCCGATGCAAAGGTGTTCGCCGCGATCCCCCTCCTCGCCGATTCACGCTGAGCAGGAAGGGAATAGACGTCAACTCATCCGCACGAGGGATTTCGCTGCACAGCTGTCTTGCGCAGCCGCTCGGTCTGGCTCTCGGTCCTTCATTCTACGAAGCCCTGAGTTCAACCGAAAGGAATCCCTTGTGTCTGCCGACGCCGGAGAACGCACGGCGGGGCGCACAACGCAGAAATAGACTGGTGCGCGGTTAGGAGGATCAAGATGAGCGTCTCCGAGGTCGCGAGAACGATCCAGAAAGAGGACGTGAAGGAAGTCGCCCTGCAGTTCACGGATCTGTCCGGCATCCTGCACTCTCTATGGGTGCCTTCCGGTCTCTTGCCCAAGGTGGCCGCTGAGGGCATCCACATGGACGGTTCCTCCGTGGACATGGTGGACATAAGCGAGAGCGACTTGAAGTTGATGCCACGGCTGGAAACGTTTGTGGTCCTGCCGCCCGGTCTGTTCGCGCAGAGGGTTGCAAGAGTACTCTGTGACATCTATCAGCCCGAGTCTGAAAGACCTTACGAACTTGACCCGAGGTTCGTGCTCAAGAGAGTCATAGACGAATCCAGGGGGACCCTCGGAAGGTCGGTCAGGTACAACACCTGCAGCGAGATCGAGTACTTCCTGTTCAAGAGGGATGATGCCGGGAACCCGAAGAGGTATGATGAGGGAGGCTACCTGGCCAGCCCGCCTGCTGATCAAGGCATTGATGTAAGGCTGGAGATCACTGACAACCTCAGGAGCGCGGGAGTGGTCGTCGAGAAGCACCATCACGAGGTGCCTCCCGGAAAATACGAGTTGAACCTGACCTACTCTGACGCCCTGAGCATGGCCGACACCATCTACCTGGTCAAGTTCATAGTAAAGATGACCGCGGCGCGAAAAGGGCTCATCGCGTCATTCATGCCGAAGCCCTTTCACGACGGGTACGGGGCCGGACTGCACACTCACGTCAGCTTCATGGACGAACGGAAGAAACGGAACCTGTTCTACGACCCTGGGGGAGTCTACGGAATCAGCGAGATGGCCTTGCACTTCCTCGCAGGCGTCCTGACCCATGCGAAGGCGCTGGCCGCCCTGACCAACCCTTCAGTCAATTCCTACAAGAGACTGGTGCCCGGCTGGGAGGCTCCCGTCTACCTATCATGGGCCAAATACAATCGGTCCGTTCTGATCAGGGTCCCGCCCGGAAAAGGGATGAGGGCCAGGCTGGAGTACAGACCTTCCGACGGCACGTGCAACTTCTACCTTGCGTTCGCCGGCATCCTGGCGGCAGGACTGGACGGCATCAGAAGGAAGACGGAGCCCCCCGAACCCGTGGAGGAAGACATCTACGCGATGAGTGGCAAGCAGAGGACGGCAAGAGGTATCGAGGTGCTTCCGGAGAACCTGGGAGAGGCACTGAACGAGTTCTCCAGGGACAAGTATCTGGTGGAGAAGATGGGAAGGGCGTTCTCCGACAGGTTCCTCCAGATCCGGACCAAGGAATGGAAGGACTTCAATCGCACTGTGCACGAGTGGGAAAGGAAGAAGTACCTAGAACTCTGACCGAGGAGATGGGTACGGCATATGCCGATCAGGGCTGACTACGCGATAGTACACGCGAACGAACTCGCTACGCTGGCGGGGAAGAGTGACCGCCCCCAAGTCAGAGAGGGAATGAAGGACCTTGGAATAATCAGAGACGGAGCAGTCGCGGTCAAAGACGGGAGGATAGCAGCGGTGGGGACGACCAGGAAGGTCTTGGACGGGCTGGAGAAGGGAATTGAGACGATAGACGCAAGCGGGAGGCTGGTCGCTCCCGGGCTCATAGACCCTCACGTGCATCTGGTCTTCGCCGGCTCCAGAGAAGACGAACTCGAGGCGATGGCCGTGAAGGGGACCCCGTACCTGAAGATCAAAGCGGAGGGAGGTGGAATGCCCACAACTCTCAAGATGACGGGTGAGGCCTCGACGGAGGAACTGGTCAAGCTGACGACCCAGAGGCTCGATACTATGCTGATCTACGGCACGACGACGATTGAAGCGAAGAGCGGATACGAGATGACTTTGGGAGGGGAGATAAGACAGCTGGAGGTAATCCGGGCCCTCGGAGAGTCCCACCCCGTCGAGCTGGTCCCGACCTTCCTGGCACAGGGAATTCCTCGAGGATACGAGAACAGGGTGGACGAGCTGACGGAGGAGATAACCAGGAAATGGATTCCTGAGATCGCGAGGAGGAGGCTGGCGGAGTACTGCGACGTGTTCTGCGAGAATGGATACTTCAACCTAGAACAGACCCGAAGGATACTGAAGACAGGCAGGACTCACGGCATGAAGCTCAGGATTCACGCAGACTGGCTCGCGCACAGCGGTGGAGCGAGGCTGGGTGCAGAGCTGGGCGTTGTCTCCGCCGACCACCTCATCTTCACTCCAGGAAAGGAGGTCAGAGGACTGGTGAGGAAGGGGATAATGGGGACCCTGCTGCCGACCACGCCCTTCTGCTACCTAGGGACCTACGCCAGAGCGAGAGAGATACTCGACTGGGGGCTGCCCGTCGCGCTGGGGACTGACCTGAGCGCGGCAGACATGTGCGAATCGATGCAGATGATGATGGCAATCGCAGTTCTACAGATGAAGATGACCACGGAGGAGGCCCTGGTTGCGTCGACGATCAACGCCGCCCATTCGATACAGAGAGCGCGGGAGGTAGGAAGCATAGAGAAGGGGAAGAAGGCGGACCTCGTCATCTTCGACGCCCCAAACCACAAGCACTTCGCCTACCACTACGGCGTCAACTTGGCAGAGAAGGTCTTCAAGAACGGAGTGCTGGTTGCAGAAAGAGGAAGGAGAGTGGACTAAATGCTCCGTCACGTAGCGGATCCCATGGTCCACCCGTCTGAGGAAGCTTCCCGACGGTACCGGCCCAAGGGCTCGACAGGCGGCGCTGTCAAGAGCGACCTCAACGCTAATCTGATAGAGTTGGAAGCCGCCTGGTAGATGCCTGGCTCCAGGAGTTGCAGACTGGGCGTTTCCTTCGGCCCTGAGTCGGACCTCTATTCGTTCCCGCAGGGCCACCCGATGAACAAGGCGAGGAGCCGGCTCTTTGAGGCCTCAATCAGAGAGCTAGCACGGTCGAGCGGGAAGGAAGAGGTGACGATCGTTGACCCCGTCCGTGCGACGGAACAGGACGTTCTCCTCTTCCACACAATGGCTTACGTGGATTTCGTCAGGGAGTCGTCCGAGATCGGATCCGGCTACCTTGACTACGGCGACACGCCCTCGTTCAAGGGAGTCTTCGAGGCTTCGCTCTTCCCCGTGGGAAGCACTCTGCACGGATTGGAGCTCGTCCTGAAGGGAGGTTTCGACCACTTCTTCAACCCCATCGGGGGCCTCCACCACGCGCGGAAAGACAGGGCGGGAGGTTTCTGCGTGTTCAACGATGCCGCGATCGCCATCTGCAGCCTCCTTGAGAAGGGGACTGGCCGGATAGCCTACGTCGACATCGACGCTCACCACGGCGACGGGGTCTTCTACGCGTTCGAGTCTGAGCCCAGAGTAATCATAGGAGACGTCCACGAAGACGGACGGTTCCTCTACCCTGGGACGGGGGGTGAGTCTGAGACGGGGACTGGCAAGGCCGAAGGGACCAAGCTGAACATCCCCATGCCGCCCAGGGCTGGCGACGAGGAATTCAGGCGGGCCTTCGACCGGATTGAAGCCTTCGTCAGGGGCTTCGAGCCCGAGTTCATCCTGTTTCAGTGCGGTGCTGATGGCCTTGAAGGAGACCCGATTACCCAGCTAAGATACACTGCGGCGGCCCACGCCTACGCGACTGCGAAGCTTCATCACCTCGCGCACGAGCTGTGCGGAGGCCGCATCCTAGCCATGGGAGGAGGGGGATACAACCCCTCGAACGTATCTGCGGCCTGGACGGCGGTCGCCAGGGGTTTGGCAGGGGTCGGCTCCGAGAAGCCAGCATGAGGTGACGAATCAGTGAGGCTGCACAGGGACTCGATTCTGACTCTTGCAGTTCGTCGAGCTGTCGTTACCGCAATAGAAGGATTTATGATGAGGGGTTCAGCCGAATCGGTTCGATAGGACGTTGGAGGCCAATAGATCCGTGCTGACGATTGACGGGAGCGACCTGACAATCGAAGATGTCGTGGGAGTCGCAAGAAACGACGTGAGGGTCAAGCTGTCCAGAGAAGCGATTGCAAAAATGAAGGCGTCCAGGGCGATTGTCGAGAAGCTCATCGCCAAGAAGGAAAAGATCTACGGGGTCTCCACCGGCATAGGCGAGCTGTCGAACGTAATCCTGACTCCTGAGCAGGTCAAGGAGTTCCAGAGATACATCGTCTACAGCCATGCAGCCGGCTGGGGCGACCCTGTCGCCATTGATGATGCGAGAGCTGCTTGGCTGACAAGGACAAACGTGCTGGCAAAGGGCTACTCCGGACTGAGGCCCATCATGGTCGAGACCCTGGTCGAGATGCTGAACAAGGGCGTTACTCCAGTGATGTGTCAGAAGGGCTCGGTGGGAGCAAGTGGGGATTTGTCCCCCTTGGGGCAAGGGGCGCT
>Ga0181533_1003845_pt1 | contig 15886 bp, 12 predicted proteins | sample PEATcosm2014_Bin_45_FD_119772 | JGI IMG/M metagenome (GOLD analysis project Ga0181533, IMG submission 119772) | Peatland microbial communities from MTU Mesocosm Facility, Houghton, MI, USA - PEATcosm2014_Bin11_60_metaG | ecosystem: Environmental > Terrestrial > Soil > Wetlands > Peat | place... | reverse complement strand
ACGATCTCATAGATCTCTTTCTGCCGCCGGGAGAATTTACCCCCGACAGGAAATGTCCGTGTGATATCACTTGCATAATGTAGTCCGGATTCGCAACCGGCGTCGACAACAACCATCCTTCCTTCCCTGAGCGTGTTCCCGTGATAATGATTATGAAGTGTCTGGCCGTTGATGGAGAGGATTACCGGGAATGACACTGGTCCGGCATAAGAAAGTGCTATACCCTCAATCACCCCAGCTATTTCCTGTTCGACCACTCCTGGTTTTCCCATTTTCATGGCGGTGGTATGCATCAGCCATGCAACATCGACCATCTTTTCGATGTCTTTTATTTCCAGGTCATCTTTCACCATTCTCAGTTTGATCACTGCTTTGATCAGTTCTTCCGAAACATTATCCCTGAGTTTCAGATGATGCAGATCCAGCAAATCTGTAAGCCAGATCATGGTCTCGCCACGATATGGGGGAAGGTAATGGATCTTCCGTCCTTTTTCCCGGGCGTTTTTAATAAGGGTGCCAAATTCTTTCAAAGGAGCCGTATTGCCAACTCCGACATCAGCTGCCTGATCTCTTACAGAAGGTTGTTTCCCCATCCAGATGATATCGTCAATGTCCACATCATTGCCAAAAATATGATCGGTACCGTCGTCCAGGTCAATTACCCCGGCCATGTCGGGATGATCCAATCCAAAAAAATATAAAAAACTGCTGTCCTGCCTGAAACTGTAAGTATTGGCGGGATAATTGAAGGCCGACTCCTGATTTCCTAAGAAAAGAATAAGGCCTGTTGACAATTCCTTGCGAAGCATTGCCCTTCTGTCTGAATAAACTTTTGAGGGAAACATAATTTAGAATGTTTTAAAATAGTGAAAAAAAAGATTACGTTTTGCCTGATTGAAAAAATTATATTTTAATTTTGAAACAATTAACAAAATTACTTAAAAGCCTGTTATGAATTCTACTTTCTTACATTTTTCATCCATCACGAAAAAGATATGGATAGCTCTTTTGGGTTTATTTCTGATACTTTTTCTTATAGTCCATCTGGGGATCAACCTGTGTTTACTAAGAGATGACGGCGGAAAATGGTTCCGTGACGCGGCTCATTTCATGGGAACAAATTACATTGTGAAGATCTTTGAGGTGATTCTTTTCGGGGGATTCTTTTTTCATATTCTGTTGGGAATCATCCTCCAGATTAAGAATTGGTTATCCCGCCCGGTACGGTACAAAGTGACGAACAGAACCACAACTCCGTTTCTCTCAAAATACATGATCTATACGGGCGCAATCGTGCTCACGTTCCTGGTCATCCATCTTTTCAATTTCTTTTTCGTCAAGTTTGGATGGGTGAACAGTCCTGTGAAAACATTGGATAGCGGAGAACCTGATTTTGCCGGAATTGCTCAGTACTTGTTTAAACAGCCTTTATATTCCATTATTTATATTGTATTAATTATTGGATTGGGATTTCATCTTTATCATGCCTTCCAGTCGGCATTTCAGACCCTGGGGTTGGATCATAAGACTTATACCCCATACATCAGAGGGTTTGGAATTGCTTATTCAATCGTTATTTCTTTAGGATTTATTATTATTCCACTCTATTTTCTTATCTGACAGATATGGCTGAATTAAATGCAAAAATTCCATCCGGGCCGCTGACCGCTAAATGGACACAATACAAGGACCATCAGAACCTGGTCAACCCAACAAACAAAAGGAAACTGGATATTATCGTCGTCGGGACCGGGCTGGCAGGCGCTTCTGCGGCTGCATCACTTGGCGAGATGGGGTTTAACGTTATGATCTTCTGTTACCAGGACAGCCCAAGACGTGCGCATAGCATAGCAGCACAGGGAGGGATCAATGCGGCTAAGAATTACCCAAATGATGGTGACAGCATTTACCGTTTATTTTATGACACCATAAAGGGAGGAGATTACCGATCACGGGAATCAAATGTTTTCCGTCTTGCCGAGGTCAGTAATAATATCATTGACCAGTGTGTGGCCCAGGGAGTTCCATTTGCAAGGGAATACAGCGGTTCCCTTGAGAACCGTTCCTTCGGGGGTGCTCTTGTTTCCCGTACCTTTTATGCCCGCGGACAAACTGGTCAGCAATTGTTACTTGGCGCTTATGGTGCACTCAGCCGCCAGATCAAACTGGGAACAGTGAAGTTATTCAACCGTCATGAGATGCAGGATCTTGTGGTCCAAGACGGAAAAGCCAGGGGGATCATTGCCCGTGATCTGGTGACCGGCAAGTTGGAAAGGTACTTTGGACATGCAGTTGTTGTTGCTACAGGCGGATATGGCAATGTTTTCTACCTTTCTACCAATGCCATGGGGTCGAATGTAAGTGCCTGCTGGCAGATATTCAAGAGAGGAGCTTATTTTGCCAATCCTTGTTTCACTCAGATTCATCCTACCTGTATCCCAGTTCACGGCGATTATCAGTCGAAACTGACGTTGATGAGTGAAAGCTTGCGGAACGATGGACGTATTTGGGTTCCGAAGAACAAGGAAGATGCAGAGAAACACAGGAAGCGGCTCATTAAGGCTAAAGATATTAAAGAGGAAGACCGCGATTATTATCTTGAGAGAAGGTATCCTGCTTACGGAAACCTTGTTCCGCGAGATGTGGCATCGCGGGCAGCGAAAGAACGCTGCGATGCAGGTTATGGTGTCGGGGATACCGGGCTGGCTGTATTTCTTGATTTCGAGGAATCCATCAGACGTCTTGGAAAGCATGTCATTGAAGAACGCTATGGCAACCTCTTCCAGATGTACGAGAAGATCGTGGATGAAAATCCATATGAAAACCCCATGATGATCTATCCGGCCGTTCATTACACCATGGGAGGTATCTGGGTGGATTATGAGCTGATGACGACCATTCCCGGATTATATGTCCTGGGTGAAGCCAACTTTTCCGATCACGGGGCAAACCGTCTTGGTGCGTCAGCGCTGATGCAGGGTCTTGCCGACGGCTATTTTGTTCTTCCTTATACCATTCAGAATTATTTAGCAGGAGAGATCAGGGTTCCCAGAATGCCGACTGATCTTCCGGAATTCGCAGAGGCAGAGAACAATGTAAGGAACAGGATCAGAAAACTGATGGAGATCAAAGGAACTAAATCCGTGGATCATTTCCATAAAGAACTGGGCAAGATCATGTGGGAAAATGTCGGAATGGGCAGGAATGAAGCAGGATTGAAAAAAGCAATCAGCCTCATCCGGACGTTGCGTGCAGATTTCTGGAAAGATGTCAGGATTCCAGGTTCACAAGACGAACTGAACCCCGAGCTGGAAAAAGCAGGTCGTGTGGCTGATTTCCTGGAGTTGGGCGAATTGCTTGCGCTGGATGCCCTGAACCGCAATGAAAGTTGCGGTGGTCATTTTCGTGAAGAATATCAAACCGATGAAGGTGAATGTTTACGAAATGACGAAAATTACATGTACGTTGCAGCATGGGAATATCTCAAAGAAGGGGAGTTCCGGATGCATAAAGAAGCTCTTAAATATGAAGAGATTGAAGTAAAACAAAGAATTTATAAATAGACATTATGAGACTGACACTGAAGATCTGGAGACAAAAAGATTCTCATTCCAAAGGAAAATTTTTTACTTACACATTAGATGGTATCTCTCCGAACTGTTCCTTCCTTGAGATGCTCGATATCCTGAATGAGCAGTTGATCCGGAATAATGAAGAGCCGGTGGCATTTGACCATGACTGCCGTGAAGGGATCTGTGGCATGTGCAGCCTATACATCAATGGCCGTCCGCACGGGCCCGATGATGCCATTACCACGTGCCAGCTTCATATGCGTAAATTCAAAGATGGTGACACGATCATTGTCGAACCCTGGAGAGCAAAACCGTTCCCTGTTGTGAAGGACCTCATTGTAGACCGTTCGGCTTTTGACAAGATCATCCAGGAAGGGGGGTATATCTCCGTTCTTACCGGGGGCGCTGCCGAAGCCAACCAGATCCTTGTTAGCAAGGTAAATGCTGACCTGGCGATGGATGCTGCTGCTTGTATTGGTTGCGGCGCCTGTGTCGCTGCCTGCAAAAATGCTTCCGCCATGCTGTTTGTTTCTGCCAAGGTCTCACATCTTACATTACTTCCCCAAGGCAGAATTGAAGCAAAAGACCGGGTCAAAAAGATGGTCGCCATGATGGATAAGCTGGGTTTCGGGAATTGCACCAACACTTATGCCTGTGAAGCAGAATGCCCGAAGCTCATTTCCCGTTCCAACATAGCAAGAATGAATCGCGAATTTATCTTTGCGAAAGTATCATAACCTTCAGGATTTTTGAATATAAAATCTTGCGGAATTTTTAATTTAAGACCCCGTTCTCCCTGATAAGAACTTTTAGTCTTGGATTCACACTATGAATGGTAAATGGCAGCAAAATAGATTTGTCGACATATATGAATTCAAGCCGTTTACATTTCTTGATGGTCTCCGGGATTCTTACCATTGGTCCGCAATAGGCTACATCGAGTTCGGTCAGCAAAGTGAGGTTACCTATCTCTTCGGGGAGTTCGGTCAGGCTGTTTTTCCCGATAAAGAGGAACTTTAGATGTTCCATATTGCCGATCTCATGTGGAATGCTTGTTAATTTATTATCATTGAGATAGAGGAACTCAAGGTTTTTCAGTTTTCCAATTTCCGGTGGAAGTGTTTCAAGACGGTTGTATTCAAGATATAATTCCTTTAATTCTGTCAGATCACCAATTTCTGGAGGAAGTGCTTTGAGAAGGTTGTGCCTGAGAGAAAGTTTCTTTAGTTTCTTAAGCCTGCCAAGGGAAGCAGGAAGGGTCTTAAGGTTATTGCTGCTGATAACCAGTGTTTCAAGGTTTTGAAGGTTACCTATTGATTCCGGGATGGAATCCAGCCCGTTGTTAAACAGATAAAGAGTTTTTAACTCTGTCAGTGTTCCAATCGCTGTCGGAAGTTCATGGATAGGGCTATCTTCGATCCTCAGTTTTGTGACTGCTGCCGGATTTGCCAAAGCTTTTTCCAATTTATTCTGAGCAATACAGTCCAGTGCTGAAAAGGAAATTGCGAAGTACAGTATCATATAAAAATAAAATCTCATAAAATATCTCTTATGAACAGTGAAGAATATGAATACGAAAAAAAACGAGTAATGAATAATCAGTTAATTACTCATTACTCATTAATAATGAATGGACTATCCCGCCGCAAGGAGTGTGGTATTAAAGTAAACAGAATTATTTCCGCCTCAAAAAGCGGGAAATTGATCCTCGTCTGCCGGTGGCGGATTAGAAATTTTTTCAATTCCTAATTTTAAGATTAGTACATTTATTATAATACAAAAATACGATAGAATGTCAAAAAGTAGATTACCTATAGATGATTTCTTTAAGAGTAGTGATAAACAAGCAGATAAGGGAAAGAAAGTATAGTGAGGACGGCTGATTTGATCTAAAACGTTCCGTCAGAGATTGTGTCGAGTGTGTTTATTTTTAGCAGGAAAAACCATAAATTTGTTGTCAGCTTAAAGATTTAAGTCATGCGATTCAGTGAGATCACAGGGCAAGAAATTATCAAGAAGAAACTGGTACAGACTGTGCTGGATCATCGCGTAAGCCATGCCCAGCTGTTTTTTGGCCCTGAAGGAAATGAAAAATTAGCATTAGCCATCGCTTATGCCCAATTCATAAACTGCCAGAACCAAATCACCGGTGATTATCATGATTCATGCGGAATTTGTCCTTCCTGCATAAAATACCAGAAACTGGTACATCCTGATCTTCATTTCATTTTCCCTATCTCGACCACAAAGAAAGTCACGAAGAAGCCGAAAAGCAATGATTTTCTTGAAGAATGGCGGGCATTTCTCATCGAGAATGATTATCATGTGAACCTGCATGAATGGTATGAATTCATTGGAATAGAAAACAAGCAGGGGATCATCAATGCCGATGACTGTAATGAGATCATTCACACTTTGAGTTACAAAAGTTACGAATCGGAATACAAGGTGATGATCCTGTGGATGGTTGAAAAATTATATTATTCGGCAGCACCGAAGATCCTTAAGATACTTGAAGAACCTCCCGAAAAAACATTATTCATACTTATCACTGAAGATCCTGACCAGGTGATAAGTACCATCCGGTCACGTACACTCCTGGTTAAAATCCCAAAAATCGGGATCAAAGATCTTACAACTTACCTGGCAGAAAAACATGGTGCAGGAGAACGGGAAGCCGGCATCATAGCCAGGCAATCATACGGGAACCTAAAGCAAGCCCTGCATCGGCTGCAACACACGGAAGAAGATCAATTCAATTTTGTCAATTTCAGGAAATGGATGCTCAGTTGTTACAATAATAAAATTATTGAAATGGCCGGGTTCTCCGGAGAGATCGCAAGGATCGGCCGTGAAAACCAGAAAGACTTCCTGTCATATGCGCTCAAGGTGATCGGATATTGTTCCATTTTTGCTTTCGGGAAAGATGAACAGGTTGCTGCAGGGGGGGAAGAATTGAAATTCCTGAAGAACATCTCAGCTTATATCAACCCTTCCAATTACGAGAGGTTTTCTGAACTATTCAATACGGCAATCTATCATATTGAACGGAATGCCCATCCACAGACGCTTTTCTTTGATGTTTCCCTGAAAGCTGCCAACCTGTTCGGGGAGGTCAGGAAAAAGTAGACCGGCGTCCCTAATTCATTTTTTTGTACTTTTGTGATATGGATCCAGAACCTAAAGATACTTCTCCTGACAAACAGCCGGTAGTGAACCCCTTTTTTACGCGGGGATGTTGTGATATTCCGAAGCTTTATCATAAAAACGATAAAGTATTCCAGCACAATTGCAGCAAGTTCGACACTCATGACTGGCTGAATGACCTGCCTTTGCCTGAAGGGTTCAAGGTTATCGATATTATTGAGGTTCAGTTTAAAAATAACCGTAAAGATTTTTTCCGCCTTCCTCCGGATATTACAGTTGAAGTCGGTGATATTGTAGCTGTTGAAGCTTCACCTGGTCATGATATCGGTATTGTCAGCATGGTTGGTGAAATCGTTCGTTTCCAATTGCACAAAAAAAAGATAGATACCCGAACCACAGAATTCAAGAAAGTTTACCGGAAAGCCAGGCTGACAGATATCGAAAAATGGGTGGCCGCAGTAGAATCAGAGACTTCCACGATGTTCAAGACCCGTGATATCGCTATCCGGCTGAATCTTCAGATGAAGATCAATGATGTTGAATACCAGGGCGACAACACCAAAGCTATTTTCTATTATACTGCTGATGACCGGGTTGATTTCCGGGAGCTGATCAAGATCCTCGCTGATGAGTTCAAGGTACGGATTGAGATGAGGCAGATCGGTGCACGCCAGGAAGCCAGCCGGCTTGGAGGTATCGGATCATGCGGGAGGGAGCTTTGTTGTGCCACCTGGATGAGTGATTTCCATTCTGTGACCACCAATTCGGCACGGGTACAGCAACTTTCGATGAATCCACAAAAGCTAGCCGGTCAATGCGGGAAACTGAAATGCTGCCTGAATTATGAATTCGATACATACCAGGATGCCCTTAAAGGATTCCCTGATGTCGATGTGGTATTAAAAACCCGGAAAGGTGATGCCATCCACCAGAAGACTGACATTTTCGGAAAGCTGATGTGGTACACCTATGTGAATGATCCTACTAATTTCATGGCTATTCCTGTTGAAAAGGTAATCCAGGTCATAGAGGATAATAAAGCAGGGAATTTCCCGGAAAAACTTGAAGACTTTGCCCATATTTCAGAACCGAAATCTGATTTTGAAAATGTCGTAGGCCAGGATGATCTTACCCGTTTTGACGACTTTTGACCTTTCCTTTTAAATCAATCAACATGTTCCGGATCCGGCATATTTTTCTCGTTTCGTTGGCATTATTGTTATTTTCCCTGGTTTCATGCGATTCAAAAAGGTTCTATGAAGAAAATAAAACCATAGAAAACGGCGTTTGGTTGAGTACCAATTTCAAGTCATTCAGCGTGAACATTGACGACACCCTGTCCCGTTATAACCTCTACATTAATATCAGGAATGACGGGGTTTATCCTTACAGCAATCTTTATCTTTTCATTCACACTTTCCTTCCCGGTAATAAAAAGGCCATCGATACTGTTGAATGTCAGCTTGCCGAACCGGATGGAAAATGGCGCGGATCAGGGTTAGGAAGTTTGAAATTCAATCGTTTCCTTTTCCAGAGAGATATGCTTTTCCCGCGAAAAGGCCTCTATCGCTTTGACCTGGAACAGGCCATGCGGGTGAAAGAGCTGAAGGGGATCAGGGATGTAGGGATCAGAATTGAAAAACAAGCCAGATAATAGAAGATGCCAGGAAAAAGAAAGCAGGTCTCACCCAAGCTTCAAAAAAAATTCATTAAGGGTTTCTGGATCACAGGTGCTTGTGCGATCTTTTTCATCCTTCTCCTGTTCCTCTCCATATCTCTCGGGTTATTCGGTAAAATGCCAAGTTTCGAGGAACTTGAAAATCCGAAAAGCAATCTCGCTACTGAAATTTTTTCTGCCGATCATCAAACCCTCGGTAAATATTATATTGAAAACCGTTCAAATGTTCATTACAGGGAACTTTCCCCCAATGTGATCAATGCCCTTATTGCTACCGAGGATTCCAGGTTCCTGGAACATTCGGGAGTTGATATCAAAGCTGTCTTCCGTGTTTTATTCGGAATGATAACAGGAACCAATAGAGGAGGAGGAAGCACTATTACCCAGCAACTCGCTAAGAACTTATTTCCCCGGAAGAAAGACCTGAACTTTTTTCAGACAGTCATTATTAAATTCAAAGAGTGGGGTACTGCCATCAAGCTGGAACGGGACTATTCCAAAGAGGAGATCCTAGCAATGTACCTGAATACTGTTGATTTCGGAAGCCAGGCATTTGGAATTGAATCAGCGTCAAAAACCTATTTCGATAAAGAACCAAAAGATCTGAAAGCTGAAGAAGCCTCACTTCTCATAGGGATCCTCAAGGCGCCATCGTGGTTCAGTCCAATCCGCAACCCTGACAGGGCATTGGAAAGAAGGAACACTGTCCTGAAGCAGATGGAGAAGTACGATTACCTGACAGAGCATCAATTTGACTCACTGAAAGCCCTGCCGATGGACATGACGCATTACCAGCTCCAGGATCACACGGCCGGCCTGGCCACTTATTTCAGGGAATATCTTCGTGGTGTGCTGAGCGACTGGTGTGCCAATCACCAGAAAGAAGATGGTAACCCTTATAACCTTTACAGGGACGGCTTAAAGATCTACACCACCATCGATTCACGGATGCAACAATATGCGGAGGAAGCTGTGAGAGAATACCTGGGAAAGGAACTGCAGCCCATGTTTTTCCATCATTGGAAAGGGATCAAAGATGCTCCTTTCGTTTTTGACAAGGACAAGTCAAAAGAAATCAGGAACCTGATGCTGCAGGCCATGCGCCGTTCTGACCGCTATTTTCACCTTAAAACAAGAAATGCAACTGATGCGCAAATATTAAGAGATTTCAACACCCCGGTAAAAATGACCGTTTTCTCCTGGCGGGGCGATATTGACACAGTTCTGACACCCATGGATTCAATCCGCTATTACAAGTTCCTGCTGCAATCAGGCCTGATGTCGGTTGATCCTCACACAGGATTCGTGAAAGCCTATGTTGGTGGCATTGATTACCGTTATTTCCAGTATGATCATGTAAAATTCGCCAAACGACAGGTAGGATCCACCTTTAAACCCTTTCTTTACACCTTAGCCATGCAGGAGGGTGATCAGCCATGCACGTTATACCCGAATGTTCAGCCGGTTATAGAACTTCCCAATGGTGATATCTGGGCGCCGAAAAACGACAGCAAAGAACGTCTTGGCGAAGAGGTCCCGCTGAAATGGGCATTAGCTTATTCAAACAACTGGATCTCAGGCCAGCTAATGAAAAAATATTCGCCCCAGGATGTGATACGGATAGCCCGTAAAATGGGAATTACCAGTGACATACCAGCAGTTTATTCCATTGCGCTGGGTTCAGCCGACCTGACTTTGTATGAGATGACCGGTGCTATGGGAACCTTTGCCAATAAAGGTGTTTATGTTGAACCGATCTTTGTAACACGCATCGAGGATAAAAACGGGAATGTTCTTGAAACATTTGTTCCCAAACAGCAGGAGGCCATCAGTGAAGAGACTGCTTACCTGATGATCATGCTGATGAAAGGTGTCGTGGAAAGCGGCACCGGCACACGTCTGGTAACCAAGTACGGTTTTGACAATCCCATTGCAGGAAAAACAGGAACTTCACAGAATCAATCTGACGGCTGGTTTATGGGGATCGTTCCTGACCTGGTCACGGGGATCTGGACGGGTTGCGAGGACCGGTCAGCGCATTTCCGTACACTGGACCTGGGCCAGGGAGCCAATATGGCTTTACCGATCTGGGCCTTATACATGAAAAAAGTTTATGCTGATCCTGACCTGAAAATTTCCAAACGGGATTTTGATCCACCTTCAAAACCCCTGAACGTGGAATTTGATTGCGATAAATACCAAAACCCGAAAAAGAAGAAGAAAGTCAATATTGAAGATTTTTAGTAGATGTTTTCTTTACCGTTTCCTGATGATTTTCTAACGGAAACATTCATTCTATTGTCATTTCATAGATCTCACCTACAATATCATTTTTCGGAAAAGGAATGTTGTCCTGCTGATATGCAGAGCCGACCCACCATCTTGTATTATGAAATTCCTGTGTGATGATCATCAGCATCTGGTTGTTTGGAATGGAGGTACTGGTATAATTGACATACCCAACGACCCTGAGCTTATCTTTTGAAGGGCCGATACGCCAGATGATCTCCGTGGGCTCCCAATCGATCTGAAAATAATAAAAGGGCGATCCGAAAAGCTCATCGTCAGGTTCAGGGGTTTTTTCAGTGATCGCCCTGTAGGTCTTATCCCAGCGGTGGGCCCAAAAAGTTTGACTTTTATAAGTAATGGGTTGACAGCCATCTTTAAAATCGACCGGTTCCCAGCAAGCCATATCCCAGTTGGTGCAACACATTTCTATCTTATCATCATCGGCCAGGATCTCTTCAGGAAAGGGGACATTCCAGTTCCAAAAATGATCCTGATCGTCAATTCCATTGTTGTATGCAGGAGGAAGAACATATGAGGGGCAATAAGGCACTGTTTTCAGGATCTCGAAATCAATTTCAGAATAGCCCATCGTTTTCACTCTTTTATCCTGCTGACCCCCATAATAATTTGCCATGTATCCTTCCTTATTACAGTCGCGCCTGTAATTCCACTCTGCCTGATCCTGTGTGATGAGCCAAATCGCATTGGTCAGGCCGTTCCATAAATTATTCCGGTTCAATAATTTTGTGAGTTTGGCCTTGACAGTCCATTTTCCATAAGTGAATCCATGTCTCGATCTGACCCCTACATTTTCCTTTGTCCATTTTCCATATTCGCATCCCGGGTTCCTGATGGTGATCTTGTGATCCGCCGGATCGGAAGCAACCGTTTTACATGGTTCTTCAGACACCGCAGGAATGGTTCCAATGAGTTCTTCTTTTGTAAAAAACCGCCGGTTCCAGTTATAGTCCATCCTGGAATAATTATCCTTCAGGACATCCGCAATAACAGGGATATTATTCATCTTCGTGGTAGGATCAATATAATGACCAAACTGTTCAAAAGACGCTGTTTTATAAAGACTTGCATTATTACCGCATGTTTTGCAGTAATATTTTGTAGCATGGGCCGGGTCAAAAATCGGATTGGCGATATAGATACCTGCTCCCGGGTCAGGTTTTGCGATCACCCTGAGCAAGGACGGCGACTTTTGGATGATGGTATTTTTCAGTTTCCTGCCTTCCCCATAAAGAAAATAAAACCAGGGATCAATAAAAGATCCGTTTTCCATGACTGAAATATTCCGGACGCCCTCAGGAATTTTGTTATGAAGCAGGTTATCTGCAGTTGTGACTACCAGAAGAAAACCATAGTCGCCCACCCTGGGATTTCTTTTCCACCTGTCGTTCTTTCCATTGGCATAATAGCGTTTCTCATTTCGCGGATTCCCGACAATGCGAAAATAATCGCTCACAGGATGAAACTCACCATCGGGAGGAATTTCTTCGGTTTCCCTGAAGGTCAGGGAGACATCTTCCCAGCTCCCATAAAAATTCTCCCAGGCGTTGAAATTCTGTTTTGTGGAATCTGTTTCATCCATTTCGGGGAACTTGTAAGACTCGTCCTGGTAATAGATCTTATAATAAAATTTCTGTGGTTCCCTACCGGTGTTTTTCAGGGAGAAAGAAAATTCGAATTGTCCTTCTTTTACCTGGTTCATTGTGGGAATGATAAATCCTTCCTCTATGGCATTGGAATAATCGAGAAAGACAGATTTATTGCAGTTCACTGCCCGGGTTTTATTTCCTTCAGCATCAATATGCCAGTTGGCAGTAGGGTCAAAATCGCGGATGATAAATTGTTCTGAAACGGTTTCGACAGATTTCGGGGCTTTGCTGCAACCCGGGAGAGAAAAAAAGAGGATCCCGGTTATTGCAGACAGGATCATTATCCGGATAAAATTTTTATTATTTACCATTCCTGACAATTTTGTGCTTAACCCCAAGATTAATAATTGATCTCATGATCCGGCCTAAAGACCGTGTAATTCTTATCGTTCAGTTCATTTTATCCAAAGGATGTCATGATGTCCTATCTTTCTGTTTTCCTGAAGGAATATACACCAATGGTCCCTGGCAAAGCAGTAATTTCCATAAACTCCTTACATTCATTACTTTCCGGATCCCTGGTTTTGCAATTCTTCCCGATAACCAGAAGGGAATTCATCCCCGGGATTACCAACATGGCAGGGAAAAGCCGGAGGATCTCATAATATTTCGGGTTGTAATCATTTTCATAACCTGTAAAATCCATATTGGCGATGATCTGGAAGGTTGAGTCATTGAACCGGATCTCTTTGAGATCATAACGCCAGTCACGGTTGTAGCGAAAAGTTTTGAATTTTCCACTGTTATCGAAAGTACCTGTGAAAAATTCGTCAGATGGTTTCAGGGTGTCGAGTCCTATGGTCTTCCCGAGGCAGTTCTGTTTCTGGCTGAAACATGAAACAAATGACCCGCTTGCCGGATCGAACCGTAATAAAGACCAGGAATAACCTGGTTTCGATCTTTCCCGGGAAATGGTAAGCAACAAATCCTGGGGATATTTCTGAAGGAAACGTCCCGGCGTGATCTTAACATTATTGACCCGCGGATCCCATTGTTTCAGCAGGCCGTCCTTACCTGAAGCCATAATCATCCAGGGATCTTTATTCCCTTTCACGAACCGGAAAACTTTCCAGGATCCATCATCCCCGGTTGACAAGATTTCCGTGATCTTATTCCCCTCAAGATCTGCTGCGATAGAGTGTCCCGGCCCGGAAAGGAAAGGATTGTCTGAAGTGTTCAGTATGGTTTTGAAAGAAACCTGAACCGTTTTGCCGGAACAGGCATTCCGGGGTCTTTCAAATTCACCCAGCAGTAAACCTTTAGGGCAGGACAACAGGAGTTGAGAAACCCCATCACCTGAAAAACAGCCGGTCATGATATCTGCCGATTGAAAGAAGGTCAATAATCCTGAAGCTATCAGCGGAGTTATTTTACAAAAAGCTTGTTTATCCCGGCAAAATGTAAAAAGTTCAAGGTTCCCCGCTTTATTGATCACCAGCAAATCTTCTGTCCCATGGGGATCAGAAATAAAATGTCCTGAAAATAGCCTGTCATAAGGGCTTATATCACCTTCTTTTTTGCCCCCACTATTTACCAGGAAGGATGAATTACCGTTACCGATATCCTCTTTGCCAAACAGATAAAAAGGAAAAGGCGGGAAATTGAATTTTGGCATAAATGCAGCTCCCCCGGTAAGATTAGTCAGTGTTGAATCTCCTCTTCTTGGCTTTGGCCCGCCAAAAACAATGTAAAAATCATCCTCAAGAATATCTGTACTGCTATTGTTCCAGAAATAGATCTGAAGCTTGTAATCGGGTTTTAGTCTGATACCTGCAAGGTCGAATCTCCCGCTGATTTTAAACCACTTTCCACGCGGGACATTGTTACCGCTTATGGTGACTGCTTTCCAAACGACATTGATATTACCATTGGTGATGGTAAAGACAAGGTTACCGAGCGGATCATTCTTTCCCGGGAAAACATAGACCCATGCACTCATTGCTATGGCGTCAAGGTTCTCAAGTCCGATGTCTCCTGCTTTCCTTTCAATGGCAAAGCTATAGCTGTTTTTGCCGAACGTTTTGGTAGAATACTGTCCTGAGTGAGCAATTCCCTTGTACAGGTTTCCTGTATTTCCGGATTTAGGGTCAACCTCAAAGTCAAAATATAAGGTATGCGGGGCTTCCGAACCTAATTGCTGATGCTTCACAAACTCTTTTTCAGATGTACCCGAGATCCTCAGAAATTTATGGAAAGGAATATAATGCAGACTAAAAACGGCAACTAATATTATGAAAATCAAGACGGCAGAGAAGAAAATAAGCTTTTTTTGTTTTTTAAACATGGCAAAAGGTTAAGAAAAGAACCAAAGGACAAAACTAAACAAAATACAATTTCTTATTACCTTTGAAAAATCAATCCTTTTATGAAAACCGGAAATATGGTCGCGGTAATAATTCCATCGTATAAAGTTAAGGATTCGATCCTTGCCGTTCTTTCCAAAATAGGGCCTGAAGTGGGAAAGATCTATGTAGTGGATGATGCCTGTCCGCAGGGGACAGGCAATTTCGTAAAAGAGAACTGCATGGATGACCGGGTTGAAGTTCTTTATAATCAACGGAATCTGGGTGTGGGAGGGGCTGTAATGACAGGGTACAAAAAAGCTCTTGCAGATGGCTGCAGGATCATGGTAAAGATTGACGGTGACGGACAGATGGACCCTTCGTTAATTCCAAGGTTTATCGATCCTATTCAAAAGAAGGAAGCGGATTATGTAAAGGGAAACCGGTTTTATGATCTTGGCTACCTGAGAACAATGCCGGGAGCCAGACGGTTCGGCAATTCAATGGTATCTTTTGTAAATAAAATATCGAGCGGGTACTGGAATGTGATGGATCCGGCAAACGGGTTCACTGCTATCAGCTCAGTAGCGCTCAGACATCTGCCCCTTGAAAAAATTGATAATCGTTTTTTCTTTGAAAATGATATGCTTTTCCGGCTCAATATCATCCGCGCTGTGGTACAGGATGTTCCAATGTATTCTGAATACGGAACAGAAAAAAGCAATCTGAGCATCCCGGGAATAATGTTCCAGTTCCCATTTAAATATATGAACCGGTTGATAAAGAGGATCTTTTATAATTATTTCCTGAGAGACTTCAACATCGGATCTCTCGAGTTGGTGATGACGACTATTTTCTTTCTATTTGGATTCATCTTTGGCGGGATCAAATGGATATCCAGCCTGGAAACGCTTCATCCCGCCACGGCCGGGACAGTTCTGCTTGCAGGGTTGCCAATAATCCTTGGGTTCCAGTCGCTGCTGGCTTTTCTCCATTATGATCTTGTGAACATCCCGCAAAAAGCCATTACTGCTTCAGAAAACTAATGAGTCTCAGAGTTTCAGGGTTTCAGGGTTTCAGAGTTTCAGGGTTACAAATCGTAACACGTGACGCGTGACGCGCGGCCGTTTGTCCATGCCTAAATAACGTTGACCGTTTTTAGGAGGTTTTTATAACGATTTTCAAAAATAAGATTTGTTGTTATATCTTTTCTTTTTTGGTTCTTTTTTCTTTTGTTTAAAACTAGCGGTT
>Ga0181533_1003842_pt1 | contig 15896 bp, 15 predicted proteins | sample PEATcosm2014_Bin_45_FD_119772 | JGI IMG/M metagenome (GOLD analysis project Ga0181533, IMG submission 119772) | Peatland microbial communities from MTU Mesocosm Facility, Houghton, MI, USA - PEATcosm2014_Bin11_60_metaG | ecosystem: Environmental > Terrestrial > Soil > Wetlands > Peat | place... | reverse complement strand
GATGGCCTTGCGCTTGCCGTAGCGGCGCTCGCGCGCGGCTCACAAAATCGTCGCGCAAAGTTCGCGCGGCTTTCACGCAACGATCATCAAGTTCTCACATGGCGATGTTAGATGCGATGCGTTGCGTAAGCGCCGCATGAAGCGTTGTATTCATGAACGCCCGGGCCAAATAATTACCGGGCAAGGTTTTAATAACACCACTCTCTTCGACATTGGCGGCCTTGCGCGTCTCGTCGCGCCGGGCCGCTCTTTGTGCGCGCAGCCTAGTGCAACTTGTTGCCCTTTTTCGGCAACAAATTACACCGGCGCGCAATCCTTCAGATAAACAACTCATCCACCTCGGCTGGCAACAGCGCGGCGACGGGGCGGAATCTCTCGATCTTTTGCTGAATTTGGCATAGCTGGTGCGCCCACGCCCGAGCATTGATTCGAGGACATATGCGAAAGCCAATAAAACCCTTCACCGTAGAGCGGGCCAGCCTTCCCGCGCGAGCCCGCAACAGCAAGGCTGCGCCTGCCGCGTCCATCGTTGGGGATAAGGCGAGCCCCCGACCGGCCGATGAGCGAAAACGCGATGTGTGGATCAAGGGGCTTGTCGCGATGGAATTCCAGCGTCGGTAAGCAACCGAGCAATCACCCTTCCTGATCGGCCATCGGGGCCGCAACGCCGCGATACATCGTGAACGTCGAGCCGCTGCGGCGCTCCAGGCGGCCTCGCCAGCGCCATGGTAGATGCCGTAATGGCCCCGTCCCGAGCCTGATGGCGAAGGACGGCGGCTTGTCCCCGTGTCATCACCGCTTGCGACGAGCGCCGGAAATATGCGATGAACGGAACCAGATTACGACAGATGCCGGCGTGCCGACTCTTCGTCTCGTTCAAATTGAATGATATGTTTGTCCAGGTGATTAGCGATCAACGTGCGTCTTACGTTGTTGTTAGCGCCGACGACAAGAACGCGCTTTCCCGCGTTCTGCGCCTTTCGCGCAAAGGCGACAAACGTATCGCCGGCGGAGCCGTCGACGAAGGGCACCATTCTGAAATCGATTATGAAGACTGACGGCGAAGGCTCGACCGCATTGAGCGCATCGAAAATGGTCGATGCGACGCCAAAGAACAGTGGACCCTCGAAACGATAAACCAAAACACCTTGTGTCTTGCTTGATCCGTGCGAATTACGTTCTGCATCAGGCTCTTCGTGACGAGCATCTGGAAATGTTTCGCTTATTTGCAATTCGACGAATTCTGCCATGCGGTGCATGAACAAGAGCGAACCGAAGGAAACACCGACGGCGATCCCTTCTGTCGCATCTCTAAACACCGTCAACAAAAAGGTGACGCTAAGAACTATCGACTCATGACGATCACGTTTGAAGATCGAGACAATCGCATCGCGATCGATCATGTCCCAGGCAATCGCGATAAGAACGGCGGCGAGCGTCGCCATCGGGATGTGCGATGCGAGCGGCGCCGCCAACCCAACGAAAGCGAAAAGAAGGAGTGCCGCGAAGACACCTCCTAGTGGACTGTGGGCGCCAGCTCGAATATTCGTAGCCGTACGGGTGAGAGCGCCCGCGCAACATAGGCCGCCGAAGACTCCCGAAAGGATGTTGGCGTAGCCTTGTGCAACCAGTTCGCTGTTCGAATTGTGGCGCTGGCCCGTCATGCCGTCGGCGACAACCGCCGAAAGCAGCGATTCGATCGCACCCAGGATCGCTATAGCGATCGCCGCCGGCACGAGTTCAAGCAGCGTCGTGAAGTTCACATCCGGCCATGACACATTAAGAACCACATTTGGAATTTGGCCATATCTCAAACCAATCGTGTCGACGGGCAAGCCAAAGAGCCATGTGACAAATCCCCCCGCGACAATCGTTGTCATCATTCCCGAAAGACGTGGCCCGCGACGCCGCTGATGGACGATAAAAGCCAATGAACCCGCGGCAAGCAAGACGGTTGAAAATCGCATAGTGGTTAGCGCCGACCAAATGGCTTCAAGTTTCTGCGCCAAGGCCGCCGGCTCGTGTCCGATTTGTAAGCCCAAAAGATCTTTGAGCTGACTGGCAAGTAGAATGACCGCAACGCCCGCCGTAAAGCCAACCGGCACGGAATGAGGAATATATTTGATGTAGGAGCCAAACCGCATATAGCCAAGAAAAAGCAGTATCAGTCCCGCCATGATCGTTGCGGCCGCCAGCCCCTGAACCCCATGGCCTTCGACCGTCTTTGCAACGAGCGCAACGAAGGCGGTGGCTGGGCCGCCAATTTGAAATCTGCTCCCGCCGAGCGCCGAGATCACAAAGCCGCCGATGATCGCCGCCGCCAGACCTGACTCTGGAGAAGCGCCAGAAGCGACGGCGAGCGCCATCGCGAGCGGAACGCTGACGACAGATACGGTAAATCCCGCAGCGACATCCGCACGCAGGTCGGAGAGGGAATAACCTTTGCGTAAGATGTTGATGAGTTCGGGAGTGAACGTGTCGAGAAAGCCGCGAGTGGGGCCTCGCGGTCGGGTATGAATTTCTTCAGTCATATCGTGCCCACGTTGTTGAACGATCCGGGTTCAGGATGCGGACGGGTTTCGTCGCTGCGTGAGCGCGCGCAGCCGATCGACGCGTCGCCCAACCATGCCCCGAGATGCCCGCGTTTGCTCATTGCGACGTCTTGCCCCTTTCGCCGACCACGATCTGATCTCCCTCTTTTAGGATTCCGTCGACTATTTCCACATATTCGCCGTCGTCGAGGCCCGCCTTGATGGGGACTTGCGTCAACGCGCCGTTGCGCAGCACCCAAAGCTGCGATCCAGCTTCGGCTTTCTGCGCTGCGGATGCGGCGGGACCAGGCGCAAATCGCAAAGCGGCGATTGGCGCGCGCAGCACATTGTCGCGCCGGTCGACTTCGATTTTCCCCGTGACCCTAGTTCCAACCGACAACCGCCCGTCGCGGTTAGGCGCCTTGACGAGAACGTCGCGGTGCTCCGCTTGTTCCTCCGCTTCTGATGTTGGGCGGGCAATTTGCGCGATTTCTCCCGCTAGAGTTCGGTCCGGAGTAGAACCGAACATCAGCACGACAGGCGAAAGAGGTCGGAGAACCTTAAGATCGTTTCGCGGGACGTCCAGCGCCACAATCGCATCTCGGGAGTCCTTGGCGAGCAGAAAAAGCGGAGACGCAGCATCATTTGCCACGACCTTTTGACCGATCGCCACGTGACGCGTGACGACGATTCCTTCAATCGGAGCACGAACCTCCGTCGGTACAAGATCCTTTCTCGCGGCATCGAGCGCCCTCCGAATCCTATCCGTCTCGTCCTCGTCGCGTGTTAGTTCCGCGAGAGTTCGCTCATGCTGACTGAGAAGGCGGCGTCTGGCTTGCCCGTCCCCGCGCGCAAGCCGCGCTTGTTGCGCGCCCGAAATCCTTCTGCCACGAGCCAGGCGTCTTTCCGCGGCGGCCAGTTTTGCACTTTCGCGTTCCATGAGAATTTGTTGAGGCCGAGACTCGATTTTCGCACAAACCTGTCCGACTTCGACTCTCGTGCCGACGTCGCAGGCCAGAGACAAAATCGTCCCGCTGGTCCGCGCCATGATGGGCTCCAGAGGCGGAGCTTCGACTACCCCCTTCACGGTCAGACTGCGAACGACCGATCCCCGTTCAGCCGTTTGCGTCACATAATGCGAAGGCTCCAAGCTCAAAGATGACCAATAGCGCCACCCTAAAACTGCGAACGCCAGCAGCGCCACAGCGCCAGCTGGAACAACCCAGGCCCCGGGTCGCTGGCTGATGTCGCGCAACGCGCCTTGTTGGATGTCTTGCGAGCGCGGCGCAACAACGTTTTCGACCGGCTTCCTGGACTGAACAATCCCGAAGGCTTTGAAGATAAAAGATTTTGCGCCGTCGAGAAAAATTGAGAAGAAAAGCGTCGCGAAAAATGTGGAAGCAATCAACCACGCTGGCAATGGAGCCATCAACAGGCCGGTTAGGGCAAGGACGACGGCGATAGCGACGTTGAGAATTGAGGAACCCACAAGCCACGCCGAAGGCGATGAACACCACATATGCTTCCGGTCGCGCACGACGTAAACGGTGGCCTGGCTCGAGAAAACGAGAGCGACGAATGTTAATGTGCGCAACTCCTCCATAGTTAGATTCAGAAAACGCTTGCCGACGACGATCACGCCGACCAAAAACGCTAATCCAAATAATCCGAGGGCAGCGGCGGCTCCCGTGATGGCGCGCAAACGCCACGAGTCGGGCGTCGACGAAGGCGTCGCCCGATCGGTTGCGATTGACATTGTCAGAAAGTCGCCGGTGATGAGAAGAAGAGCCATCTGCATTGGCGTCATGATGGCGTGGCCTGTGATCAGCAAGCCGGCGCCCAGGAAGGGCACAAGCTGAAATTTCTTGACGAGAGCGTTTAATGTGTATGTGAGGATACGCTGAAAGGCCACGCGCCCTTCTTCGATCGCCGTGACGACGCCGCGCAAGCCGGGCTCGGTGAGCACAATGCTTGCAGCGGATTTCGCGACGTCTGTCGCGGTGGAGACAGCGACGCCCATTTGCGCTTGACGCAGCGCCGGCGCATCATTGGCGCCGTCGCCGCACATCCCAACCGTATGTCCCTTCCGCTGGAACGCTTTCACTAAGCGGAATTTATCTTCCGGGAAAACGCCCGCGTAGACACTGAAATCCTCTGGACCAACGTCGACGGGGATTTTTTCTGCTGAACAAACCGTCCCCTCGATACCGACCGACCGCGCGACAGAGACGGCGGTCGCCTCGGCGTCGCCCGTGATCATGACGGTGCTAACGCCAATGGAGCGAAGCTCGGCGATAAGCGCCTTCGACTCCGGGCGAGGTGGATCGCTGAGGCCGATCATGCCGACGAGAACTTCGTGCTGAAGCGGTCCGTAAGCGACGGCGAGGACACGACTGCCCGCCCGACTTAAGATTTCGATCTCGTCGCCTACGTGTGCGTCGAAAAGCGTGACGCGGCTGACTGCGGCAGGTGCACCTTTTATGATGCGCCGCTCTCGCCCCTCCTCGTCGCAAACAACGGCTTCCGCAATCTTCGTCGCAGGATCGAAAGGCGTGAACCGCTCGACGCGCAGTTGCGGGCTCGTCGAGTCCGCAGTATGGACTGCAGCGCGGATTGCTTCGTCGACGGGATCGAATCCGGCGGTGGCGCTGGCAAGCGCGGCGAGCGCGAGCACCTCGCCCTCGGAAAATTCTGCCCGCATGGACTTCACGGCTACGACCTTCAGCTCGTTGCGCGTCAATGTCCCGGTCTTGTCGACGCAGAGCACGTCCACGGTCGCGGCTTCATGTACGGCCGACAGGCGGGTGAGGAGCACGCCCTTTTTGGTGAGGGCCTGCGCGCCAAGCGCCGCCGCCAGCGTGAAGGTCGCCGGCAACGCCACCGGAATTGACGCGAGCACAGCCGTCAACACCAGCGCGATAATGTGGCCGGCCGGCATCGCGAGCTGATGCGCATAGGCGATAAGGAGAACGATGACGGCGCCGTTGAACACCGCGAGGTTTCGCACCACTCCGAGCACGGCGTCCTGTTCGCCGCTTCGCACGTGGGCGAGGCTCACGAGCTCAGCTGTCTTTCCAAAGTACGTGCGGGCGCCAGTGGCCACGACTTCCGCAACTGCGGCGCCACGTCGCGCCATAGCTCCGGCATAGGCCAAATCACCCCCGCCAATCTCCACTGGAGTGGATTCTCCTGTCAGCATAGACTGATCTAAAAGCACCGAGCCTTCGGCGATTCGCGCGTCCGCGGGAACGACGCTGCCTAACTCGAGCTTGATGACGTCGCCCAGCGCTAGTTCAACGGCGGAAACTTCGCGCCAAACGCCGTCGCGCTTCACAGTCGCTTTGACCGCAAGTTTCGATTTAAGCGCCGCAAGCGCGGCATGCGCGCGGCCCTCCTGAAAAAAACTCAAAATGACGTTGAATACCAAGAGCGCTGCGATGACGCCCGATTCGATTCGTTCACCGATCGCCATTTGCAACACGATAGCGGCTTCAAGCATCCATGGGACAGGCTCCCAGAAATGCAGCCCGATTCTCTTCAGTAAGGAAACCTCTGGTTCAGTGACTTCATTAGGTCCGAACTCGGCCAAGCGCCGCCCGGCTTCTTGCGAGGTCAACCCACTAATCTCGACAGACATCATTCGCCCTCGCCTAGGCCTTTATGTCGCCGAACGATCGGCTCGGCCTTGACTTATGTTTGAAGATCCAACCGCGAGACCAAGGGCGCGACCAAATGGACGCGGCTGTTAAATCGGTCGTTCGCCGCCAACGCCGTCTGCCTCCAACTTCATGCACTCGCTTACGATCTCGGTAACTTCCTGCGCGGGCTGGCGCGCCGGAGTCGATTAAGGACTGGTCGCCAATGAGCCTAAAGAAAAAGCTGACCAAGATCGGCGCGAAGGTCATCAGCAACGGCCGCTATGTCACGTTTCAAATAGCTGAAGTCGCTGTTCCAAAAGCGCTGGTCGTTGACATCCCGCAGCTGATCGCAGAATTGCGACCTCCACCCGATCCGGCGCGAGCGGGAGGCGCCCGATTGCTTTGTATTCGATCAAGAACCAAGGGAGGGCGCGTCTCGATGACAACAAAATCCGCGTTCCTGGCGCTCGACGACCCGAGCTCGCCAACTCTCGCTTAGCGCGCTTGCATCCGGAAGTCTCGATGTAATGCAATCCATGGTCTGTTTTTCCTTTTATTGCATCCTCCAGATAAAATAGAAAAATGCGGCATAAAACAACAGCGCCAGCCACATCGCGAGATAATCGCTCATCTTCGTCTCCTTTTTCGACGTGCGCGCATTGTCTGGGCTACGCCGTGCGCAACTGTATGGCCTCAGACCCTAGGCGCCTCCAATCTGAAGGAAAAGACCTTAGACGCGCCGAACCGAAGCGGTTCCGCGGCCACCCGGATCAATGGAGCCGGCGGAGTTCGCTGTTAGATATCGGGTGCTTATTTCGCGACAGCGCAATCAGCACGACAAACGCCATCATTGCGATGCCTCCAAGCGCGAACAGTAGCGTTCGCTCCTCGAGCCAAGCAAAAATCGGTACGCCGAGTGCGAGCACCGTTCCGACAATCGAGATTGGCCAGGATCGTAGATGGACGCCAGCTGTGAACGTTCCCAGGGCAAGGACGACCAGGACGACAAGCGCGCTTGCCTCTGCGCTCATCGCCTTTTCCATGTCGGCGACGAATGCGAGATACATCGCCAGCATCACGGCGCCCCAATGCAGTGCTTGAGATGCGATGGCGCTCCATCGCTCCCTCTCGGGGGATTCGCGCCATACTATCCAGATGCAGACAAGGCCAAAAACCGGGACTAAAATCATCCAGTAGATTGTCATCGCCTGTCGCGAGACACTTGTGTAGGCAACGCCAAAGACTGCGAACGCCAACATTGCAAGATAGGGCCATAAATGGAGGAAAAACGCATGAATGGACCAGGTGTCGTTCAACTTCGCGCGGCCTCGCTGCTCCTCCTCGATCATCTATCGTCTCCCTTGCGCCGCCTATCGCACGATTCGCGATCGTTTCGCTGCCAAGCGACGGCAAAATTTTCCTGCCGACTTGCAACCGACATCTCGGCTTCGCAAGGAAGAATACAGGCGATGTCTGAAATGAGTAGTTAAAAGAAATTTAATGGCGGGAAATTTGAAGACACTGCGGGCGAGTTTAAGCGGATCAGATAGAGGCCCTAATTGAGCGTCTTACCTCAGTGTTTGCTTGGCTTCGAGATAACATGGAGTTGCGAAGCGACCGCGAAATGGAGAATGTTTGAGGAACACGCGTCCTGATCTCATAGGTCGTGTTAAGCGCTGAGGCATTCGTTCGCTTTCTGGAATCTGATTTGAGCCTCAAAAGCCGCATCGCGTTCACCACGGCATATACTGCGGGAATTTTTCCAAACGCCTTAGCCGCAACTTTTGATCGCTTGGGCGACCGAAGCCCGGCTAGGTTCTGCGCGAGGAAAAGCCCAAAGTAGTCCCGCGCAGGAAACAATCTTGTCGCCGACATGCAAAGCGGCCTGATCGACTCCTCTCTCAGCCCGGTGAAGAAGTCGAAGTTTGATGAGACTGCTTCGGATGTGACGGCGACAATCAGCGCCGCCGTCTCCGCATCGGACGCCACGAGGATCACGGAGGCAACTCCGCGGTCTGAATGACGAACAAAAGCGCATATCTGGCGTCGGCTGCTGTTTTCGGTGCGCCGGCTCCGAACTGCGCGCGCATGAGAATGCCGAGATTGTAACCCGCGACATGAACGAGATCGCGTTTGTGGATGTTGTCGCGAACGCGCAGCCATGTGCAGCGCATGTCGCCCCGCTCCAGAACATGGGCGAAGCTGCGTTCGACGATCTCACAGCGTTTGCGCATGGCCTCCCTGCCAACGCCTGAATTCAAGCGGTTGCGGTTCCCATAGACCGCCGCGCTCGCCCCGTCGTCGCCATGCCAGCGTAAACAGCCGTTGCTAGGCTGGGGCTCCGCAATGCGCGTTTTCCATGGGCCGTCGTCGAGACCTTTCAGAACGTCGCGGGAATGATACCCTTTGTCGGCGACGAGATCGCAGGGTTCCTCCGGCGTCGGCACAATGTCCACGGCGGACAGGTTCTTTTCCGTTTCCTTCAGCGTGGCATCGAACGTCGTAGTGTCGGCCTCGTGGATCGACGCCGCCACGATCACGCCCGTAGCGAGATCGACAGCATGTTCGGGCTTGTAGGCGAGATGCGCCGAGCAGTCCTTCAACTTGGCGATATTTGCGTCCTGATCAGTCTTGCTCGTCCAGTCTTCGTTCGACAACTTCTTGCCCTTGCGTTTACGATCAAGCTGGATCAGGTCGTCGATTGTCGGCGTCTCGGCGCTGCTCTCCTTGGCCATCGGCGTCAGCATCTCGCGATAGCTCTCGCCAGTGTCACGACGCACGATCGTTCGCAGCGCAGCATTGGCTTCCATCGTTGAACCATCGACGCCAATGCGCTCGCCTTTCACCAAACCATGCTCGGCGACAAGCTTTAAAACGAACGCGAACATGTTCTCATGAAGTTCGTGCGGCAGACGGCCGTGCGTCTTCGACAGCCAGGAATGATCGGGAACCTTGTCACGCTTCCCAAGCCGCAGGAAATCTCCTAGCGATCTCGAATCCGAACAGCGCCAGACAATGCCGCGTTCACTGTCGAGCCCTTCAAAATACCCGATCATGTGCATGCGAAAATAACGGCCAGGGGGCACCGACGACGCGCCCATCCTCGGCGCATAAAACGGCTTGCACGTCTCTTCGACTAAAGCGTCGAAACCAGCATCGTCCAAAAGCTTCTGGTGACGGTTATAAAACACATGGCCCGGCGCGCGAGGCATCTCCGCCCATGTCATCATAAGGTCGCCCTGGACCTCGCCCTAAAGCCTCATCGACATCGTCGCTGACCGTCGAGAATCTTCGTTCTTCAGACAGAATCAGGCCAAAGCGACTTCGCCAACACGCTGTTATGTCGAACCTCCCCTCTCCAGTGGCTTGGTTTTACTCCGCCTCGATGGCCGGCACTTTCTCCGGCTTTGACAGGCCATAATAGGATCTCAAAGCCAATACTTTCTCCTGATCGACACCGAAATAATGAGCGATTCTAGCGTTGCTGACCCCGAGATCCACAAAGACGGCAAGCTCGGCTGCTGGGACCGGCCATCGTTCACGTTGGGAGCCCGCTCCGGCCGGTTCGTCATGAGAATGCCGGGTATTCCGTAATTCTTCGATCATGATGACCTCTCTTGTTGACCAAGCGGCCCACCCAGCGAAGGACACCCCCTAGACCTTGAGCACAATGATCCGATGAAGCGGATCCAGGAGCAGTCGGGCTCATCGACAGCAGCATTTATCCGGCCCGTTGCTTCACGTCGGGACGCTCACGCCGTCATCATCGATCGACAAGTCGAAGGCTATCGATCGTGAGCACAATACCTGATCGAAGAGGGTGGAAGATATTAAATTAGGTTTTATATTTCAGCCGGAATGTTCGCTGATGTCGGAGGCATTGGGTGCAGCGTTAGACGATTTCGTCTTCCACAGCGCCGATCATCAGGGCGGGATTCGGGCGCAATGTTTTTCGACGGTGGGCTTTGATATGATTCGCGGGTTGGACATGCGCAAACCCCTTGACATGGAGCGTTCGCTCAAGTTTCGCACAGGCCTTCCACCACGTGGGCAGAAACAAAAACCGACGCGCTGGTCGTCCATCTTTGGCCGGGAAGAGTGAATGCGACCCGCGCGTTTCTCGACAAGGAAAAGTCTCGCAGCAAGAGTTCGCGCTTCCCTTATCTTGAGAGCCCGCCTGAATTGACGGACTCGGAATCGAGCCATAAGTGCAGAACACGCAACAGTCGCCAGCGCGCGGCTTAAGCGGCGCGCGACAGCCCTTGCATTCAGAAGAACTGGCAGTTGTCTGTTGGCGTCGTTTCCGTCGCCTGATAACTGCAATGCGGACAAGTGATGTTGGACTGGAGCTGCATCAACATCACCGCGCGAGCTTGAGCAGGGCAGGCTCGACGTAAGACGGCCAAACTGTCGCCGCACCAATAAGAGCCGTCCCGATGCCGAGCAACGTGGCCGTTCGTTTTGACGAATCCGGAGCGGGACAGGAGCCGCCGGAATCGCAAGCGACCGCGCCCCGACGGGAGAATAAGATTCACCCTGCGGTGAGTGCGAGCGCTACTCCGCCGAGCAGGGACGGGCGGATGCTGGCCAATATTGCGAGGCCGCCGAAAACGGCCCCTGTAACGCCAAGGCTTGCGAACGCGAGCGCCAGGACACAGCAAGACGACGCGGCGAGCGCGCCGAGGCCAATGGCGGCACCAACCTCGGCGAACTAGCCGGTGGCGGCGGCGGAGTGAGATTTCTTGTCGGTTGATCTGGTTACATCGCTGGAAGGCATGCGTGGCGCTCCTGATTTTTTTGTGGCAGCCTACATGCCATAGTCGCTACGGTTTCAAGAGAAAAATGACTGCAAAGACGCGAGGCATCACGATTGGGCGACTCGCCAAATTGGCGGGGGTAAATCTGGAAACTGTGCGCTAATATGAGCGCATCCAGCTCATGCCGCGCCCGGACCGCACCGAGGGAAGACATCGCGCATACGACGGCGCGCATGTGCGGCGGCTGGCGTTAATTTGCCGCGCGCGCGATCTGGGATTTGGCATTGATAATATCCGCGCCTTGCTGGCGGCGGTCGAGCCCAGCGACGGATCATGCCCCGAGGTCAGGGAGATTGCGAGCGCTCACGTAACTGAAGTGCAAACCAAGCTCGCCGATCTTGCGTGGCTCGAAAACATCCTGGCCGGCACCGTAAGCCGATGCAGCGGCGAGCAATCCACGTTCTGTCCCGTGTTCGAAATGCTCGATGCCGTTCCGTGAGGTGCTTCGAATCTTGAAAATGGAAAATTTTTGAGCCGCAAACTCTCAAATTAGCTGTATATTATAAAGTGGGTTTTTTCATTTAAATGCATATTTTCAAACTTGCTTCTAGCGCCTATGTCATTGAAACTCCATGAAAATGATTTTTCCAAATTAGATGTCTGCTGACAACTGTTGGGCCGCGTCCGGCTGAGTGTGAGGCGGCAAAGGGGGGCCAGGATGAACAGACGGTGTCTACTCAAAGGGGTTGGTAGCGCACTTTCTGGCGTGGTCTTGACGAGTTTCGCCGCGCCGCTCGGCGCGCGCGCGCAGGACACGATAACGCTGCCCTTCGCCAATGGCGCCCGGCCTCTGGTGCGCTATCCCGGCAAGCGTCCGCTCATTCAACTTACCGCCCGGCCTCCGCAACTCGAGACGCCGTTCTCCGTCTTCAACGAGAGCGTAATCACGCCGAACGATGCGTTCTTTGTGCGCTATCACCTTAGTGACATTCCGCTGTCTATTGACCCGGAAGCGTTTCGCCTGGAGGTGAAAGGCAAGGTCGACCGCCCGCTTTCCCTGTCCTTGAGCGATCTCATAACCGGCTTCGAGCCGGTCGAAATCGTCGCCGTCCATCAATGCACGGGCAACAGCCGCGGCTTCGTCGAGCCGCGCGTCGCTGGCGGACAGCTCGGGCATGGCGCGATGGGCAACGCCCGCTGGCGGGGAGTTCCGCTAAAGGCCGTTCTCGACAGAGCCGGCGTTCAGGCCGGAAGCCGCCAGGTCACTTTCAACGGCCTCGACAGGCCGGTGCTGCCCGAAACGCCCGACTTTGTGAAAGCGCTCGACGTGGACCACGCCCGCGACGGGGAGGTCATGATCGCCTACGCCATGAATGGCGAGGATCTGCCTTGGCTCAATGGTTTTCCCGTACGGCTCGTCGCGCCAGGATATTATGGCACATACTGGGTCAAGCATTTGAGCGAGATCACCGTGATCGATCGCGTCTTCGACGGCTATTGGATGGCGAGCGCCTATCGCGTCCCGGACAATGCCTGCGCCTGCACCGAGCCGGGTCAGAAGCCAAGCGCGACCGTGCCCGCAAGTCGCTTCAACGTGCGGTCCTTCATCACCAACCTTGGCGATGGCTCCCGCGTCCGGGCCAAGGCGCCGACGCTCGTCAAGGGCATCGCCTTCGACGGCGGGTACGGCATAACCGACGTGCTTTTGTCGTCGGATGGCGGCGAGACCTGGCGGGAGACAGCTCTTGGCGCCGATCATGGGCGTTATTCCTTCCGCGAGTGGCACGCGGAGGTTCGGCTTCCGGCTGGAGCGCATGAGTTGAAGGTGCGGGCAATCAACCGTATCAGACAATCGCAGCCAATAGCGCCCTTGTGGAATCCTCCCGGCTATTCACGCAACGTCGTCGAGACGGTGCGCGTCCACGCGGCCTGAGCAGAGAACGCGGCTATGCGGGCTTTCCAAATTCTCCTTGCCGCGCTCGTGGTGGTGGCTCCGATCGCCGCCGCCGAGGCCAAGCCTTTGACCTATCCGCTTCCCGACGAGACGGCGACGCTGCGTCCGGGGCCGGATATGCAGACGGCGCAAAACAATTGCTCGACCTGCCATTCGGTCGACTACATCAACACCCAGCCGCCCCAGCGCGGCGCGGAGTTTTGGGAGGCCGAAGTCAAGAAGATGATCCATTCCTACCACGCGCCTATTAGCGACGCGGACGCGAAGACCATCGTCAATTATCTCGCCAAGACCTATTGAGAAGAGGCTTTTTTGGCGAAATACCCAGGAAACCATGAACTTGTCACAAGTTATAGACTTATTGAATGCCTGCGTCCTCGGATGCGTTCATGGCTCTATCGGGTGATTCCTGCGCAAAGCGAGCAAACCAGCGATAGGTTGTCTGGTGCGGCGGGAAGTGTTCGGGCAGCAACCGCCATGGACAGCCGCTGCGCAGCACTTAGAAAATCGCATTCAGCATTTCGCGCATCGGCCACAGGCGACGTCGGCCGGTATGGGCGGGAGGCGGCAGAAACGGCGCGAGAACCCGCCATTCCTCGTCGCTCAAATCGCCGCCATAGCGCAGATGGTCCCGGTCATGCCCCGTTCGGGTTTCGGGCGTCCACATCGAAGGCTCCAGGAGAAAGTGAGTTTCTCCAAAGATTCCATTTGGTTGCCGAAATTCAGGGTCCAGCCGTGCGTTTCGAGACAGATCGGGTGATTGGGGTCTACTCCCAGATGGGCGGCTGCTTCTGTCAGGATGGGAGAACGTGGTCGGTGTCGAATCGCCTCGCGACTTGCTACAAGCCATGGCCGGTTCAGGATAGATCGCGGAAGGCGCTGTTTTCAGGGCAAATTCACACTCAAGTAATTTGCGCCATCCAGTATGGGGGTCCATCGAATAGCTGCTAAAACAATACTCTGACCCGCAACTCTGTTTTGAATTTATACACTGGGTATGCATCAATGATCGGAACGCTGCCTTCAAGCGAGATTTGCAGGTTGTCGGCAAGCTTGGTGCCGATCAAAGCATCGAAGGGAAGGAAAAGCTGTCCGGTTTGCCCGGTTTTAGGAGCGCCGTAATTGATGCGGATATCGTAGCTCGGATAAAAAGTGAAAAACCAGCGGCCAGGCAGGTCGATATTTAAAGTTGGCGCAATCTGCGCCTCGCTGATGTCTCGCTTCGTCGGATCGCCCGCAAAGCTTATCGCCCAGCGCATTGATGGGACGAAATAGCTGTCCGCTCCAAACTCAAGCAGCGAATAGCGCACTCCAAACCCTGGAAGGATTTGCCATTTTTCACTGCCCAGTCCATCGTCCGCCGTGCGCGCTATGACACGCGCGCCGACGCCAACGGCCCAACGCTCGTTAAGCGAATGTGCGATGATCGTCTGGACTGCGGCGTCTCCCAGTCCATACTCGTGGTCCACACTATAAGGGTCGAAGTGGGTTGTCGTCTTGTCCAGAATGGGAGCCTGCGCCAGCAAGGAAAGCCGCCAGTCAGGGCTGAAGGATATTTTCGATGTGGCCATTGCCAGCATGCGGGCGCGATTTGTTTTACTGGTGTCGGTTGAGGAGGTTTCGCCGAAGAAACGCGTCTCTAAAGCGTTTTGAGGCCGCGTGATGTCGCCGCCATTGTTTGTTTTATCGGATTGATCGAGGGTGTCTTGGCTGTCTACGGAAACTTGGTTGTCGACTCCGCCGGAAGGGTCCGCCATTGCGGCCAGAGGCGCGGATACGCAAGCGGCTCCGAAACCAATCGCGATTAGGATCGCAGGCGCGAGCGCGTTCTTCAGGCGGCCGAAGGCCATCGTCTTTCCACCAACAACGGCGCAGATACGCAAGGGTTTCCCCGGTGTTTTGTGTAGCATGAACGCCGTCCTGAGGGGGTGAGACATCCTAGAGCGCATCCGCCTAACCACCTGGGAATAAGGCCGTAACGTCAAGAGCGCGATCAACTATGAGTGAAACCCGAACTGGAATCCCACCCCGAAAATAGAGCATATAATAGTTTGCGAATTTCGTGGCAATCCGGCCTGGGATTCTAGCAGTTCTAAATCCGCTTATACCAAATCCCCGAGAGCATGACTCTGTGCCGGTTCCCGAATCGACAGCGATCTGATTCAACATAGCGAACGATGGAGTTCGCCATCGCTGCTGTTCCGCTTCGGGGAGATTTTGACGCACCGACGCTTCGCGCGGCGGCCAAGAAGACCAAGGACGCGGCGACTTCTTGCCCTCGCCGCGGTTTATGACGGCACCACGCACGGCGTTTGCTCGGTGCCCACGGGTCTTCCGCCCGAAACCATTGGGGACGCCGCGACCGTGCGCGCTTATAAATCCTTGAGCATGGTGCAGCGGGCTTTTCGTTGCATCAAAACCATCGACCTTCACCTTCGTCCGATACATCACTGGCTCGCTGATCGCGTCTGCGCCCACGTGTTTTTGTATTTGTAGATGCTCGCCTACTACGTCGAATGGCATATGCGCGTCCGCCTGGCGCCCATGCAATTCGAGGACGACGACAAGCAGGCCGTCGAGGCCCGATGCGACAATCCAGTGGCCAAAGCGCAACGCTCCTCGCCCGCCGCTATCGCCAAACAGACGACAGGCCGAACCGCCGATCTCGCGACAATCGCGCGCAACACCGTCTTCACGGCCCTTGCGCCGCAACGCCGCTTCAACATCCTCACGCGGCCGGCCCAAATCCAGCAAAGCGCTTTCGACCTCCCCGCGATCCCCATCGCTTGTACCCAGTAAGCCGCCCAAACCTCGAGCTTAATACACGTGATATCAATGACGTGCGCGGTCGCGAAGAAGGAAGTTCCGCCCACGGTGTGTCGGATAAATATTAATGGCTCATCCCGGGTTCCGGGGTGATGAAAACGGACGCCGCGGCGACGAGGAAGGGCGCTGCGTCGAAATGACTCGGCTTCGATTGCTTTCCTGCAACGCTTTTACCTGAATCCATATGGCT
>Ga0181533_1003841_pt1 | contig 15896 bp, 12 predicted proteins | sample PEATcosm2014_Bin_45_FD_119772 | JGI IMG/M metagenome (GOLD analysis project Ga0181533, IMG submission 119772) | Peatland microbial communities from MTU Mesocosm Facility, Houghton, MI, USA - PEATcosm2014_Bin11_60_metaG | ecosystem: Environmental > Terrestrial > Soil > Wetlands > Peat | place... | reverse complement strand
TGCTCCATCGTGACGTAACTGAACATCGCCGCCTGTTGCTTGTCGTCTCCGCGCATACCTACTTCTTAAATCAACTCCCTGTGGAGAAAAAGTGACTCCAAAGGGACTTTTTCAGCAAGCTGTTTAGCCGTGCCACGAAGGCCGCATAAACAGCGGGGATTCAACCCGCTGAGGGAAGTTCCTTCCCTGCCTCAAGCTACTTATGCAACCAATTTTAGTGGAGCAAGTATAGAAAACACACAAAACACATCGATTTCATCGATGTAGTGCTAATAGAATGCCGACAACGGTGACAACGAGAGTCATGAATGCCATGAGATAACCAACCTTAGAGACACTTCCCTCAAGTTTGGCGACGTTGGTTCCCATAGCAGAAATATCCTTAGCTAGTACGCCAAGCGTTTTCATAACCTCACCCAAGGTCATACCCTTCATTCCGATCAGTTCCTGAACGTCACCACTGGTAATTCTCTCCTGTCCCTGACTCGGTCCACAGTATTCTTTGTTGACCGGGGAGGACAACCGAAAGAATTCTACGGTCAAGAATGGAGCTTCGTAAGTTAGCGCAATCGGCTTCGGCGCCAAATTCACCAGTCGGACCTTGAGCATGCCGTCGAAAGTAGGATCAATTTGCGGACCGGAAAGCATAAGCAGCCCCTGTCTGGCAAACTCGGACCGCAATCCAAGCAAGCCAGCGTGCTGCTTGTCCAGCCGAAAACGTTCACGGGTTAAGACCATCGCAAATTCGCCAGGCTCGATTACAAGTAGGCCAGTTTTATTGAGGTCGAGTTTTTCTTTCACGGTGCTACTGAACGCCTCTACGCCAACGCGCGCATCATAGCTGGCGGGCTGGACCTGTTGCGGGTCAAAGGGCTCAAGCACAATCTCTTTGGCTTGGACTGCCGCGCGGATTTCGGAGTCATTCATCATAACGGCCTTGAAGAATGTGGCCTCGCTACGGCAATTGATCTGTCAGGTTGAGCGTGGCGCACGCAAAACAGGTTGTCAATGGCAAATTTGGCTCCTTGTGGAAAATAGAGATGAAACTATCCCGACCTTTACCAGTGCAAATCCAAACTGACCCCTACCCCTCGCTGCGCTCCCTTCCGCCTGCGTTAAGCTGATCTCTTATGGGCCGCATCCGCATTCTTCCTGACCAGGTCGCCAATCAGATCGCCGCGGGCGAAGTGGTCGACCGTCCTGCCTCCGTGGTGAAGGAGCTCTTGGAGAATGCGCTGGACGCCGGCGCCACGCGCATCCGCGTCGAGGTAGAAGGCGGCGGACGCAAGCTGATCCGCGTGGCCGACGACGGCCAGGGCATGAACCGCGACGACGCGTTGCTGGCCTTCGAGCGCCACGCCACCTCCAAGCTGCGCACTGCCGACGACCTGCTTTCCATCGCGACATTGGGCTTTCGCGGCGAGGCGCTGCCCTCCATCGCTTCCGTGGCGCGCGTCACGTTGGAGACCGCAACCGGGTCTGCGCTTTCCCACCCTTTCGGCGATGAAGCTCCACCCCACGAACAAAGACCCGTTCGTGGGGACCCCGGTGCTGCCGAAAGGATGGGGCACCCGGCGTCCACGGGGACTCGGGTTGAAATCGCCGGCGGCAAGATGCTGCGCGTGGAAGACGCGGCGCTGCCCCGCGGAACCACGCTGGCCGTCTCCGATCTTTTCTTCAACACGCCGGCGCGGCGCAAATTTCTGCGCGCGGAATCGACCGAGCTGGCGCACGTGACGGCGCTGGTGACGCATTACGCACTGGCCCATCCCGAGAAGCACTTCGAGCTGGTTTCGGCGAGCCACACCATCGTTTCCGCGCCGCCCGTGACGCGCACGGCCGAGCGCATTTATCAGATTTTTGGCAAAGAAACGCTCGGCCAACTGCTGCCGCTGGCCGCCGAGGCGCCTTTGGCGCACGTGGGACTGCCCGAGCCGCCGCCCTGGAAAAAGCATCCGGACGACCCGCCGCGCCAGCCGGGCACCTTGCGGCTCAGCGGTTTCTATTCCAAGCCGGAACTGCAAAAGCTGAATCGCAACTCCATCTACATCTTCGTGAACAAGCGCCTCATCCGCGACCGGCTGCTGCTGCACGCGATCACGGAGGCCTATCGCAACGTGATTCCGCCCACCAGTTTCCCGGTGGTGCTTTTGTTTCTGGAGATGCCGCCCGAAGAGGTCGACGTGAACGTGCACCCGGCCAAAACGGAAGTCCGCTTCCGCCAGCAGAGCCTGGTTCACGATTTTGTTCGCGACAGTTTGCGCACGGCGCTGATCAAGGCGCGGCCGGCGGCAGGATTCCTGGCCGCGCTCGACTCCCAGCCCTCGGCCAGCCCATCGCTGATGCCGTCGGCAGCCTCACCTGTTCCGGGCCCTCCCGGCGATGCCGCGCCGCCGCTCCCGCCCGATTCCGATCCGGAGGCCTTTGCGAGCAGTCACGCGGGCGCCGAGCCCTTCCGATTGAGTCCGGCCGTTCCGTCTCTGGTTCCCGGCAAACTGCCATTTACGAGCCCCTCTGCGAGCTTCAGGCCAATGGACGGGCAGCGCTTTGAGGCCGGAAGCTTCGACCGCGAGGCATGGGGCGAAGCAGCCAAAGCGCTGTTCCCGCAAGCGCTGGTTCCCGGCGCTGAAACGTGCAGCCCTGACCCCAACGGATCAGAAGGTTACGGCGAAAATCCCGAAAAAGCAGCGGCCTGGGTTGAAGCCCAGCAGGCGGCCAGCAGCCTGAACCGGCTGGGCTCGCTGAAGTCCCTCGGGCAGTTGCGCGAGTCGTTCATTCTGGCCGCCGGCGACGACGGCTTATGGATCATCGATCAGCATGTTGCACACGAACGTGTGCTTTTTGAGAAAATCCTGCGCGATCGCCAAGTGGAACAGGTGCAGCGCCAGCGCCTGCTGATGCCTTTGCTGGTGGAGCTCAAGCCGGAGCAGATGGTGGTCTTCGCGCGCATTGCCGAGGAGCTCGAGACCAACGGTTTTGAGGTGGAACCCTTTGGGCCACAGACACTTGCCGTAAAAGCGGCCCCGGTGGGCCTGGAGGGCGCCGAGTTGGAGCGGACGCTCGGCGAAGTGATCGAACAATCTGCCGCAGACTCAGACGAACCTACCCAAAATGAATCACTTAACCGGCTGCGCTCAAGGATTGCCGCCTCCATCGCCTGCCATTCGGCCATCAAAGTGAATACCGCTCTTGATCAAAAACGTATAGAATGGTTATTGTTAGAGCTTGCGAAGACCGATCACCCAACCAGTTGCCCGCATGGACGTCCAATAGCTTTGCTGTACTCCTGGAAGGAGATCCTGCGGGCCTTCCACCGTCTTTAGGATCCCCCGTTTTTTGGAATCCGTGGAAGGCGGCCGGGTTGCTCTCAGGAGCAGCACCGGCAGGTGATTTCGCCAGCCTGGAAGTGAGGTTTTTCTTTGACAGCAGAACAACTGGAAGCATCGCGCGCCGAAAGGATGCGCCAGAACGGTGCTGGGACTCTTACGTTAGAGGATTCCCGGACGTGGATCGAGGAAACGGGATTGTGCCTGTTCCTGCCACGGAAGCAGTTTTCCACCTTCGTCGCTCCTTCTTTTGTTGAAGCCGTAGCCGGTGAACGCAACCCGGCTCCCGCCGCCAAAGTTGTCGCCCTGGCCGAGGACCTGCTGGTGCGCCTGGAAACCGACGGCGTAGCGGTACGCCTGAATCTGCTGGGACAGCCCGGCGAGCAGCCCGATTTTGTCGTGGCCAGCTGGGTTCTGCCATATGTTTACGCATTGCGCGGTGACCGCGACTGGCGGCGCAGCCCGCAACTGACCGGGTCGCGCGCGGTTTCTCAGCTCGCCATCCAGGCCTACAAGCATCTTGAAGCCGGCGACGCCACCATCCCGCAGTTGAAGCACGCGCTGGGCCGGGAAGTGACGGAATCGGCGGTGCTGCGCGCCATTACCGAACTGTGGCAGCAATTGCGCATCATTCCTGTGATTTCCGCCCCCGGGCGCACGCCGCAATGGCAACTGTTGCGGGTGCGTTACCAGAAGGCCATCGCTGAGGGCGCGTCCACGTCGCAGGTCACGGCGATTTCGGTGCTGGCTTCAATTTATCTGCAGGCCGTGATTGCCGCCAGCATGGAAGAGGTGGAGTTGTTCCTGGCTCCGCTGACAGCGCGCAGCAAGGTGCGCGAGGTGCTGCGCGGACTGGTTGCCACACGGCAGGTGCACACGATTTCCATGGGGCACGCGCCGCACTTTTACGTGGCGGGCACACTGCCCGAGTTCTCGGTTCCCTCCTCGATTTACGGCGGCTCCTACTCGAGCTCGGCCATGCCGGCTTCGGCACAATTCCTGCGCTCCTATGAGCGGGAGTTCGATGCGTACGAGCCGTCTGCGCGTGTATCGCCTGCCGCGCCGGTTGCGACGCCCTCTGCTCCAGCCCCTGTTCCAGTGCCAACGCGCAAGCCGGCGGAAATCGCTCCCCCGATCGCCGCCGAGGCCGATGCGAAGCCATCTGGCGTGCGGCCGCATTTCAGCCGCAATCCGGCTCACGCGCGGAATCGCAAGCCCGCATCGAGTTCCTCAAGCAGCCGCGCGGCGCGGAGCAGCGGCGCGCGCACCAAGGCCAGCTCGCATCATGGCTCTCAAGTGCACTGGGCACACGGCGCGTCGAAGAACGGAAATAGCAACGGCCACAGCAAGCAGAACGGCTCTCACGCGAACGGCGCCAGCGGCTTGCGCAAGGCCACGCCGGCCGCGGCACGGAGTCTGCGCAACGGGCACGTGAGCAACGGCAAGCCGGCTCCGAAGTCCTCGGCGAGGCCCGCGTCAAGACCCGCGTCAAGACCCGCGTCAAGGCGTACCCCAGTCACCAGACCAGGCACGAGAAAAGACGCGCGCACGGACGCGCGCTCGCGCCGCAAGCCGGCCCTGACCGCATCCGCAAAAGCGGGAAACAGAACGCGCTACGGATTTACCGCTCCCAGCAGGCAGCGATCGAAGAAACGCGGGTAAACGGAAGCGTGGGTAAACGGAAACCTGAGTAAACGGAACGCGATGAGCGCGGACGAAAACCGCTGTCAATCTCCCCAGCCCGGACCGAGGATCATTGTCGCCATTGACGGACCTGCGGGAGCGGGAAAAAGCACCATAGCCCGCCAGTTGGCGCGGCATTTCGGCCTGCTCAATCTTGAAACCGGCGCCATGTACCGCGCCTTCGCTCTGAAGGCGCTTCGTGCCGAAATACCTCTGGATGAGAGCAGCGGGCTTGAACGCCTCGCCGCCGAGACCTCCATCCGCCTCGAGCCCGGCGAAGAAGAAAACCGCGTGCTGCTCGACGGCGAAGACGTGACCGGCCTCATCCGCAATCCCACCGTGACGGAAGCGGCATCGCGCGTGAGCGTACTACCCAGGATTCGCGCCTGGATGGTCCGCCTGCAGCAGCAACTGGGCGCTGAGGGCGGCGTGGTGATGGAGGGCCGCGACATCGGGACGGTGGTTTTCCCGCATGCCGAGGTCAAGATCTTCCTGGATGCAGCGCCTGAAGTGCGCGGCCTGCGCCGTTACGATCAGTTGGGCCAGTTGGAACAGAAGGGCTCCGCGGCGCCCCCGCCGCCGCCCGATGAGATCATCCGCGACTTGCGCGCCCGCGACGAGCGCGATCGCAACCGCGCCGATTCGCCGCTCAAACCGGCGCAGGATTCCGTACTTCTGGACTCCACAAACCTCACGCTCGACCAGGCGGTCTCAGAAGCCGTGAAGATCGTGGCCGGCAAACTGCGCTCGGCTGGGCTTTCCTGCTGACGTTCCGTGGGATTCGTCCCGCAAACACTCCGTTGACTGCCCGGTCTTGCTCGGCTCCGCTTCGAGTGACCCATCCGTTGCAACAGATTCTTCCGATCTTTATTCTTACCCTGTGGATTGTGGTTTAGGATAGTCCAAATCCACCTGAAAGTCCGACTGGAGCGTGGACACACGATGACTCTATATTGCCGAGCATGCGGATCGAGGAATCTCCGCCCCTCTCATCTGCAACTCAAAGATCTGGCTTGTTTCCTTATTCTGCGCCATCCCGTACGTTGCCGCTACTGCCGCAAGCGTTTTTACGTCAGCATTTTTAAGATCCGCGAGATACGGCGTGACGCCCGCGCGCGAGACGTTCGCCACGAAAACGACGAGTCTATGCGGCAAGCAGCGGCGTTGAACCAGAAGAAGTCAGAAGATCTGCGTTGACGCGGGGCTGGACAGGATTCCTGCCATGCGCCGCGCGTTCCATCCAGCAGCGCAATTGCCGCGTTGCAGCCTCTTCCCGGCTCGAGTTCCCGTTCCCAGGCGCAATGCTATAGGCTTTGAATATGGAAGTGACCTGCAGCCGTTGTCATCAAACTGTGCAGGATGGGTATTGCTACTGCCCGAATTGCGGGCTGCCGCAAATCGTCTATTCAGCGGAGACCTCTGCCGACGCAGGCCAGCGTGAACGCTGGGGCGAAGCAGTGCGCGACGCAAACACAGTCGATTGGAACTCGGCCCTGCGGTCGACCCTTCCCCTGGCGATCCCTGCGGGAATCCTCTGTTCGATGCTTTCGCCGGTAAGCATCTTCGGCCTGCTCCTGATGGGCGCGACCGCCGCATGGGGGGTGGCGCTTTACATGCGCAGCCATCGGCCGGCCTGGATCACGGTTGGCGCCGGGGCGCGCATAGGTTTTGTGACCGGAGTGGTGGGAAGCTGGACGGCCGCCGCCATGAGCGGGCTTTCCCTTTATGCCTTGCGCTATTGGCTGCACCAGGGCAGCGCTTTTGACGACTTCTGGCAAAACGTTGTGAATATGCAGCAAGCGCAAGGGATCGCTGTCGGCGCCGACGCGCAGAACCTGGCCGCAGCCAAGGCCCTGATGATGTCTCCGGAAGGGCGTGCCGGCCTGATCCTCTTCACGATAGCAATCCTGATGGGGACCCTGGTGCTTTTTGCCATCGCCGGCGGCGCCCTGGGCGCGCGCATGCTCACCCGTACCCGCCGGCCGGAGAACTAAGGCCTTTTCGGTGCACTTGACCAAATTCTTAGCTACCGATATAGTGGTTTCTATGAGTTTTGAGCTCACAGTGTTGGTGTGTCGGGCGTGTTGTTGCGCGTCACACCGGCCTTGTGCGTGAGCTGACTTTAAGGTTCAACTCCAAGGCCGCGTAACAGCCCCAGTGCTGACGCGGCTTTCGTGTTTTTGGCGGTACGCCCGGACCCGGTCCTGGTTTGAAATGCATGCAGCGATGAGTTTTCTCTCCAATGCGTGGCCGTTTGTGCCTGCCTCCCGGCGGGCCGGCGGTTGTTGTCGCCGCTGTTGTTGTAGCCGCTAGCAAATTCCCAAATCCCTTTTCAAATTGATCACATGCACGCGCGAGATCCCTATGCAAGAGGTCTCGCGGGGCGCAATTCCCAGCAGCCCACAGCAACGGGCCTGGCAAATTCTTCAGGAGGCAACAGTGTCACTTCAGCAAAAACTAGTTCGCATTCTTCTTGTTCTCGTGGCGGCTATCGCGGCCGCCGGCGCAATTCCGGCCGGCGCACAGATTGTGGGGGCAACCATCGCGGGAACCGTCCGCGACACCACCGGGGCCACGGTAAACGGCGCCACGGTCACGGTGCGGCAGACGGAGACGGGCACCACGCGAATCCTCGTCACCGGCGCGGATGGCCGCTACGCTGCACCCAGCGTGCCCGTGGGCAACTACTCGGTTTCCGTGACGCACGACGGCTTTCAACCGCAGCAACAGAAAGGCATCGATTTGGCCGTCGGCCAGAGCGTGCAGCTCAACTTCACGCTCAGCGTGAGCTCGGTGCACGAAGAGGTGGTCGTCGATGCCGGCGACCCTGTGGTCAATACCACCTCGCAGCAAACCTCCGGCCTGATCGACGAGCGCCAAGTGAAGGAGCTGCCGCTGAACGGGCGCAGTTATGACGAACTGCTCACGCTTAATCCCGCCACCGTAAACTACACCGGGCAGCGCTCGGGCGGCATCGGCACCTCTAATTCTTCAGTAGGCAACATGTTCAGCGTGAGCGGGCGCCGTCCGCAGGACAATCTGTTTCTGCTGAACGGTATCGAGTACACCGGCGCGTCGCTGATCAACGTGACGCCGGGCGGCACCAGCGGCCAGTTGCTGGGCGTTGACGCGGTGCGCGAGTTCAACGTGGTGACGGATACCTACGGCGCCAGCTACGGCAAGCGCGACGGCGCCCAGGTGAGCATCGTGACCACCTCCGGCTCCAACCAGCTGCACGGCACGGTCTTCGAATTCCTGCGCAACAGCGCACTCGATTCGCGCAACTATTTCGACCAGGCCACCATTCCAGAGTTCCAGCGCAACCAGTTCGGCGGCGCGCTGGGCGGACCCATCCGCAAAGACAAGCTCTTTCTCTTTGGCAACTACGAAGGCTTCCGGCAACACCTGGGCCTGAGCGACGTCACCCTGGTTCCCGACAACGAGGCTCGCCTGGGATACGTTCCCAACTCCTCGGGCGTGGAGCAATACGTCGGCGTGAACGCAGCCGTTGCGCCGCTGTTGAATCTGTGGCCGGTCCAGAATGGCCCCGAGCTCCTTTCAAATGGCAACCCGAGCGGCATTGCCGAGGCCTTCAGCCATCCGCCGCAACACATTCACGAGGACTTTGGCACCACGCGCTTCGATGACAACATTGGCAGCAAAGATCTGCTGTTCGCGGTCTACACCGTCGACGACAGCGCCGCCAACACACCCTCAGCCAATCCCCTGAGCTATGACAACGAGAGCCTGCGTGAGCAGGTGGCCAGTGTGCAGGAGCAGCACGTGATATCGCCGACGCTCTTGAACACCGCTCGCATTGGCTATTCGCGCGGCAGCTATTTCTTCACCGGTCTGGTTCCGGTCAGCGGCATTTCCGGATGGGTATCGGGCGAGCCGGTGGGCGCCATTGTCATCAGCGGCAGCACAGCCTCGAACGGCGCCTCATCCATCACGGGCGCGGGCGCAAACACCGGCAGCAACAACCGCACCGCGCGCAATCTGTTCACCGAGGACGACCATATCTACTGGTCGCGCGGGCGCAATCAGGTGGAAGCCGGCGCGTGGCTGCAACGGATACAGTCGAACGACCTGCTGGCGCAGGACCAGTATGGGCAGGCCTCGTTCAGCACCGAAACCACGTTTCTGCAGGGAACCGTCGCCACCTTCACGCTGGTGCCCGCACCCACGGAACTGGGCTGGCGTTCGCTGGAAGGCGCGGCCTTCCTCGAAGACATCATCAAAGTGACGCCGCGGCTCGAAGTGCGCGCGGGCTTCCGCTCGGAGTCCACGAACGGATGGAACGAGGCGCAGGGCCGCGCATCGAATTACAACATCGTCAACGGCGTGTTGCAGACCACTCCCATTGTGGGCAACTCGGCGCTCTGGACCAACCGCGCCAAGTTCCTGCCCGCGCCGCGCGTGGGCTTTGCTTGGGACGTGTGGGGCAGCGGCAAGACGGCGGTGCGCGGCGGCTTCGGCGTCTACTACAGCCTGCTCGACACGCTCGACTACCGCACAGACCAGACCGCGCCCTTCAACACCGCCGAATCCATCAAGACCATAGCGGTTTCGAGCCTGAACTTCACGCCTGGCGTGCCGCCACCGGCCACAGCCAAGGTTTCGCCCAGCAACGTGCAGCCCAATCTCCCCACGCCCACGGTGCTCACCTGGAGCCTGCGCATCGAGCAGCAGATTGCCCCGCACACCTCACTCAATGTTGGCTATGTAGGCTTCCACGCCGATCGCCAGATCCTGTCGGAGGACATGAACGAGCCCGTGCCAAGTTTCACGGCCAGCGGGCAAGTCTATTACCCATACGCATCCCCTGCCACCGCCGCTGCACTGGCCAACCCAAGCCTGGCGAATTCGACCTCATGGGCTTCAGGAGGCGCAGGCGACTACGACGCGCTGGAAGTGGATGTGCGGCGGTCGTTCGCCAACGGCTTTCAGCTCCGCGGCAATTACACGTGGTCCAAGAACCTGGACGACGGTTCGGCGTGGAACACCAGCGTGAGCGGCAATACGCCGGCGTATGTGTCGTACCCGCTGCATCCGCAGGCGGACTGGGGTCCGGCGGCGACCGATGTGCGCCAGTCCGCCTCGTTCAACGGCAGCTACGATCTGCCCTTCGGCCCCAACCGGCACTTCCTGAATGCCGCGCCCGCGCCGATTGCCTTTCTTGCTGGCGGATGGACAGCCAGCGGCATCGTGACCACACAGACCGGCTTCCCTTTTTCGCCACAGCTGGGTTACAACGCGCCCGGTAACGGCGACTCACGCAACCCGGTGCGGCCAAGCTGGAACCCGAACTTCAACGGCAACCTTTATCCGAAGACGCCCGGTGAATGGTTCAATCCCAATGCCTTCATCCCGCCCACAATCACCTTTACGTCCCCTACTTGCGGCACGAGCGACACGTGCGGCACCTACGGCAACGCCTCGCGCGACTCGCTGGTGGGGCCGGGGCTGACGGAAGTGGATTTTTCCGCAGCCAAGAAGACACAACTCACGGAGCGGCTGGGACTGCAGTTCCGGGCTGAGTTCTTCAATATCCTCAACCACACCAACTTCACCACCCCGAATGAGGTCGTCTTTTCTTCCGCAACTTCAGGGGTTTCACCGACTGCGGGCGTGATTACTGCGACTTCGACAACCTCGCGGCAGATTCAGTTCGGAGCCAAGTTCGAGTTTTGACGGCCCTCCCTCCGTTGCCCCATCCTTCCGGCGTCCTTTGCCGGAAGGGTGGAGTCCAATTTGAATTTCGCTATCCTCGCGATATCCGCTGACTTGCTGACTCGCTGGCTTGCTCCCTCGCTCCCTTGCTCCCGGTTCTTCTGCGATCATCGAAGGGAGCGCTTCTCCCGCTTCGGAGGTCGATCAGGAATGAGAGAAATCGTTACATTTGTCTTCGGGCTGGCTTTGCTGGGCAATGCGGCTCTTTTTGTGCCCCAGGCCATTGCCGTGTGGCGCAAGAAAAGCGATGAAGGCATTTCGCTGGTCACCTTCGGCGGCTTTTGCATACTGCAGGTGATCGGGGTGGTGCACGGCGTCTACGAGCACGACAACTCCCTCATCATCGGCCTCGGCGTCAGCTTTTTGACCTGCGGAACCGTCGCTTTCCTCACCATCGTCTACCGTATCCGCCGTTTACGGGCCCATATCACACGTTTTCAAGCCTGACCGGCCCCCTGGTAAACATGCGTATGTGATTCCAATCACATCTCGTGTTCTACAAAGGGGGTACGACAGGGGAATGCAAGCCAGCGTATACTTCTCTTCCACGGCAAAGGCGCCTCAAGACCACGGGGGCCATGCGGCACATCCCTGGCTGAGGCCCATGGAGGAATCGATGAAGACCACCGACACCGTTGACCAGGTGCTCAAGAACAAGGCCTTTAACAAAGTTTTGCCCGTCTCTCCCGAGCAGACCGTGCACGATGCCTTGTCGTTGATGGCCGAGTACGATGTGGGCGCCCTGATGGTTATGTCGGGGCAGAAGCTGATCGGCATCGTTTCGGAGCGCGATTACGCGCGCAAAGGAATTCTCAAGGGCCACCCCTCCAGGGACACGAAGGTGGGCGAGATCATGACCAGCCCGGTGATCTCCGTAACGCCGCAGCACACCGTGGACGATTGCATGAATCTGATGACCGAGGGCCACTTCCGCCACTTGCCCGTGCTCGATGGCGACAGGGTGGTGGGCGTCGTCTCCATCGGCGACATGGTGAAGTGGGTCATCAGCGGCCAGGAACACGCCATCCAGGCTCTCGAGGGCTACATCACGGGCGCGTACCCAGGCTGACGCCTGTCGAAAAGTTTTGCATCAGCAATGACCTGAGCGACCGAAGCCCGCCGAAACGGCGCAGCGCAGGGAACCGAAGGATCTGCGGGTGGTTTTCGCGCCGCGTCCTCACCGAAACATTCGTTCGTCAAACCGGAAAGGTTTCACAGCACCGATCGGGACCTTGGCGAACTCGGGATGCTTCGGGTTCAGCAGTACATTCCAGTCCCCGTCCACGACCACTGACGGAACCTTGAGCGCCAGCGATCGCAGGCTTGCGGCCCATCCGGAGCCGAGGTCGCGGCAGCGCTGGTTGTTCAGAGCCCGCCAGTTGCGCGGCAAAAGTTTGAGGTCGATCGCTTCGACAAGTTCATCGGGAACCGTGGCTTCGGCGATCAACAGATCGTCCGGCGCTTCATTCGCTTCGAGGTTGACGAAGAACTCCAGTGCCGCCAGCGCTCGCGAGGTGGAGGTGTACACCATTGGGACTTCCAGATGATTCCACCGGCTCGCCACGTACATTCCGCCTGCGCCAGTGAATGCCGTGCTGAGGAATCGCCTCCGGAAGAGCCTCCAAACGTGCATCAGCTATACATCCCGTAAGCGATCCGGTACAGAACCTCTTCTACCGAGCGCACGCCCGGCTCGGTATCGAGTTGGTCGAACGGCCTCTTGCCGCCCAGCGCCCGGTTGGGATTGCTCATCCAGTGCGAGGCCTTCTCATCCGATCCCAGAACTTCCTTGGCCAGAGCCACCACGCGGGCCATGCGCATCGCCCGGTCCGACTCGTCGTGCGTCAGTCGCGATTTCGTCGCCAGCCGCCGGCTCAGCGTGCGCGAGGGAATGTTGAGCCGCTCGGCCACCTGGGACCTGTGCAAAGAGAGCGTTCCTGCAAGCCGTTCCACGGTCGACGCCGGAAGGCCGAAGCGCACCTGTTGCGCCAAATCGTCCGTGCTTCGCACCGGGCGCTTGAAGGTCTTCTTGCCGCCTAGGACCGCCACGATCTCCGCAACGCTCATCTCTGCCACCTGGCATAATTGTCGCGCCATTTGGCAGGCATGTCAAGAAGCCGAAGAATACGCTCTACCTCTGGCGCTTGGCAGTCACCCCAGAAAAATCCCCGCAATCGACGCCGAGATCAGGTTGGCCATGGTTCCGGCGAACATGGCGCGCACGCCCAGTTTGGCCAGGTCGTTGCGCCGCTCCGGCACCAGTGCGCCGATGCCTCCGATCTGCATGCCGATCGAACCCAGGTTGGCGAATCCGCACAGCGCAAACGTGGCAATGGTGAAGGAGCGCGGCATGAGCGTGGCCTTTTGCGCGCCCAGCCCAATGTAGGCGACTACCTCGTTGAGCGCCATGCGCGTGCCCAGCAGGTTTCCGATGGCCATGCAGTCGTGCCACGGCACGCCGATGAGCCACGCCACGGGCGCGAACAGGAAGCCCAGAATCTGGCCGAGCGAGCCTGGCACCCAGTGCATCCACGCCAGGCCGTGCACCCAACCCAGCATCATGTCGAGCAGCGCCACCAGCGCCAGAAAACTGATGAGCATGATGCCCACGTTCATGGCCAGCTTGCCGCCGTCGATGGTGCCGCGCGCGATGGCGCCGATAAAGTTTTCATCGGCGTGCAGCTCGTCCTTGGGAATCACGACCTTGCCTTCGGTGGCCGGCTTTTCGGTCTCGGGCACCAGCATCTTGGCCATCAGGATGGTTCCCGGCGAGGTCATGATGACGGCCGAAAGCAGGTGGCGCGCCTCCACGCCCTGCGAGATGTACATGGCCATAATCCCTCCCGACACGTGCGCCATGCCGCTGGTCATGATGGTCATGAGTTCGCTGCGCGTGGCCTTCGACAAGAACGGCCGGATGGTGAGCGGCGCCTCGGTCTGCCCCATGAAAATCGAGGCCGCGACATTCATGCTTTCGGCGCCCGAGATGCGCATGGTCTTGAGCATGAGCCACGCCATGCCGCGGATCACGATCTGCATCACCCCGATGTGATAGAGAATCGCGAAGAACGCGGAGATGAAGATGATGGTAGGCAGCACCTGGAAGGCGAAGATGGCGCCGGGGCTGGGCGCAATAAGCTTTCCAAAGGCGCCGGCGTTGGGCAGGCCGAGCTCGCCGAACACCATCCTGGTGCCCGCAAAGGTGGCCGACAGCATGTTGGTCACGACGGCGCCCGCCCAGGTCATAAAGCGGGAGCCCAAATCGGAGCGCAGCACGATGAAGGCAAAGCACAGTTGCAGGCCAATGCCCCAGAAAATGGTGCGCCAGCGTATGCGCTTGCGGTCAGTAGAAAACAGCCACGCGGCCAGTAGAACGGCCAGAATTCCCAACACTCCGGTGAATCGCGCCAATCGAGTTGCCTCCTCAAAAACAGCTCTTAGCCATTAGCTATTAGCCTTTAGCTTCCGCCACTTGCGCATAAACACTTTGTCAGGCGATGCAAATCTCTTCGGCCTGCAAGAAAAAGCTAACAGCTAAGAGCTAATAGCTAAAAGCTGTCTTTCAGATACTTCTCCGCCGTTTCGCGCGTAAACACGCGCCCCACCAACGGCACCACTGCGTGGGGCGGGGTCTTGGAGAAGTGAATCGCCGCTTTGAGGATCGCTTCCGGCTCGGCAAGCATCTCCGCGTTGGTTGCGTAGATGGTTGCGAAAAGCTGGCCGCGCTCCACGCGCGCGCCGCGCCGCGCATGGAAGAGAATGCCCGCATGCGGGTCGACCGGCTCGCCGGCCTTCTCGCGTCCCGCGCCGGTGCGTTGCACGGCCCAGCCCAGCGCGGTGGTGTCCATCTCCGCCACGTAGCCGCTCTCCCACGCGTCGACTTTCAGGGTCGCGCCTGGCTTGTGGAACGCCTCCATATCGTCGAAAACCGAGACGTCGCCGCCCTGCGCGTCGACCATCTTCATAAAGGCCGCAAGGGCCGCGCCATCGGTTAACGCCGCCTCTGCCAGTTGGTAACCGGCTTCGGGCGTCTTTGCCTGGCCGCCCAGGTGGATCATCCATCCGGCGAGAATGAGCGAAAGCTCACGCAGGTCTTCACTCCACGCCGGCCTCGCGCCGCGCAGCAGCTCCACGCACTCCACCTGCTCGATCCAGTTGCCGGCCGCGCGTCCCAGCGGCTGGCTCATGTCGGTCAAGAGGGCCACGGTCTCGGTGCCGGCGGACTCGGCCGTGGCCACCATCAGCGCCGCCAGAAACTCCGTGTCCTCCATCTTGCGCAGGAACGCGCCGGAGCCGGTCTTGACGTCGAGCACCAACCCATTCAACCCCGCGGCGAGTTTCTTGCTCAGAATCGAGGCGCAGATCAGTCCCGGATTCTCGACCGTTGCGGTGCGGTCGCGCAGCGCATAGAGCTTGCGGTCAGCTGGCGCCAGCTGATCGGTCTGGCCGATGATCGACGCGCCGCACTTGGCAATCACGGCCTCAAACTCGGCCAGCGTGAGCGCGGTGCGGTAGCCGGGAATCGCCTCCAATTTATCCAGTGTCCCGCCGGTGTGGCCGAGCGCGCGCCCGCTGATCATGGGCACGGCCACGCCGCACGCCGCCGCCAGCGGCGCCACCAGAAAACTCGTCTTGTCGCCCACCCCGCCCGAGGAGTGTTTGTCCACTGTGCGTTTGCCCAGATTTTTCGGCGAGAACCTCACGCCCGAGTCACGCATGGCCAGCGTGAGGGCGCGCGTTTCATCGAGCGAAAGTCCGCGAATCCAAGAGGCCATGAGCCACGCGGCAAGCTGGTCCGCGGGAATGGAGCTATCGGCAGCGCCGCGCGCCACAAATTGAATTTCGCGTTCGCTCAGCGCGCCGCCGTCGCGCTTTTTGCGGAGAATGTCGATCATGTGCAGCGGTGTAACTGATTCGGATGGCATGGTTTTCGCCCTGTATTGCAAGTCGAGATTGCAAGGCAATCAGAATAACGCACCGAGCCCGCCGCGGTGGGCCGCAGTCTACTGGTTTCGGGTCACATCACGCTTGACACCTCCACGCCAATTTCCCTAAGAACCTGTTTAAAAACTACGCATGCCTTCGCAAGAACAGATGAGCGGAGGCAACGTAGATCATGGTTTCGGCTGTGGTGTGAAGCAGTTCGTAGTCCTT
>Ga0181533_1003835_pt1 | contig 15916 bp, 16 predicted proteins | sample PEATcosm2014_Bin_45_FD_119772 | JGI IMG/M metagenome (GOLD analysis project Ga0181533, IMG submission 119772) | Peatland microbial communities from MTU Mesocosm Facility, Houghton, MI, USA - PEATcosm2014_Bin11_60_metaG | ecosystem: Environmental > Terrestrial > Soil > Wetlands > Peat | place... | reverse complement strand
CCCTGCTATATTTATTTCGTAATATTGTATGATAAATATAGTATTAACTAAAAATCACAATTATGACAAGGTTTTATAAAGTAGTGTTATCACCAATAACTGAAAAGATGATAAACATTCAGAATATTGCAGTCGTTGAACCAAGTAATACAACCTTTACTACAATAAGACTTAATATACCAGACGGCAATGGGGGTATGATTTCTTATAATGTTAACAAGTATTATACTAAGGTTGTTGAGGAAATAGAACAGTTGATGCAAGGTTAGCGTTTAACGCAGAAAGACTGTCTAATTTTTCATTTACAAACCGTAATATCAACTTACAGTTTAATTCTGTTTGTCCGTCTAATAGCTTGATAATTTTTTTAGCTATTTCAGTTTGTTTATCTTTTTTCATAACACATTGATTTAGATTGTTTAATATTTAAAAATTAAAAAAGATGGGAAAAAATTATAGTGTTGACTTAAAAATCTTTGGAGAAAGCGGAACCCTATATAGGTTTACAATACGGGAGGATTTAGAAGTGTCAAACATTAAAGAAACAGTCTTCTTGATTTGCAAAAAACTGATAAATGAAGGAATTACAAACGAGGCAGTAAACCAACAACCGCCAGCCTATTTAATAAAAATGATAGGTTATACAGAAAACTTTTGGAAATACTTAATAGACAACCACCTAATTGATAGCGGTGTTATTGTTGCTTACTTTTGGGATGTGCTACCATATGGGAAAACATACATAGATTTAAAAAATGACATTCTGAAAAACACAACAAGTTATCCGGGGATAACAGAGATACTAACTACTCGGCACCCGTAATAGGGATTTGTGTAGGATCAAAAACGCCAGACTTCTTTAGGCTTGAATAAGCAGAATTGCCTATGGCAACATTTGCGTAATTCGTTGCTTCTCCAGAATAAACCCATTTTTCATATTCTATTGCCAGACTGATTTTATTTGAATATCTCTCATCAAGACAGGCATGAGCCAAACAATTCATTCTTATTAAAACGGGGTTTTGTGTTTTACTTCCAACGAAGATAATGTTAATACTTTGCATAGTGTTGTAAATTTATCCCCCAAAATTACAACAATATTATATTTAATGTCAATAGGGTGTTTACCTTCGTATTACATTTGTAAACAAGCCGTAATCTAATGTAACTAAGGGGTTGGTGTAGATTGGTATATTATCCCCTTTACAAATGTAATTACACTTGTAAACAATATCAGGTTCTTCAGTTTTGATCAAAATAAATCAGTTACAAACAAGATACTCTATCTTTCAATATTTTATGTTGAACACTTGGTTTATTCATGAACAAAAGCTTACCAGGGCAATAATCGTTGTGTGATAGTAACAGGTTATCTGATCTATTAAAATAATTTATAAATGTCTGTATTATAGCACAATGTATGTCAATAATTTATCATAATACATATGTAAACAATAAAATAATAATTAATTTAATTTTAATCTAACCAATCTGTTATGTTATTTATTTAAACAAACACTTTAAGTAAAGATCACTGTATACAAAATTAAATGTAAACTTGACTTATCACTGAAGATTTGTTACTTTTGTTATCAAATTATGCAGCGATATGACAGAACGTATCCTTTCCATTATTAAATATCTTAATTTATCCCCTTCCGATTTTGCCGAAGAAATCGGTGTTCAGCGGTCCAGCATTTCACACCTTATCTCAGGAAGAAATAAACCAAGTCTGGAATTTATTCAAAAGATACTGACACGATATCCTGAAATAAATACAGAATGGATATTGAACGGGACTGGTGAAATGTTGAAAAGCGGGATCAATCAGATAAATGAGGAAATTCCTTTAACGGAAATAATCGTTAAGGATAGAAAAGAGTCAACGGAACCTGAAAAACGGGAGATTCCCAGGACTTTATCAAGAAAAAAGCCTGTAGAGAATGAGGAAAGGCAGGTCGAAAAGATTATTTATCTGTATAAGGATAAAACCTTCCGTGAATACTTACCAGAATAAGTTTTAGCATAATTCAAGTCCTGAGAAGAAGAAATTACCTTCAATCACCGCATTTTCATCACTATCTGATCCATGAATTGCATTTTCCTGGACATTTTTTGCATACAGGTTGCGGATTGTGCCGGGAGCTGCCTGTGCCGGATCAGTAGCGCCGATTAAAGCACGAAAATCCTCAACTGCATTGTTTTTCTCAAGAATGGCGGCAATAACGGGTCCTGATGACATAAAAGTGACAAGGTCGTGATAAAAAGGCCGTTCTTTATGAACCTCATAAAACTTACCGGCCTGCTGTGATGTCATCTGGACCATCTTCATCGAGACAATGCGAAATCCGGCTTCATGGATCTTTGCAAGAATTGCGGCAGTATAACCTTCAGCGACAGTGCTGGGTTTGATCATTGTGAATGTTCTGTTTCCAGGCATAGGATGGTTGTTAATAATTTAATGTTTTGAATCGCAAAATTAAGAAATACAGATGAATTCTGTAACTTTGTTGTCTTCAAATGAAACATAGGACCGTTGCAAAAATCTGAACTTAAAGACATAATCGGACTTCTCGAAACACCACGAAAGATTTTGATTACTACGCATACCAATCCTGATGGGGATGCAATCGGTTCAAGTCTTGCCATGTATGGTTATCTGAAGAAGAAAGGACATGATGTATCGGTCATGATGCCGGATCCTGACCCTGCATTCCTGTCATGGATGCCTTTTCATTCCTCCCTGCTTGTTTATCGTGATCAGAAGGAGATTTGCCTGAAAATTATTGAGCAGTCAGAAATTATATTTTGTCTGGATTACAACGGCTTAGGGCGTCTGAGTGACGCCGAAGGAGATGTAAGGAAGGCCAAGGCAATCAAGATATTAATCGATCATCACAGGGATCCTGCTCCTGATTTTAATTATGTGTTTTCGGTTATTGAAACATCATCCACGGCAGAACTTGTTTATGATTTCATTACTTCCTGCGGGGATGAGGTCCTGATCGATCATGAAATAGCAGCTTGCATTTATGCAGGAATTATCACTGATACAGGTTCATTCAGCTATTCCTGCAATTATGAAAAGACATACCTGGTAACGGCTGATCTTTTCCGGAAAGGAATTAACGGGGAGCATATCCATCGTCTTGTCTATGACACATACTCTGAAGAGCGGCTCAGGCTGTTGGGATATTCTATCAGTGAGAAACTTGTCGTGCTTAGCGAATTCAATACAGCCTATATCTATCTTTCAAAAGATGACCTCGATCGATTTAATTATCAGATAGGCGACACTGAAGACGTCGTAAATTATGCCCTGTCCATAGACGGAATCAATCTTGCTGCCCTGTTTAGCGAAAGAAATGGCATCGTCAGGGTTTCATTGCGTTCAAAAGGTAATTTCCCGGTGAATGATATTGCCCGGAAATATTTCAATGGTGGCGGCCATATTAATGCAGCCGGCGCTGACAGTTACTCATCCCTGGAAGAAACGGTTCGTACTTTTGTGGAAATGCTTCCTGAGTATAAAGAAAAGTTAGCCTCAGTATATTGATGCCTTTGGTTTTTTTCATTGAACGGTATTTTGCGCAAGGATATTCATTTGTCCTCCTTATAGTGCTCTGCTTTGGTTGCAGTGAACCACCAAAGCCATCCACATCTACCAGGCATCTTGGCATGATGAGTGACAGTCTTCTTAAGTACAACCGGGGTGTCATCAAAACAGAAGATCAACAAATAGATGATTTTGTTGCCCGTTACGGCTGGAACATGACAAAAACCGGTACAGGTTTGAGGTACCTTATCTTTAAAAAAGGACATGGCGTAAAAGCAATGAAAGGGAAAATTGCCCTGATCAGTTACACGCTGCGTTTTCTGAATGGAGATCTTTGTTACAGCTCAGATAAAGATGGACTGAAAGAGTTTAAGATTGGTTACGGGAACGTCGAAAGTGGGGTCGAGGAAGGAATTTTATTGATGCACGTTGGGGATCGAGCGAAATTTATAGTACCTTCGCACCTCGCTTTTGGATTACTTGGCGATCAGAATAAGATTCCCCGACAGGCAACGCTTGTGTACGATATCGAACTGGTACAAATAAAATAATTTTAACAAAAACAATAGATCAATTATGAAAAACACATTCTTCAGGCTGGTTGCTTTGGTGATGATGGTTGCATTTGCTGCCTCATGTACTTCAAAGTATCCCGGGTTTAAAAAAGCAGATTCCGGTTTGTACTATAAATTGTACAAGGTGGGCAAAGACACGGTAAAACCGAAAGTCAGATATTGGATTTCAATGAATTACAGGTTAATTGTAAAAACAAAAGGTAAAGACAGTACTTTTATTGATAGCAGAAAAAATAAACAGGGTCCATTGCGCATGCAGATACCCCCTTCCGACTATAAAGGCGATATTTATGAAGGGATGCGGATGCTTGCTGCCGGAGACAGTGGTGAATTCATTGTCAATGTCGACTCACTCTTTAAGAAGACCTTCCGTCAGCCTTCCCGCCCAAAGTACATTGACTCCAACTCTAATGCCAGGTTCTCGATCCAGATGGTTACCGTTGATTCTCCTGAAGCATTGCAGAATAAGGAAAAGGAAATACTGAATAAGTTCATTGCCGACAATAAAATAACTGTAGCACCTACACCTTCCGGATTATATTATATTGAAGAGGTAGCAGGGAAGGGCATCAAGATCGATACCGGTTGCCAGGTCATTTATAATGTCAAGATCTCTATGATCGATGGCAGACAGGTTTATGGTCAGGACAGCCTTAAATTTGTATATGGCAAGCGACAGGATATGTCTGGTTTCCTGGAAGGGATAAAAATGATGAAGAAAGGTGGAAAAGCACGCCTCTTACTTCCTTCTCAACTTGCTTTTGGAGAACGTGGTTATCGTGAGATCCCACCATACACTTCTATTATTTATGATGTGAAGGTTTTGGACGTGAAATCAAAAGCTGAATACGATAAAATTCTGGCAGCAGAGAAAAAGAAACAGGACGCAGAGAAAAAGAAAAAAGATGCGATGAAAGCAGCCGCAAAAAAAGCAGAACCAGGCCTTTTACAGAAATACCTGAGGGACAATAAAATAACAACGAAGCCGACAGAAAGCGGCCTGTATTATATTGAGAAAGTAAAAGGAACAGGACCTCAGATTCAATCGGGCAACAAAGTCAGTGTTCAATACACAGGTACTTTGCTCAACGGGAAGAAGTTCGATTCCTCACGCGACCGTGGGAAGCCATTTGATGTAGAAGTAGGAAAAGGTAATGTGATCAAGGGCTGGGATGAAGGTTTGCTACATATGAGAAAAGGTGGGAGAGCAACCCTGATCTGTCCTTCATCAATTGCTTATGGTGAACAGGAAATGGGAACCATACCTCCTTACTCGACTTTGGTGTTTGATATCGAAGTGGTGGATGTGAAATAATCCACTGATACCTTATTTTGACTCCAGAAGCTTTTCCAGCGCAAAGAGCTCGTCTCTGTACCTGGCAGCCTCAAGGAAATCCAGTTCTTTTACAGCCAATTCCATGGATTTCCGGGTTTTAGCAACAAGCTTCTGGAGTTTTTCTTTTGTCATATATTGGATTACAGGATCAGCAGCAACATCTACGCTTTCCTTTTCATAATAAGCTGTAGGAGAAGGCCCCTTTATCCTTGCTACAGCAGTCTGCCCTAATATATCACTCATGGATTTGACAATCTGGGCAGGTACGATATTATTGGCCAGATTATAATTCATCTGTTTCTCCCGTCTGCGGTTGGTTTCATTGATCATTCTTTGCATGGACTCCGTCACTTTGTCTGCATACATGATCACCTTGCTGTTGATATTTCTTGCTGCTCTTCCTGCTGTCTGGGTCAGCGATCGCTCCGATCGCAGAAAACCTTCCTTGTCGGCATCAAGGATCGCTACAAGGGATACTTCAGGCAGATCCAGACCTTCTCTGAGAAGGTTCACCCCGACGAGTACATCAAAATTGCCTAAACGCAGGTCGCGAAGGATCTCAACACGTTCCAGGGTATCCACATCCGAATGGATATACCTGCAGTTTACATCAACACGGGTCAGGTATTTTGCCAGCTCTTCAGCCATCCTTTTTGTCAACGTAGTCACAAGCGTGCGTTCATTGTTTTTTTTACGTTGATCAATCTCATCCAGAAGATCATCGATCTGGTTCAGACTTGGCCTGACCTCTATGACAGGATCGAGCAACCCTGTTGGCCTTAGGACCTGTTCTACAATCACTCCCTGGCATTTCTGTAGCTCATAGTCTGCAGGTGTCGCACTCACAAAAAGAGCCTGATTCACCATCACTTCAAACTCATCAAATTTAAGTGGACGGTTATCCATGGCAGAAGGGAGCCTGAAACCATATTCCACAAGGTTCTGCTTACGCGACCGGTCACCTCCGAACATTGCCCTGATCTGGGGCACCGTGACATGGCTTTCATCAATTATCATCAGGTAATCGTCCGGGAAATAATCCAGAAGGCAAAAAGGTCGGGAACCTGAAGCACGGCCATCAAAGTATCTTGAATAATTCTCTATTCCCGAACAGTATCCCAGTTCCCGCATCATCTCTATGTCATAGTTGACTCTCTCTTCCAGGCGTTTGGCCTCATACTCTTTTCCAATCTCCCGGAAATAATCGACTTGTTTTACCAGGTCATCCTGTATCTCATAAATCGCCTGTTTCATTTTATCTTTGGAGGTCACGAATATATTGGCAGGATAAATTGCCAGGCTTTCCATTGAATCCATCCTTGTACCATTTATGGGGTCAATAGATTCAATAGATTCAATCTCGTCTCCAAAAAAAATGATCCTGAAGGCATAATCCAGATATGCAGGAAAGATATCAACCGTATCGCCTTTCACCCTGAACTTTCCCCGTGAGAAGTCGCTTTCTGTTCTTGAATAAAGACTATTTACAAGGCCATAAAGAAAGTTATTCCTGCTTATCTTTTCTTTAACCCTGAACCGTATGATATTTTGTGCGAAGTCATCAGGGTTGCCGATCCCATAAATGCAGGATACGGAAGATACGACGATCACATCCCGCCGTCCTGAAAGCAATGCAGAAGATGCGCTGAGCCTTAATTTTTCTATCTCTTCATTGATAGAGAGGTCCTTTTCAATATAGGTGTTAGTTACAGGGATATATGCCTCAGGCTGGTAATAATCATAGTAAGAAACAAAAAATTCTACTGCGTTATCTGGGAAAAACTGCTTGAATTCCCCATAGAGCTGGGCAGCCAGTGTTTTATTGTGACTGAGTACCAGGGCAGGTCGTTTGACCTGCTGGAGAACATTGGCGATTGTAAATGTCTTACCTGATCCTGTGACACCTAATAGTACCTGGGCAGGATCACCTCGTTCAATACCTTCCACCAGTTGTTGAATTGCCTGAGGCTGGTCACCTGTTGGCTTAAACTCAGATGTCAGGTTGAATTCCATAACTTTCCTTTAATCCTTATTTTGTTCTTTTTAGTTGTACCTGGACAGGATAATGGTCTGAAAAACCAATGTTGATTTTATTGTAATCGTATGCTGTGAAAGCATCATCATAAAGGATGTAATCAATTCTGTATGAAGGGAAATCACCTGCATATGTGCTGCCTAACAATCCAGTTCCGGCCTGACAAAAAGAATCGTGAAACCCGGAAATCATTTCGTGATATGTGTAAGAAGCAGGAGTATCGTTGAAGTCTCCGCATATTATTACAGGGTAGGGTGAATGTTTTATATTTTCTTTGAGTAAAGACACCTGGTTTGCCCTGATTATAAAGGCTTTCTTTAACTTTGAGAAGATCATGAATATTCCTTGTCTTAGCGCGAAATTTTCATTTCGATTGTCTGTCTGATCAGTCAACTGAGCATAAAATGAATAATCGTCTTTTCCAAACCGGATTGATTCGAGATGGATGTTATAAACACGAACAGTATCTCTGCCAATAACCAGGTCGGTATAGATTGCAAAAATATTATGATTGCTTGTTCTCACTTCCCCGTCTTTTGCTATAGGATAACGGGAGAAAGTCGCAATGGCAAATATCTTCCTCTTATCCTTCATTTCCACATAGTCTTTGATGGAATAATAGTTGGTGTGGAGACCCCCTGTAAATTTTTGCAATACTTTCAGGCTATCCTCACTTCTCAGGAAAAATTCCTGGATACAAAGGATATCAGGGGCCTGCTTAACAAGGAAATCAGTCACTTTTGATAAGGTACTGCCTTTGACTTTTCTTTTTTCATTTGGTTTATGAATCTCGTAAAGGCTATGGACATTGTAGGAGAGGAGTTTTATGCTTCCAGCCGGTGCTTCTTGTATGGAAGATCTCCTGAACTGTATGATAGTCAGGAGATGGTTATATCCTATTAAAATGACGATTATTGAGATCCAGATGAACCGTTTCCAGAATAGTAACCAAAATAATACAAACAATAAGTTTAGCAGTAAAAGATAAGGATAGGCAAGACCGAAAAAAGCGAAAAGCCAATACCGGGCAGGACTTATATAGGAAGCCGCATAGGCAAAAAGAAGAGCCATCACTGCGAGGAGGTTCATTATTTTCATCAGCCTGCGCAGGAGTTTGTGGCCTTTTCTGTTTTTCTTTGCTGCCATTGTCAACTGTTTTTTCCTGAAGACCGGAAAAGAAAATCTTTTTCTTCTTTTGTCAGGCTGTCATAGCCGCCTCTTGAAATTTTTTCCAGGATGGTATCGATCTTTTTCTGATATAATTTTTTTTCAGCATTATAATCCTCATCGGTTTTGGGCCTGCCGGAATAAGGGTGGGTGGCAGACATCTTAAATCTGGGCTTAAAAACCCGGCCAATATTTTTCAGAAGTGATGTAAAAACTCCTGTTGAATAAGAATATTTAGTTTTCCTCAGGTACAGGGAAAAGGAATATCCGAAAAACGCTCCTCCGATATGTGCAATATGGCCACCTGCATTTCCTGCAGGGATTGCAATAAAATCAAAGACGAAAAGTAAAATGGCCAGGTAAAGAATTCTTATCCTGCCAATAAAGAGCAGCTGAATTGAATAGTTCGGAACAAAGAATGAAATTGCTGTCACGATGGCCATCACCGACGCGGATGCCCCCAGCGCTACGCTGGCTTCAACTGAAGTATGAAAGACCGGGAAGATATTATAAGCAAGAACATAGAGTAATCCTCCTGCCAGCCCACCTGCCAGATAAGTAAAAAGCAACTGCCGTGAACTTAAGTACTCCATGAATATTCTTCCGAACCAGAATAACCAAAGCATATTGAAAACAATGTGCCAGAAATTAATGTGCAAAAACATGTAAGAAAACATTGCCCATGGCCGGGATGCAAGATCTCCCGGATTGGCAGGCAAAGCGAAATAATGAAGTATCCAGGATTCTGCTTGAGCTACATCCGGGTGATTATAGAGGTAAAAAAGAACATATACGACTTTTGTCAATATCCAGACGGCAAAATTGATGAGGATCAGAATAGAAAGCATAGAGCCACTTCTGAAGAAACGTTTAAACTCGTCTGAGAGATTGCGTGAATAGTTCATTGTAGAATTTTTCCTTTTATCCTCTATAGGGCCTTCTTCTCCAATAAAGTATTAATAAAAGTCCAAAAAGCATCCCCCCAAGATGGGCAAAATGAGCTACATTATCGGTCGGATTATTTCTGAGACCAGAAAAAAGTTCAATGGCACCGAAACCAATAACAACCCACTTTGCTTTGATCGGGACTAAAAAATAAAGGTAAACCAACATATTGGGAAAAGTCATACCAAAAGCAAGCAGTATCCCATAGACTGCCCCGGAGGCACCAATCGTCGGAACAGAAAGATACATGTCTTTCAATTGCTGGATATAAACAAAGGAATCGTTTATCAGTTTTTTATCATTTGCATGAAGTTCCCAAACATTCATGAAATTCAATAATGATTCGGTATATTGAGGGAAATGGGTCCTTACGAAACCTGTGAAGGCAGCAGGGGAAGGGTCATGCATGTAAGCGTCAGCAGCGGCCTGGATGGAAGAATAATCCAACCAATGGACAAAAGTCTGAGTGGCTGCCGCACCAAGCCCGCAAAAAACATAAAATATCAGGAAACGCTTTGATCCCCAATAATTTTCCAACAGGTACCCGAACATCCATAAAGCGAATAAATTGAAAAAGATGTGGGCGACATTTGCATGGATGAACATATAAGTCACGAACTGGTATGGTTGAAATTGTGGGGATTTAATGTAATAAAGTCCAAACATTTTTTCAAGATCGATTCCGTATCTGCTCAGTGAGAATGTTCCCAGGAAGAACAGTCCGTTGATAATCAGCAGATTCTTAACGACTGGAGGAAGAAGTGTAAAACCGGTAGGACTATATTGATCACTCATGTGCGCTTTCTTTATTTAAATTTTTTATCCAGGTCCTCGAAACTTGTAAAGATCAGGGTGGGAGTACCGTCAGGGGTCAGATCGGGAACCTTACACGCGAAAAGTTGCTCGATGATACTTTCCATCTCTTCGGCCTGTAGTTTTGTTTTTCGGATCTTGGCCATATTTTTAGCCAGGGTCCTGGCAATCCTGATGTGAAGTTTGGTCTTTCCATCATCTGTGCCGGATTTCAACCCTTCAAGAATGCTCTCAAACAGATCGGTAATATTTTCCTCAGTACAATCAGCCGGAATTGCCTCCACAAGTATGGTATTTTTCCCGAATTCCCGTATGGAGAAACCTGCTTTTCCGAAAACATCGATCATCTCCATCGTCATCTCAAAATCTTCCGGCGACAGAAGAATTGTCTGAGGGTGAAGTTGATGTTGCATGGAAGTCTGATTGTTTTCAAATGAATCTAGCAGCCGTTCATAAATTATACGTTCACGTGCCTTCTGGGGATCGAGAATGACGATGCCGCCTGGCGTGACGCTGATGATAAAACGGTTTTGCACCTGGAAAGGATGGATCTCCTTTCTTTCTGAATTTTCTTTCTCCCAATCAGCTAAGACACGCTGTGTAGCCTGTCCTTCCTGTGGCATTTCTTCCGGTTTAAAATGAATCTCCTTCAAAGGATCATATAAGGGTTTCCATTGTTCTTCATTCCTCTTTCCTCTGGGAGGTATCGGGATCTCGAGCTGAGGTCTTATCTTTTTTTCAAACGGATTATAATCTGGATTAATATTAATTGCAGGCTGCCTGATCTCTGCATCTTTAGGTAGTGGTGGAATATCCAGGCTGGGTTCCGTTTCGAAATCAAGGGTAGGGGCAAGGTTGAATTTCCCGATGGACTGACGGATAGATGAATGTAAGATGGCGTAAATGCTTTTTATATCCTGGAAGTTCACTTCAGTCTTGGTAGGATGAATGTTGACATCAATGTTCTTAGGATTAACAGTTAGGTAAATAAAATAGGTCGGAAATGAATCTTTCGGAATTAATTGCTGAAATGCATTCTCAATTGCATGATGAAGATAAGGATTCCTTATGTATCGTCCATTCGTGAAGAAATACTGTTCTCCTCTGGTTTTTTTTGAAAATTCAGGTTTCCCGATAAAACCTTGAATATTGACGATCCCGGTTTCCTGGTTTACTGGGATCAACCGCTGTTCATAAGCATTGCCAAGCAATCCGACCAGTCTCTGTTTAAGGTTTGATGCAGTTACCTGGTGCAAAATCCGGTCCTGGTTATAAAAAGTAAAAGCGATTTTTGTGTTTACAAGGGCAACACGAAGGAACTCTTCTATAATATATTTCAGCTCAAGGGAGTTAGATTTAAGAAAATTCCTGCGGGCAGGGACATTGAAAAATATATTTTTTACCGAAATGCTTGTTCCATCAGGTGTACTTACAGGGGATTGACTTTTAAATTCCGATCCTTCAATGATAATGCTGGTGCCGATTTCATCATCGATCCGCTTTGTTTTTAATTCAACCTGGGCAATGGATGCAATGGACGCCAGGGCTTCTCCCCTGAATCCCAGCGTATGTATGTCCATGAGATCATTTGCCGTTTGAATCTTTGAAGTAGCATGTCGTTCAAAGCACATGCGGGCATCCCGTTCTGATAGTCCGCATCCATTATCAATCACCTGGATCAGGGTTTTCCCGGCATCCTTGATGATCAGTTTGATCTGTGTGGCACCAGCATCGACAGCATTTTCAAGTATTTCTTTAACTGCAGACGCAGGTCTTTGAACCACTTCTCCTGCAGCAATCTGGTTTGCTACAGCATCCGGCAACAAATGTATCAGGTCAGGCACAATATGAATCATGAATTATAAAACGACATTCTGATATCCTGTTGTATTCAGGAATGTAAAAAACAAAAATACCACATTTTTTAAAGGAGGATTGCAAAGGATCAGAATAATCATCCCACTCTGCATGTATAAAATAAAACGCCTGGAATTTTTGCCAAATAATGCAAAAGAAAAGCGTGTTAATAAAAGAGGTACTCAATCATCGTCCGGACTCCCAAAAGGTAAGTTGAAGAGATTTGATTCTCCAGACTAAAACCTTGTCTTATCCAAGACTGGGAATCTCATTTCAGTAAGATAGAATGCCCCATAGAACACTGCACTGTAAAACAAAGTTCCGATTACATCATTTAGGAAAAACGAAATTCCCTGTGTGAAATCACGGAAAAATGCCAACCCCATACCGTAACACTCGAGTAAACCAGTGAAAGTCTGCGGGTACATCGGGTGCGGATACAAACGATCAACCAGCCATGATGAGAAGTTGGTAATCAGGAAAAAGACCACAGCTGACATCAGTGAGGCCAGTATCACACTTCCTACATTGACTCGTCTTCGGATTGCCATTCCGATTAACACGGTAATTGAAAACCCGATATATACGGCAAGTATATTTGCATGCAGACCAATGATGAGATCGCTCACAAACATTGCGGCGAGTGGAATAGCAAAAGCATACTGCTTTTTATCAATATAGGTCCCTGCAAACAATGCCATTGCCGCAATAGGGGTTAAGTTCGGCCAATGGGGTAACAGACGCAGCAACGCTGCAACAATAATTACTGAAAGAACAACAAAAAACCTCGGTGTAAAGGTTTTATATTTCATTATATATTTTAGATTAAGTTTTACAAAAATAATAAATGATTTTAATTTTACCATAAATTTTTTAAAAATGTTTTTATTTTATGGTAATAAACTTAAAAATTTTAACAGATGTTAAAGAAAATCATCTTTATCATATTTCTACTTGTTCTATATTTAGGATCAAACGCCCATGTAAAGATGAAAGCTGATCTTATTCTGATCAATGGTAAGGTCTGTACGGGAGATGAAAAATTCAGCTACGCTGAAGCATTCGCTGTGAAAAAGGGATTATTCATCGACATCGGCACAACCAGCCAGATACTGAAACATTATGATTCGGATTCAATCATTGACGCCAAAGGTAATTCTGTGTATCCCGGATTTATAGACGCCCATAGCCATTTTTTTGGTTATGCACTTAGCCTCAGAGAATTGGATCTCACCGGAATCCGGTCATTTCGGGAAATTATCGATCTTCTCATTAGACGAAAAGATTCTTGCAGGAGTGAATGGATTGTAGGCAGGGGATGGGATCAGAATCTTTGGGAGAAAAAAGAATTTCCCGACCGTTCAGAACTGGATATTTTATTTCCGGACCGGCCTGTAGTCCTTATCCGGATTGATGGTCATGTCGTCCTTGCCAATGGGGAAGCGTTAAAACGTGCCGGGATTTTAGAACGAAATGATTATAAATATGGTGAAGTTGAAAAAAAGAATGGAAGGATAACTGGTATTCTTAGTGAGAATGCAGCTGACCTGATGAGAAACAGTATCCCTTTACCTTCCCGGAGTGAGGAGGTGATGCTGCTTCAGTTGGCACAGAAGAATTGCTTTGCCGCTGGTCTTACAGGAGTGACTGATGCCGGCCTTGACTTTCCTGTAGTCAATCTTTTTGATTCTATGCAGCAACACGATTTGCTTAAGATCAGATTATACGTTATGCTGAACCCCACTGAAGAAAATATTCAAAATTTTATCGATGTGGGGCAATACATTACGCCCCGGCTTACCATCCGGTCAATTAAGATCTATGCAGATGGCAGCCTGGGATCCAGGACAGCCCTGCTAAAAGCGCCCTATTCAGATGATCCCTCGAAATCCGGTATACAGGTCACATCTCCGGACAGGATCATGGAACTATGCTCACTTGCTGCGCAAAGTGGGTACCAGGTGAATACCCATGCCATTGGTGATTCTGCAGTTTCGCTTGTTTTAAAGATATATGGTGAATTTCTTAAGGGGAAAAATGACTTACGCTGGCGCATTGAACATGCCCAGGTTGTAGATCCTCAGGATATTTCGCTATTCGGAAAATATTCAATAATACCATCTGTACAATCTACTCATGCGACTTCCGATATGAAATGGGCCCCTGACAGACTCGGGAAACGTAGAATCAGATGGGCCTATGCCTATAAGAACCTCCTTGATGAAAATGGATGGCTGCCAAATGGCACCGATTTCCCCGTTGAAAAGATCAGCCCGCTTCTCACCTTTTATGCAGCTGTAGCCAGGCAGGCCATCAATGGATACCCCGATAAAGGATTTCAACCGGAAAATGCCTTAAGTCGGGAAGAAGCGCTAAAATCCATCACAATCTGGGCAGCCAAAGCGGGATTCACAGAAAATACCAGGGGAAGTATCGATATCGGTAAAATGGCCGACTTTGTGATCCTCGATCATGACATTATGACATGCCCTTTAAAGGAGATTCCTTCTGTAAAGGTATTGATGACTGTCATTGGTGGGGAGAAAGTCATTGACGAACTAAAATAACGTGAGTTCGACATCAGGATTAATAGAATAAAGCCACCTGATTGGATTTTACAACTTTCATCTGACTAAACGCAAACATCACTCAATAAGCATATTACAGTTAACTGATCTAGTTATACTGCGAACGGGATAAATTTGTACATTTTGAATTACCCCGACCTTTAGGTAGGGTGTTGGTAACAAACAGTAAACCATGGCTTTAGCCCAAAATAATAAGTAATGATAAAAAGCATTAATTTGTCCCGTTTTCAGTATAATTCTTGTTTCCACCATTTTATTCAATGATGTTGCCCTTAACACTTAACACTTAACACTTAACACTTTTTCTTCTCTTCCCTCACTTTTTCACGCGTCACGATTTCTTTTCACTCTTCACTTTTAAAATCACCCAATTTCTCTACAAAAACGTCTCTATAAACAGTCTTAAACCTTAATGATTGTTCGTATTCCGTTCATTTACTTTATACTTGGAACTCATTTGGAACTTTGACAGACGTGTATGATCAAATAATCCTCATTTCCTCCACCCCCAGTCCCCAAAAACCATAAAAATCAGGCTGATTTTTTACAAAAAAATCCTAGCATGGCATACCTCACCCCCGCTGGGAATCTTAACTTTAAAAAATTAACCTGGATTTTATACTACGGACTTTTTCAGACTCTTCACTCTTCACTCCTCACCCTTCACTTGTCCGCGTCACGCGTCACGCGTTACGACTGTTCTAAGTACTATCAACAATCACCGTCTCCTGAACAACATTCCCCACCAAATCAACAACGCGTACCACAACCTTACTACCCCTATAGGAAGGATTTATCTCTTTTACCACATAATCCCACTCCATATTATCTGAGGATGGCCTCGCAACAGCAGGACCACTCTCAATAACCAGTCCCAGAATATTCAAAATAGTCACAATAACTGCTTCAAACTTATACCTGTTCCGGGCCGAAATGCTTATTTCATTCCCGGGAAGTCCCTTGTACCCCTTCACATCAATAGCATCAACCTTTGGTTTCAGCATGAAATCAGAAATAGCCGCATTCCAGATACTCTGGTACATT
>Ga0181533_1003827_pt1 | contig 15941 bp, 10 predicted proteins | sample PEATcosm2014_Bin_45_FD_119772 | JGI IMG/M metagenome (GOLD analysis project Ga0181533, IMG submission 119772) | Peatland microbial communities from MTU Mesocosm Facility, Houghton, MI, USA - PEATcosm2014_Bin11_60_metaG | ecosystem: Environmental > Terrestrial > Soil > Wetlands > Peat | place... | reverse complement strand
CTTTCTTTGTGGCAGATTCACTGCTGGCTGCCGGTTGTTTTTGCTCCTGCTTGGATTCTTTTGCAGCTTCATTGGGACGAACATAATCAGAAGTGGTTTTCTCCATTACATACTCACCTTTCTTTCCCGGTCTTAAAACATAATATATTTCACCACCGCCTGGAGAATTGAACACTGTTTTATTGATCTCATGGATAGCAGGATCTTTGAATACGATCCTGACTTTAAAGTTGGGGCCAAACAAACCTTCAACCGTCACATGATCGGCCTCCACAGTGTTTTTCTGAACACCATTTACAAATACGGTGAAATTTTCACCTTTTTCAGTAAAAACAGTCAGGGACTTTCCCTGACTCATAGCTGTTGCAGATAAGCCAAAAGCCATGAGAAGGATAAATGTTCTGATATAAGTTTTCATGATTTGTTTTTTTACGCAAATGTAAAGCACTTTTATTCCAAGGTCAATGAAAAATTTAAAAATCGCCCGGATAAAAGTAGTTTTGATGATGATTGATCGTTCCCGGACATCCTTAAAACGCTTAAAATCCAGGTTTTTTTTCTAATTTTGAACCCCATTTAACTTTCTACACTGATGAGCAATTATATCGGAATTAGACTGGAAGATAAATATTTACTCGAAAAACGGGCCCCTCTTACACCAAAACATGTTGAACGGTTAGTCAGGCAGAAAAAGCTTGATATAGTTGTTCAGTCATCTAAGAAACGGATTTTCAAAGATGAAGAGTACCGGAAGGCAGGTGCCGAGATTGCTGACGATCTGAATAAATGTTCAGTCATATTCGGTGTCAAGGAGATTCCCCTGGAAGTCTTTGAACCTTATAAAACCTATGTCTTCTTTGCTCATGTCATCAAGGGCCAATCCTATAATATGCCCATGTTAAAAAAGATGATGGAGCTGAAATGCAACCTGATAGAGTATGAAAGGATCGTTGATGAACAGGGAAAGCGCCTCATATTCTTCGGGAGATTTGCAGGACTTGCCGGGATGATCAATTCCTTCTGGGCGCTGGGCTTAAGGATGAAGGATTATGGTTACATATCGACTCTTTTAAAGATCAGGCAATCACATCACTATCATTCACTGAAGGAGGCCAGGGAAGATATCTCCGCCATTGGTCAGCAGGTTGCTGAAAAAGGGATTCCAAAAGAACTTTTGCCATTTGTCATTGGATTTACAGGCTATGGGAATGTGTCGCAGGGTGCCCAGGAGATCCTCGGGTTGTTGCCGGTCAAAGAAATATCTCCTAAAAAATTGCTTGATTTGCGTGACCGTAATAAATTACCTGACAACATTGTCTACAAGGTGATTTTTCATGAAGAAGACCTGGTGGAACATATTGGTGGAGAACCCTTTGACCTACATGACTACTACACAAATCCTGCGAATTACAGGAGCGTTTTTGAGAAATACATTCCCCATCTTTCCATGCTGATCAATTGCATTTATTGGGATCACCGTTACCCCCGTCTGGTTACAAGAGAATACCTGAAAAAACTCTTTTACAAAGGACGCCCGAAATTAAGTGTCATAAGTGATATCAGCTGCGATGTGGGGGGATCGATCGAATGCAACTTAGCACCGGCTTCAATTGACAATCCGCTATATGTTTATAATCCTGATACCGAAAAGATGACCATAGGTCACGAAGGGGAGGGAATGCTGATGATGGCTGTGGATATTCTGCCTGCTGAGCTTCCGCGGGATGCATCAAACGGATTCGGCGATGTCCTGGTAAATTTTGTAAAACCCATAGCAGATGCCGATTTTGAAGATTCCTTTGAAGATATTGACCTCCCCAAATCAATCAAAAAAGGCTTGATCCTTCATCGTGGTGAACTGACTCCTGATTATAAATACCTGGAGAAGTTTCTTTGAACAAATGAGTATTGAATAGTAAAGGGTTAAGAGAGAATATTGAACATTTAACCCAATGCCTAAATCCTAAATCATGAAAAAAGTTCTAATTCTTGGAGCGGGACTTGTTGCAAAACCGATAATCCAATACCTGCTGGGTAAAGATTTTAAAGTTTCAGTAGCTTCAAATACCCCTGACAGGGCAAAAGCCATGGTTGGGAGTCATCCCCTGGGGCAAACCATTTTATGGGAAGCGGATGATGAAGAGACGCTGGATACTCTCGTTGCAGGGCATGATCTGACCGTCAGTCTGCTGCCTTACCGTTTTCATGTGATGGTGGCAAAGCATTGCCTGAAGTCAAAAAAGAACCTGGTAACTACTTCTTATGTAAAACCAGAGATGCTTGTCCTGGATGAAGAAGCAAAGAAAGCAGGACTTCTTTTTCTTAATGAGATGGGCCTGGATCCAGGGATCGATCATATGTCGGCTATGCGTATTATTGATACTATCCATGCAAATGAGGGGGCTGTTCTTGAATTTTATTCGCTCTGTGGTGCACTTCCCGCACCTGAAGCTGCTGATAATCCATTCCGGTACAAGTTCTCATGGAGTCCCAAGGGTGTGATCCTTGCCGGGAACAATGATGCACATTTTCTTCTTCATGGTAAAGAGGTAAACATACATACGAGAGACCTCTTTAAGAATACCTTTGAGGTGGATTTTCCGGGAGTCGGGATACTCGATGTCTACCCAAACAGGGATTCTATGGCTTACCAGGTAATCTATGGAATACCTGAAGCAAGAACAGTATATCGCGGCACCTTCCGTTACAAAGGTTGGTGCGGGACTCTCGATGTGATGAAACAGCTGAACCTCATTACTGAGGAACATTTCGACATGAAAGGGATGACCTATGCGGATATGATCAGTCATCTGATTGGCGCAAAGAATTCATCGGACATCCGGCAACAGGTTGCCGCTTTTCTTAAGATACCTGTCACCTCCTATGTCCTTGGTGCATTAGAATGGCTTGGCTTGTTCAAGACAGAGCCGATGGGCCGGGGAATTGATTCGACTTTCGAAGTGACCTCTGATATGATGATCAGCAAGATGGGCCTGGCTCCTGAGGAACGCGACATGGTTATCCTGCAACATAATTTCCTGGCGGGCTATCCAAATGGCAGGAAAGAGGTCATCCGATCACGGATGCTTGATTTCGGCACCCAGGCTACCAATACATCCATCTCCCGGACAGTGGCTTTACCTGCAGCCATCGGTGCAGAAATGATCCTTCTTGGAAAGATAAAGGTCAAAGGCGTTCATATCCCAGTCATCCCTGAGATCTACAACCCTGTCCTTGACCAGCTCGAAAGCATGAACATCAGGATGACAGAGGAATATGGGCTGCCTTTAAGTGAAAATATTACCTGAGAATTAGAAAAGTCCTCCATGCCAACCGTAATTATCATTGTTATCCTGATCATTTTCTTTTATGCTCTTTTTACTATGATGAGAAAGAAGGATGTGAATGAGAATGGAAAACGACCGGGGCGGAATAGGTACGGAAAATGGATAGGAGGGGGACTAGGCTGGGCGTTTGGAGGACCTATCGGAGCTATTATTGGCTTTGCCATGGGGTCTATGCTGGATGGCGTGAGGGTAGAAAAGACTTATTACCAGGGAACAGCCCGTGGAGATTTTGCCATGAGCCTGCTGGTGCTGTCGGCAGCCGTGATGAAAGCCGATGGTAAAGTAGTAAAGTCTGAATTAGAGTACGTCAGAAGTTATTTTCTCGCCCAGTTTGGTGTTGAGGAGACAAACCGGCTCATATTAATTCTCAGGGAAGTCTTGAACCAGGAGATCAACCTGCAGGAGGTAAGCACCCAGGTGGGGTATTTTATGGATTATCCATCCCGCCTCCAACTTCTTCATTACCTTTTTGGCATAGCCTCTGCCGACCGCCAATTAGATATATCCGAAGAGTATGTTATCAGGCAGATTGCCGGATATATGGGCGTCCAACCTTCCGATTTTGCTTCCATAAAAGCCATGTTTGTCAGGAATATCAATAATGCATATGATATTCTTGAAATCAGTCCTGATGCAACTGATGATGAAGTGAAGAAAGCGTACCGGAAATTGGCCATCCAGTATCACCCTGATAAAGTGGCCCACCTTGGCGAGGATATCAAAAAAGCTGCCACTGAAAAGTTCCAGAACCTGAATGCGGCCTATGAAGAGATCAAAAAACAGAGAAGAATGATCTGATCACATCTTTTCAGTATTTTCTTTCAATGCAGTGATAATTAACTTTATTATTATCGGATCGACTTCCTCCGGTTCGCCGATTTTCACAAAATGGGCGAATTTGTTCCTGGAAACCCGGACTATCTTATAAACCGGGAACCCGTTCCATTCTTCATTCAGGACAATCTCAAGCTCCATGTATTGTTTCCTTGGCTTAAAGGCCAGGAATGAGCTTTTTCCACTGATTATTATGGCATGTTTTACAAATGAAGTTTGAACCTTTCCGAACTTACTGATGGCTGATACGATAAGGTAAAATATTTTTTTTATCTTTTCCGGCTTATCTTTGAAATGATGTTCCGGCCCAAGGACCATGCAACTGTGATCCTGGTTTTTCGACCGGAAGGTCCGGTTACATTTCGGGCAAATCCACGACATAATAAAATTGCAATTACGGATATATTTAGACAATAAAAACAAAATAAAATTACAATTTTGGTTAAAATAAAAGTGCTATTTTTGAGATAATTGTTTTAACAGAGTTTTCTTATCGTTAAGGGGTAAGACACAAAAAAAAATGCTAATATTTAGCGTATTCTTTGCGTATTAGCGTTTTAGCGGTAAAAGGACCCGGATAAGAACAACTACCATTTACTACGAAATGAAATAATAAACGAATGAAAAAGAATTCATTTCTGTTTCTTTTAATTATCATTGCTTCTACAGTTTTTTCCCAGGAAAAGCAAACGTATGTTCCTGAAACCGATACTGCCGTCCTGAAAAAGATTGAGCAATGGAAAGACCTGAAATTCGGACTTCTTATGCATTGGGGGACATATAGTCAATGGGGAATCGTTGAATCATGGTCACTCTGCTCGGAAGATGAACCCTGGTGCAAAAGAAAGATCAAGAACTACATGGATTATTGTCGTGCCTATACGAATTTAAAGACCACCTTCAATCCTGTAAAATTCGATCCGGATAAATGGGCTGCTGCAGCTGCTAGTGCTGGAATGAAATATGTGGTTTTTACAACAAAGCACCATGATGGTTTTTGCATGTTCGACACAAAGCAAACAGATTATAAGATCACGGACCCGGGATGCCCGTTCCATTCAAATCCCAGGGCAAACGTGGCAAAAAAGATCTTTGACGCCTTCCGGAAGCAGGGAATGTGGGCAGGTGCTTATTTCTCAAAACCTGATTGGCATTCAAATAACTACTGGGCAGAAGAATGGGCTACTCCAGACAGAAATGTGAATTATGACATAAAAAAATACCCTGACCGCTGGCAGAGTTTTTGCACCTATACTTACAAACAGATTGAAGAGCTAATGAGTCAGTATGGAAAGATCGACATCCTTTGGCTGGATGGGGGGTGGGTCAGCCCTGCAAATAACCAGGACATCAACATGCCTGCCATCGCCCAAATGGCAAGAAAGTACCAACCGGGCCTGATCATTGTCGATAGGGATGTGCTGGGGAAATATGAGAATTATCGCACCCCTGAACAGCAGGTCCCCGCCACGCCCTTGGATTATCCATGGGAAACCTGTATGACCATGGCTGCTTCCTGGTCATATGTTAAAGGCGACACCTATAAACCCGCCCGTCAACTAATTCATTTACTGGTCGATATTGTAGCGAAAGGAGGGAATTTCTTGCTAAATATTGGACCTTCGCCGGAAGGCGAACTTGCGGATACTGCCTATGCCCGGCTTAAAGAGATCGGCGACTGGATGAAAATAAATGGGGAAGCCATCTATAAAACCCGTCCTGTTCAACCTTATAAAAATGGAAAGACCTGCTTCACTTCATTGCCCAACGGCACTATCTTTGTCATTTACCTTGCCGAAGAAAAAGAAAAAGAGATGCCAGCTTTCATTGATGTGAAAGGATTTCAGCCTTCAAAGAGATCAAAGATACAGTTGCTTGGAAGACCCGGATCATTGAAGTGGGAACAGAATGGGAATGATTTCAGGATAAAAATACCCCCGGAATGCATTCACAACCCGCCCTGCAAATATGCCTGGGTGTTTAAGATCAGGATGAATAAGAATAACTGATGAAAAAACATTTTCTTGTCATTTTTCAGTTCATTGTAATCTATAGCTTCAGCCAGGTCACTACAAGACATGACCTTCATTTTTCCAGCCTGGCCGGTTCATGGGATGATGGGATCCCATTGGGTAACGGGATGCTGGGAGCTCTGATTTGGGAAAAAGATTCAAATCTCAGGATATCACTTGACAGGGCCGATCTCTGGGATCTGAGACCCGTAAAAGAATTCGACCTTCCCCAATTCAGCTTTTCCTGGGTCAAAGAACAGGTGGATAACAAAACATATGATACTGTTCAAAAGCTCTTTGACCTGCCTTATGACCGGGATCCGGCTCCTACGAAAATCCCTGCCGGAGCGCTTGAATTTCAAATCGGGACATTAGGTCCGATTAAATCAGTTCATCTTTATCTGGAAGAAGCTTTATGCGAGGTACGGTGGAAATCAGGGGCACGGTTCCTGGCCTTTGTTGACGCTAACCAGACTCTCGGATGGTTCAGTTGGGAAAATCCACCTGTGCCATTCACTGCCGTTTTTGATCCTCCCCGTTTCACGGAGATCAATGAACAAGGAGACAAGATGCAAAAAAATGGACTTACTAGGCTGGGGTATATCCAGGGAAAACCTGAGTACAACACGAATTCTATTTATTACATTCAGAAAGGATGGGGAGATTTTGTGTATGAAGTTTCCGTGATATGGCGAAAAGTTGATGAACGATCCATCGAGGGATGCTGGAGCATTACAACAAGGAGCACACCTTATTCACCCGACAAATCTGCCTGGACGCTGACCCATGATGCAGTTGCCGATAAGATTTCTTTCAGTGAAGCCCTGAAGGATCACACTCAATGGTGGCATAATTTCTGGTCAAAGAGTGACCTGCATATTCCGGATACCTTACTAGAAAACCAATGGTACCGGGAAATCTATAAATTCGGCTCTTCCTCAAGGAAAGGAGCCCCCCCGGTTTCATTGCAGGCTATATGGACAGCCGATAACGGTTCCCTGCCCCCTTGGAAAGGGGATTTCCACAATGACCTGAATACGGAGCTGAGCTACTGGCCGGGTTATTCCTCCAACCATTTGGAAGAATCAGCGGTTTTCACCGACTGGATCGAAAAGAACCAAAAAAATACCAGTGAATATACTACAACCTATTTTCAATGCCCGGGACTTAATTTCCCCGGCGTTTCGACGCTGACCGGAGAACCGATAGGAGGCTGGATCCAGTATGCGTTGTCACCCACGACCTCTGCTTGGCTGGCACAGTATTTTTATGAAGAATGGGAATTCTTCCATGATACCGCTTTTCTGAGAACAGCAGGATATCCTTATCTGCATAATGTCGCCGTTTTTCTGGATAATCTTTCAATAAAAGAAGGGAAAGAAAAAAAATTACCCCTCAGTTCCAGTCCCGAGATGGGCGATAACTCCTTGAATGCCTGGCATACAAGTATGACGAATTTTGATCTTGCCCTGATCAGGTCGGTCTATCTGGAAGCACATCAGATGGCAAAAGTGCTCGGAAAGAAAAATGATGCCTGGTACTGGAAGTGGGATTTATCAGGGTGGCCGGACTTAATCTTAGATAAAGACAACTCTTTGATGATTGCCAGAGATCTACCATATACCTTTTCCCACAGGCATTTCTCCCACCTCATGGCAATTTTTCCCCTCGGACTTATCGATAAACTGAATGGCAGAAAAGACAGGGAAATAATTTCTTCCTCGCTTCATAGCCTTGAAAAAGCGGGTATTTCGGCATGGTGTGGCTATTCATATGCCTGGCTGGGCAACCTTTATGCCCGGGCCGGCAGGGGAGAGGATGCCGCAACTGCGCTGAGGACCTTTGCTACCTGTTTCTGCCTTCCAAACAGTTTTCATGTAAACACAGATCAATCGAAAACGGGGGTATCAGATTTTGCCTATCGCCCTTTTACATTGGAGGGTAATTTCGCCTGTGCGTCAGGGATTCAGGAAATGCTGCTGCAAAGTCAGGATGATATTATCCGGGTCTTTCCAGCTGTTCCGGACTCCTGGAAGAATATCTCTTTCCACAATCTGCGTGCCCGGGGAGCTTTTCTCATATCTGCAACAAAAAAAGAGGGAAAAATAGAAGAGATCAGGATATTCCCTGAAGCAGGCGGAAAACTGATCATCCAGGACCCTTTCAGGGGCAAAAGACTAAGGCTGAGTGTTACAGGTTCAGCCAGTGAAATAAGGATACGTTCAGGCTTATTGGAAATGAGGACTGTCAAAGGTCAGGAAGTGATCATAAAGCCATTTCGATGATACCGGTCAATCAGATCAGCCCAATCCAGTCAGCGTCGTTCTTCCGGAATTCCGAGCGGATCTCTTGAATAATCTCTACAGCCAATGGGCCTTTTTCCAGCACCATGATGTTTTCTTTAAGGTGATCCACACTTGAAGTTCCTGCAATACAGCTACTGACTCCCTCGGTATAGGCCGAAAAACGAATAGCAAGTTCCAGCCAATCCATTTCATGCAGATCGATATTCATCTTCTTCAACCTGTGCCAGTATTCTGCACTATAATGCCCTGCGGGAGGTGAGTCAAACCGCCAGGGAGCATTTGCAACAGGCCTTTTGGCAATCATCCCGAGGCCACTTTTGACCGCATCAGGCAGGATATCATCGATGATCCGCTGGTCACAGATGTTTACTGAGGCTTGTATGCTGTCAAACCTTCCGGTTGAAATTGCATATTTCAAGGCATCATTTTCCCCTGAATATGCAATAAACCTGACCTTCCCTTCATTCTTCTTTTCTTCAAGTCCGCGTATGACATCTCCTCTTTTCAATATATCCATTGAACAGGAGTGAAGATGGACGATATCAATGTAATCCGTTTTCATGAGTTTTAGTGCCTGGTCAATTCCTCCAACAACCGCCTCATAAGTCCAGTCGGATTGCCATTGCACATCATAGCCAACCTTGGTGGAGAGGATAAATTCACTTCTTCTGTGTGAGATGAATTGTCCTATCCTTTGTTCTGATTGTCCATAAGCACGGGCTGTATCAATGAGGTTGATCCCAAGGTCCAGGACCTCATTCAACATTCTGCCGGCATCATCATCATCTACTTTTGTACTACCTATTTGCATGGCACCAAAGCCAAGAACTGAGACTTCAATCCCGGTATTTCCGAATTTTCTCTTTTCCATAGTTTTAATGGAGATAAAAAGATTGTTTTAAACTAGAAAGTTAAGCCCGGTCAAAGAAGGGGTTCTTTGCACTTACTGAAAGCGGGATGCCAAAAGCGATCTTCACCTCTTCTCCCAGGAATTTCATTTCCAGCAATGCCTGACCGATAGTATACATCACACGGTTATCGACCCGGTGATCCATGGCCACGCTAACGGCTGAACCGATAGCAATTCCAAGATCCCCTGTATTAAAGGTGCAGGGGAAGCCGGGATTTTTATCTTTTTCATCGCAATTTTTGAATCCGCAGCGGCCGCAAAGCTTTAAGCCTTGTGATTTGATACGGGTCCCGAGCAGGATAATTGCCTGCGCTTTGCGGATATTATCTGCATCCCTGGTAAAAGAGGGAGTTCCATCAGGCCGGTTCCCGATATCTTCCATTTTTTTTGCGATCAGTTCAATGTCAGTTCCTGTGGACATTGCCAATACAAGGTTGTCGATCCCCCTTGCTTTCGGCGCAGTACGGGCAGCAGTCAGCATTTCTTCAGCTACCTTTATTACCATATTGTACCGGATTTCTTCTTCCTGTATCATAAAATTTAAGTTTGAATAAATAAATTTAAGTCAGATTCCATGATGTGAACAAACCCTAATCATGAAACCTCCATGAAATTCCAAAATGGAAACCCGCATCCTGCATGGGATAGTTAGGTACTGTAAAATAGGTCCGACCCATTAAGCTTGCATTGAAATGTGAGTACTCTGCAAAAAAGCGGGCCCGCTGTATCTTGATATTTATAAATACATTCATGTAAATGTAATTTCCCACCTCCTGGTTATGCTGAAGATAATAAGTCCTCAGGGCAGGCATATAATTATCTGCATAATAGCTGGTATTGTAATTGAAGCTTAGTCCGGGTTGAAGAATGGCGCCCCGGTGAAACAATGGCTGAGTGTAATATACACCCAGGTTACCCATGAATGCCGGTAGCCTTAGAATGTTTGCCCCCTGGATGGTCTGATAGGCAAACAGACCGGCAAATCTGATTCGACCTATGTCTAGGTTGGTATGAATGTAAGCATAGAGGTAACCAAATTCCTTGTTATACTGTGAAGGGCGGATTGTTGAATCAAGGTACACATAATGATCGATCCTGCTGATGTTGATGCCAGCAGTCAGAATATTGCGGAATGCATATTCGAAGCAGGCTGAGACTAAGCTTTGCCTTTGCAGGGCGGTGTCCCATTTGAAATTGTTTCCCAGAAATTGTTGATAGAACCATCCGGGTTTCTGAAGAGCATAATTCCCCTTCAATGATATCGTCCCTCCGTTTTTTACTGCCGGGTTTCCGAGTGTCTGGCTAAGCTGAACCCTTAGGCTCAAATCTCCGCCATTGTAATCGCCAAGAACATAATCTCCTTGACCAGTAAGAAATAAGCTTGAATAGGGATGAAATGAAATTGCCGCAGAGGGGATGTACTGAATGAAATAATGCCGGGTAGAACTATCCTTGCCTGCCACAGTCGGGTTCTTGGAGATATCGCTTACCTCAATATATTGTTGTTTGAAATGCGCCTCAATCTGTAGAAGCCTGAATTTCTTATCCGGTCTGTAACTTGGATTGCTCCACGAAAGTTCATTTACGATCCTTGTGACGGTAATTGAATCATAAGTCAGCGTAGAGTCTCTGAAAAAGTTGGTGTAGAATCCTGATGATCTTGCATCATTGTCAATATAATTGAAAACCTGGCGGTCATATTGAAAGGTATAAACCAGTTTTCCAAACTCAAAATGTTTATGTGACTGGAAGGAGGTATCATTTGAGTTCTTCGGGTGACGTGAAAGGTTCAGATAGTGCTTCATAAAAAAACCGTTTTCTCTTACCCTGTTTTGTGCCTGATCAAGATTGATGGCGTATATCTGCCTGTTAGTTTCAAGGTTCTGTGTAAAAATGCTGTCGTATCTGATGCCTCCGTTTTCGCTATTGATGATCCGGTTCAAAAGAAAATTTGCGATGATCCCATAACGTTTATCTTTTGTAAAGTACTGGAGGGTTGCCACAAAATTGATCAGGTTTGAACGTTGCCTCAGGTATGCGCCTGGAGCATTCATCACCCGGAAGTCAAACCCCAGGTTAAGGGTCCGGTAGATATTACGGCTGAATTCAGCCTGGAAAAAGGTTTCTTTTAGGGGCCCTTGTTCATACCTGAGTTCTGTATATGTTTTAAACACTTTATAGTACTTTACGCTATCGTTTTGAAAAAGATAAGGATCGAAAGAATGAATTCCATAATCAAAGCCTGCATTGGTAAGAAAAGGATAGATGAGAAGGTTCCGGGAAGCCTGGCCTATGTTGCCCTGCGTTGCGTAAAAAGGTGATTGTTTAGACATAGGATCGTAGTTCTGGTACCCGGTTATTGCGGTGTCCAGTGGATGGAGGTTTAAGTTTCCGAATTTCTCAAAGTCATTGTAGAAGAACGAAACTATTGTGGAATCTTTTTTAAATTTAGTGGAATCTTTTTTAGATCTCGTGGAATCTGCGATGGCACCGAAAGAATGAGCGGCAATGAGGAACAGGAGGGTCAAAAGAACGGGACGAAAAATATTTTTCAGCATTATCAGCATTACCGGAAGAAAAGGAGGAGTAAAGGTAATAATATATCATGATAATGATGGGGAAAGAACAAAAAAAACCTCCACCGTGAACCCGGGGAGGCTTTTAAAAAAGATCGGCGACGACATACTCTTCCGCATTGTAGTGCAGTACCATCTGCGCGGGTGGGCTTAACTTCTCTGTTCGGAATGGGAAGAGGTGATCACCACCGCTATAGTCACCGTAATATCTTTAATAAGGACGGGTTTGATGCCCATCCCGATATACGATTTGACATATGGAGAAAGAAAATACAACGATTTATTCAGCAGTTTAGCACTGTATTAGTAGAAAGCTTACGGGTAATTAGTAATACTCGGCTTTGGCATTACTGCCTTTACACCTGTATCCTATCAACGTGATGATCTATCACGACCCTTAAAGGAAGTCTCATCTTGGGTTGAGTTTCGTACTTAGATGCTTTCAGCACTTATCTCATCCAGACATAGCTACTCTGCGATGCAGCTGGCGCCACAACAGATACACTAGCGGTCTGTCCAACTCGGTCCTCTCGTACTAGAGTCAGGTGCCCTCAAACTTCCAACGCCCACAACAGATAGGGACCGAACTGTCTCGCGACGTTCTGAACCCAGCTCACGTGCCACTTTAATCGGCGAACAGCCGAACCCTTGGGACCTTCTTCAGCCCCAGGATGTGACGAGCCGACATCGAGGTGCCAAACCACTCCGTCGATATGAGCTCTTGGGAGTGATCAGCCTGTTATCCCCGGAGTACCTTTTATCCTTTGAGCGATGGCCCTTCCATTCGGAACCACCGGATCACTATATCCCAGTTTCCTGCCTGTTCGACTTGTCTGTCTCACAGTCAAGCACCCTTATGCTATTGCACTCTGCGCATGGTTACCAAGCATGCTGAGGGTACCTTTGAAAGCCTCCGTTACGCTTTTGGAGGCGACCACCCCAGTCAAACTACCCACCATACACTGTCTCCCGTCAGGGATTAGGCGCCAGATAAACAAAGGCTGGTATTTCAAGGTTGACTCCACGACTCCTGGCGAAGCCGCTTCACTGTCTCCCAGCTATCCTACACATTGTTTATCCAGAGTCAATGTAAAGTTATAGTGAAGGTTCACGGGGTCTTTCCGTCCCGTTGCGGGTATCCGGCATCTTCACCGGAACTACAATTTCACCGAGCTCATGGCTGAGACAGTGCCCAGATCGTTACACCATTCGTGCAGGTCGGAACTTACCCGACAAGGAATTTCGCTACCTTAGGACCGTTATAGTTACGGCCGCCGTTTACTGGGGCTTCAATTCAAAGCTTCGCATTGCTGCTGACCTCTCCTCTTAACCTTCCAGCACCGGGCAGGTGTCAGGCCATATACATCATCTTAAAATTTTGCATAGCCATGTGTTTTTGATAAACAGTCGCCTGGGCCATTTCTCTGCGGCCCCGATTACTCGGGGCGTCCTTTATTCCTAAGTTACAGGACTAATTTGCCTAGTTCCTTAGCCATGATTCACTCGAGCACCTTTGGATTCTCTCCTCGACCACCTGTGTCGGTTTCCGGTACGGGTGGCAATTATCTGAAGCTTAGAGGTTTTTCTTGGAAGTTTGCTTACGGTCATTATCCGTTTGTCCGAAGACTCACGGTACTATGGAGTTTCAGCACATTTGGTGGATTTACCTGCCAAACGTATACCTACGCTCTTCAACGTACTATTCCGTCAGTACGCAGACCTTTCACTACTTCGTCACCCCATCGCAATAATTGCCAGTATAGGAATATTAACCTATTGTCCATCGGTATCTCCTTTCGGATTAACCTTAGGGCCCGACTAACCCTGATCCGATTAGCGTTGATCAGGAAACCTTGGTCTTTCGGTGTGCGGGTTTCTCACCCGCATTATCGTTACTTATGCCTACATTTGCTTTTCCAGACGCTCCAGCTCACCTTACGGTTCACCTTCACTGCAACTGGAATGCTCCCCTACAACCCCGCTTGCGCGAGATCCATAGCTTCGGTAATATGCTTAATGCCCGATTATCATCCACGCCCGATCGCTCGACTAGTGAGCTGTTACGCACTCTTTGAATGAATGGCTGCTTCCAAGCCAACATCCTAGCTGTCAGTGCAATCAGACTTCGTTAGATCAACTTAGCATATATTTGGGGACCTTAGCTGATGGTCTGGGTTATTTCCCTCTTGGCACAGGACATTAGCACCCTATGCCTCACTCCTGGATATATGTCATAGTATTCGGAGTTTGTCAGGATTTGGTAGGCGGTGAAGCCCCCTAGTCCAATCAGTAGCTCTACCTCTATGACACTCAACTCCAAGGCTGCCCCTAAAGGCATTTCGGGGAGTACGAGCTATCTCTCAGTTTGATTAGCCTTTCACCCCTACCCACAGTTCATCCAAGCACTTTTCAACGTAAACTGGTTCGGTCCTCCACTTCGGTTTAACGAAGCTTCAACCTGACCATGGGTAGATCACAAAGTTTCGCGTCTACCCCCACTGACTGAACGCCCTATTCAGACTTGCTTTCGCTTCGGCTCCTCCCGTCAAACGGGATTAACCTTGCCAGTGAGGAGTAACTCGTAGGCTCATTATGCAAAAGGCACGCCGTCATCCCGATAAATCGGGACTCCGACCGGTTGTAAGCGCACGGTTTCAGGTACTATTTCACTCTTCTGTTCGAAGTGCTTTTCACCTTTCCTTCACAGTACTGGTTCACTATCGGTCTCTCAGGAGTATTTAGCCTTGCCAGATGGTGCTGGCAGATTCCCACAGGATTTCTCCGGTCCCGTGGTACTCAGGATACTGCTAGGTAGTAAATTGGTTTCGTGTACCGGACTATCACCGTCTATGGTCCAACTTTCCAGAAGTGTTCTACTACAAATTTACAGTCCACATTGCAGTCCTACAACCCCAATCTTGCCGTAACAAGGTTGGTTTAGGCTATTCCCTTTTCGCTCGCCACTACTGGGGGAATCACTATTGTTTTCTTGTCCTCCGGTTACTAAGATGTTTCAGTTCACCGGGTTAGCATCCCGATTACTCGGGATTTCCTGTCTTCAACAGGAAGGGTTGCCCCATTCGGAAATCTCCGGGTCAAGGGTTATTTGCACCTCACCGAAGCTTATCGCAGCTTATCACGTCCTTCATCGCCTCTGAGAGCCAAGGCATTCACCGTACGCTCTTAATTACTTTCTTACTAAATTTCCAATTAAGGATATAGTGTTAATCTATTGACTAACTCTGTTGTATTTTCTTTCAATATGTCAAAGAACTTTAAAGGTTTCCAGTGAATTGGCGTGGGAGAATGTTTCTCACACTCACACCCAAACTCAAATTCACACCCTTTTTGTGGAGAATAAGGGAGTCGAACCCTTGACCCCCTGCGTGCAGGGCAGGTGCTCTGGCCAACTGAGCTAATTCCCCAAGCGATTGATGTAGTCCCGGGCAGAGTTGAACTGCCGACCCCTACATTATCAGTGTAGTGCTCTAACCAACTGAGCTACGGGACTAAATACGAATTACGGTTTACGAATTACAATTGATACATGATCATCGCGACCCTAATTTGTAACCGTCAATCCTTTCGCTCTGTGGTAAGTTACCCTGAGCTCGTTTGGGCTGATTTTAGGTCAAAAAAAGAAGCAAGCAGTAGCAAATATCGACTCCGGAATTCCCGATAGCTATCGGGACGGAGTTCATAACAAATCATCTCTAGAAAGGAGGTATTCCAGCCACACCTTCCGGTACGGCTACCTTGTTACGACTTAGCCCCAGTCATTGGTTTTACCCTAGGCGACTCCTTGCGGTTATCGACTTCAGGTACCCCCAACTCCCATGGCTTGACGGGCGGTGTGTACAAGGCCCGGGAACGTATTCACCGGATCATTGCTGATATCCGATTACTAGCGAATCCAACTTCACGAAGTCGAGTTGCAGACTTCGATCCGAACTGAG